>SXGU01396381.1_pt1 | contig 26609 bp, 25 predicted proteins | sample 3174531 | NCBI WGS metagenome assembly SXGU01 (sample SAMN11356863, study PRJNA531348) | freshwater metagenome | isolation source: freshwater sample F1-140 | place: China: Fuxian Lake, Yuxi | collected 2017-12-25 | reverse complement strand
CGTCATCGGCACCGGCGCCTCGTCGATCCAGATCGTGCCGGCCATCCAGCCGCAGGTCGCCCATCTCGACGTCTACCAGCGCACCGCGCCGTGGGTGATGCCGCGCCACGACCGCACCTACTCCTCGCTCGAGAAGGCCGCCCTGCGCACGGTCCCGGGCCTGCAGAAGGTCTACCGCGAGGCGATCTACTGGGGCCGCGAGAGCTACGTGCTCCCGTTCACCAAGGCGCCGCAGATCCTCTCGCCCGTGCAGCGCATCGCCGCCGGCAACATCAAGAAGGGCATCACCGACCCCGAGCTGCGGGCCAAGGTGACCCCCGACTTCCGGATGGGCTGCAAGCGCATCCTGATCTCCAACACCTACTACCCCGCGCTCGACGCCGACAACACCGAGCTCGTCACCGACCGGATCACCCGCGTCACCGAGACCGGCATCGTCACCGCCGACGGCACCGAGCGCCCGATCGACGTCCTCATCGTCGCGACCGGCTTCCACACCACCGAGCTGCCGATCACCGAGCACATCACCGGGCGACACGGCCAGACGCTCGCCGAGCAGTGGCGGGACTCCGGCATGACCGCCTACAAGGGCACGACCGTCCCGAACTTCCCCAACCTGTTCGTCCTCGTCGGGCCCAACCCCGGCCTCGGCCACTCGAGCATGGTGCTGATGATCGAGTCGCAGGTCGCCTACATCCGCGACGCGCTCAGGACGATGCGCACGGGCGGGTACGACGTGGTCGAGGTCGACCAGGCCGCGACCGACCGCTACAACGCCGCCCTGCAGGGCCGGATGAGGCGCACGGTGTGGAGCGCCGGCGGCTGCGACAGCTGGTACCTCGACGCGCACGGCAAGAACACCACCCTCTGGCCCCGCTCCACCTGGGACTTCCGCCGCCGGCTGGCGTCGTTCGACCCCGAGGCCTACACCCTGTCCCGGGCCGCCCGGCCCGTCCACGCCCGAGAGGACGTCACCGCATGAGGACCCTGGCCGACAAGGTCGTCGTGATCACCGGGGCCGGCTCGGGGATCGGCCGGGCCCTCGCGGTCAACCTGGCCCGGCGGGGTTCCCTCCTCGCGCTGTCCGACGTCGACGAGGCCGGACTCGCCGAGACGGTCACCCTGGCCCAGCGGGCCGGCGCCCCCCAGGTCCGCAGCGACCGGCTCGACGTGGCCGACCGGGACGCGATGGGGCGCTACGCCCTCGACGTCGTCCAGCACTTCGGCCGGGTCAACGTCATCGTCAACAACGCCGGCGTCTCGCTGACCGGCGACTTCACCGACCTCGAGTACAACGACATCGACTGGATCATGGGCGTCAACCTGTGGGGCGTCCTGCACGGCACCAAGGAGTTCCTGCCGCACCTGATCGCCTCCGGCGACGGGCACGTCGTCAACCTGTCGTCCCTCTTCGGCCTCATCTCGATGCCGGGCCAGTCGATCTACAACGCCACCAAGTACGCCGTCCGCGGCATGTCCGAGGCCCTGCGCGAGGAGATGCTGGTCGCCGGCCACCCGGTCGGCGTCACCTCGGTCCACCCCGGAGGCATCAAGACCGCGATCGCCCGCAACTCCCGGGTCTCGGCCAAGGAGGACAAGGCCGCCACCGCGGAGCTGTTCGACACCAAGCTGGCCAAGATGTCGCCGGAGAAGGCCGCCGAGATCATCGTGAGCGGCATCCTCAAGAACAAGGCCCGGGTCCTCGTCGGCATCGACGCCCACGCCCTGCACCACGCGGCCAAGCTGCTCGGCTCGCGTTACCAGGACGTCGTCGCCAAGGCGTCCCAGAAGGTCGTGCCGCCGAAGGTCACCGTCCACGAGTGACCGCCGCGCGGTAGAACAGTCGCGTGCCTCGCGAACCCGGCGACCCGATCCGCGTCGAGCTCACCAAGTGGGGTGACCGGCCGCACTGGGAGTTCGACGGCCTCTTCCTCGGCTCCGACGAGCACGGCGACTGGCTCGGCTTCACGGCCGGCACGCTGATGGCACGCCCGGGCATGGAGATCCGGCCCGCGAACCACCAGGTCGGACTGGTGCCCACGCGCGGTGCGGCGTTCCTGGCGACCTTCCACGGACCGGGCGGCGACAAGCGCACGTACGTCGACATGACCTCGGTCCCGAGCTGGGACGGCTCGGTCGTGCGCGCGGTCGACCTCGACCTCGACGTGGTCGAGGAGCTCGACGGGACCGTGTTCGTCGACGACGAGGACGAGTTCGCCGAGCACCAGGTGCTGTTCGGCTACCCGCGCGAGGTCGTCACGCTGGCCGATGTCACCCGGGACAGCGTGCTGGCCGCGGTCACCGCCCGCGCGGCGCCGTTCGACGGCTCCGCGCAGCGCTGGCTCGAGGTGCTCGACGAGCTCGTCCGGGGATGAGCGAGTCCTCGGCACCGGACACCGGCTGGGCGGCGTACCGCGAGCAGTCGTTCGGCGATCCCTACCTGGTGTGGCACGACGGCCCGGACTTCGCCGAGTTCCGGGAGCGGTTCGCCGCCGAGCCGGAGCTGGCCACCCGGATGCTGCGGGAGGGCATCGCCGAGGGCGACGCCCTGGCCGCCCAGACGCCCCGAGAGCTGACGCTCACTGACCCGCAGCGCGCCGGGTTCGTGGAGATGCTGCGCGAGGCGCTGCCCGCCGCGCCCGCCGGCGTCCGGCTCGAGGCCGGCGCCTCCCTCTTCGCCCTCACCGGAGACCCTGCCTGGTCGGCTCCCGTGGTGGACGTCCTGGGGTCGACGGTCCACTGGGGCGTCCGCATCGACGCCGCGATCCGGCTCAAGGCCTTCCCGCCGACCCCGGAGCTGGTGGCCGCCCTGGCCCGCGGGGCGCGCGACCTCGAGTACCTCGTCCGCTACCACTCGGCCAACACCCTGCTCCGCTGGGCGGGCCGGACCGAGGAGATCAGCGACGACCAGGATCTGTTCCGGCTGCTGGTCGACGAGGCCGGTCCCGAGGAATGGGCGGTGGCCGCCGGGCGGCTCGCTGCGGCGGTGCCCCTACGCCTGTGACAGCCTGATCCGGTGCGGATCGACTTCCATGCCTCGGCCGAGCCGACCCTCGGCGTGGAGTGGGAGCTGGCCCTGGTCGACCGGCGCAGCCGCGACCTGCGCAACGACGCCGCGCACCTGTTCGCCCGGGCCAAGGCCCGGCTGCCCGACCCCGAGCGCCTGCACAAGGAGATGCTGAAGAACACCGTCGAGCTCGTCACGGGCGTCTGCCGCACCGTGCCGGAGGCGATGGCCGACCTGCGCCGCACCCTCGAGGTCGTCCTGCCTGCCGGGGACGACCTGGACATCGACCTCCTCGGCGCCGGCACGCACCCGTTCGCCGAGTGGACCCAGCAGGAGCTGACCGAGGGCCACCGCTACGAGGAGCTCATCAACCGGACCCAGTGGTGGGGCCGCCAGATGCTGATCTGGGGCGTCCACGTGCACGTCGGGATGCCCGACAAGGAGCGGGTGATGCCGGTGCTCTCGGCGCTGCTGCGCTACTACCCGCACCTCCAGGCGTTGTCCGCGTCGTCGCCGATCTGGGCGGGCGTGGACACCGGCTACGCGTCCAACCGGGCGCTGATGTTCCAGCAGCTGCCGACGGCGGGGCTGCCGTTCGAGTTCGCGACGTGGGCCGAGTTCGAGTCGTACGCCCACGACCTCCTCACGACCGGCGTCATCGACCAGCTCGACGAGATCCGCTGGGACCTGCGCCCGGCGCCGGCGCTGGGGACGCTGGAGAACCGGGTGTGCGACGGCGTCTCGACGTTCGAGGACCTGGCCGCGCTCACGGCGTTCATGCACTGCCTCGTCGTCGACCTCGACACCCGGCTCGCCGACGGCGAGACGCTGACCACGATGCCGCCGTGGCACGTCCAGGAGAACAAGTGGCGCGCCGCCCGCTACGGGCTCGACGCCATCGTCATCCTCGACGCCGACTCCACCGAGCGGCTGGTCACCGACGACCTGGCCGAGACCGTCGCGCGGCTCGAGCCGGTCGCGGAGCGGCTCGGCTGTGCGGAGGAGCTGGCGTCGGTGCTCGACATACCGCGCCGCGGCGCGTCGTACCAGCGTCAGCGCGCGGTCGCCCAGGAGAGCGGCGGCGACCTGGTCGCCGTCGTCGACTCGGTCGTCCGCGAGCTGCGGACGAGCCTGGGTTGAGCCCCGCGTTCAGGCGCTGCTAGGACGACACCTGCTGCGGGGTGGGGAACGTCGCTGCCGACGAGCCGGTCCCGACCTCGCCGCTGCTGTTCCCGCCCCAGCACCACTGCGTGTCGTCGACCTTGACCGCGCAGCTGAAGGAACCGCCCGCCGTCGCCGAGGCCCACGTGGTGTCGGTGCCGACCTGCGTCGGCACGGCCTTGTCGTCCGTCCCGCCGTTGCCGAGCTTGCCCTCCCCTCCGGAGCCCCAGCACCAGAGCCGGCCGGCGCTGTCCACCGCGCAGGTGTGGTCGCTGTTGCCGCTGCCGGAGGCCGCCACGGTCGCCCAGCTGCCGGAGACCTGTGCCGGGGTCGTCACGTCGGTCCCCGGCGTACCGCTCCCCACTGCGCCGACGTCGGTCCGGCCCCAGCAGTAGAGGTCGGACGCGCGCAGCGCACAGGTGTGGGCGGCGCCGGCGCTCAGGCTGGTCCAGTCGGTCGCCGTGCCCACCTGGACCGGGCCGGTGCTCCCGCTCGTCGGGCCGCCGGTGCCGAGCTGGCCGCGCGAGTTGTAGCCCCAGCACCACATCGTCCCCGGGGACCGGATGGCGCAGGTGTGGCTGCCGCCGGCGCTCACCGATGTCCAGGTGGCACCGCCGGGGTCGACCTCGGTGGGGACGGTCGCGCCGCCGGCGTTGCCGGTGGCGATGCCGCCCCAGCAGAAGAGCTTGCCGCCCAGGGTCGTGGCGCACGCGTGCGCCTCCCCGGCGGAGACCTGGGCCCAGTGCCGGGTGTCGTCGACCAGTACCGGCGAGTCCTGCTGGGAACCGGAGGCACCCAGGCCGAGCTGGCCGTAGGAAGCGCTGCCCCAGCACCACAGGCTGTGGTCGGCCTGGATGCCGCAGGTGAAGGCCTGGACCGCCTCGGTGGCCGCCGACACCTGCCGCCACGTGGAGGTGCCGACCTGCTCGGGCGACAGCCGCTTCACGTCCGGGAGGGCGACGGGGCCGATGCCGACGGCACCCTTGCCCTGGTTGCCCCAGCACCAGAGCGTCGAGTCGCCCAGGATCCGGCAGGCGTGCACCCCGCCCCCGTCGATGGTGACGGCCGGAGGGCCGGGCGGGCCAGGGACCGGGTCGAGGCGCAGGTCGAACGTCTCCTCGTCGAACAGCCCGTCGGCCGAACGGGTGAACCTGATGACGAGCTCGTGGTCCCCCGGCGTGGCCGAGGTCCCGGTGAGCTCGCCGGTCGTCGCGTCGATGGCGAAGCCGCTCAGCGCCGTCGTCACGGTCCAGGTGCCCGGGCCGGGGTCGTCCACGGTCAGAGTCTGGCTGTAGGCCTGCGTCGCGTAGCCGTCCGCCAGATGGGTCGTGGTGATCGCGGGGGCGGGCGGGGCCGGTTCGGGGGCGATGGTCAGCGACAGCGCCTTCGTGGCGACCGTGCCGGCCGCGGTCGGCGTGAACGAGAACGTCAGGCTGCTGGCGCCGTCGGTGGCCGGCGTGCCACCGAGCCCGCCGGTGGCCGGGTCGAGGGTCAGCCCCACCGGCAGCGACGGTACGACGGACCAGGTGCCGCCCATCGCGGTGACCAGGTCGAGGTCGGCGACGTACGCCGTGCCCACCTCTCCGTCGGGCAGCGCGGTGGTCGCGATGACCGGCGCGGCGGCCACCGGCGGGACCGGGCGAGGCTCGACGGTGACGGTGACGGCCGCGGAGACGGCCTTCCGGAGCTTGCGGGTCACGCCGTTCTTCACGACCTTGCGGGCCGGCGCGAGCGTGCGGAACTGCTGGGCGCCCGGGGTCGTCGGCATCGCCACCGCGGCGACGTACGCGCCCTTCTTGGTGGTCGTGCTGACCACGGTGAGGGTCGTCCACGACGCACCCTGCTTGCGCTGGAGCTTGACCTTCGAGCCCTTCGGCGACTTGGACAGCCGGCCGGCGAAGCTGACCCGGTCGGTGGCGTAGGCGGTGGTGCTCCCAGCCTGGAGGCTGACCGTCCGGGCCACCTGCGTCACCGTCGCGGCACCGGCCGGCACAGCGACCAGGCCCAGCAGCGCACTGGTGAGGACGAGCAGGAGCGCCGCGCGCAGGCGGCAGGAGTCGCGCATGGAAGGCCCTTCGATTCGGGGCGCTCCGAGTGGCGCGACCTCTGGTCGCGTCCAGTGTGCGGACCGGCCGCGCGCTTGTCCGGCGAACCCGGCGATCGGTGCGCGCCGGTCCGCCCGAGCGGGTCAGTAGCCGCCGTCGGGCTCGACCATCTCGAGGCGTACGCCGAGCAGCCGGACCGGCCGGTCGTGCTCGACGCGGTCCAGCAACGAGACGGCCGCCTCGGCCAGGGTCTCGGGATCGTTGGTGGTCTGCGGCAGGGTCAGGCTGCGGGTGACCGTGATGAACGGCCGGTAGCGCAGCTTCAGGCCCACCCGGGCGGCCGGTCGCCCCTCCTTGTCGATGTCCTCGACGACGCGCCGGGTCAGCACCCGGACCTCGTCGGCGATCCGGCCCCAGTCGTCGAGGTCGGTCTGGAACGTCGTCTCCCGGCCGTGCGCCCGCGGCACCCAGGGCGCCGCGCTGACGGCGCTGTCGCTGACCCCCCGACCGAGCCGGTGGTACCACGGCCCCATCGTCGGGCCCAGCTCCGCCGCGAGCATCCGGGCGTCGGAGCGGGCGAGCTGGTCGACGGTGTCGATCCCGAGCGCCGCCAGCTTCTTCGCGGTCTTGGCGCCGATCCCCCACAGCGCCCGGGTGGGCCGCTCACCCATCACCGGGAACCAGTTCTCCGCCGTGAGCACGTAGCTCCCCCGCGGCTTGCCGAACTCGGTCGCGATCTTCGCGCGCAGCTTGTTGTCGCCGATGCCCACCGAGCAGTGCAGCCGGGTCGCCTCCAGCACCCGGTCGCGGATCCGCTCCGCGAACCCGAGAGGGTCGACGTCCTGCCGCGGGCCTACTTCGGGCCCCTCCCCCTGCTCCTCCGCCACCGGCCCGGCGGCCACGAAGGCCTCGTCCCATCCGAGGACCTCCACGACCACCGGCCGGCCACCCCACTCGAGCGAGCGGAGCGTGTCCATCACCGCGGCCGACGCCACGTCGTACGCCGCGTGGTCGGCCGGCAGGAACACCGCGTCCGGGATCTTCCTCACGGCCGTGCGCATCGGCATCCCGGACCCGACGCCGAGCTCGCGCGCCTCGTAGGACGCCGTCGCGACCACGCCGCGCTTGGTCGGGTCGCCGTCACCGCCGACGACCACCGGCAGGCCGGCCAGCTCCGGGCGCCGGAGCACCTCGACGGCGGCGATGAACTGGTCGAGGTCGACGTGCAGCACCCAGTGCTCGATCGGGCGTCCGGACGTGTCCACGGTGGACTGACCCGAACCGTCGGGCCCGCTCATCGCGGCGGGGGCGGCAGCGCGTCGGTCGACTCCATCTGGCTCATCCCGGTCAGGAGCAGCAGGTCGACCACCACGGAGCGGAGCTGGATGAGCACCACCTCAGCGTTCATCTCCTCGGCCCGGCCGACCAGTCCGGAGGCCTCCCCGACGGCCAGCAGGGCGTCGCGGGCACCGATGGCGAGCCGGTCGGCCTCCAGCTCCGCGGCCACCATGTCGGTCGCGTCGGCCAGGTCCATGGCCAGCAGCGCGTAGGACTTCGGCACCGGCCGCTGACGGTAGGCCGCCACCGCGGTCTGCCGCACCAGCACCCGGGTGCTGCGCAGCGCCCGGTCCAGCGGCTCCACCAGGTCGGCCATCCGGCGGATGTCCGAGCGGTGCCGGATCCGGAACGGCGACGAGGTCACCACCGCCATGCCCTCCTCGGCCGCCATCTGCAGCTCCCGGATCAGGCCGTCGGTCGCCCGGGCGTCCGCCAGCAGCGCCAGCGCCCGGTCCGGGTGCCCGTCCTGCATGACGGCGGCCGCCGCGCGCAGCAGCGCCGAGATCTTGTGGACCACCAGGGCCGCCTGCTCCCGGGGGCGGCGCAGCGGTGCCGCCGGCACCACGGTCGCCGCGACCAGCGCCACGGCGCCGCCGATCACCGCGTCGCTCACCCGGACCAGCGCCTCGCCGGGGGCCGGGGCCAGAGCGCTGATGATGATCGACTGCACCATCGCCTGGATCACCAGCAGCTGGCCGCCGTCGAGCAGCAGCGCGACGCTCATCGAGAGCGCGACCACCACGATCAGCTGCCACCAGCCCGACCCGATCCCCATCGCCAGCAGGTCCGCGAGGAACACCCCGACCGCCACCCCGAGCGTGACCTCGGCGACCCGCCTCAGCCGCTGGCCGTAGGAGGTGCCGAGACAGACCACGGCGGCGACGGGGGCGAAGAAGGGCGTCTGGTGCCCGAGCAGGTCGGCCGCGATCAGCCAGGCGACGCCCGCGGCGACCGCGCACTGCGCGATGTGGAAGCCCTTGGACCGCACCCGGGCGACCCGCGCACGCGCGGAGGTCCGGCCGCGCGCGAGCGTCCGGTCGAGCGCGCCTGCCTCCATAGCGCTCGATCGTGCCAGAGCGCCCGGTCGGCGCCCGACGTCATGCGGTCCCCGCCTGGTGCGCCCACTCCAGCGCCTGCTGGGTAGCCGCCAGGTCGCGGTACCAGGTCAGCACCTCGGTGCGGCAGCGGACCCGGGCCACCCGGCGGTCGTACTCGCGGCACTCGGCGAGCGCCTCGGAGTCGGTGGGCGGGTAGATCGAGGTGCCGTCGTAGTGCTCGATCTCGAAGCCGTTGGCGGCATCGCCGGTGATCTCGACGATCGTGTCGCCCGGCGGCGCCACCACGCTCGAGGCCGAGCCGGCCGCGGACACCAGCGCGACCGCGGGCACGGTCGAGACGAGGGCGGCGACGAGCAGGGTACGAAGAAGTGTCATGCGGTCTCCCGAGGCTGTCGGCCGGAGCTTCCGGCTCGGGACAGGACGCTAGGAGCGCGGCCCGACGCCCCGCCGAGCGCGACCGGGCACCTGTGGACGACCGGGCCGGGACGTCGGTTGTGGACGCCGAGCGGCCGACCGACGGTCAGCGGGCCAGGGTCAGCGGGCCAGGGTCAGCGGGCCAGGGTGAGCGGGCCAGAGTCAGCGGGCCAGGGTCACCGTGATCGTGGTGTTGGTGCACCCGGCCGCCAGCGACTGGAGCGAGGCCTTCTCGTCCGCGTCCACGGTGAGCCGCCAGCGGTGCTTCACCGCCACCCATTCCTTGACGTAGCGGCAGACCTCGCGGGCCGGCAGCCACTCGCGGGGGTCCTGGTCGCCCTTGGACCGGTTCACCGAGGCGGTCACCGCGACCAGGGAGCGGTGGTCGCCCAGGTCGTTGGCGAACAGCCGGCGGGTGGCCGTCGACCAGGTCCGCGCCCCGGAGTCCCACGCCTCCGCGAGCGGGACCATGTGGTCGATGTCGAGGTCGCCGGCGGCGTACTGCGACACCCCGTCGTAGTAGGAGAACCACCGGCCTCCGGTGAGCGCGCAGCCGCTGCCGACGGTCACGGGGTCGTCGGCCTCGGAGATCAGGACCTCGTTGCGGGTGCTGCACCCGTCGCCGTCCGCGTCGACCCAGTGCGGGAACAGGTCGCGGGAGTAGCCGGTCCGCACCTCGGCGGCCACCGGCAGGTCGCCGACGGCCGTGGTGAGCGAGGCGGAGTACGTCGCCGCGGCGGCGGGCGACGCGCCGGCCAGCTGGGCGAGGAGGGCGACGACCGGAACCAGGCCGGACAGCAGGGTGCGACGGACCATGCGAGCTCCCGAGAGATGAGTGGCTGATGGTGGGTACCTGGAGACTCCCTTGTGGCGGTCGTCACCACAAGGGAGGATCCGACCCCACGGCTTGATACACACAGACAGCGAGGTTCCTGGTGGTCTCACCGATCGACCCGACGTCCGCGGGGTTCCTGCTCGCTGAGAACCGCAACATGCCGATGCACGTCGGCGGCCTCCAGCTGTTCGAGAAGCCCGAGGGTGCGGGCCGCGACTACATCCGCGACATGTTCGAGCAGATGCGCGACGTCGACGAGATCGCGCCCCTGTTCCTCAAGCACCCGCACCGGTCCCTGCGCACCGGGGCCCAGCTGGTCTGGAAGGACGACGACCAGTTCGACATCGAGCACCACGTCCGGCACAGCGCCCTGCCCAAGCCGGGCCGGATCCGCGAGCTGCTCGACCTCTGCTCGCGGCTGCACAGCACCCGCCTCGCCTGGGAGCGGCCCCTGTGGGAGGCGCACGTCATCGAGGGGCTGCGCGACGGCCGGGTCGCGATGTACACCAAGACCCACCACGCCCTCGTCGACGGCGTCTCGGCGATGCGGCTGCTCGCCAGCGTCCTCAGCACCGACCCCGACGAGCGCGACATGCCGGCGCCGTGGGCGCTGCGCAGTGCCCGCCCGCGGAAGAAGTCCGCGGAGCTGAGCCTCTCCGAGGTGCCGATGACCGCGCTTCGCACCGCGCTCGGCATCACCAGCGAGGCCGCCGGGATGCCGGGCGCGCTCATCAAGACGCTGACCAAGAGCCTCAAGAACGAGACCTCGGCGCTCTCGCTCTACGCCCCGCGCACGATCTTCAACCAGCCCATCACCGGTTCCCGCCGGTTCGCCGCCCAGGACTGGCCGATCGAGCGGCTCCGCGGCATCGGCAAGGCCACCGGGACCACTCTCAACGACGTCGTGATCGCGATGTGCTCGGGCGCGTTGAGGACCTACCTGCGCGAGCTCGACGCCCTGCCCGACGCACCGCTGGTCGCGATGGTGCCGGTCGGCCTCAACGCCAAGCAGTCCCAGGTCGCCTCCTCCGAGGGCGGCAACGCCGTCGGCGCGGTCATGGTGCAGATGGCGACCGACCAGGACGACCCGGCCCAGCGGCTCGCGAGCATCCACCGGTCGATGAAGGACGGCAAGCAGGCGCTGTCGTCGATGACGCCGGTGCAGATCCTGGCGATGAGCGCGATCGGGCAGGCGCCCGCGATCCTCACCCCGATGCTGCGGATGCAGGGCATCATCCGGCCGCCCTACAACGTGATCATCAGCAACGTCCCCGGGCCGCGGACCACCCACTACTGGAACGGCGCCCGGCTCACCGGCACCTATCCGCTGTCCATCCCGATCAACGGGATGGCCCTCAACATCACCTGCACGTCGTACGACGGCCAGATGGCGTTCGGGCTCACCGGCTGCCGGCGGACCGTGCCGCACCTGCAGCGGCTGCTGACCCACCTGGACGACGAGCTCGCGGCCCTGGAGAAGGCCGCGGGGGTCTGAGGACCGGTCAGCCGGCCAGCACCGGCTCCCGCTGGGGCGGCTCGTCGACCACGGTCCGGGCACCGGTCCGCTCCGCGCCGATGCCCGCGGCGATGACGAACCCGATGCCGACGACGGCCAGGTCGTCGGGGACCTGGCCGAGTGCGACCAGTCCCACCAGCATCGCGAAGGCCGGCTCCAGGCACATCAGGGTCCCGAAGGCGGCGGTGGTGAGCCGGCGCAGGGCCAGCAGCTCGAGGGCGAACGGGACGACCGGCAGCAGAACGGCGAGCCCCACGCCGATCAGCAGCAGCTCCGGGGTGACCCGGCCGAACACGCTCGGCCCGGCGACCACGGTGGCGACGATCCCGGCGACCGGCATCGACACGGCCAGCCCGCCGAGCCCGGCGACCTCGTCGCCGACGCGCTGGGTGAGCAGGATGTACGCCGCCCAGCAACAGGCGGCCGCGAGCGCGTAGGCCACCCCCAGCGGGTCGGCGCCGCCGGCCCACGGCTGAGTCAGCAGCAGGACGCCGAGCCCGGCCAGCAGCGGCCAGACCTGACGGCCGCCGCCGCGGCCCCGCCACACGGCGACGCCGAGCGGCCCGAGGAACTCGATGGCGGTCGCCGTGCCGAGCGGCAGCCGGGAGACGGCCGCCATGAACAGCAGCGTCACGCCGGCCGTCACCACACCGAGTGCGATGCCGTACCTCAGCGCGGTCCGGGAGAACTGGGCGGGCCGCGGCCGGACCACCAGCAGCATCAGGACCCCTGCCCAGAACAGCCGCAGCCAGGCGGCGCCCTCGGCGCCGACCTGGTCGATCAGGCCCACGGACACGGCGAGCCCGAGCTGCACGCAGAGCATCGACACGACGGCCATGCCGGCGCCGGTGCGGGTCTGGCTCCTCATCCGTCCAGTGAAGCCGGAGACAACCGTTCGCGTCCACGTGAGATTCCTGGACATACCGTTCACCAATCCTGGACAATACGGAGATGGATGTCCGTCGTCTGCGGCTGCTGCTGGAGCTGTCGCGGCTCGGCTCGATGCACGCCGTCGCCGACGAGCTCGGGACCACGACCTCGACGGTCTCCCAGCAGATCGCCGCCCTGGCCCGCGAGGTGGGGATGCCGCTGGTGGAGCCGGACGGGCGGCGGGTGCGGCTGACCCCCGCGGGCCATCGCCTGGCCGAGCACGCCGTGACGATCCTGGCCGCGGTCGAGGCGGCGCGGCTCGACCTGGACCCCGACGCCGAGCCGTCCGGCACCGTGCGGGTGGCGGGGTTCGCCACCGCCATCCGGCGCTCGCTGCTGCCGGTGGTCGACGAGCTGGAGCACACCCATCCGGGCGTGCAGGTGCTGATCAACGAGCACGAGCCGCTCGAGGCCTTCGACCTGCTCGCCCGAGACGACATCGACCTGGCCCTGACCTACGACTACAACGTGGCCCCTGCGGCGCTGCGCAGCGAGTTCGAGGCGCGTGAGCTCTGGTCGTTCGACTGGGGCCTCGGGATCCCGGCGTCGGAGCGGCGGGCGCCGTTCGCGGCATACGCCGACCGGGACTGGATCGTGAACTCCCGCAACACCGCCGACGAGGAGGCGGTCCGGGTGCTGGCCGCCCTTGCGGGCTTCACCCCGCGGGTCGTCCACCGCATCGACAGCCTCGAGCTCGTGGACGACCTGATCGTCGCGGGGCGGGGCATCGGGCTGCTCCCCCGTGGGCGGGCCTCGCGGCGCGGCGTCCGGGTCGTGCCGCTGACCGACCCGCGGGTCACCCTGCGGGCGTACGCCGTGACCCGGCGCGGCCGGGATCGCTGGCCGCCCCTCGCGCTGGTGCTCGACCGGCTCGCCTCCCCCTGAGCCGCCTAGCGCTCGGCGTACCCGCCACCGACGACGTCGGCGACGGCCCGGAGCCGGGCCCGGGTGATGTCGGCGACGGTCGCGTAGCCGGCGTTGCGGGCGTTGGACCCCTCCCGGGTCGGCTCGGCGGAGTTGACGCTGACGCACCGGCGAGTGCCGCCGTCGGCGAGGTTGGCGAGCGCGACGGCGTGCCCGGTGGTGCCGCTGCCTGCGAAGAAGTCCAGCACCAGCACGTCGTCCGGCATCGTGCCGAGGATCCGCCGGACCAGCCCCGTCGGCTTCGGGTACTCGAAGACGTGGCCGACGATCTCCTTGAGCTCGGCCACGGCCGTGTCGGTCGAGCCCACCTCCTCCGCCAGCCAGATGGTGCGCAGCTTCTTGCGACGGACGCCTCGGTGGTCGCGGTCGAGCCAGTCCTTCTGGAAGACGTCGACCCGCTCGCCGCCCCGGCCGTTGATCCGTCGGCACACCAGGTCGCCGGGCCGCTCGTCGATCAGCGGGCGGCTCCAGCGCCACACCGCCGGCGTGCCGTCCCCGAACACCGGCGTCACCTCGACCGCCCCCTCGAACGGCACGGTCCGGACCGCGCCGCTCACGGGGTCACCCCAGACCGGGAAGTGCAGCGTCCGCGCGGTGACCGGGTTGAACTTCTTGTTGGTGTTGCGCAGCGGCAGGTGCCGGTAGCGCCGCCCCTCCGGGTCGTCGGGGTCGGTCAGCGGGAAGTCGCGCTCGTCGACGGTCTCGGTGCTGCTCGCGTGCAGCGCCGTACGCCGGGCGTCGCGGGCGTAGACCAGCAGGTACTCGTGGCTGGTCGCGAACCCGTTGCCCAGCTGGCGGCCCTTGGGGTTGAGGTTCACCACCACCTGCGCCAGGAAGTTGGCCTCCCCGAACACCTCGTCCATCAGCAGCCGCAGGTGCGCCGCCTCGTTGTCGTCGATGCTCACCCAGATCGCCGAGCGCTCGCTCATCACGTCCCGCGCCGCCACCAGCCGCGGCCGCATCATCGCGACCCACGCCTCGTGCCGGGTCAGCCCCGCCCCGGCCCGGATGTCGTCGGCGTAGGCGAAGTCGTTGCCGGTGTTGTACGGCGGGTCGATGTAGACCAGGTCGACCTCGCCGAACTCGGCGCCGATCGTGGGCAGCACGTCGAGGTTGTCGCCCTCGACGAACGTGTTCCACGGTGGCACGCGGTCAACCTAGCCGGGCGGCTGTCCACAGATCGCGTACGCCGGGTGCTCGGCGTTCCCCTCGGGGAAGGCTCCGCCGCGTGACCGAGCCTGCCAAGCCGCGCCTCGACACCGAGGCGCTCGACCACCTCCTGACCTGGGTGCAGTCGGGCGTGGTCTCGCGACGGCAGATCCTCGAGCTGCACGGGACCGACCGGGACATCGCCCGGATGGTGCGACGTCGCGAGCTCGTGGCCATCCATCCCGGCGTCTACGTCAACCACACCGGCGAGCCGTCGCGGCACCAACGCGAGTGGGCAGCGGTCCTCCACTACTGGCCGGCCGCCCTCACCCGTGAGTCCGCACTGCCGTCACCCAGCAGGTCGGGGCTGGTCCACGTCGCCGTGTCCGACCGCCGGTCGCTCGGGCGCGTGCCCGGCGTCACGGTGCACCGGACCGCTGGGATCGACGGGCGGGTGCAGTGGATCAGGAGCCCGCCCCGGCTGGCCTACGAGCACGCGGCGATCGACGTCACGGCCGCCAAGAACGATCTCGCGGCTGCCTTCCAGGTGTTCGCCGACGCGTGCCAGACCCGAGAGACGACGGCCGCTGCCATCGCCGAGACGTTGAGATCGCGGCGGCGGGTCCGCGGTCGAGCAGAGCTGCTCGAGCTGCTCGCCGACCTGGAAACCGGCGCCTGCTCGGTCCTCGAGCGCGGCTACCTCGACCTCGAACGCCGGCACGGCCTGCCCACCGTCGGCCGCCGGCAGGTACCGGCGCAGGTTGCCGGCAGGAAGGCCTACCGCGACGTCGACCACAGCAACCACGGCGTCCTCGTCGAGCTCGACGGTCGGCCCTTCCACGACAACGCCGCCGCACGGGACCGGGCGGCGAGCCGCGACCTGGCCGCGACCGTCACGAGCGAGCTGACAACGGTGCGCCTGACCTACGGCCAGGTCTTCCGCGACGGCTGCGCGACCGTCGCCCAGATCTCCACCCTGCTCGCGCGAGGCGGGTGGTCGGGGCCCTTCGTGCCGTGCCCCGAGTGCCCGGACCCCACAAGCGCATGATCTACACGCACCTGGTGCGTGCCATCAATGCGCTTGTCGGAGCCGGCCTCAGTAGCCGACGAGGACCGGGGTCGCGGTCAGCACCTCGAGGCCCACGGGCTCGCCGGGCACGGTCACGCTGCCGGGAACCTCCGCCCACGGACCGCCATTGACCCGGTAGGTCGCGGTGTACGTCGTGTCCACCGCCGGGGCCACCTCGCCCTTGCGCTGGTAGGTGTGGGTGATCCGCAGGTCCGGGTAGGGCGCCCCGGCGTCCGCGGTGGCCAGCACCTCCCCGTCCCCGAACCGCCACCCGAACCCGCTCGGCACGATGTGCAGGTCGACCCGCTGCCCGAGCAACGTCACGGTCCGGTCGAACGGCGCGGTGTCGGTGAAGAAGTTCGTCGCGAAGTTCACCAGCGTGCGCCCGTTGGCCGGCTGCACCTGCAGCTCGGAAGCAGGGAGGGGGATGTTGCGGAACGCCGTCGCGACGAGGCCAGGCGTGATCACATCCACCGCGTCCTCTGGAGGGATATCGCAGAACTCGAATGGATCCAATCCCTGTGAGATCGCTGTCTGCACGCAAACTGCGTCCAACTCAGAGTCCCGCGGCGGGTCCTCAGCATCGGTCTCTGCGGAAGTTTGAGTGTTGTCGCAGATGAGTGTCTGGTTCACATGCGCGATGCCCTGGATGTAAGTGACCTCGGTTTCGTACTGGCAGGCCGCGAAGGCCGGGGCAGCTGTGCCGAGGCCGACCGCACACAAGACCAAAGCCGTAGCCACAAACCGGCGAGTCACGATACGTACCCAATGAATGTGACTAGCCATCGACCATTCGTTTGCGAAAGGCGGAACTCGGCGATGTGGCGCTCTACGTCGTAGCTGACCGGGTCGGCGCCGGCAGCTGGCACCGTTCTTCCCGCCTCGTACACAAGGCCGGCGGCAACCGTGGCCAGACCATCACCGTCCTCGGTCAACTCTGAACTCGCCACCCGCCAACCCGCGGTCTCGTAGTGACCTCCATTGGCGTACACCTCACGGATTGGACCTAGTGAGTTCTCACACGATTCACAACCAGGAGCACTCAACGCCTCGGCTGCCGTCGTGTCCCCGTCTTGCAACGCCTGGTTCCTTGCATCCACCCACGCCCGCACCGTCTCCTCGGGCGTCAAGGCCTCGACCGTCGGCGAGGAGGTAGGGCTCGACTCGCTCTCGCTGGGGCTGGGCGCCGACAAGGACGGCGTCGGGTCGGCGATGTCGGGGGTCGGCTCGTCCTCGCAGGCGACCAGCGTGGCGAGGACCAGAGCCACCACGAGTGCGCGTAGTCGGGCCACGAGCACGTCCTTCCCCGAGAAAGCCGACGATCCGAAAGTACCGACTCCGGGCGCGGCTGAGAACGCCTCGGCCGAGATCTGTGGATGACCGGACACGCACGGATCGGGAACCGATACTCGTCGCATGGGGGAGATGGCCGGGGAGACCTCGACGTCCCTGCTACCACCCCCGCCCCCGGTGGCCCGGCCGCGCAGCAAGGTCCGCAGGATCGTCGTCCGGGTCGTGCTGGGTCTGGTCCTGCTGGTCGGCGGGCTCACGTTCTGTGCCGTGCTCGACGGCGGCCGCGGCAGCTACGCCTACATGCACACGACCAGCGACGGCGACCCGGTGAGCTGGGACCACTGCACGGCGATCCGCTACCAGGTCAACCCCGAGGGTGCTCCTGACAACTGGCGCGAGCTGGTCGACGGCGCGTTCGACGAGATGGCCGCGAACAGCGGCTTCGTCTTCCTCGACGCCGGCGAGACCGCCAACCGGACGCTCGCCGGCACCTTCGACCCCCGCGGCACCCGCGGGGAGCCGGTCCTCGTCATCTGGTCGAGCCAGGGGCGGTTGCACGGTCTCCAGGGCGACACGGTGGGGCTCGGCGGCGGCGCGGTCCTCGAGGTCAGGGGGCTCCCCCGGCTGGTCACGGGCGTGATCGCCCTGGACGCCGAGTCGCACAGCCGTACGTACGACGCCATGTCGACCCGGGACCAGCAGCTCATCCTCATGCACGAGATCGGGCACGTGCTGGGGCTCGACCACGTCGACGACGACCGCCAGCTCATGAACACCTACTTCGACGAGCAGACGGGTCTCGGGAAGGGCGACATCGCCGGACTCAAGGCCCTGCACGACATCCCGTGCGGCTGAGCGCCGCTTGGACGGGTTGGCGAGGATCTAGGCATGGACGAGTCCCGGCGCGCGCGCAGGGAGCGGCGGCGCTGGGAGCGCGAGATGCTGCGCCGGCTGGAGGAGCTCGACGAGCTCGACCGGCGTTACGGGCTCGGGGCCTCGCCGGCCAGCCAGCCCCCGTCCCGGGCCCGGCACCGGGGCATGCCCCGGGTCGAGCGGCACAAGCGCCGGACGACCGGCCCGGTCATGCCCGGGCTGCTGGTCGTCTTGTGCCTGCTGGTCTTCGTCTTCTTCAAGAGCCCGACGACGACCGGCGAGCGGCTGCGGCAGTTCGTCGACGGGCTGATGGGCGGTGAGGAGTCGTACGCCTTCATCGCGGAGGAGCCCAACGGCCTGCCGGTCTCCTGGGACGCCTGCAAGCCGATCCACTACGTCGTCAACCCCGACGGGGCACCCGAGAACTGGGAGGACCTGGTCGAGGACGCGATCTCCGAGGTCGAGGACGCCAGCGGGTTCCAGTTCGACTACGAGGGCACCAGCAAGGACAGCTGGGCCGACCGCCGCCAGGACGACGCCCGAGGTGGGCTGCCGGTCCTCATCGACTGGGCCACGCCCACCGAGGTGCCCAAGCTCGACGGTGACACCGTCGGCATCGGGGGCGCCAGCGCGGTGACCAGCAACGGCGAGACCCGCTACGTCACGGGCGTCGTGGTCCTCGACGAGGATGAGTACCAGCGGATGCGCGGCACCGGGCGCTACGTCGCCGCCAAGCTGATCCTGGCGCACGAGCTGGGGCACGTGCTCGGGCTCGACCACTTCGACGACGCCAACCAGCTCATGCACGCGTCGTACGTCGGGCAGCGCGGGTTTGGCGACGGCGACCGGGCCGGGTTCCAGGAGCTCCACGACATCCCCTGCGGCTGAGCGCGCGGCAGCACGTGGAGGACCGGGGCCGTGACCTGGTCGCGGCTGGGCAGTTGACCCGTCAGTAACACGCCTTCGCCACACGCCTTCGCCACCGACCCCGGGGACCTCATGACGTCGCGCTTCGCCCTCGCCTCTGCCGGCCTGGCCACCGCCCTCGCGGGCACGCTCGCTGTGCTGCCCGGCACCGCGGCGAGCACCCCGGCGAGCACTGCGGCCGCGCCGGCGGTCACCGTGACCAACGCCTGCCTCACCAGCGTGCCGGGCCCGGACTCGGCCGCCCCCGTGGAGATCTGCTACTCGCTGTTCAAGCCGGCCCGGGCGACCCGCAAGCACCAGGTGCCGATGATCCTGCACAGCCACGGCTGGGGTGGCTCGCGCACCACGGACCCCGCCGACTTCAAGCGGTTCACCGACGCCGGCTACGGCGTGCTCTCCTTCGACCAGCGCGGCTTCGGCGAGAGCGGCGGCAAGGCGCAGGTCATGAACCCCGACTACGAGGGCCACGACGTGCGCGCGCTGGTCCGGCTGGTCAGCAGGCTGCCGTGGGTCGAGAAGGACCGCCCGGGCGACCCGCGGCTCGGGGCGATCGGGGGGAGCTACGGCGGGGGCTACCAGTTCCTCGGCGCGTTCGAGGAGATCCGGGTCCAGGGCCGCCAGGTCTTCGACGCGCTGGCTCCCGAGATCACCTGGCACGACCTCTCGCAGAGCCTCGCCCCCGAGGGCGTCGTCCGCACCGAGTGGGCGCTGGCGCTGAGCGCGGCCGCCCTGCCGACCGACGCGCTCCCGCCGAAGATCTACAAGGCGCTCGTCGAGGGCGCGGCCACCGGCACCTGGCCGGACGGGTCGGTGCCGGGCACCGAGGACCTGACCGAGTTCTTCCGGAAGAACGGCCCCCGCCACCACGTGCGCCAGGGCCGCCGGATCACCGTGCCGGTGCTCCTCGGCCAGGGCATGACCGACACCCTGTTCCCGGCCGAGCAGGGGCTCCGCAACTGGCGGTTCGCGCTGGGCCGGAAGGCCCGCAAGCGCAGCATCTTCGTGGGCTACAACGGCGGCCACGTGCTGCCGTCGGTCTACCCCCAGGGCATCAACGTCACCTCCGACCCGTGCAGCCAGAAGCTGGCCGGCGGCGACTTCGAGGCGCTGACCCTGCGGTTCTTCGACGAGCAGCTCAAGGGCCGCAAGACCAAGCTCAAGGGCTACGGCCGCCTGCACCTGGCCACCCGGGACAGCGGCTGCGTGAGCGTGCGCAGGATCCAGCCGGACACGGCGGTCGACCTCGGCACCGTCGTCGCCCAGACCGGGCCCGCCGGACCGGCCGTGGCCACCGAGGTCGCCCGGGGTCCGATCACGGTCGCCGGGTCGTCGTACCTCACCGCGGACGTGACCTCCGTCGGACCCGAGGCGCGGGCCTTCCTGGGCCTCGCGGTCGGCACCTCGCCGCTGGACGCGACGCTCGTCCAGAACAACGTCCTCCCGCTCCGGGAGGCCACGCCGGTCACCGGCGCCAAGCGTCGGGTGAAGCTCCCGTCGGTCGCCGTGGAGGTGCCGGCCGGGCAGTCCCTCTTCCTCATCGCCAGCCCCACGAGCGAGACGTTCCTGACCATGGGCAGCCGCACGCCCGGGCTCCTGACCTTGGACAACACGATCCTGCATCTCCCGGTGGTCTAGCCCCCCACGACCTACCCTCGTGTGGTGACGCTGAGTTCTCGGAGAGTTCGTACGACGCTGGGCATCGCGGCGATCTCCGCCGCCCTCGTCGGGTCGACCCTGTTGCCGGCACCGGCGGCGGGCGACCCACAGCAGCCCCGCGTGCACCCGGCCGCTCCCGACCGGCAGCGCGCGCCCCAGACCTCGGACGGCGTGCCCGGCGAGATCGCCCCGTGGGTCCCGGTCACCCAGCGCGGTCCGGAGTCCTGGACGTGGACCACGCTGGCCGGCTGGCAGGTCGCCCCCGGCGTGTCGTTCGAGCGGTTCGACCTCAGCGACGCACGGGGACCGGTGCGCGGGCACCTGCTCCGCATCGAGTACAACACTCCCGGGATCAGCCTCGACTACGCCGGGCGCCCCAAGATCGCCTCCACCGCGCCGCTGCTCGACACCGTGCTCGCCGACCAGGCGATCGCCGGGGTCAACGGTGACTTCTTCGACATCGGCGACACCGGGGCTCCCCTGGGCGTCGGACGCGACCGGCAGCGCAAGCTGCTGCACGGCGTCGCGAGCGGCTGGAACTGCGCGTTCTTCATCAAGCGGGACGGGCAGCCCGACATCGACTTCCTCTACGCGACCGGCCGGATCAAGCAGTACCCGGAGATCGAGATCCCGACGGTCAACGCCCCGTCGGTGCGCCAGGGCGGGATCGGGCTCTACACCGACAAGTGGGGCGAGCTGAAGCGCTACCAGGTCACCGACGGGCAGAAGAAGGACGTCCGGATGCTCGTCGTCAAGAACGGCGTCGTGACCGAGCGCTACACGAAGTTCCCCAAGTCGCTCCCGGTGCGCGGCAAGATCCTGATCGGCCGGGGCGAGGGCGCCAAGCAGCTGCGGCGGCTCAAGAAGGGCACCCGCCTCACCATCAAGGCACGCGTCGACCCGCGGCCCCAGATGGCCATCACCGGCAACGTGTTCCTCATCCGGGACGGCGAGCGCAAGGCCCGGGACGACCGCGAGATGCACCCGAGGACCGCGGTCGGCATCGACTACGACACCGGCGTCATCTTCCTGCTGGTGATCGACGGCAGGCAGTCCCACAGTCGGGGCTACACGATGGTGGAGACCGCCACCCTCATGGAGTACCTCGGCGCGGACGAGGCGCTCAACCTCGACGGCGGCGGCTCGTCGACGATGGTCGCGCAACAGCCCGACGGCATGGTCAAGGTCCTCAACTCGCCCTCGGACGGCCGCCAGCGGTGGGTGCCCAACGGCCTCGAGGTCCTCTACGACCCGACGGCCACGCCGCCGCCGGTGACCCCCGTGCCGCCGCCCGCGCCCTAGCGTCAGCCGACGACGGACTCGTCCACCAGGACGACCGCGACGCTGGTCATCGGCGCCAGGCACTGGACCGGCTTGGTGGTCGGCTTGACCGCCTCGATGAGGATGCCGGTGTCGGTGCTGGTCACCGTCACCTCGGTGGGCGCATCGCAGCCGATCGCGACGACCGCGGCGTACGCCGCCTGGTCGTCCGGCACGACGAGCTCGTCGACCAGCTGGACGAGCCGGGTCTGCATCCGGTCCTTCTCGAACTGGCCGCTGAACTGCTGGACCGCGCTCACGTCCGCCAGGGGGACCGCGCCCGGCGAGATCATCCCGCCGACGGCGGTCTCGGTGACCATCTCGACGAGCTCGAAGTCGATCGGCCCGCGGGGCTCGTCGTCGGCCTCGCCGGGCGTCTCGTCGCCGCACCCGGCCAGGACGAGCGACCCGAGGAGGGCGAACACTCCGAGAGCCCTGCGCGGTGTCGTGAGCATGATCCTGGGACGGTAGCCCAACCGGCCGGGTTCCGGCTGCCTTGGTGAGCCCGCGTGGTTGGCTGGCCGGGTGCCTCGCTTCACCCGCGCCGAGCTCGAGGCGTTCTACGACGCCGAGGTGCCGGACCTGCTGCCCGCCCCGGACCAGCCGCTCCGGCTCCTGTTCGTCGGGATCAACCCGGGCCTGTGGACCGCGGCCGTGCAGACCCACTTCGCGCGCCGCGGCAACCGCTTCTACCCCGCTCTCCTGCAGGCCGGGATCATCGACCGGCCGATCGACGCGGGCGAGGGCATGACCGACGCGGAGCGGGAGTACTTCCGCTCGCGCGGCATCGGGATCACCAACGTCGTCCGGCGCGCCACGGCCCGGGCCGACGAGCTGTCGGACGAGGAGCTCCGCCAGGGTGGCCGGCGGCTCGTGGAGACCATCGCCCGGACCCGGCCGAAGGTCGTCGCCGTCCTGGGCGTCACGGCCTACCGGACGGCGTTCGGGTACCGGCGGGCGGTGACCGGCCGCCAGCCCGAGCCGCTGGCCGGCGCCGAGCTGTGGGTGGTGCCCAACCCGAGCGGCCTCAACGCCCACGAGACCGTGGAATCGCTGGCGACGGCGTACGCCGAGGCCGCGCGGGCCGCCGGAGTGCTGTAGGTCAGACCGGGAACGGCTGGTCCTTGCCGAGCACGGTCAGCCCGTCCTGGACGACGAACCCGCGGGCCTGGTCGGCCGCGTGGTCCACGCCGACCGTGGCGCCGGGCGGGACCACGACGTTCTTGTCCAGGATCGCGTTGCGGACGTGCGCCCCCTCGCCGACCTTGACGCCGTTGAGCAGCACCGACCCCTCCACCGTCGCGCCCGACTCGACCCGGACCGAGGGCGAGAGCACCGAGTGGTCGACCGAGCCGCCCGTGACGACCACGCCGGGCGACAGGACCGCCGCGTCGACGCGGGCGGTGGTGCCGTCGGCACCCCGGACCAGCTTGGCCGGCGGCTGGGGGCCGTAGGAGGTGTAGATCGGCCACTCGAAGTTGTAGAGGTTGAACTCCGGCAGCGGTGAGACGACGTCCATGTGCGCGGCGTGGTACGACGCCAGCGTCCCGACGTCGCGCCAGTAGTCCCGGTCCCGGTCGGTCGACCCGGGGACGTGGTTGTCCTTGTAGTCGTAGACGCCGGCCTGCGCGCGGCGTACGAACGACGGCACGATGTCGCCGCCCATGTCGTGCTTCGAGCCCTGCGTCTCGGAGTCGCGGGTGACCGCCTCGACCAGCGCGTCCGCGTCGAAGACGTAGTTGCCCATGCTCGCCAGCACCTCGCCGGGGCTGTCGGGCAGGCCGACCGGGTGGGTGGGCTTCTCGAGGAACTCCCGGATCCGGGACGGCTCGTCGGGCTGGACGTCGATGACCCCGAACTGGTCGGCGAGCCCGATCGGCTGGCGGATGGCCGCGACCGTGCAGGCCGCCCCGCTGTCGATGTGCTGGTCGACCATCTGGGAGAAGTCCATCCGGTACACGTGGTCGGCGCCGACCACGACCACGATGTCGGGCTGCTCGTCGCGAAGCAGGTTGAGCGACTGGAAGATCGCGTCCGCGCTGCCCATGTACCAGTGCTTGCCCACCCGCTGCTGGGCCGGCACCGAGGACACGTAGTTGCCCAGCATCGACGACATCCGCCAGGTCTGGCTGACGTGCCGGTCGAGGCTGTGCGACTTGTACTGCGTCAGCACCACGACCTGCAGGTAGCCGCTGTTGACGACGTTGGAGAGAGCGAAGTCGATCAGCCGGTAGATCCCCGCGAACGGGACTCCCGGCTTCGCCCGGTCCGCGGTCAGCGGCATCAGCCGTTTGCCCTCACCGCCGGCGAGCACGATGGCCAGGACCTTCGGACGGTGCGTGCGCTGCATGCTCGTCAACCTAGCCACCTGTGACGGGTACCCGGAACCGCCGCGAACTGGCCCTGGACAGCCGTCTCATGCTTTGGTGGCGGGCATGCCTCACGCGTTCCGCCGTCCTGTGGTCCTCCTCGCCGCCGTGTCCCTGGTCGCCTCGGCCCTGTTCGCGGCCTCCGCCGGTGGCTCGTCCAACGCGGCCCCCGCGGCGGGCGCCGGCGTACGCCTGGACCACATCCCCGCGCCCAACCAGACCGTCGTCTACCCCACCAACGCCGGCACCGTGTTCAGGTGGGGCGTCCCGAAGTGGGGCGACGAGTTCGAGGTCGGTGGCCTCCGCAAGGACTGGGTCCAGAGCAAGGAGGGCCGGGTCAAGACGCAGAGCGGAATGCTCACGGTCATCGCGACCGGCAAGAACGACCGGGTCACCGCGTCGGCGAACAGCGTCAAGGCGCGCTACGGCCGCTGGGAGGCCCGGGTCCGGATCCGGGAGACCAACCACAACGGCCGCCGCTACCGCGCCTACTGGGAGCTCATCCCGACCAAGGACTTCCAGTGCGGTGCCAAGAACATCGTGCTGGCGTCCTACCGGAGCCAGGACCGCCGGGTGACCGGGGCGGTCCGGGTCCCGAAGAAGACGCAGTACAGCTACAGCAAGCGGATGGCGTTGCACCAGGGCTGGTTCCACACCTATGCCATCGAGATCACCAAGGACCACATCACGTGGTTCGTCGACACCAAGGTGATCCACACCGAGCGTCGCGACGACGCGCTGCGCGGGTTCGAGTACCGGCCCCGCTTCCGGCTCCAGGGCGCCAAGGGCGAGAAGCACCGCACCACCTGGATGCAGATGGACTGGGTGCGCCACTACGACCTGTCCCGGCCCAACGCCAAGTCGATCAAGGCGCCGCCGATGAAGAAGGGCGTCTACAAGGACCCGTGCTGACGGCGCGCCGAGAGGCCCGTTAACAAGCACGCCCCCGCCCTGTCCCGGGATTGGCGGAACTGGTCCGGGATCGGTTCGGCGTACCTACCGTCGAACCATGTCCTCGCACGTCCGCCGCTCGGTCGTGGCGCTCGTCCTGCTCGGCCTCCTCGGCCTGGCGGGCGCGTCGTCCTCCACGAACGCCGCCCCGGCACCGGCCCAGGCCGACACCTACCCGCCGACGCCCGTCTACACCTACCCGACCAACGCCGCCAAGGTCTTCCGGTGGGGCGTCGAGGCCTGGAAGGACGAGTTCGAGGTCAACCCGCTCCGTGGCGACTGGGCGACCAGCGCCGGCGGTGACGTGGTCACCCGCAACGGCATGCTCACCCTGATGGCCTACCCGGGCTCCGGCACGGTCACCGCCACGCCGACCTCCCAGAAGGCGAAGCTCGGCCGCTGGGAGGCGCGGGTCCGGGTCTGGGAGAAGGACCGCACCGCCGGCACGCCCTACCGGGTCTTCTGGGAGCTGGTGCCGAACAAGAAGTACCGCTGCGGGTCGAAGAGCATCGAGATCGCGTCCTACTCCCAGGACGAGCTGCAGGTCACGGGTGCGGTGCGCACGAGGCCCGCCAACGAGTTCACGTTCTCCCGGGTCCTGCCCCTGACCCAGGGCTGGTTCCACACCTTCGCCGTCGAGGTCACCGACGACCACATCTCGTGGTTCGTCGACAAGGTCGTCGTGCACACCGAGCGCCGCACCGAGGCGCTGTCCAACACGACGTTCCGGCCGCAGTTCCGGATGCAGGCGGTCGACGGCGCGTCGATGCGGCCCACCTGGATGCAGATGGACTGGGTCCGCTACTACACCCTCGACCGGCCGGGCGCGCTGCCGATCGAGGCGCCGGAGATGACGCAGGGGACGTACGCCGGTGCTTGCTGACCCCCTCGGCGCGTAACGTCGCGCGCATGCGCGTCGACGTCCTCACCAAGGAGTACCCGCCCGAGATCTACGGCGGCGCAGGAGTCCATGTCGCGGAGCTGGTCCGGGCCCTGCGCGCCCGGGACGACGTCGACACCCGGGTGCACGCGTTCGGGGAGCCGCGCGACGAGGCCGGCACCGCGTCCTACCCCGACCTGGCGGAGCTGACCGGCGCCAACGGCGCGCTGCGGACCCTCGGGGTCGACCTCGCCATCGCCGACGCCTGCGCCGGCACCGACCTGGTGCACTCGCACACCTGGTACGCCAACATGGCCGGCCACCTCGCGGCCCTGCTGCACGGCGTCCCGCACGTGGTCACCGCGCACTCCCTCGAGCCGATGCGGCCGTGGAAGGCCGAGCAGCTCGGCGGCGGGTACGCCGTCTCGTCCTGGGTCGAGCGCACCGCCTACGAGTCGGCGAGCGCGGTCATCGCCGTGTCGGCGGCGATGCGCCACGACGTCCTGCACTCCTACCCCTCGGTCGACCCGGACCGCGTGCGGGTCGTCCACAACGGCATCGACACCGAGCTCTGGTCACCCGTCACCGACCCCGACCGGGTCCGCCGCCTCGGCGTCGACCCCGACCGGCCCTCGGTCGTCTTCGTCGGCCGGATCACCCGGCAGAAGGGGCTGCCGCTGTTCCTCCGATCGGTCGCCGAGCTGCCGCCGGACGTCCAGGTGGTGCTCTGCGCCGGCGCACCGGACACCCCCGAGATCGAGGCCGAGGTGGTCGCGCTCGTCGAGCAGCTCCGCACCACCCGAGACGGCGTGGTCTGGATCCGCGACATGCTTCCCCGTGCCGACGTGATCGCCCTGCTCAGCGCCGCCACCGCGTTCGCCTGCCCCTCGATCT
>SXGU01268240.1_pt1 | contig 26609 bp, 23 predicted proteins | sample 3174531 | NCBI WGS metagenome assembly SXGU01 (sample SAMN11356863, study PRJNA531348) | freshwater metagenome | isolation source: freshwater sample F1-140 | place: China: Fuxian Lake, Yuxi | collected 2017-12-25 | reverse complement strand
GGGCATGAGTGGTCTCCGGGAGTGGGTAGTTTGTTAATTATAAGTTCCTACCGTTGAAATGGAAACAAGCCTGGAATGGGAAAATGTCGCAAGCGGGCACACATTCTCACGATATAAAGACCCTTCGCCCAGCAGGGATGAAGTTAGGTGGTATATCGTGCAAAAATTTTCGATTTTTTCAATTTGGATAGATAATTGGGAGGTAGATTTATATTTGTCAAAAAGATTATGCAACCAAGGACGAGATTTGGAAAAGTTTGCCTTTGAAATTGCATGAATGTATTATTCCGGTGAAAGGGGCACTTTACGACTTGTTCAATCACCCAAACAAAGCAGAAGTTATGTTGGACTAATAAGTTCCACCACCAAACAGTTTTTTACTACCATTAGGTTGAATTTACAGTTTGATCGGACGGGGGACGGCTACGCCGTTGAGGTCGTAGGTGAGGGCGCCGGTGATCTTGACGGGGATGATCTCGCCGATCGGCTGGGGGCCTTCTATGAGCACCAGGCCGTCGATCTCGGGCGCGTCGCGGTAGCTGCGGCCGATGCTGATGCCATTGTCAAAGCCTTCTACCAGCACATCCAGCGTTTTGCCTACAAAGCCCTGGTTGATCTGCAGCGAGATGTTCTGTTGGGCTTCCATCAGGCGTTCCCAGCGCTCCTGTTTTAGGGCGGCGGGCACATCATCGCCCAGTGGTTCGCTGCTGGTGCCGGGCTCGAAGGAGAACTGGAACGCGCCGACACGGTCGAAGCGCATTTGTTGGACGAAATTGAGCAACTGCTCGAACTCGGCGTCTGTTTCGCCAGGGTAGCCAACGATGAAGGTGGTGCGGATGGCCAGGTTGGGGATGCGGGCGCGCATTTTTTCTACCGTGCGGTAGACCCAATCCATGTTGGCGGGGCGCTTCATGCGGGTAAGCATGCCGGGGCTGGCGTGTTGCAGGGGGATATCGAGATAGGGCAGCACTTGCTTGCTTTCGGCCATCAGGTCGATCAGCTCGTCGGTGACGTAACCTGGGAAGGAGTACATGACGCGGATCCAGTCGATCTCGGGCACTTCCTTGTTCAGGCGGGTAAGCAGGGCGGCCAGGCCATTTTTGATGCCCAGGTCGTGGCCGTAATCGGTGGTGTCTTGGGCGATCAGGATCAACTCACGGGTGCCGATGTCGTACAGTTCGCGCGCTTCGTAAAGGATGGTATCGATGGGGCGGCTGACCAAGGTGCCCTTGATGAGCGGGATGGCGCAAAAGGCGCAAGGGCGGCGGCAGCCATCGGCGATCTTGAGGTAGCTGCTGGCGCCGGCGACACTGGCGCGGATGGCGCCGCGTTCATCGGTACCCATGGTGGCATCATCGGGCAGGTGGTAAATGGGCTGGGGGTGTTTGCTGGCGCGCAATTTGTCTACCAGCATGGCAATATCCATCCAGCGGCGGGTGCCCAAAATGCCATCGATGCCCGGCACCTGTTTGGCAACCTCCACGCCATAGCGCTGGGTTAGGCAGCCGGCGGCGATCAGCAATTGGCCGGCTTTTTTAGTTTTGGCAAGCTCGCGCAGGGTGGTGATGGATTCTTCTTTGGCGGGGCCAATGAAACCGCAGGTATTTACGATCAGAACACCGGCTTCGCGGGCAGTTTCGACCATCTCGTAGCCATCATCCATCAGCAACTGGCTCATGGAATCAGAATCGACTGTGTTTTTGGAGCAGCCGAGGGAAACGAGGTGGAAGGTGCGGTTTTTTGTCATTGGAATCCGATCATTGCGCCGGTGTGGCGCTGGGAATGGGTGTGCGGGATGGGATGGGCGTGCGGGTGGGTGTTGGAGAGATGGTAGCGGTGGGGGTGATGGCGCCGCGGGCGGTGAGGATGATGCGGGCTGGAGTGCCCGGCTCGCCGAGGAGGCCGAGGTCCTGGTCGTTGTAAACCAGCCGCACAGCTCCACCGTCGCCGCTGAGGATCTCGATCTGTTCGTCGGCGTTAAAATCGTAAACTTGGCCAGGCAAGGCACGGGTGACCAGTTTCTGTTCTCCATCTACCGTTACCCGCAAGAAAACGCGTTTGTTGACCACCACAACCACATTTACCGCGGCGGTGAAATCGGCGGTGGGGATGGCGCTGAGGTTGGGGTCGGCGATCTCAGGGGTGCTGGTTGAGGGCTGGGCTGCCACGGCGGCGGCATCGGCGGGCAGCAACTCGCTTGCTGAAGCGGGGATGGCGGTTGGTTCCACCGAAGGTGTGATATCGGCGAGAAGAACTTCGGCTACCGAAGGATTTTGGACGGTTTGGGGCTGGTTGGTATTGAGGATGGTAAAGGCACCCCAGGATGCCAATGCCAACACCACCAGCAACACCGAAAAGCCAAAGACCAGATCCATGGAGGCAAGGCTGCGGACCCACAACGGGATCGGGAAGGGTTGGCCGGCATTGCGGCTGTTTTCGAGCATGGCTGGGCCCTCTGCTGGCCGGTTGAGGTTGGAACCGGATAGCAGACGGCGGCGCAATAACAGGGCGTCGGCGAAGTCGGTGAGGATCTTCTCGCGGTCCAACTCCAAAAAGTCGGCATAGGTAGAAAGCAACCCTTTGAGCTGCACAGTAGAACTTACCTGGTCAAAATCGGCCCGTTCCAGGATCTCGACAGTGCGCTTGCGCAAGTGGCTGTAATATTCAACTTCGTCGATGCTGAGGTTGAGGGCCAGGCGGCGTTGTTTAAAGCTGGCGGCAATGTTGGCGTAGATCTGCTGGTGGGGCGGAATGGAAGGTGGTTGCGAGGCGGGTGCGGGTTGGTCGAGCGGTTCAGGTCCAGCAAGCTGGGGTTGCCCGGTTGGCAGCTGGGCAATGGGCTGGGCGGGGGCGGTTATGTTCAGGTATTGGCGAATGACCGAGACGGGGTCGAGGCCGAGAAATTCGGCGTAAAGCTTGATGAACCCGCGCAGCTGTGCTGGCGAGTGGAAAACATCCAACTCATCATTCTCGATCGAGGTCAGGATATGCTCACGGATGTGGGTGGCTTTTTTAACCTGAAGGAGGGTGAGGTTTTTAGCGATGCGGTTGTTTCGTAAAAATTCGCCGAGAGAGCTCATGGAAATGTATGTTAAGCAAAATCACCGATCGACCCCCGCGGGGAAGATCGGTGACCTTATCTTTAGGGTTGGGAATTACTCCGCGGCAGTGGCTTCGGCGACGGCTTCAGCGGGGTTGCTTTCACCTTCGCGGTACACGATCACCCGAACATCGGGGATCAGGTCCATGGTAAGGCGGACCTGTGCTTTGTACTCGCCAAGGTTGCGGATGGGCTGGAGTTCGATCTGCTGGCGCTTGACCTCGACGCCGGTTTTGGCCTTGATGGCCTCGGCGACATCTTGCGAGGTGATGGAACCGTAAAGTTTGCCGGTTTCACCAGCCTTGGAGGCAAACCCGAGCGCGATGTTGTTGATCACTTCGGCAACGGAGGCCATTTCCTGGTTGATGACGGCGCGCTTCTTGGTGGCAGCATCGCGGATCCTTTCGATCTGGTGCAAGGCGCCTTCGGTGGCCAGCACGGCAAAGCCTTGCGGAAGCAAGAAGTTGCGGCCATAGCCATCGGCTACTTTTTTTACATCGCCGGCGCGGCCAAGTTTGTAAACATCTTTGAGGAGCAATACTTTCATGATATATGATCCCTTTCGGAAAGAATTGGAATGGTTGGCGAAGGGTACAACGCCAACGAAAAGCAATTTTACCACAAAGGCAAGGGTATGGCCCGTTTTGGCAGGGGAAACCTGCGTGTTAAAGAAAAAAGGGTGAACGAATCGAAAATGTTAAAGAAAAATTTCACAAAGCATCAAAATATGTTAAAGATTATTTTTTGGGCAGGATAACGACCAGGCGGGTGGGTTAAAAATTTTCATATACCCACCCTTACCCATATCGGTATTGCCTTGCGATTTTCTTCTGTACAAGCGGAAATGTGTATATGATAATTAGCCTGCAAAAATTATGGGAAATAATTGCTTGTGAAATAAAAAAGTGACAATTAAGAGTAAGTAAACGATGAATTGTATCGATGACCTGAGTTTGCGATCGCGGGAAATTATGGGTACCTTTTGAGGATTGCCATTCAGGACCAATGGATACCCAAATGGGTATAACGATTTGGCGATTTGGTACCTGTTGGGGGGATCATTTTTTTGGGTGGCGTGATAAAATATGCAGACCATTCCAAAATTGGCAGCCAAAAAAAAATTTAAGGTGAGGAGTTCTTGTTGAGAGGACAGTTACTGATCATTGAAGGAAAACGCGCCGACAAGCCGCTTTTTGCCGAAAGTTTACGGGCAAAGAGTTTTTTTGTTTCGGTGGTATCTTCGGGTGCCGACGCGTTGCTGTTGCTCAACGAAAACTATTACGACCTGATCATCATCAACACCGTATCGCTGGGGTCCAGCGGCATCCGCATCAGCGCCAACATTCGCGAGAAGTTTCACCAATTCATTCCGATCATCCTGGTGGTGGATGAACCAGCCAAAACGATCGCCTCCAAGGCGGACCTGGTCATTCAGGCGCCGCTGACCGTCCAAAAGCTGATCAACCGCATCTCCATTTACCTGCCCGGGGATGATTCCACCGTGATCCAGGCGGGGCCGATCGCCCTGGATGTACAGAAGAAGTTTGTGCGCTGCATGAACAAAAGCAGCAAGATCACGCCGAAGCTGGTCTCGATCTTGCGGGTGTTAATGGAGCATCGCGGAGAGGTTGTAGACCGGGACGAGTTGTTCAAGAAGGTGTGGGAGACCGACTATATTGGCGATACCCGCACCCTGGATGTACACATCAGCTGGTTGCGCGAGGCGATTGAAAAGGACCCGTTGAACCCGAAATTTTTGGTTACCGCCCGCGGGGTTGGCTTTCGGCTGGATATTTAACGTTCTGCAAAGACCTGTTGGTCCACTTGCCCGGTTTTCAAGATCGCCCTTGCGGCGATCTTTTTTGTTTCTGCCGGCAGTGTGATCTCGGCTTCTACATACTCATTGCGGTTGGATGTGCCGGCCTGAAGGGTGGAGCGGAAGGTGGCTCCGTCGAAATGCGGGTCTACTTCCCAATAGGCTACGTTTTGGGGGTCTGTTAGCCAAATTTTGCCATTGGCGCAGGCAAAGCGGGGCGTTTGGGCTGTGCCGGGGAGGTAACCGCCGTTTTCTGCGGCAAGGATGCTGAACGGCGGGCTGCCTTGTCGGACGAGGCGTTCGTGGGTGGTTTGGACCGCGCGAAGAGATTCGTCGCAGGTGATGAAGGAGCGGCCCAACTGGGCTGCCGTGGCGGCGGTGGTGCCAGAGCCACAGAAGAAATCTGCTACCAGGTCTCCGGGGTTGGTAGAGGCAAGGATGATGCGTTGCAGCAAGGCCTGCGGTTTTTGGGTGGGGTAACCGGTGCGTTCGCTGTGCAAGCGGGCCACCACCGGGAAGTACCACCAGTCTTCGGGTACTTTGCCGCGGTCGAGGTTGGGTACCTTGCCGAAACCGGCCTTGGCGCTGCTTTGGAAGGTTTTGCGGGTGTTCTCGTCGTACGGCACGCGGATGTCATCTACATTGAACAGATAGTTGGCGCTTTTGGTATAGGCCAGGATGGTATCGTGCTTGCGGTTGAAGGCGGTGCGGATCGGCGAGGGGCCGTGGTAGGTCCAGATGATCTCGTTGAGCAGGTTTTCTTCGCCGAAGACCTCATCGAGGATCAGGCGGGCATAGGAATTGGCGTGCCAATCGAGGTGCAGGTACAGGCTGCCGTCTTCGGCGAGCAGAAGGCGCATGAGGCGCAGGCGCTGGTATAAAAAATCGAGGTAATCATCCAGCGAATTCCAGTTGTCGCCATAGCCTTCGGCCATTTGCCATTCAGCCGGTTTGCGGCTGTCTTCCTGGCGGCCCAGGCGGGCTTTAAAATTGCGGTTGGTGAAAAAGGGCGGGTCGATGTAGATGAGGCGCAATTTGCCGGCGTGGCTATTGGCAAGGCTGCCCAACAGCGAAAAATTCTCGGCGTGAACAAGCCAGTTGGCTGGCGGTGGGGTGGACGGGGTTGGGGCGGCCGGGGCGGCGGCAAACAGGGCAGGCTGGCGCGGCTGAGGGGTGATGATGCTTTCTACCGCGAAGGTTGCGGGTTGGGGGGTGCGGATCGATTTGCCTTGCCAGGTCAGTTGGGGCATTACTGAACAACCTCGCCGGGGGTACCATAGCCGCGTTTATCCAGCGTTTTGGGGTCCAGCTCATCGGCGCCGGCGGTGGGGTAGACCCAGCGGAACAACCATTTGGCTTCTTCGCTGACCATGTTGATGCAGCCGCTGCTCATGGGGACGCCGTAGTTGGTGTGCCAAAAGGTGCCATGGAAGGCATGGCCCTGGAATTTTCGGTCGGTGAATTGGATGAAGGAAACCCACGGTACGCCGGGCAACTGGTAGGCTTCGGGGTCGGCTGCTGAAGCGAGGTCTCCGCTGCCCATGTGTTTGGAGGGCATTTTTACGTTGATGTTGAATTTGCCGGTGGGGGTGATGGTGGGGATGCCGTTTGGCCCGGGGGTTGTATCGAGCCGGCCAGAGCTGATGACGGTGCTGAAGACCTCTTTGCCGTACTCGTAGCAGGCCAGGCGTTGGCTGGAAAGGGTGACGCGGATGAATTTTTCTTCCCAGGGGACATCGGGGTGGATGGGCGCGATCTCTTCATCGGGGATGAGGCGCAGGTGTTGGGGTGGCACAAGGTAGGTGATGTCGATCAGTTCGTCGAGGACGCTGTACCAGGGTTTGCCGTCGGGCCCGGTTTCGATGCCTACCACCCAATGCACGCTGGTGGCGTACAGGCGGTTCATCAGCTCCCATTTTTCATCCCAGGTTTTGCGCACGGCCTGGGTGTAGGGCACGGTCACCTCGGCCAGCTGGCCATTTTCTCGGATGGAGTTGGAAATGGGGTTGAGGGTTGGAGAAATGCGCTGGGTGCGCTCGCGGTTGATCCAGCCGCCCCATACGCGGTACCATACCGGGTTGTAACCTGGGGTGCCGCTGTTCACCTCGTCGTAAAGGGTCAACAGGTCATCGCGAAAACTCATGCGGGTGATCTGGCTTTCATCGGTGGGTTTGGCGTAAATCGGCACACCTTTGCCCTCCAGGCCGCTGCTGGTAACGCGGATGATCTCTGTATTGGTAAAGCCTGAAAAAGGCGGAGTTTGGGGGAAAAAGCCACCGATGGAAAGGCTGCCGACGGAGAACCCGGAGAGCTTGAGCAGGTCTCTGCGCGAGAAAGGTTTTTGGATTTGCATTTTTAGATTTTACCTGATTAAGAGCCCGGATGGCGTGGTTAACAAACAAACAGGGTTGCCGGGGGAGCAACCCTGTTTGTTATGGCCGGTGGCCTGTTTGTTACGCGATCTCTTCAGTCGCGGGGATCATTTCCTTGAGCAAGATCTCGAGGGCCATGGTGTGGCCGCAGCGTTTGTGTGTTTGGAAGAATTCACAATCGCAGTGAAAGGTTTTTTCGGCGTAACTGACGTGGTGGTCGTTGTTGTCGCCGTGGAAGGTAACATCCAGGGTGTTGAACTGGAAGCGCTTGCGTTCTTCGGCATACCGTTTTGCTTTTTCGATCTTGCCTATCATTCCGTAATCCATTTTATTTACGCTCCTGTAATTTGGATTGAAAAAGGCACGCAAATTTGCGTGCCTTTAGTTCATAAATCTGGAGTTATAGAAAAGCTGTCCATAATATTGTTTGCTCTCTGTAGTTAAGTATAGGGGCAACTACAGATCGCGTCAACATATTTGGCAAGTTTTCATCAAACTCTCATTTAGTACACCAATGTTTTCTTGTCGGTGCTTACACGCTTGGCAAACATGTAGTAGGTCCAGCCTTGGTACACCAAAACGATCGGCACGAAGATGAGTGCGACGATCGACATAACGGTGAGGGTGTACTGGGAGGAGCTGGCGTTGTAGATGGTCAGGTTCCACTCAGGGTTGAGGGAGGAGATCATCACATTGGGGAACATCATAAGGTAGAAGCTAACCTGGCCCATCACAATATTGAGGGCGACCATGATGAAGGCCCAGCCTTCGCTCTTTTTGTTGATGAAGTAGCCGGCAACCAGCAAGAAGACCAACGCGGCGAGCGGAGCAATGCCGGGATCGATCTTGTCGCGGTTCCAGTAGCCGATGATGTAGGTGTAGACGCTGAAGAGCAAAAATACCACCACGGTGATGCCCCACAGTTTTTTGGCCATGGCCTGGGCGCGAACGCGCATTTCGCCATCCAGCTTGAGGGTGAGGAAATTGGCGCCGTGCAGCAAGAAGATGAGCACGGTGGTAACGCCACCCAACAGGCCGTAGGGGTTCAGCAAGGTGAACAGGTTGCCGGTGAACATCATTTTTTCATCGATCGGCACGCCCTGGGCCAGGTTGGCGAAGGCGGTGCCCAGCAAGAGGGCTGGCAGGAAGGAACCGATGGTGATGAACCAGTCGAACATATTTCGCCACTTGGGGTTGGCGTCTTTGGAGCGGTACTCCAGGGAGATGCCGCGCAGGATGAGGCCGACCAACAGCAGGAACAGGGCGAGGTAGAAGCCACTGAACATGGTGGCGTACCATTGCGGGAAGGCGGCGAAGGTCGCGCCGCCGGCGGTGAGCAACCATACTTCGTTGCCATCCCAGGTGGCGCCGATGGTGTTGATGAGGGCGCGGCGTTCTTCGTCTTTTTTGCCCAAGATCGGCAGCAGCATGCCTACGCCGAAGTCGAAACCTTCAAGGAAGTAGAAGCCGATCCACAGGACAGCGATCAGGATGAACCAAAGGATCTGGAAAAATTCGTGAGACATTTTGTACTCCTCCGTTTAGTCCCCAGTGCCGGCAAGCACAGGGGCAACATCCACCGATTCGTGCATGGCTGCATCGGGGCCGGCAACGGCATATTTCTTCATTAAGTAAACCATCGCCACCGCCAGGCTGCCGTAAACAACGGTGTAACCTACCAGAGAGATCCAAAGGTCTACCACGGTGAGGTTGGGGGAAACGGCATCTTGCACTTTAAGCAGGCCGTAGACGATCCACGGCTGGCGGCCCAACTCGGTCAGGATCCAACCGGTCATGTTGGCCAGGTAAGGCAGGATCAGGGTGTAAGGCATCCATTTCATCCACTTGGAGGTGGTGAAGTCTTTGCCACGGCTGATCTGCCAGACAAGGAAGGCGGCGATGAGGATCATCAGCACGCCGAAGCTCATCATAATGCGGAAGGTCCAGTAGGTGACGACCATCAGCGGGATGTAATCGCCGGGGCCGTACTTGGCTTCCGCTTCGGCTTGCAGCTCGTTGACACCTTTAACTTCGCAGGTGAAGTTGTTGCAGGCCAAAAAGCTCATGGCGGCGGGGATGCGGATGGACCAGACCTCTTTCTTGCCGCTCAGGTCGCCAATGGTGATGAGCGAGAAGGAGGCGGGGGCTTCGGTTTCCCAAATGGCTTCGAGGGCTGCGAGTTTCATGGGCTGAACTTCTTGCATGTATTGGCCCATGGTATGGCCGCCCAAAAAGACCAACACGCTGGCTACCAAGCCAACCACGGCGGCGATCTGGAAGGAGCGTTTGTAGACCTCTACCCACTGCTTGCGCAGTAAATGGTAGGCGCTAATGGCCAGGATGAAGAAAGCGGCCATGGCAAGGCCATCGGAAATGGTGTGCCAGAAGAAGACCCAGCCTTTGGGGTTGCCGATAAGGGCAAAGAAATTGACCAATTGGAGGCGGCCGGTTTCGGCATTGATGATGTAGGAATCGGCGGGCGGGGCTTGCATAAAGCCGTTGGCCAGCAAGATGAACAAGGCCGAGAGGTTGGAACCCAAGGCAGCCAACCAAATGGAGGCCAAATGGACCTTCTCAGGCACGCGGCCTTCACCAAAGATCCAGACGCCCAGGAAAGTGGATTCCATAAAGAAAGCCAACAGGGCTTCCACCGCGAGCGGGGCGCCAAAAATATCGCCCACGAAGCGGCTGTATTCACTCCAGTTCATGCCGACCTGGAACTCCTGGACGATGCCAGTAACAACGCCAATGGCAAAGTTGATCAGGAACAATTTGCCCCAAAACTTGGACATCTTGCGCCATGTTTCATCTTTGGTTTGGTAGTAGCGGGTTTGCATGTAAGCCACGAACCAGCCCATGCCCAGTGTTAGCGGCACAAACAACCAGTGGTAGATCGTGGTCAAGGCAAACTGCCATCGTGAAAGGGTTACAACATCCATAAAAACTCCTTTACGCAGCTTTGGGCCGAATAGGCCCATGATGATTAATTTCCGGCCGTCTGTACAAGCCGGATCGATAAAATTGTAACAACAACCGCCCGTAGAACGGGCGGGCGGTGTAATAATTATTTTTGATTTAAATCACAATTAAGTGAAAAAAAGAACAATTATGGATCAGTTGGTGAGGGGTGGATGGGATTGCTGTTGATGGCTGTTGTATTGGGTGAGGATGGGGAATTTGGCGACGATGATTGCCAGCGCGATGAGCACACCAACCCCGCCGCTGACCACCGCGAATTGGATGCCAAACAAGGCGCCAACCACCCCGGCTTCCACTTCTCCCAGTTGCGGGCCGCCCATAAAGAAGATCTGGTTGATGCTGGTCATGCGGCCACGGATGGAATCGGGCGTGGCCAATTGGCGGATGGTGTTGCGGATGATGGTGCTGACCGCGTCGGCGGCGCCCATGATGATGAGGGTGAACATGGTAAAGAGAAAATTGCCACTAAGGCCAAACAGAATGGTGGAGATACCAAACACGGCTACCGCCGCCAGGAAAAGGCGGCCCTGGTTGCGCAACTCTCCCAGCTGGCTAAACAGCAAGCCCACCGCCACGCTGCCAATAGCCTGGCCAGACATAAGCCAGCCATAACCCACCTCGCCCACGTTTAACCAGTCGCGAGCCACAATGGGCATCATGGTATTGGCAGAGGCAAAGAAGGTGGCGAAGAAATCGGTGATCATGGTTGCCAGGATCAGTTTTTTATTGAAGATGAATTTGATGCCATCCCAAATGGCGGCCAGGTTGATGCCGCTGGGGGTGCGCAGGTCTTGTGGAACATCTCGCATTAGCAGCAGGGCAAGCAAAACGGCGCCGAAGGAGATGGCGTTGATGAGGTAGGTATAGCCGGTGCCCAGGGTGGCGATGACGATGCCCCCCAAAACCGGCCCGCCTACCGCGCCGGCGTTGGAGGCGATGGCGTTGAGGCTGAAGGCGTTGGGCAGGTCTTTGCCGGGCACCAGGTTGGGTACCATTGCCTGGCGGGCGGGCAGGTCGAAGGCGTTGGCGGCGCCCTGGATGGCGGTTAGCAGATAGATGTGCCAGATCTGGGCCTGGCCGCCAAAGGTGATGGCAGCCAGTGCCAAAGCCACCAGAGCCATTACGGTTTGGGTAATGAAGATGATCTTGCGGCGCTCGAAGGTATCGGCGACGACACCGCCGATGGTGGAAAAAACCAGCACCGGCAAGATGCGCGCCAAGCCAATGCCACCCAGGGCCAGCGGGTCTGGTGTGCCGGTGAGTTCTCGGATGTGCCAATGGACTGCGGCCAGCTGCATTTGCGAGCCGGCAAAGCTAACCAGCAACCCCAGCCATAGCAGGCGGTAGTTGCGGTGGGCAAGCGCGGGGGGGATGATAAGCATGAAGGGTTAGGTGCCCCAATCGCGCAGGTATAGAAAATCGGCCCCGGTGGTGCGAGAGCTGATCTTTGCGATGGGTGGCATCACCCGCTTGTAGTGGTTTCGGCGAATGCGATCGCCAACGATTTTGACAAATTGGGGGTCAAATCCAGCTTCCACGCACTCGGCGGGGGAGTAGCGCTGGTCCACGATCAGGTAGAGCAGTTTATCGGCTTCCTCATAGGTAAAGCCCAGTTCCTGTTCATCGGTTTGGCCTTGCCACAGGTCGGCGCTGGGCGCTTTATCGATGATGGCGGACGGGACGCCCACCGCGCGGGAAAGCTGGCGCACCTGGGCTTTGAACAGGTCGCCCAACGGGTTGAGGGCGCAGGCGCTATCGCCGAAGAGGGTTGAGTAGCCAAGCAAGATCTCGGTTTTGTTGCCGGTGCCGATCACCAACCCCTTAAAGGCTTCAGATTGGTCGTAGAGGGTGATCATGCGGCAACGGGCCATGATGTTGCCTTTGCGCATGGCAGACATAGCGGGGAATTGGTCGATCAGGCCATTGGCCATGGCGGTGATGGGCAGGGTGAGTGACGGTACGCGCAGGTCATCGATGACCAACTGGGCGTGGTCGAGGGAATCGGCCGAGGAAGTTTTGTAGGGCATGCGCACGCACAGCACGTTTTGGGCGCCCAGCGCCTGTACGGCCAGGTAGGCAGCCAGGGCGCTATCGATGCCGCCAGAGAGGCCAAGCACGGCTTTGCCGAAGCCGCTGCGGGTGATCTCGGCGTGGATGAAGCGGGTGAGCAGGTCTGATACCAGGGTGGTGTTGATGTTGAGGTCGATCTGCATGTGGGCTCCTACCCTTCTGATGGGGTGCCTTGCGGGTGGTTGTTTGTGGGGCCGCGGCGAATGCGTTTGAGCTCGCTGGCCAAGAGGCCGGGATTTTCGTCGCGCAGCAATGGCAGGCGTTCGCGGGTGCGGCGCAACTGGGCCAGGTCCAGCTGTGCGATCTGCAGGAATGGCTGGTTGTAGGGCGCTTTGGCCAGCGGGCGGCCGTCGGGGTCGTGCACCATGCTGCCACCCCAAAAATTGAGGCCATCCTCGAAGCCGACCCGGTTGGTGTGGGCTATAAAGGAAGTGAACAGGCCGGAATAACTACGGTGGATGTTTTCCACCCAGGCAGCCGAGCCGATCACCTCATCGGTGACGCCGCGGCCGGGCGAGGCGGAGATGAACAGGAACAGGTCCGCGCCATCTTGCCAAAGGGCATAGGGGGCTGAGATATGCCAAAAATCTTCGCAAATGAGCATGCCGACCCTGCCGAAACGGGTGTTGAAGGCGCGCAGGGAATCGCCGGCGGCAAAATAACGGCCTTCATCGAAGATGCCGTAGGTGGGCAGGTATACCTTGCGGTGGATGTGCAGGCACTGCCCGCGAGAGAGGTATGCCGCGCTGATGTAATAGCGGTAGCGGGAATCCACTTCTACAAAGCCGAAAACGAGATCGATGCGCTGGCTGGCGGCCAGCAATTCTGCAAAGACCGGGTCGCTGGCATTGGCTGTGATGGCCATTGTGGGGGCCAGGTCTTGCAGGTTGTAGCCGGTAAGCGAGAGCTCTGGGAACACGATCAGGTCTGCGCCTTGATCGGCGGCCTGGGTTGCCAGGCGCAAGTGCTCTTGCAGGTTATGGTGCAACAACCCCAATTTGGGGGCGGTTTGGGCGAGTGCGAGCGTGATCATCATGATGGAATCATCCGTTTGTGGCTAAAATAATAACACACCCAAAAGGGTTCTGAACGGGGCTAAAAAACGATCGGACGAACCCGACGCGAAATGGCCCAAATTTACAATTAAGTTAAAAATAATGCGTGTTAGAATCCTAAAAAGTATATTTTTTGGGTTAAAATTGCCGATAATTGATGCCTTGCAGTCATTGACAAATGGCGGTTGTGATTGATAATCCGATGCCGTAGAACATTTTAATTTGGAGGTGTGAGTGAACACAAGTATGAAACTGGGCGAACATTATATTTGCGATCTTTCGAACTGTGACCGCGATATATTGATGGATTCCGATAAGGCCTTTGAGAGATTCGCCAAGGCTGTACGCGGAAGCGGCTTGACCGTGGTGGATGAAGGGCTGTTTAAGTTTAGCCCGCACGGATTTACCGCCTTTTTGCTTTTGGCAGAAAGCCACGCCAGTTTGCATGCCTGGCCGGAGTATGGCTATTGCGCCATTGACCTGTTCACGTGCGCCATTGGCAAAGACCTGCTGCCATTGATCACCGAGATCAAAGAAGCCCTGGGGGCGGATGATTTTGTGGTCAAGAAGCTGGACCGCGAGGCCGAGGTGGAACGCTTCTCGATGCCCGCGGCCATGTACCTGAATACGGAACGCGCATGAGCCACGACTGGTTGAGCGAGGACCTGCACCCGTACTACCGCAAGTCGTTGCGGATCAACAAAAAGCTGGCCGATCTTCAGACCGAGTACCAGCACATACAGGTATTCAATACCGAATTCTTTGGCAACACCCTTGTGTTGGATGGCATTATTCAGCTGACCGAAGCCGACAATATGGGCTACCACGAAATGATCACCCACGTGCCGATGCTGGCGGTGGAGAACCCGCAACGGGTGCTGATCGTGGGCGGCGGCGATGGCGGCAGCCTGCAGCAAGTGCTGCGCTACCCGTCGGTGACGGAAGCGGTGGTTTGCGAATTGGACCAAGGGGTCGTGGACCTGAGCCGCAAGTACTTTCCGGCCTTTGGCGACCCGTGGAGCGACCCGCGCGCCAGGCTGTTGGTAAAGGATGCCTTTGGCTACCTGGAAGAAAACCCCGGCACCTTCGACGTGATCATCTCTGACACTACCGACCCGATCGGCATGGCCGAGCGGTTGTTTGGCGATGAGTTTTATAACCTGATGGTACGGGCGTTAAAACCGGGCGGAGCCGCGGCCACCCAATGCGAGCAACCCTACTTTGACACCCGCCTGATAAAAACCATTTACCAGTGCGCCAGCGGGCTAACCAAAAACCCGGCTTACTATTACGCGCAGGTGCCCACGTACCCGGGCGGGGGCATTGGATTTATGTACGTATCCGATACTCCCTGGACCAACGGGCTGAACAAGCCTTACCCGCCCGGGATCAACAATTACATCAATCCGCAGGTGCATCAGGCAGCCTTTGCCCTGCCGGAATTCTTCCGCAGGGACCTGTACGGTTAAGCCTGCCAGCCCTTGCCGAACCCAAAACACCACCTGAAAAAAACAGGTGGTGTTTTTTTGGGCTGGCGGCCGCACCGCAAAAACCCTAAAACAACTTGCTGCCGATCTTGGCATCGGCGATCGGGGAGACGATGGTTGCCTCGCCGCTATCGGCTTTGGGGTATTGCACCCCCAGCACCAGCACTTCCGAGGTGGCATCACCGATCTGGCGTGGCTCAAAGTTGAGCACAGCCAGAACCTTTTTGCCGATCAACTCCTCGGCCGGGTGCTGGGTGAACCTGCCCACACTGACGCGCTTGCCGAATTTGCCGAAATCGATGACAAGGCGGTAGGCGGATTTGGGGGCGGATGGTTCAGGCACAGCCTGAACGATTTGGCCTAACCGAATTTCCAGTTGGTCAAAGGTTTGTTCTTTCGAGACGGTTGGTTTGGTAGCTTCACTCACAGAAATCCCTCGGTTGATGGTTGGAAAATGGTGAAAATCGCAGCCGGTTTTTGGGCAGGTGGCAATTTTGGCCCAATGATAACAGCCAGCCGGCAGCATTTGCCAAAGTAGCAAAAAACCGATATAAAATGAACCTATGGACAAACAAATCTCTTTTGTGCTTGAGCTTACCGCCGCGTTCGCGATTTGGGGCGCACTTCATTCGCTAACCGCCGGCGAAGGATTTAAGCGCCGGGTAGCTGGCCTGGCCGGCGCGGACCGGGTAAACCGATGGTATCGGTTGGCCTATAACCTGGTGGCGGTGATCACCTTTTTGCCGCTGATGGCCATGACGGCGATGGGACCAGACACAGTGGTTTACCGGTTTCCGGCCTGGTTGGTGCCATTCACGGTGGCCATCCAGCTGGTGATGGCAGGGTTGTTGGTTTGGTCTGTTCGGCAAACCGGCATGGCGCGCTTTTTGGGTTTTGCCGCCCAAAGCCAACCCGCAAGCCAGCCGGTGGTGTTTGTAAGCAAGGGCCTGTATGGCCTGGTACGGCACCCCATTTATACAACCAGCCTGCTGGCGTTATGGCTGGCGCCAGTGGCAAGTTTTGCCAGTATCACCTTTGCCCTGTTGGTTACCCTGTACATCCTTATCGGCGTCCAGTTTGAGGAACGGCGATTGGAGCGTGAATTTGGCGAGCAGTATGCCGAATACAAACGCCAGGTTCCGATGTTGATCCCATTCCCACTCTTAAGAAAATGATCTCCGGCAACTCCCCTGTCCAATTTGTTCGGCCCAAAAAACCGGTTGGCGTTGCCCGGCCGAGCGGGTTCGAAAGCTGGCTGCTGGCGTTGTTGCTGGGGTTGGCTGTTTTTGCCACGGTTGCGATCCTGGCATTTTTTGCCATTCAGCTGGTGTATATTGGGCGCATATTGCCGGGTGTTCAGGTGGCAGGCGTGCAGCTGGGCGGAATGAACCGGCCGCAGGCGGCCCAGGCCTTGGCCAATGCCAGCACCTTTGCGACGCTGGGGCAGGTAAAGGTTACCGACGGCGCAAAAAGCTGGCTCTTTAAACCAGCCGACCTTGGGCTGAGCCTGGACATGGAACAAACCACCAGCCAGGCGATGTCGGTAGGCAGGGCAGGCGGGCCGTTGGTGATGGTGAACGACCTTTTGAACACGTTGCAGGTGGGGGTGGCGGTGCCACCGGTTGTGTGGGTGAACCAGGGTGTGGCGGCCAGCCAGCTGCGAAAGATCGACGCGGAGGTGGCATTGCCAGCCACAGAAGCAGCCTTGCGCCTGAACGGCACCCAGGTGGAGTACGCCCCCGGGCAGGCCGGCAGCGGGATCGACATGGACGCCAGCCTGGCGTTGATCACTGCCCAGTTGCAAACCTTCCGCGATGGCGAAGTGACCCTGCGGCTTGGACCGCGGCAACCGATGGTTGCGCAAGCCGAGGATGCCGCCGAACAGGCCAGGCAGCTGATGGCGGGTGGCGTAACGGTGGCTTTGCCCAATGCCAAGCAAGGAGACCCCGGCCCGTGGATGATCCCGCCAGACCAACTGGCGCCGATGTTGCGCTTTGTGCGCACCGAAAACAAACCAGGAGCCACCTACAAACTGGCCTTTGACCAAGACAGCCTGCGTGCCTGGCTGGAGCGCACCGCCAACGAGGTGGACCGCATTGAGGGTGATGCCCGTTTTATTTTTGACCAAGCCAGCCAAAGCCTGGTGCTAACCCAGCCCTCGCATAACGGCTACCAGCTGAACATTAGCGAGACCGTGAGCGCCTTTCAGCAGGCGATCGCCGGCGGCCAGGCGCAACTACAACTGGCGGTGAAGGTGACCCCTCCGCAGGTGAGCGACGAGATGACCGCCGCCCAGTTGGGCATTACCCAGCTGACCCAAAGCTACACCAGCCATTTTTACGGCTCCAGCGCCGACAGGCGCCAGAACATTCGCACCGCAGCCGCCAATTTTAATGGCGTGCTGGTGCCGCCCGATAGCGTCTTTTCGATGGGCAAGTATATGAGCGATGTGAGCCTTGAAAATGGCTACGCCGAGGCGTTGATCATTTACAACGGAAAGACCATCAAGGGTGTGGGCGGCGGGGTATGCCAGGTAAGCACCACCTTGTTCCGCACAGCTTTTTACGCCGGCTACCAAATTACCGAGCGGCACGCCCATGCCTACCGGGTACTGTATTACGAACAAAGCCCCAACGGCGCCAACGACCCGCTGCTCTCAGGTTTTGATGCCACGGTTTACTTTCCGCTGGTTGATTTTAAGTTCAAGAATGACAGCCCGTATTGGATCTTGATGGAGACGGTGTACGATGATGCCGGCAGCAGCCTGACCTGGAACTTTTACAGCACCCCCGATGGACGCAGTGTAGAGGCGGTATTCTCCGGCCCGCTGGACATCAAACCGGTACCGCCACCGGTGGTCACCTTTAACCCTGAGGCAGAGCCTTATTCCATCACCCGGCTGGATTACCCGGCTGAAGGGGCGAGGGTGGTGATCAACCGGACGGTTTTCAAAAATGGCGCGGTTTTATTCTCGGATGATTTTGCCACAGTATACCAACCCTGGGCTGAGGCGTGCGAATATGGACCGGAGATCGAGGATGTTGAAAAGGCGCTGCAAAAAAAGGGCTGGTGCCAGCCGGTTGAATGATGGTAGAATCATCCTTTGATCCTGTTCGGATTGGATGAATTGATCATTGCAGCCCCACTGGGGCGTAAAGGAGTAAAGATGGTTTTAAAGGAATTGCTTGAGATCTTGCGGTGCCCGCAATGTGTGCGGCAAGAAAAAGGCGTATTGGCCCTGGAACGCGAAGTGTGGTTATGCTGCCCCGATTGTGGCAGAAAATACCCGATCGTTGAGGATATTCCGGTGATGATGCTGGATGAGGGCGACAAGTGGGTGAATACCCCAGCCGCCAGCCTGCCAGTGCCGCCGCCCGCGCGCTAATACCTTTATTACCCGCAACAATGTTATGAAAAAATACCTAACCACCAAAAATATCATTTTGGGCATCGCCGGCTTGGCTCTTTTTGGAGCCTCCTTCTTTGGGGTGCGCTTTTTTGTTACCACCATGAAGGCTGTTGGCGGCCTGCCCGGGATAGCCCTGCAGACCGAAGGGGAGGCAGCAGACGCCGCCCTTGAAGAGACCCCGGTTGTAGAAGCGCCCACCTTTAATGAGCCGCCCGCATGGGATGGCGGCAGCCGCGTGACCATATTGCTGATGGGCGTGGATACGGAGATCCGCGTGGATGGCGATGGCCGCATTCGGCCAGACCGCACCGGCCCGGCCCGCTCTGACACGATGATCTTGCTGACGATCGACCCGGCCACCAAGACCGCAGGCATGATGAGTGTGCCGCGCGACCTGTGGGTGAAGATACCGGGGTTTGATTATGCCAAGATCAATACCGCCTATTACAATGGCGAAGCATACAAACTGCCCGGCGGCGGGCCAGAACTGGCCATGCGCGCGGTAGAGCAGGTGATCGGTGTGCCGATCCAATATTACGCGCAGATCCAGTTTTGGGCTTTTACCCAGCTGATCGACGATGTGGACAAGATCACCGTGGATGTGAAGCAACGGATGTGGATCGATCCGGTTGGCGGCGGCGCGGATGACATCTTTTTGAGCCGCGGCCCCAAAAAACTGGGTGGCGTGGAAGCGCTGGCCTATGTGCGCGCCCGCCACACCGAGGGCGGCGATGTGGACCGCTCTCAACGCCAGCAGGACGTGATCATGGCCTTTCGGGACAAGGTGCTGGACCCGGCCAATTATGCCAAGATCCTAAGCCGATCCGGCCAGATCTACGAGCATATTCAGGAAGGTGTGCGCACCAACCTGACCTTTGAAGACATTATGCGCCTGGGCATGCTTGCCAAGGACATTCCGATCGAGAGCATTAAACGCGGTGTGATCGACTACACCATGGTGCTGACCGACAACGTGACCGTGAATGGCGAGAACCAGGCCATTATGATCCCGATCCCCGACAAGATCCGCGCGCTGCGCGACGAGGTATTTGGCACCAACAGCGGTGTAATGCCGCTGGCTGCCGGCACCGACCAGGAATTGGCGGTACAGGAAGGCGCGCGGATTGGTATTTACAATGCCAGCTCTGTGCCAGGCTTGGCCCAACAGACGGCCGACTACCTGAAAGGCCAGGGGTTCAACATTGTTACGGTTGAAAATGCCCCGTATTATCCGGGCGTTACTACGGTTGTTGACCATCGTGGTTCGTTGTATGTGATCAAGTACTTCAAGCAGATGTTCAACTTAAATGCCGGCGTGCAGATCAACTACAAGCTGGACCCAGCCGCCGCGGTGGATATTGAACTGCTGATCGCCGATGATTGGGCGATCAACAACAGCATGCAATAACTGGTTATTGGCCAGCAGCATCGAAAACATAAGCCGCCCTGGCAACAGGGCGGCTTTTTTTGCGCATTGGCGATGCAAGAAAAAGAACAAGGTTGCCAATTGGCAACCTTGTTGTGGATAAATTAATACCGGCCAGGATGACGGCGGCACCCAAGGACTTCTCCTTACCGTTGCTGCTTTTCAGCCCTGGCGGGGTTCGCAGAGCCTTGCCGCGCCGGTCCTGACCGGAACGGAAAGGATACCCGACAAGGGATAAAAAGTCAACCGGCGGTGGTGATTTTTTCGGCCCTAAAAAAGTGCTCCAGGCTGTTGCGGTTTTTTTGGCCCAGTTCCTGCATCATGATCTTGGCCTCGCGCTTGATGGTGCGTTCGCTGAGGTGCAGCATTTGGGCGATGTTGCGGTACAGGTAGCCCTTTGAAAGCAGGTCTGCGATGGCTTGCTGGCGATACGTGAGGCGGATCGAACTGGAGAGGAGATCGGTACTGGGCTCATTCTTGCGCATCAGGCGGCGCACCGACAGCGTATCCAACGAGACCTCGTGGTTGTAGACTTTGTTGAGGTAGGAAAGCAAATGCTTGAAGTTGCCACCCTTGAGGTAAAAACCGCTGACGTGGTTGGCTTCTGCCGAGGCGGTGATCTCAGGGTGAAGCTGGTGAGTGTAGATCACCACTGGCAATTCGGGGAAGCGCGCGCGGAACTTTTGCAACATGCTGACAGTATCATCATCGCCTTCGGACCATTCGCACAACAGCAAGGCTGGTTCCAGGCGTGCGGTTAATCTGGCGGCCTCGCGGGCTGATGCGGTGGTGGCGAGCACTTTGGCATTGCTGTGGGCGAACAGGCTTTTTAATCCTTCGAGGGTCACTTCATCCGGGTCCATGATCAGGAGGGACGCAAAGGAGCAGTCCCAGCGCGGGGTTTGGCTACCCCTGGATGCGGGGATGAGCGGGTTGGATGGATGGCTGGATGGCGAAGCAGAACCCAACAGCGATAACTCTTCCTTTTGGCTATACAGTTGGATCTGTTTTTCTACCGCAAGCAATGCCATTTTTAGGTCCAGGTTGGTTTGGTTCAGGTTATCCTGGGCGAGGTTTAATAATTTTTGGGTCTCAAATGCGCTTTGGTGGTCTTGCAGGGCGGCATAGGCATCGGATTGGTTTTGCAGGAAATCGACCACCAATTGATGGTCATGGTTTTCTTTGGCCAAAGCCATGCCGGTTTGGCTAACCTGGATGGCGGCTTTGGGTTCCCCATTGGCAAGCAAAAGGGAGGCGCGCTCCAGCAGCAAGTAGGCGCGAGGGATGTTGGTCAATTCTGCTTCTGGCGATTGTTGGGCATCGGACAGGATTTGGCCGGCCAATTGGTGCTGGCCATTGCTGGCATACGCGTTTGCCAGGGTGCAGGCAAAAATGAGAGATTCGTCTACCAATTGGTATTGATGGGCAATATCCAGGCTTTGTTGGGCAAGCTGCGCGGCTTGGGTGTGGTCGCCAAGGCCAATGAGGGCGTGGGCATAATTGTTTTTTAAGACCATCCACACTTGCGGGTTATCCTGGGCGCGTGCATGGTTAAAAGCCTGGGCATACGCGGCATGGCACTGGGTTTCGTTGCCCAACAACCATTGGATAACGCCCTGGGCATCGAGGGCGCGTGCCTGCCGGTTTTCATCGGCGAGGATACGGGCAATATTGAGGGCATCGCTGGCGTAGGAGGAGGCCATGGCCAGGTCTCCGGCATGGATATTGACCCAGGCAATGGTCAGCATGGCGTCTACGGTTGTACTTTCAAGCTTGAGTTGCTGATACAGCAACAAGGATTGGGCTGAGAACCGCAAGGCGGGTTCCAATTGGTAGCGCAAATATTGAGAATAGCCGCACACCGCATTGGCCCGAGCCAGGCGGATTTTTGTGTCCGCTGAATCGGCCAGCGCGGTGGCCAGGTCCAACGCCTGGTGGGCGAGTTGGAAAGCGGTGGCCTTGTCGGTGTAGATCAGTACCTGGGCGTAAACGAGCAGGGCATCAATTTTGGTTGCGGGATCTGAGATCCGATCGATCTTGTTTAGTTGTCGTAGCATGGTCACTCTTGAGAAAATGGATACACAGAGATTATAAGACAAAGTGCCAAAAACACATGGTGAAGTGACATAGTTTAAGGAAATATTAATCTTTGCAAGGCCAAAGCCTGCATTTTGGGCTGGCTTGTTGCAACAAAAAACACGCGTGTTATAATTTTTTTAGCACTAACACATTGATGAGATCCTTGGAGGACGAATGGAAGTATCGAGCAAGCAATTTAAACATTGCGACTTGGTCACAGTGTCGGGTCGGGTGGATAGCGCGACATCACCGAAGTTGGCAGAAGTTTTGGACGGCCTGCAGAACGATGGCCGATTCAAGATCGTTTTGGACCTGGCGGAGGTTGAGTTTATGTCTTCGGCCGGATTCAGGGTGTTGGTTGCAGCCCAGCGCAACAGCAAGAAACTGGCCCGAGGTGAGATCGTGTTGGCAAGCGTGCCGGCCAACATCAACTCTGCCCTGGAACTGGCCGGGTTCGATACCATTCTGCGAACATTCCCGGACCAGACCAGCGCGGTTGGCAGTTTTTAATCGGCCGCAGCCAACTATTAATCGCAGTATCAGACCGCGTTTCGGATGGATTTTCGGCGCGGTCTGTTGTTTAATTTACCTATGATCAAACGCCAATATTCAGCCGATTTTGAGAACCTGGACGCGATGCGCGAGTTGGTGGCAGAGGCTGCCCGCAAGTGGGGTTTCGCAGAGCAGGATGTATATAACTTGCAGTTGGTGGTGGATGAAGCAGCCACCAACATCATAGAGCATACCTACGAAAACCAGACTGGCCAAAACATTGAACTGCTATTGGAAAAACAAGGCCGGTCTTTGGTGCTTACATTAATAGACCAGGGCGACAAATTCGTTCCTCAAAGCATCCCGATACCGTCCAATTCGCCGAACCTGGATACGATGAATGTTGGCGGGTTGGGTCTTTATTTCATCCATAAACTGATGGATGAGGTCTCTTACCATTATGAAGCGGGCAGAGGCAATGTGTTGCGGATGGTGAAATTTTTGCCAGCCAAACACAAGCCGGCCTCGGCGCCTGCGCAAGGGATCGCCGAGGTATTTGAGCTTGGCCGCAAACTGTTGGATGCCGCCACCCTTGAAGCGCGGAAGGAATTGATCTTGCAAGCTACCGCGCGGCTGGTTGCCGGCGAATGTGCCGTGTGGCTGGATGAATCTGGCACACGCCTGCCCGACCAGGCGGAGGATGTGTTTGAGGCAAGGCCACCCTCGCGGGCCATGGACCGGGCTGTACGCGACCTGCGCGTGGTGCGCAACCAAAGCACGGAGAGGGCCACTGTAGCCTTGCCGATTGAGAATGACGGCGTGGCGCTGGGCGCTTTGGAGGTCTCACGGCCGATCGGAGAGCGATTTAACAGCCGGGAGATCAATATATTGACCGGGATCTGCCAAACGATCTCGATCGCGTATGTGGCATGGAACCAGCTTGAGATCGAACGGTTCAGGCAGCGCCAGCTTAACCTGGTGCGCAATGTTACCAACCAGATCACCAACGAGACCGACCTGCCGACGCTGGCGCGCAAGGTTACCCGTCTGATCCACTCTACTTTTAAATATTATTACGTTGGCATTTACACCCTTGAGGCTGGCAACCAGGTGGTATTTATGGCCGGAATGGGCGGCAGCACGCGCGAAAGGGGCTTTGTGCATGAGATCCCGATCGCGGTGACCTATGGGGCTGGCATGGTGGGCAGCGCCGCCGCCGAGGGCAACGCCAAGTATGCCGCCAACGTTGCCACCGATGAGCTGTACATTCCGCTTGAGATCTTGCCCGACACCCGTTCTGAATTGGCCCTGCCGCTGCGGTTGGATGACAAGGTGCTGGGCGTGCTGGACTTGCAATCGGAAAAGGTGGATGGTTTTCATCCGAACGATATATTGGTGTTGCAAACGCTGGCCGATGGGATCGCCAAGGCGATCGAGGGGTCGGTGCTGTTTGGCGAGCTGCGCGAGCAAGCCCGGCGCATGCAATTGATCGGCGAAGTGGCCAGGCAGATCAACACAATTTTGGACCTGGGCGAGCTAATGCGGCGGGTGGCAGAGTTGCTGACCAGTTCGCTGGGTTACCCGTTTGTGCATTTGTTTACCGTGCACCCCAACCGGAGGAAGATCGTATACGAATCGGGCAGCGGGCCACGGGCTGCGGCGATGGAAGGCTATGTGATCGACCTGGACGACAGCGAAGGGGTGATACCGTGGGTGGCGCGGGAGGGGAAAACCGCCCTGCTGAACGACGCGCGAAAAGACCGGCGCTATGTTGATTCGCCCTTGGCGCCTTTTGAGACACGCTCTGAACTTTGCGTGCCATTGGTGTACAACAACCAAACCAACGGGCTGATCGACATTCAGAGCGGCGAGCTGGGTGCCTTTACCGAGGTGGACCAAGCCTTGTTGGAGACGCTGGCGGGAACCATCGCGGCGGCCATCCGCAATGCCGACCTGTACCAATCGGAACAGTGGCGGCGCCAAACCGGCGACAGCCTGCGGGAAGTGGCCGGTTTGCTGAGCGCCAACGCCAGCCTGGAGCAGGTGCTGGATGCCATTTTGACCGAACTGGAACGCAATTTACCCTCTGACCTAAGCGCCATATGGCTGGGAGATGAGCAAAACCTGCATTGCGCGGCAGCCCACAACGTGGACCCGGCCGCGCTGGAGGCTATCCGAGACAGAGAACCGCAATGCTTTGGTGTCGTTCAGGCGGCCATGCATTCGGCGGTGCCATACATACGGCGGGCTACAGACCCGATCGGCCCCAGCGCCATGTATGGCGGATACAACCCCAACCATTCGGCCATATTTGTGCCCTTGCGTATTGGTGAACAGGCGGTGGGCGTGCTAACGATGGTGCACCACAGCCCAGGCAGGTATGGCCACGAGGCTAGCGCCATGACAACCACATTTGGCAGCTATGCCAGCGTGGCCATAGAAAACACCCGCCTGTACGACGCGGCCCAGGAACAAGCATACGCCAGCGCGGCCCTGTTGCAGGTGGCCCAGGCTGTGGTAAGCCTTACCAATTTGGAGGACATCCTAACCACCATCACCCGGGTTTTGCCGATCCTGGTGGGGGTGCAGCGGGTGATCATCTTTACCCGTGATGATGCCGGAAATTTGAGCCCGGCCGAGGAATACGGCATACCCGACGGCCTGCGGGCAGGCTTTTGGAAACCATACCCTGCGGGAAGTTTTCCGTTGTTGGATGTTGCCGTGGCGGAAGAGGCTTATGCGCTGAGCGCCGAAGCCAGCCGAGGATTTGCGGCTTGGCAGGAAGCACGGGTGTGCCCGCAAGATGAGATGGAACAGGCGATGAACTCGGAAGAGCGCCTGTTGGTGGCGATCCCGCTGATGATCAAGGGAGAGAGCTACGGGGTAATGCTGGTTGAGGAGGCGGATGGCGGGCGGCGTTTTAGGAGCCGGCGATTCGAGATCCTTACCGGGGTTGCCCAACAGATCACCCTGGCGTTGCAAAACGAGAATTACCAGCGCGAAAAACTGGCCCGGGAGAGGCTGGATGTGGAAGTAAGGGTGGCAAGGCAGATCCAGGAGACCTTTATTCCGCGGGCGGTTGAGATGCCCGCTGGCTGGCAATTTGCCGGAACGTGGATCACAGCCACCCAGATGGGTGGCGACCTGTATGACCTGCTGCCGTTGGAGAACGGAACACTGGGCATCTTCATCGCCGATGTGGCTGACAAGGGAATCCCTGCCGCGTTGTTTATGGCGCTTACCCGCAGCCTGCTGCACGCCGCGGTACAACTGTACCCTTCGCCGGCTGAGGCGATGGAGTGGGTGAACAGCAAGCTATACCCCGATTGCGAGCAGGGCATGTTCGTGACGGCATTTTTTGGCATATTGGATCCGGCTACCGGCCGCCTGCGTTATTGCAATGCCGGCCATAACCCGCCCTTGGTGCTGGCTGGCGGGCAGTTTGCCCGCCTAACCCGCACCGGCATTGCCCTGGGCGTGCTGGACCAGCCAGGTTACCACCAAGCCGAGGTAACCGTGGACCCGGCCGGGTACCTGTGCCTGTACACCGACGGAGTGACCGAATCGTTTAGGGATGGGGTGATCGCCTATGGAGAAGAAGGCCTGACGGCGCTGTTGCGAAGGGCGGAAGGCAACAGCTGCCAGGAAATGCTGGAGCTGTTGCTGGAAGACCTGAACAACTTTACGGGAGGGATCCCGCTGCGGGATGACATAAGCGTGGTGGTGTTGCGGCGGGAACCGGAAGGCGATACGACCGCGGGTTGACCAATGGAGGAAGCGGGTTCGGGAGCGGCCGTTAAAAACTTTACGCGTAGCCATAATTTGCAATCGGCAGAGGTATAAAACCTTCCCCTATTGCATCAAGATAGCTGAAAAAAACACAGGCTTCCCGTGGGGGAAGCCTGTTGTATAAGTGGCAGGGCAAGGCCAGTGACTGTTACGGTGCTTACTCGATCGCTTTGATGCGGAATTTGATCGAGCCGGCGGGGGTGTTTACCTCCACCTCGTCGCCTATCTTGCGGTTCATCAGCGCTTTGCCGATGGGCGATTCGTGCGAGATCTTGCTCTCGCGCACATTGGCCTCTTGCGCGCCCACAATGTGGTACTTTTCGTCGTCGTCGGTGCCTACTTCCTGCACAGTCACCGTTACGCCTACGCCAACCGCATCCTTGTTGCTGATGGCGATGATCTGGGCGTTGGCCAAAATGTAATCCAATTCCTGAATGCGGCCTTCGAGAAAGGCCTGGTCTTCCTTGGCCTTGTGGTAATCGGCGTTCTCTGAGAGGTCGCCCATTTGGATCGCCTCGCGCAGGCGGGTAGCCAG
>SXGU01125993.1_pt1 | contig 26611 bp, 22 predicted proteins | sample 3174531 | NCBI WGS metagenome assembly SXGU01 (sample SAMN11356863, study PRJNA531348) | freshwater metagenome | isolation source: freshwater sample F1-140 | place: China: Fuxian Lake, Yuxi | collected 2017-12-25 | reverse complement strand
TTTCGGCGATCTCTCGCATGACCTCGATTTCCAGGTCGCGGTCGGCAACCATCTTTCGCAGCCGTCCGTTCTCCTGTTCAAGGCTTCGAAGGCGCTTTGTGGCGTCGGCTGTCATCGTGCCGAAGCGGCGCCGCCAGACGTACACCGTCTGTTCGCTGATCGCATGTCTCCTGGCCACCAGCGCCACGGACGTCGCGTCCGCCTCGGGGAGGATCCGCACCATCTGCTCGTCACTGAACCTGCTCTTCCGCATCGTCCCTCTCCGTCTCTGCGACGACGAGGCCGATCCAACGCTTCAAGTGGACCGAAATTCCGGGAGCAGGTCAAGCGCGGCATAATCCGACAGCCGCCCATCTCTTGGGGGCCCACGTCCGGGGCGAACGTCGTCCACGGCCTACATCATCATCACGGCAGCGGTGGCCGCGACGAACACGACCACAAAGGCCATGGTGAGGATGAACACTTTGCGCGCAACGGGTTCGCCGCTTTCGGAGGCATCATCGTGATGGGTGTGTTCCATGCCGAGGCACCTGCACGCCTCGTGCCATGCGAAACAGCCCGTCACTGAGCACGTCGGCCGGCCGGGAAGACATGGGCCTGTGCGATCTCACACAGGCCCTTGTGGCACATCGCCCACACCCCGGCGAGGCGGGCCCGACGGGCGGGACGAGCCACCGAAAGACGGCCACGGCGACCTGCCTGCCAGCCCCTTGGGCCACCGCAAAGGCGGCGACGCCTCCTTGGCGGATCCCGGCGAACGTGTCCGTGAACGGTCGCGATCCGGTTGCCAAGGAGGGCGACCGCGACGTCGCCGCCCGCGAGGCGGTCGGCCATGATGCCAGACCCGAGGACGGCCTGCGAGCCGACGAAGACCGAGACCACTTCGCCCCGCCTCCTGTGCGCGCAGCCCCCCCGCGCGGTACGCGGCGAAGAGGCCCGCGATGAGCGTCCGCACCGCTACGATGCCTCCCGCAAGCCAGATCGCCTTGCTGGATGCGACCGAGGGACTCCCCCACTTCGACGCCCACCTCGACGCCAGCGGCGTCGCCAGGATCATCGCCGGCAACATCGAGATTTTCCAGATCAACCTCGGCAAGCTCTGCAATATGTCCTGCCGGCACTGTCACGTGGACGCCGGGCCCCATCGCGTCGACGAGAACATGGACCGGGCGACGGTCGACGCGTGCCTGGCTGCGCTGGATGCGACGCATGCCCACACCGTCGACCTCACGGGCGGCGCCCCCGAGCTGAATCCAAATTTCCGGAGCCTTGTCGACGCGTGCGTGAGCCGCGGCAAACACGTCATCGATCGTTGCAATCTGTCGGTGTTGCTGCTGCCACGAAGCAAGGACCTTCCCCAATTTCTGGCCGACCGCGGCGTCGAGATCGTCGCATCCCTACCGCATCATCGGCGGCCGAATACGGATGCTCAGCGCGGAGAAGGGGCGTGGGATCGCTCCATCGAAGCGCTCCGCCTTCTCAACGCCCACGGCTACGGACACGGGGACCCGAAACGGCGACTCACGCTCATGCACAACCCGGCGGGCGCCTTCCTCCCGTCCGGCCAGGCGTCGATGGAGCGCGAATGGAAGGAGGGCCTCAGGCGGACCGTAGGCGTGAGCTTCGACCGCCTCATCGCGCTGAACAACATGCCGATTTCTCGTTTCCTGGACTGGCTCGTCGAGACCGACAACCTCGACGGATATATGGGCAAGTTATATGGCGCTTTCAACGCCAACACGACCAATGGACTCATGTGTAGGAATACGCTCTCCATCGGATGGGATGGAACCCTCTACGACTGCGACTTCAACCAGATGTTGGAGATGCCGGCCGACGTGGCGCGCCCGAATGTCAGGGACCTCGATGCCAGGGCACTCCCGGGCCGGCGCATCCGCACCGCTCGGCACTGCTACGGATGTACGGCGGGTGCCGGCAGCTCGTGCGGCGGCGCCACGACCTCGTAAGCGTGTGAGTCAGGCTCACACCTTGCAGGCTGCTGCAAAAAGGGCGAAACGCTTGCCGGCGTGCCGGCGTGCGTGATGACCGGCGCCGTCCGTTGCGAGCCCGCGAGGGCGCCCGATCCCGCAAGGAACGGGGGGCAAGGCGAGGAAAGCCGTACCGTGCGTACGGCGACCGAGCCTGGGGTCCCCAGTGACGCCGCGGGGCGGGACGCCCCCGCGGGCGCAGCAGGACGGCGCTTTGCAGCAGCCTGCTAGAGTGCCGGGTAGACCTGGTCACCGTCCACCCACGTGGAGAGCACGACGGTCCCTTCGAGGTCGCTCGTCGTGAACGGGTCGCGGTCGATGACCGTCAGGTCGGCCCGTTTCCCCACTTCGAGGCTGCCGGTGAGGTGTTCCTGGCGCAGGACATAGGCGGCCTCCGTCGTCACCGCGCGCAAGGCGGCCTCGATCGACGGAAGGCTCTGGTCCCCGCGGTCTGCGGCGCGAGCGACGCCAACGAACAACGACATCGACGCCGTGTCGTAATCGGTCGACAACGTGATCCGCGCACCCGATTCGTAGAGATCGCGAATGCGGTAGGCGCGCTCGTCGACGATGTCCTCCCCCACGAGAAAATCGTTGTCGTGGAGGTTCTCCGGCTTGGTCCAGCCACCGTTGAGCTGAATGTCCGCAACCACGTCCAAGTCCGCGAAGCGCGAAACGTCCTCCGGCGCAATCCACTCGACGTGCGTCACGCGATGGCGACGACCAAGGTCGCCGTTCGTATTGCGCGCACTTTCAATCGCGTCCAGCGTTTCGCGGACACCCCTGTCGCCGATCGCATGGATGAACATGTCGAATCCGACCGTCTCCAATTCCGTCACGTAGCGCTCGAGGCGGGCCGCATCGAAATAGTTGAGGCCGTTCGGACCGGCGAATTGGGGACCCACATAGGGTTCGACCATGGCCCCCGTCGTGATCCAGGTGAGGCCGTCGGCGTAGAGTTTCACCTGGCTGAAGGAGAGCCGGTCGCTGTCGTTCGGCGCGTACATCGACGCGAGCGTCGCCAGCTGGACATCGTCGTCTTCGTCGGGGTAGGCCCAGAGCGGGACGGTGGCGCGCAGGGTCAATTCCCCCGACGCTGCGATGGCGCGCCAAGCCTCGACGGACCCGCGCTTCCAGTAGGACCGCCCGTCCCCCAACGACGTGACCCCGTGCCGGGCGGCCTCCGCGAGACCGAGGCGCAGCGCATCCTCGTTGAGAATGGCCATTTCAGGATTCAGCGCGAAGCCAGCGTTGAAGGCAAGTTCTCCCGCGGCGTCAAACAGGATTCCGTCGGGTTCGCCGTCCGCGCCTTTGTGAATCACGCCGCCGATGGGGTCCGGCGTCGTCGCGTCGATTCCGAGTTCGGCGAGGGCAGCGCTGTTCACCCAAGCGGCGTGGGAGGACGCCTCCATGATCGCGGCAGGACGATCGGGGATGGCCGCGTCGAGCACCTCCCTCGGCGTGTCGCCCGGGCCGTAAATCGCCGTCCATAGATCGAAGCCCCAACCAAGGACCCAATCGGAGCCCACCTGGTCGCCGGCGCAGTCGGCCAGCTCGTCCTCGTGCGTGAAGAGCGGCGCGTAGCCCCCGACGAGGCAGGTTCCGCCTGCGGGGTGGAAGGCCTCGAGGATGTGGTTGTGGACGTCGTGGAGGCCCGGCAGCACGGTGGCCCCGGCAAGGTCGACGACACTCGTCTCCGGTCCGAGCCACTCTGGCGGCACGGGTTCCTGGCCCACCCAGACGATGACGCCGTCCAGCGCCGCCAGCGCTGTGGCGATGGACGACGTGGGGTCGAGCGTGACGACGTGCGCGTTCGTCCAGACCATGTCCGCCGGACCCGCGGGCGTCGTTCCGGGCGGCGTCGTTCCGGGCGGCGTCGTTCCGGGCGGCGTCGTTCCGGGCGGCGTCGTCACCGGCGGTGTCGGCTCTACGATGGACGTGGGCGAAGGCGGATCACCGGGGAGAGGCGTCGTCGTGGCACAGGCAACCAACCACCACATCGGGGCTCCGGAGATGAGCCATCCTAGCGTCACTGACGGGTGGCTGCTTGGGAGCGCCTACTGCACCACGTCGCCGCGACCGGCCTGCCGCACCGCCCCAACCGGAAAGAACAACCCGTATGGCGGCCCATTGTTGCCGTGATGGACGAGGTGGGATCGCCGGATCCACTCAAAGTACGGCAGCCCCCGCAAGAACGACAGCGGCAGACGCCCGTGCACGAAACCGTCGTGGACCACGACGTACGCGACGCCAAAGGCCGTCATACCGATTCCCACGCCGAACGACACCTGAGCACCCCAACCCTCGGCAAGATACCCGGCCACGATGGCGAGAATGGCGACGGGAGCGTGGGACATCGACAGCAGGTCATTGAGATTCAGCCCCTTTTCCTTGCGATGATGAGGCTTATGGAACGGCCACAAGACGCCGTGCCACAGCCAACCATGCACGACGACCGCCCATAGCTCCATCGCGATGGCCGTCGCCACGGCGACCGGCAGCCACATCGGCATCACCAAACCCCAGCGACGTCGGCACAGGAACTGCCGGCAATCGGGTGCAACTCGAACGTGCCGGGGCCCGCCGGCCGCTGCTTCACGGGCACCTTGAGCCACCAGGTGGTCGCGCCGAACAGCTCTTGTTCGGCGCTGTAGTCGACCTCTCCTCTGAGGACCTCCCCGGACAGTGCCCCGCGGTAGGTCATCGTCGCCTTCTGACGGACGAACACCTGGCCTTCGCCCACCGGGATGCGAACGGTGATGGAGACCCCCGGATTCCCATCTTCGTCCTCGTCGCCTTCGCCCAACACTTCCACGAGCGGGCCACTGAAAAACACGCCGCCGTCGGTCAGTTGGCCGACGCGCACCCGCGAAGGCACGCTGCGCAGCAAGGTCTCGGGGTACACCGTCTCCGCCCCAAATCGCGCGGGCGTGCTGAGGCTGCACAACTGGACAGTCCAGGTCACCGTCTCGCCGTCCTGTTGCCCCAACACCAGCCACTCCGCGACGGTGTCCGCGGTGGCCCAGGCGACCCCCAACGGGTGCCTGATCTGAATGGGCAGGTTCTCGCGTAGCGCAAATGTCCCGTTGAGCGGTTCCGACGTAGCAAGGGAAAGAGGTGAAAAAAGGAAGGCAATCATGGCGTCCACCGCTTAATATAGGAGTTCATACGGACCTTCCTTGATGTGGAATTCGACGTCATGGTGCGTACCGCGCCAAACACAGGTCGGGACGGCCAGGGTCGGTCGTAGCGGCCAAAACACCAGGCGATGCCCGACCAGGAGTTGGGATCACGCCCGTCGATCGCAAAGCGGTTGTTGAGTTCGACCAATCGCGAGAAGGCCTCCGGCGCGGTCTTCGTCCAGGCCAAGACCCGTTTGCCCCACAACATGCGCAACGTGTTGTGGATGCGGCCCTCCACCATCAACTGCCGCTGCGCCGCATTCCATACGGGGTCAGCCGTTGCGGCTGCGGCCAACGTGTCAAGGTCGTAGATCGCTTCACGGGGGTCGCATTCGTGGTCTGCAAGCGTGGTGCGCGCCCACTTCGGAAGCGAGGAATATTGGTCGTACCCAGGCCGAATATGGGCGGTATGAAAGGAGAGTTCGCGCCAAGTGACGAGTTCGTCCAGGAAGGCTGCGGCGGACTTCGAAACGCCAAAGGGCTGGGTCGGTCCCGGCGCAACTGAGCGCAACCCATCCAACACGGTCCACGGCGAAAGGTGGCCGAAGTGAAGCCATGGCGAAAGCCCACTCGACCCATCGTCGTCAGGGTGACGGCGTCGCTCCTCGTACCCCTCAATCCGGTCCAAGAACTGGGCGAGCGCCCCCAGCGCGGACGCTTCGCCGCCACGGAGGGGGACCGGGGCCAACTGGGAGATGGGCAATCCCCGCGGATCCACCGGCGTCGCGGGCCATCGACGCTCTACGTCCGCAGGCAAGCGGACAGGCGGGAGCCGAACGCCATCAAGGGGGTCGGCCGCAGGTCCTTCGCCGTCGAGCAGTGTCGGCAGCGCACGGCGAAAGTCGACGGCCCGCAGGTACTCCCTCGTGGGTGAGGACAGCGGCACGAGGCCGCAGCCGTCGACGGCCTCAAGACGAACCTCGAGCTTTCGCGCAGCCGCTTCCACCATTCGCCTGAGGAAAAAGGTCGGTGTGTCGTCGGTGACGACGACACATGCGCGGGCGGCGAGTGCGGAGAGCAGGCCACGCCCCTGCCCCGGCAACGGCTCGATCCAACCATGGTGGACCGCGCCAGCCGCAGCGTAGCGCGCATGAACGTCCGCCATCCCTTCCATGATGAACGTGTGGAACCTCCGGCTCGCCCACGGATGGTCCACCCGCAGTGCGTCCAGAACCACCAGTCCTTTGCCCAATTCGCGGCAGTGGCGCAGGGCAACGTCGAGCGCGGGGTTCGCACGTGTGCGGCGCGCACCCACCGACCAGTAGAGCACATAGTCCCGATCGGCATGGAGAGGGGCCTGGCTCACGACTCGGACCCGCGCGGCGTTCATGCCAAGTCCTCCGCCGCGGCCTGGGCCGCCGCCCGGCCCGAAAGCGCACACAACGGCATCCCGCCGCCAGGATGTGCGCCGCCCGACGCGAGGTACAGCCCGCGCACGGCCGCGACGCGGTTTGCAGGCCGCCGGAAGGCCGCAAAGGCATCGTTGGATGCGGCTCCGTACAGCGCGCCCAAGCTCCCGGGGAAGCGGGCCGCGAGGTCGGCGGGGGTCCGGTCCCAAACAAGGTCGTCGTCGGCCCGAAGCAAGCCCGCACCGACCGACCGCGCCAAGACGGTGTCGCGCAGGCCGTCCACTGGAAGGGATGGGTCGGCCGGCGCATTCGCCATCAAGAATACCGGCTCCGCGTCCAGCCAACCGGTCCGCTGATGAGCGGCCTCTTGAGCGCAAAGGTACACGGTGGGCTCGCGCGGCGGCCGCCGGCCATCGAACAAGTCGGCAAACTCCGCCGTGTAGTCCCGTGGAAAAAGCACCGTGTGCGCGACTCGAGGCCCGCCCATGCAGGCGCCCCGCCGCGCGCGCACCACGCCCGTCCATCCCGACGTCGACCGCTGGGCCTTCGGCGGTGGCAGGTCGGTCAGCGTCCCGAAGACATGGGCGACGTCGGCGTTGGCGACCACCACACTCGCGCGCTCCTCGCCAGCATCGGTGACGACCCCTACGACCCGCCCGTCTCGCGTCAGAATTCTCCGTACCGGCGTGCGCGTGCACAGTTCGACGCCAAGTCGCTCTGCGGTTCGCACAAGCGCGACGACGAGCGCTCGGATGCCGCCTTTCACCCCGAAGCCCCCCAGCGCGAGCTCGACGTGGGCGATGCAGTTGAGCGTGCCGGGGGCGCGCCGGGGGTCGGACCCGTTGTAGGTCGCGTAGCGAGAGAGCAACATCCGCAGATGCGGCGAGCGGACACGGGTTTCGATGCCCTGCTGCATCGACCGCATGGCATCGATCGACCCGAGATCGCGCAGCGCTGAGAACGAGAGCATTCCGCGGAAGGTGGGTGCTGGGCCGACGACGAATCGGGTTTCCACGACATCCCAAATATGTTTCGCGTAGGCAAGAAAACTCGCGAGTTCGCCTTCGGCCTCCCGGCCCAACGTGCGGCGCACGTTTGCCAGGGTCACGTCAGGCGACACGGCTACGTCGAGCGCAGTCCCGTCGGGCCACAAGTAGCGGAAGGCCGGGTCTGGCTCGACGAGTTCGACTTCGTGCCGGAGCGACGTCCCCGCGAGACGAAACACGTCGTCGAATACGCCAGGCAGCGTGAGCACCGAGGGACCGGTGTCGAATTCGACCCCGTCGACTACCGCGACCGAGGCTTTTCCTCCGGGTGCGTCGGCCGCCTCAAGCACGCGCACGCGGAATCCGCGCGACGCCAAATCGATGGCCGCAGCGAGGCCGCCGAAACCCGCGCCGATCACGATGGCCTCAGGCACGGCTCACCCCCGCCAGCAGCCGCGTGCCGAATTCCGCTTCGGGGCGGCGAACCGCACCAGCGACGATGGTCACAAAGGCCCCATCGCCGAGTTCAAGGTGGCGGTCGATGGCCGCGAGCCCGTCGACCACGGCCGACTCCACCTCCGCCGCAGGAACCACGTCACCGAGGTGCACAAAGGCCGCCGGACAAGGCCCGCCTCGGTAGGCGTAGGAGATCGCCACGGGCACGATCGGCGCATGCCGCCCGAGCACCTCGTGGCCACGCCCAAACCCCAGCGGCCGCACCCACGAGGGCCGCTCGCGTCCTTGGGGAAAGAACCACAAGGTGCGTCCAGGACCTGACAGCGCGGTACGCGCGGAGGTGAAGGCGCCGCGCATCGCCATCGGCGTGCTGCGGTCGAGTGGGATGGCGCCGAGCCAGCGAAAGAAAGGAAATGAACGGAGCGATGGCGCGTCGACCACCACCCGCCCGTCGGCGCCGAGGGCCTCGTCCACAAGGATCATGGAAGGCCCGTCCCACCAGCCGACGTGGTTGGCCGCCATCACCAGAGGTCCGCCGGAAAGCCGCGCACGCACCCGATCGAGACCCGCCACGTGAATCCCATCCAGCTGCCGGCGGGCGCGCCGTCGCATGGCCCAGCGGGCGAACGCGACGAACATCGGCGAGGGGGCCGTCATGGTGAGACCCGAGCCGCCCGAGCGGCGTACACCCGACCGCGCCACCGAATGGCGTGCGTGCGGGACCACCACCACGAGCGCACCGCAATCGCGAGAAAGGCGAGAATCGACAACGGGTGAAGCAGCACCACGTAGGGCGGATGCCCGAATCGCCACGCGAGCAGGCTGCGCTGGAGCAGGTTCGCGCCGATTCCGACCATCGCAGGCACCGGAACCCACGGCAGCAGGACCCACGGAAGGAGAAAGCAGCCGGCATAGAGCGAGACCACGGCGGCCAGGGCAGGAACTGAGCCGACGCCCTCGAGCAAGTTCTTGGAGAACCCTGCCCAAGCATCGCTCCCCGAGCGGTACATCCGACACACCGCAGCAGGACCGCCGTCGACGAAGTCGACTCGGAAGCCAGCGACCTTTGCCGCCCGGCAAAACGCCATGTCGTCGACGATTTCGGCGCGAACGGCGGCGAACCCGCCAACCGCATCGTAGGCCGAACGGGTCACCGCAAGCACTTGTCCGTTGGCCGCAAGGACCCGCGGGTCGCGGACCGAGCCCACCCACGGCAGGAACAAGAAGCCCGTGTAGGTCAGGTGAAGCAAGGGCAGAATCAGCGCCTCACCGAACGAGCCCACCCGCTGCTCCGGGAGGAGCGAAACGACGTCGCCCCGGCGTGCACCTTCGATCAGGGCAAGGGCGCCAGGCCGGAGTTGCACGTCGGCGTCCACGAAGACCAGCAGGTCGCCCATCGCCGCTTCGGCGAGACGGTGGCAGGCGTGGGGTTTTCCGACCCACCCCGACGGCAACCTCCCCCCACGAAGCACGCGCAGCCTCGGATCGGACATCGCGGCGAGGATGGATGACGTTCGGTCGGTCGACCCGTCATCGAGAACGATGACCTCTTCAAACGGCTCCGCAAGCAAGCCGCGCACGCAAGCCTCGATGGTCCCTTCCTCGTTCCGTGCGGGTACCAACGCCGAGGCCCGAGGAATCGCTCCCCTCCGCGAGGTCGGCCGCCAGGCCGCGAGATTCGCGATGGTCACGCCAAGCGGAATCAGCGGCAGCCATGCGAGCAGCCAGCTCATTGCATCCACCAACGTGCAAGGCGCGCAATCCGCCCCTCCCGCGGGCCCGCGAACAGAGGCAACCACATGGAGTTTCCGGTCTCCCGCTGAACCGCCATGCGTACGAACGGCTTGTGAGCGGCGCGCCCGACACGGTCCGCACACACCACCTCCGCGAATCCCATGGCGTCGCCGCTCCGCGCAAGAAGGCGAAGGTAGAAGGGCCCTTGGTCCAGGACTGGCCCGAGGACGACCTGAATTCCATCCACCTCGAGGCGCTTGGGCCACGAAGGACCATAGACGGTCGACCGTCGGTCACTCGCGACCAGGTGGGGCGCGCCCGCTCTTGTTCCCCCCTCGCAGACACGAAGAACGTGCACTTCCGTCCGCTCGTCCGGTGCGACTGCCTCGTAGAACACGAGGTCGCCGCCGGGCAAAGCAATTCGACCCCACAGCCATTGACGGATGCCCAATTCGCCGAGCGGCCGCGGGCTCGAGTTGCGGTCGTGGTAAGCGCGACCCCTGAGCCTGTACCGGCGCCCATCGGCCTCGAGATTCACGTCCGCAGTGCCGGTGGCGAGAATTGCCCACTCATGCTCGCCAGCGCCCCCCTCAGGCGCCAGGACCTCATGGCCCGTGGCGCGCACGCTCCCAGAAAAGCGCCCGGCAGGAAGGTCGCCGTCGAGATCGGCCGAAAGCGTCCAGCGGCCGCCCTCGCGTCGGGTGGTGATGACGGATCGACCGAATCGAAAGCTGTCGCCGTCCCACGACGCGTCCAACTCCTGCAGCGTGTAGAACGCGGGTCGACCGCCCTCGTAGAAGGCGACGTTCAGCGAGGGTCGCTCCACCGCCCGCGCTCCGAGATCAGGTAGAAATGGCAGACCGAACGACCAAATCAGCACGAGGCCGTTGCCGTCGGTGTCGACGACGTCGAGGTACCACCAGGCAAACCCCGGCGTGTCGAGCACCTCGCGTGGAGGCATCGACGCTGGCAAACGTCGGAGCATCATGTTCGGCTCGCGATCCGATCAAGCGTCTTGCGAAGCCCAGAAAAGGTCGGCGCGAATACGATTCCGTCGCCCGAATGTTCCTCGAAGCCCGCCGCCAACGGGCCGCCGACGGCCACGACGGTCCCAGGAGGAACCGCACGACGAAGGTGGCCCGCGTAGCTGAGCACCTGGGCTGGCGTGTGCCGTACGACCACCGACAAACAGACCAACCGCGGCTTGGCGACTCGCGTCGCCAACACCAACTCATCGATCGGGAGGTTCGCCCCCAGCCACGTGACGCGCCAGCCGTCGAGGGCCAGCTTGATCGCGACGGCGAGCAGTCCCAGATGGTGCTCGTCGCCGGGGGCCATCGCACAGACCACACTGGGGCCGGCCTCTGGGCCCGCCCCAAGCGCGTGAAAGATGGCGAGCATCTGCTCGCCACACCAGTTCGACGCGAAGTGCTCCTGTGCCACCGACATCGTTCCGGCCGCCCACTCGTCGCCGACCTGACTCAGGACCGGCATGTAGACCTCATCGATCGCCTTGGAGAAGGCGAACTGCGCGAGCTCGGGGCCCATCCGATCGAGCGCCGAACGGTCGAAGAAGCGCAGCGCCTCCATCACACGCTCGCGAAGGGGCGCTTGAGCAGAAACCAGCGGCGCATCGACTTGCTTGGCGATTCGAACGGCCTCACCGATGGGGTGACCCGCATCGACCAGGGCCTTGAGGCGCCGCAGTACCCCTACGTCCGCGTCCGAGTAGATGCGGTACCCGCCGCCGGACCGGCCGGGCGCCAGGATCTCATACCGTCTCTCCCACGCGAGCAGCGTCGGCCGCGGGATGCCGGTCATGTTGGCGACGGTCTTGACGCTGTAGCTCATGCCGGTTTCCCGCCGAGTTGGAACCACGGTGCGAGGATTCCCTCGATCGTGCGACGAATACGTTCGCTGGTGGTGAGCACGGTACGGTCTTCCAACGCTGCCATCCCGCGACGGACGACGCGGAGGCCAATTGCCCGATACACCCTCGACGCCACGCCAATGGCCACTCGCGTCCGGAGCGGCAGGTAGCGGAGCCCCGCCTCCCCGCGCCGGTAGTGAACATCCGCGGCCAACACGAGCCGCTCGACGACGGCGAACGTGGCCTGTCGGTCAGCAGTTTGGCGCGCCACATCGTCCTGGACGACGTCCCTTTCGGCGAGCCAAGTCGCCGGCAAGTACACCCGGTCGCGCTTGGCGTCCTCCGCAACGTCGCGGGCGATGTTCGTCAACTGCATCGCCAATCCTAGCTCGACGGCGTGGCGGTCCGCGGCGGAGTGGGAGGCACCGAGCAGCGGCGCCATCATCCGTCCGACCGTGCCCGCGACCAGGTACGCGTAGCGCAGCAACTCCCCCTCGTCGGCGACGCGCACGCGACCCCAATCAGACGCGCAACCGTCGATCAGTTCGCGCGCTGCTGACAGCGGGATGCGCCTACGTTCGGCGACAGCCAAGAACGCGCCAACGACGGGGCCTGCCGGGCGGTCGCCGTTCAGCTCCTCCCGCAGCGCATCGATGGCCAGCGGGTCGTCGCCCTCGTCTACGACATCGTCGACCGTGCGACAGAAGGCGTAGACCACCGCCGCGTCGTCCCGGGTGGCTGCCGGCAAGAAGAACGACGCCCCCCGGAAGGTCCGAGCATGGCGCGCGAGGACCGCCCGAGCCTCAGAGGTAGGAAGGAGGGCCGTCACGACGCGCGCGCCAGGCGTCGCGGAAGCGCGACGGGTTCGGCGGGGTCCTCGACCACGCGCTCGAGCACCTTGGCGGAGTTGAGGACCCCTGGCAAACCTGCGCCGGGGTGGGTGCTCGCGCCGACGAAGTACAGCCCGTCGACGTCCTCCGACCGATTGTGGTACCGGAACCAGGCCGACTGCAGAAGCGACGGTTCGAGACCAAAGGCCGCCCCGTCCACCGAACGGAGCGTACCCGCAAAGTACCTGGGGTCGATGCTCATGCGGGTCACGAGGCGGGACTTGAGCCCCGGCAATTCGCCCTGATCGAGGGTGTCGAGGATCTTGTCGAAGTACCGTTCCGACTGGTCGGCCCAGTCGACCCCGCTCCGATCGTTGGGAACCGGGGAAAGGACGTAGAACCCGTCGTGCCCCGGAGGCGCGAGCGACGGGTCCGACCGGGTCGGCCGGTGCAAGTACAGCGAGTAGTCCGGCGCCAACACCTTCTTCTTGAAGATGTCGTCGAGCAGACCACGGTACCGCGGCCCCAGCAAGATCGTGTGGTGGGCGGTGTCGTCCCATGTTCCCTTCGCGCCGAAGTACCCCACGAACAGGCTCATCGACGGGTTCTTCTTCGCGACGGCACGATCCGTGTGCTTCCTTCGGTGCGTGGCCTCGATCATCTTCGCGTACACGAAAGACGGGTCCGCATTGCAGACGACGCCGGAGGCGGCCATCCGCTCCCCGGTGGCGGTTTCTACCGCGACCGCACGACCCCGTTCGACAACGATGCGCTCAACCGGTGTGTTCGTCCGAACCTCGACATCGAGCTCGCGCAGAAGCTCGACGAGACCGCGGACCAGTGAGCCCGTACCCCCCTTCGGGAAGAACACGCCCCATTTGCGCTCGAGCCAGTGGATCAACAGGTAAATCGACGGCGTAGCAAAGGGATTGCCGCCGACGAGCAACGGCTGGAACGTGAAGACCTGCCGCAAGCGCTCGTCCTGGATGTACCTCGACACCATGTCGTACACTGACAGGTCGCTGCGCAGCCTCACCATCTGGGGCACCACCCGAAGCATGTCCGAAAGCCGATCGAACGGGGCGTCGACGAGTTGGGTGTACCCAACGTCGAAGATCTCCTTGCTCTTGGCCGCGAGCCGCCGGTACCCGTCGCAGTCCTGGGGCGAGATCTTCTCGATCTGGGCGAGAATCCGCTCTTCGTCCGCGACGTAGTCGAAGGCGGTCCCGTCCTCGAACTTGACCCGGTAGAACGGGTCCACCGGCATGAGCTCGTAGTAGTCCCGAGGGTCCCGGCCCACGAGTCTGAACAGCTCATCGAACAGGTAGGGCGCCGTCACCACGGTCGGCCCCGCGTCGAACGTGAAACCGTCCCGGCGGAATACCGACGCGCGGCCGCCAGGCTGGTTGTTCGCCTCGAGCACAGTGACCGAGTGACCCTTGGCACGCAGGCGTACGGCCGCCGCGAGACCCCCAAAACCAGATCCCACCACCACCATCGGCGCGCCCATCAGAAGCGCCCGACGGCGGTCGGAGCACCGCCGCGCAGCTGTGTGACCAACTCCTCCGCAAGGCCGTGCAGGTTCGGCACCGCCTTGAGGACCGGGTCTTCGAGAACGCGCGACTCGAGCATCGCAATCCGTTCGCCCACAACCTTGAGCGCCCCGCCAACCTCGAATCGGCGAGTCAGCGCTTCCACTTCCTCGTCCGTCGTTTGAGCCCGCGGCTTTTCCAGGACGGCCACGACATCCTCAAGGTCGCCCGGGTGGAGCTCGAGATGAGTGGCGACGACCGCGCTCGGCTTCCCTTCGCGAAGGTCATTGCCACGCTGCTCGCGTCCCTTGTCACCCCAAAGGTCGAGGACGTCGTCGTGAATCTGGTAGAGCAACCCGAACTGGGCGAAGGCGCCAGCGAGCAGGTTGACCGACGGCATTGCGAGGCCGGCGAGAATCGCGGCGCCCTCGACCGGGAGCGCCAGCAACGCACCGGACTTGCCCTCGGCAGCGATGGCCCACGCGTGCCAATCGAGGCGCCGCCGTCCAACGAGGTCCAGCTCGAGGGCCTGGCCACGCACCGCACGCTCGGCGCGAGACGCAATCGCCCGCGCGAGGCGCCAGCGACGGGCGTCGTCGATATCGAGTCGCTCCAGCGCGAGCGTTGGCAGCATCAACAGCAAGTCCCCGGCATTGACGGCTTGCGCGGCTCCGTGGCGTGCCCACAGGCTCGGGTATCCGCGACGCACGCGGTCGCCGTCCTGCAGATCGTCGTGGATCAGCGCGGCGTTGTGAAGGAGTTCACAGGCCGCGGCCCACCCGAGACTGGCCGAGCGCGAAACGCCGAGCGCCTCCGCGGCGGCCAGGGCCAGGCGAGCCCGAATCCGCCGGCCGCCGCCGTTGAGATGCTCCTGAACCATGCGCCCAAGCCGATCGAGCCGGCTGCCGACGGCGAGATGCACCATACACGCCTCGACCTCGTCGAGCCCTTCGTGCGCAACAAGACCGGGCAGACGTTCGCCGGCGGAGTCGTGCGGCGCGTCAATGTGCGAGATGTCTGTCATGAGACCTCCAACAGGCGGGGAAAGAGTGAAGCGAAGACCGCGCGGCTGCTTGTGGCAACGCGCCACTTCAGCCCGAGAGGGAGCCGCGAGAACACCGTCGCCATCGCGCCGGCGAGATGGGCCGGCGGCAGGGTGTCGGCGAGCCATCGACGTCGGACGTCGGGAGGCAGCGCGAAAAAAGAGGCGAAAAACGTTCTCAGTTGCGACGGATCGAGGCGACTCACGACCTCGGAACCCCACCGGTGGAGTTCCCGCTGGCGAAGCCGCCCCACGGGCCACAGCGCGTTCCACGCGGCGCGGGACGCGACTTCGGGACCGTCGTTGAGGTGGGCCGCGAGCGTGGAGGCGAGGATCGGCGCGTCTGCCACGACCCGAGGCAACAGGTAGCCGGTCGCGGGATGGACCATGCCCGAAGCGGCGCCGAACGCGACCACACGCTGCACGGGAGGAATTGGCACGTCCATCGGAATCCGTACGCGTTCGATCGACAACGTTCGGCCGGTCCGAATCCCAAGCTTGGCGAGCCGGCGATGGAGCCGATCGCGGAGGTCTTCGTAGGTCATCCCGGTGGTGACGAGTGCGGTCTCCTCGACGAAAACCCGATCGCGGCCCAGAGGCATCGCGTAGAGGAAGGTCCCTTCGTCCCCGAACTCCATCCAGCGCATGGCGGGACCGAGATTCGCTTCAATCGTCTCGCCATAGGCGACCTGGAATAGCGAGGGTTCCCCTCGGCGCTCCAGCAGTGCGCCTGCGCCGCCCGAAGCGTCCACGACCGACCGAGCAACGATCGTCTGACCGCCGATGTCTACGCGCGACCCATCCGAGCCGTGGGTCACGCCTTGGGCCATCCCCTCGATGAACCGTACGCCGTTCCGCTCGGCCCGCCGCCGGAGGATGTCCGCCCAGCCTCCATTGTCCACCAAGCCGTAGGCCTCACGTACAGTGTGTGTACACAGATGGTGCACCCTTACGTGGGGCCACGTGAACTGCATCGCGGCAGCAAGTTCCAGATCGGGGACGGCCGAAAGCCAAATTCCGTAGGTGTTCGTCCATCGCCGAGCAGGCTCAGGAGCCACCAAAGCCGTGCGGAGTCCCGCTTCGCCACATGCCGCGGCTGCCGCGAGCCCCGCAGGACCGGCACCAAGCACCAAAGTGTCGTAGGTCGGTGTCACAACCCCTATGTAGAGGCTTTGTACACAGTCGTCAAGGAGGCTGTCGCAAGAAAACGCATCCCGACCCTTCGGACAGGCTTGGCAGGACGCTCAGCCAGGGTGTGTCAACTGCCCTCGGAGCCAGCGCGGAGGCGGCTCGACGCGCGCTCAGGGCTCGACGGCCCCCGCGTCGGCGGTACTCGTACGTGCCGCGCCACCTTGGTGGACCAAGTACTGGGAGGCGACCGGGGGCGCGCCGTCGGCCAACGGTCCAGCGATCCCTCGCGCCGGAGAGGCTGGATCCAGGGCGTAGTCGACGCTGAACATCGGGTCTTCGCCCTCCACGTTGCCACCCGCTTCGGTCACAGACCCGGTAAAGGCCGCGCCCTGGAACGAATCCGCCCAACCGGCCGTCAGCCAGTTGGTCGCCAGAGAGGCCGACCCCTCGGCATCCAGAACCGCGAGGTTTCCGGCAGCGTAGACGATGTTGTTTCGGACGTCTGCCAATTCGGCGGACGTGGAGAGGCGAAACAGCGTCGTGTTCCCGACGCGCTCGCTCACCACCGTGTTGTGGTAAAAGAACAGGGTCCCCTGCCGGTAGATCGACTCGTCCCCGTTGTCGCCGCCGTAGTGGGCGATCTGAGAATTGCCGTCCCCGTCGGGCTCTACGAGGATGTTCCCGTAGACGAAGGTCTCGCGGTAGCTGGGGTCGTCGCGGATGTCGTCGAAGTCCGATTCAACTAGATCCAGTTGGCGATTCCCGCCTTCGATCCAATTGTACCGGACCACGAGGCCCGCGGACCGGTCCTTGAGGTTGTTGCCAGAACAGCCGTCGCACAGCGGACCAAACCGGTTGTATTCGAACACGATCCCGAGGGCCTCGGTGTAGTTGTTGTGTTCGTACGCCGAATCCACGTTGCCGTTGCCAAAGATGTGATTCGACGACACGAGCAAAGCGCGGGTCTCGTGGGCCGCGAACAGGCCGTTGCCGCTGTCGGCCAACGTACAACCGCGAATCGTGACGTTCTGGCCCTCTTCGACGAAGATGGCTGCAGCGTTGTCATCGTAGGCGTCGTCGGCTCCGGACTCGTCGACGAAGCTATTGCCCGCCCGTCCCCCACGAAACTCGAGGTCCTCGACGAAGATCCAGGAAGGGACGACCGCGCTGCCGGTGCTGGTGCCCCCGATCTTCAGAACACCGCGGGTCTCGCTCCAAAAATCGAGTTCGAGTCGGGTGATGGCGTCGGCGCCATCGATGACCGGGAGCGCGCCCGTCGCCGGAACGCAGATGCCGATCACGACGATGGGATCAGCTTCTGTGCCCGCTACGTCGATCGCCCATTTGTCGTGGTACTCGCCCGGCTGGATGCGAACGAGCGTCGAGGGCGTCAGCGACTCCCAGGGCACGTCGGACGGGGTGCTCGCGGCGTAGCCGGGACCCACGTCGATGACGGTGGAGAAGGTCGCGGGATCCCATCGGTCGACGGCGCAGCCGCTCACGGGGGCCGGCGGAGGCGGGGTGGTCGTGGACGGCGGCGCCGACATCGGATCGGTGGCCGATGTGGGCGGCGACGGCTCGTCATGGGGTGCCGGGCCGCAGGCGATCAACCACCACATGGAGGCTCCCGATGTCGCCTCCTAGCCGGAAGGGAGGAACGCCGAGGCGCTCAGCAAGGACCCAGGGCCGCCATCGAAGCCATCCGCCTGGGCGACTCGTCCGGTTCGCGGCACAAAGTCCAGACGCTTCTGGACCGTGAGGTAGCGGGCGAGCCCGTGGCCCCTCGGGCGTATGCCCCCATCGAAGGCATGCCCGAAGGCGTTGCTCGCAGTAGCACCATCTTGGCTGTGGAGAAGGTGCTTCACGGAGATTTCGATGCGGATACTCCTCCCATCGCGGCAGAGAGCGTCGGCACGGCATGCTAACGGGCCTCCTTCGCTGCGGACTTCGACGCCCCAACTCCGGTGGGCATCGCCCGCAAGCCTCCGACCGCATGATCGCAGGTGTTCTCAGCGCGCTGCGCGACGCGCTACAGGTACAACCATGACTTCCCGGCCTGTGATTGGGCCGTCCGATACCGCCGACAAGGCGCGTGTCGGGGCTGCCGTCGTCCCCCTGCCTAGCCCGCTCCAGGCTGGCAGCGGGGGCGGCGGTGGTGGTCGCCCTGCGATTCTCACGCGTTGCCCCTACCGTCGTGACGCCGCGAGCGACTACCCACCTTTCGCGGCATAAGGTCGGCCACCCCTCTGGAGGCAAGATGCCTCCCGGTGCTGGACGCAGTTCGAACTTGGGCGACGGCGAAACCTGACTTTCTCGTGGGGGGCGCGTGCGGCTCCCGGGCCAATCGACGCGGTGCCTCAGCTACGTCGGCACCGCCCGTCGCTCACCGCCGACGGGGGGGCCGCGCGGGGACCGGTCGCACGGGCTCGTCTTGGCGTGTGTCGCCAGTGGGGCTCGCAAGGGCGCGCTCCGCGTCGGTGACGAGGTCGAACACGCCCACCGCTTCGTAGAGGCGGTACCGGATCCGTCCGCCAACGTGTTTCAGCACGCCCGCCGCGACGAGCTGTGCCAGCGCGCCGTCGATCGCACGGGGCGACCGCCCAGTGAGCGCCACTGCCGTGCTCGCCGTGACCAGGGGCGCCGACGGGAGCTGCTCGAGCAGGGCCCACGCCGCCGCATCCGCCCGAAGCGCGCCCACCTCCGCGCGGACCCTCGCCCGCCACGCCTCGACCAGCGCCGCCGTGCGCTGCTCGTACCGGTCGGCCTCGACGCAGGCGCGTCGGGTGACCTGGGCGACGAGCTCGAGCCAGGACATCCAGCCGGCGACCAGCTCCGGAGCCCCTGAAGGGTATGCGCGCCGAGTCCCGGTGAGGCCCCCCACGTACCGGGCGGCCTCGGTCGCGAGTACCAGGCTGATCGGCGGGACCACGCGACGACAAAGGCCGCGACGCCGCAGGACGAGCTGCAGGAGCGCGCGACCGGTGCGGCCGTTGCCGTCGGCGAACGGGTGCAGCGTCTCGAACTGTGCGTGGGCGACCGCCGCCTGGACCAGCGGGGGGTGCTCGTCGCCTGACGCATAGGCGCAAAGGTCTTCGAGCAGGGCCGGGACCTCCTCGGCCGGCGGCGGCACGAATTCGGCGTCGAGCGGCGTGGTCCCACCGACCCAGTTCTGCTCGGTGCGCACGACACCGCCGAGTCGCGCGTCCCTCGTGCCGTCGAGCAGCCGCCTGTGCAGGGCGCGCAGGTGGTCGACGGTGAATGGCCCCGGCGCCGACGCGACGACGAGCGCCTCGCTGAGTGCCCGGATGTTCGCGACCACCTCGAGCGCACGGCCCGAGGGATCGAGTGCAGGATCGAGGTCGGCGAGCGCGAGTCTCCGGGGGCTGACGACCAGGCCCTCGACCTGCGACGAGCCTACCGCCTCCGCGCGGAGGAGCAGGCGCGACAGAACCTCGAGCCGGTGGGGTCCACGGTCGGCGCGGGTCTCTGCATCGAGGGCGGCCACGGCGCGCTCGGCATCCGAGAGATCCGCGGCGACGCGGGCGTCGATGGGGAGGACAAGTCCGGCGAGGGGGTGGGGCACGAAGGCACGGTAGGTGCCGCCGACGCGTGCTCGGCGAGGACCAAAGGCCGTTGGATCGGGCGCCCAGCGCTGGGTCACGAATCTGCCCACCTCCACCTCTTAGCCGTAGGATAATCGCTAACCTGCGCTTATGCTGAGGCTTACCTCCTGAGAACCCGTACGCAATCCGGGCGCGGCCTCCCGCAGCCCTTCTTTGACCACGCCTGGCACCACGGCTCGCACATCATCTCACAGCGGCCCGCTCACCTCCGCCGGATTGGACCACCGGCGAGCTCCGATCGTGCGGCAGAACCGGTTTCGCCCCGATCACGGCCGACGGCGAAGTGACCCTCTCCCTCGTCGACGTGTACGTGACGAGCCCGTGGACGGGACGCCCCCCTTCACCCGCGAAAACTGTGATTTCGCCAAGCGGGGAATCGACGACGCGCCCGCGGACGTCTCGATCTACGGCGGTTCAGGCCTCGATTTCGGCGCCGCCGAGTCGTTCGTCTGCACGCCGATCGACGCCAGCTGACCGCAGCCCCGCCAGCGTCAACTTCCCCGATAAGTGCTGTACGAAAACGGGCTCACCAACAACGGCACATGGTGGTGACGGCTGAGGTCGGTCACCTCGAACACGAGCTCCGCCGAGGGGAAGAAACAGCGGAGTTGGCGCCGCCCAAAATATTCGGCGACGTCGAAGCGAAGGCGCCACGTCCCAGTCGTGAGCGCGCCCTCGGCGAGCATGTCCGGCACGCGGCCGTCGGCGTTGGTCGCGTACCGGCCAAGGTGAACCCAGTCCCCGTCGCGCAGAACCGCCAAGGTGACCTCGATCCCCGAGGCGGGTACGCCATGGGCGGTATCCAGGACGTGGGTGGTGAGCGGTGATCCCATCGACGGTCAGGCCTCTTCCAAAAGTTTGTTGAGACGCAGCCGCGTGATTTTCGCCTGCTCCCCGGCGGCGATGCGCAACTCGTTTTCCGGCGTGTTTCCCATTCGGTCCTGCAGGCGCTTGAGCATCTCGTCGGCGGTCAGCCCCGTCGCACACACGATGAAGATGTGGCAGAAGCTAGCTTCGTAGGCCTGATTGCCCGCCACGAGCGCTTGCAGCGTCGCTTCGGACGCCGCGCCGACACCCGCCTGCTCGCCGGCCGACCATTTCGCCGTCGCCGCGAATTTCTCGCGCAGCGATTCCACGTCCGCGCCGATGCGCGGGTGGTGCGTGAAGGCCTCGCGCCAATGCCCGTCGCCAAGGCGCCACCACGCCGCTTCGGCCGTACCGTGCAGGTGGGCCGGCGACGCAAACGGCGCGGCCGCAAGCATCGCGCGCACCCACGCCTTGGCGCCACAACACCGTGACAACGCCGCAGCGGTGAGCGCACCGTTCATCCGCTGCACGGCCGCGTCGGCCGTCAGGTCGGGCTGAGGCGTACCCCACGCGCGCATCCGGCTGATGCCGCCGTCGGGGATGATGCGAAGCCGAAGATGCGTCCACGGCCCCGGTGACGTCACGGCCAGTGATTGCTCTGCGTCAGCCGCAAGACGTACGAGGTCGGTGATGGGGCTCCAGTCGGCGTTGACGAGGTGCGACGCGGGGGCGTCCGGCCAGCAGATGGCGTCCACCTGCGCACGGTCCGGGAAATTCCCTTTGAAGTGGTGCGTCTGCAACGTGATGGTGTCCAGGCGCCCGGGCTGGCCCAGTTTCACGATGATCCAATCCATGCCCGGGGGACGGCTGCGCCGCGTCTCCCAACCGTTGCCCATATAGGTCGACGGCCCGGGCAGAATCAGGTTCTGAATCGGGGAGAAGAAGCTGTCGCTGGCGACGACGGCCTGGCCGCCATTCAGCATCGACGCAAGATCGCGCCGTTCACCGGACGCCGACGCCGCGGGCATTCCGTAGACGCGCAGCCGCGCGATGCCGCCGTCGGGAATCATGTGGAGGCGAACGTGGGTCCAAACCCGGGCGTCCGTCACCGCGGCGACGTTCGAGGAGCCGCGCTTCAGCGGGGTCTCGGGAACCAGAGGTGTCCACTCGACCTCGTCGCGCAGCGCCTCGGGCGACGTGTCCGCCGGCACGTTGGCGCCGTCCAGCGCACCAAACGGTCCATGGTTGCCGAGGAAGTGGCTCGTGTCGATGTCCACCGCACGAATGACGCCGGGCACGCCAAGCTGAAGGATGCACCAGTCGTGCCCCGGCGTCCGACGGCGACGGGATTCCCAGCCGTCCATCTCCTTGCCGCGGTCGGTGTAGGTCGCGGGGTCGAACGCGGCCGAAGCCGGCAGCGTCAGCTTCTCCTTCTCGGCGAAGAAGTCGTCGCTCGCCAACAGCGCGCGGCCGCCGACCGTGCTGGACGCCAGGTCGACCAGCCCCGTGAACAGGGCGGGCACGCCAATGACTTCGGCCATCTAGACTCCCTGGTCGCCGGACAGGAGCGCCCGCCCGGGCAAGGCGCCAACCAGCGCCCCATCGTGAACGACTGGCACGCCGGCCAGCCAGGTGTGGGTGACGCGGCCACGCAGATGGCGGCCGATCCAAGGGGTCTGAGGGTGGCGGTGCGCGAGGTCGGCGGCGTTCACCGTCCACGTTCGTTCCGGCTCCATGACGGCGAGGTCGGCGCGCGCCCCGACACGGAGCTCTCCGCGCCCCCGCAGGTTCGCCAACGCCGCAGGGGCCGACGCCATCAAGCGTGCGATGGCCGGAAGGTCGAAGCCGCGACGCGCGGCCTCCTTCCACACGGCGCCAAAGCCAAGCTGGAGCGACGCGATGCCCCCCCACGCGCCCAAGAAGTCCCCGGTGTCGAGGTTCTTGAGGCCGGGGATGCAGGGGCTGTGATCGGTGACCACGACGTCGAGCGTGCCGTCCCGGAGGGCCTCCCACAGGGCGTCCTGGTTGCTCCGTTCCCGGATGGGGGGCGCACACTTGAATTCGGTGGCGCCGTCGGGGACCTCTTCGGCGGTGAGGCCAAGGTAGTGGGGGCAGGTCTCGGCCGTGATGGGCAGGCCCTCGGCCTTCGCCCTACGCAACAGTGGCAGCGCCGTGGCCGCCGACAGATGCACGATGTGGGCGCGGCAGCCTGTTTCGCGGACGAGCTGAATCACGAGGGCGACGGCGCGCTCCTCCCAGCGCTTGGGGCGCGCATGGAGGTAGCTGGTGTAGGCGCGCGGGTCGGCGTCCAGCAGCACCTGGTCGAGCTCGTCTTCTAGTTCGGCGTGGAAGAGCATCGGGACGCCACAATCGCGCAGGATCGGCATGGCCACCCGCAGGTCGGTCTCCTCCACGTGCGCAAACTCGTCGAGGCCGGAGGGACACAGGAAACACTTGAAGCCGCGGACGCCCGCACGGGCCATCGGAGCCAGTTCGGCGGCGTTTCCGGGGACGACACCGCCCCAGAAGGCCACGTCCACCGTGAGCTTCCCCCGCGTGGCGTCCACCTTCGCTTGCAACGCGTCCACGCTCGTCGTCACGGGTGAGCTGTTCAGGGGCATGTCGACGAGCGTCGTCACGCCGCCGAGCGCCGCGGCGCGCGTCGCCGAGGCGAACCCCTCCCACTCGGTCCGGCCCGGCTCGTTGATGTGCACGTGGCTGTCGACGAGCCCCGGAAGAAGCGCGGCGTCGCCGAGGTCGACCGCAGCGGGCCCGTCGGGCAGGATGCTGGCGATGCGCCCACCCTCGACGTGGACGACCGCGGCTTGAAGCTGCCCGTCACAAAGCACGCGACGACTTCGGAGGGAGATGCTCGGCATCGGGCCGAAGCTAGCACGATAGCTTCGCGCTCGGAGAACGCTTGGACCCCCACTTCACTGAGTGGACCGCCCTACTCCTGCGCTGGTTCCACCTCATCACGGGGGCCGCCTGGATTGGGGCCTCGTTCTACTTCAACTGGCTGAACAACCACGTCCGGCCCGTCGAGAGCGGCGACCCCGACGCCCGCGTGAAGGGCGAGGTGTTCGCCATCCACGGCGGGGCGTTCTACCGGGTCAGCAAGTACGACGGCGCGCCCGAGGTGCTGCCGCGCACGCTGCATTGGTTCAAATACGAAGCCTACTTCACGTGGATCACGGGCTTCCTGCTGCTCGCGCTCAGCTACTGGGCAGCGAGCGAGGCGATGATGGTGGACGGCCGCGTCAGCGCGCTGTCGCCCATGTCGGCGGTAGGCGTCGGCGTCGGCTCCCTGGTCCTCGGTTGGGCCGTCTACGACGTGCTCTGCCGGTCCCCGCTCGCCGCGCGGCCCGGCTGGCTGAGCGGCTCGCTCGCGGCGTTCTTTGGCGCCGCCTGCTTCGGGCTGTTCGAGCTTCTGGCTCCGCGGGCCGCGGCCATGCACTTCGGCGCGATGATCGGCACGATCATGGCCGCCAACGTGTTCTTCGTCATCATCCCTGGGCAGCGCGCGATGGTCGACGCGATGGTCGCCGGCGCCGAGCCGCCGCTCGAGCGGGGCCGCGCGGGGGCGTTGCGCTCGCTGCACAACAACTACCTGACCCTGCCCGCCTTGTTCGTCATGGTCATCAACCACTACCCGTCCGTCTGGGGACACACGGCCGGGTGGGCGCTCGTGCTCGCCATCGCGGCGATGGGCGTGCTCATCCGCCACTCCTTCAATCTTCGCGGGGTCGGCCACCCCCAGCCGTGGACGCCGGCCATCCTCGGCTCCGTCGGCCTCGCCGTCCTCGCGCTCGCGACGCAACCGGCCTCCCGCGCCGAAGCGTCGGCGGCCGTTCCGTTTGCCCAAGTCCAGATCATCCTCGCGAACCGCTGCCTGCCCTGCCACGCCGACGTGCCGATCCAGCCCGGGTTGATCGAGGCGCCGAAGGGCCTCATGTTCCACGACCGCGCCACCATCCTGGCCAACCGCGGCGCCATCCTCACGCAGGTCCAATCGGGCGCCATGCCCCCTGGCAACCTGACGAAGCTGACGGACGAAGAACGGGAGACGCTGCTGAACTGGGCGGCGCCATGACCGCTCCAGATCTGCCTGCGTACAGCGCGTTCATCCCCGCGCCGCTCCTCGCTGAACTCCAACGGGCCGCCGAGCCAGCCTTGGGCGTTCCCGGCCTCAAGGTCGCACCGGGCCTCCAGGGCGATTTCCCGTCGCTCGAGCACCCCGTCGTGCTGCGCCTGATGGTCGACGTCTACCGAGGCGTCCGCCCCACCCTGGCGGCCGTCCTCGAACGACGCCGGGTCGACCGCGCCTTCGTCGACGCGCGCACCTTGGCCCTCGTCTCCGAGAACGCGGGGCGATCGGTTCACGACCCGGGGTACCGGACCGTCATCGGCGACCGGGACGCCGAAGGGCGCGTCGTCGTCGGCCCCCTCGCGCCGTTGGCCCACCGCCGCGTCGTCCGCGTCCCCGCCTTCATGGAGGGCTTCCAGGTCACGCTGTTCGGGCCGCCCGACGGCGCACGGCTGGCGATCAACGCAATGAACGCGGTGCACCGCCGCCGCCCGGGCGAGCCCGCCATCGTCGCGGAGCTGGTCGAGGCCAGCGGCCAGGTGCCGCGTTGGGGGGCCGACAGCGAGGACAGCAAGACGCCGCGCCGGCGCGACCTCCTCGAAGCCAGCGAGAACCTCGCGGGGTGCTTCGACCACAGCCTCACGGTCACGGACCCGCGGACGCAGAAGGTCTACGCCATCGCCGAGTCTGGCCGCTCCATCCCCGTCAAACGGGTCGTCGGCCTCGCCATCCCCGACGGCCACCACTTGCTCGACGGCAGCCCGCTACCCTTGCACCTGACGGAGCTCGTCCAGCACATCTGGACGCACCGCCATCGGCCTGACGCGCTCGCGTTCTACTTTCCGAAGCTCGAGAACGAGGAGGAGGCGGCCTACCTGGCGACGTTGCTGCGGACGATCGAGTCCTCCGTCGCAGCGGCGGATCCCACCTACAAGCCGGGCGCGATCGGGGTCCTCGTCGTCTTCGAGAATCCGCGCGCCATTTTCCGGATCGCGGAAATGGCCGAGGCGCTGTTTCCCTACTTCGTCGGCGGCAGCCTTGGCTGGCACGACTACCTCGCCGCGACCGCGCGCTTGTTTCGCTACGACCCAGGCTACCGCATTCCGGTCAAGGCCGACCCCGACATCGTCATCAACCACATCCGCGAGTCGCACCGCATCATGGTGCGGGATTTGGGGCCCATCGGCGCGCTCAAGATCGGCGGCATGTACGGGGTGTTGCCGACGGATGGCGACCCGATGTCCGAGACGGTCAGCATGGTCGGCTTCATCCGGGACGTCGTCACCCAGATGAAGCGGGAGCTGGACGGCTACTGGGTCGCCCACCCCGACTTCGTGCGCGTCGGCATCGCGCTCGTCGAGGCGTGGCGACAGGGTCCGGACGTCCTCGACCGGCTCGTGTCCGCGCTTGTGACGGCCCCGGAGGAGCTGGCGCGTTTGCGCGCGTTCATCGCCGGCGCAGACGTCGCGGGACTCAGCGAAGCGGACCCACGCTACCTGCGGGCGGTGCTTGCGGCGGAGTTGGGGCTCAGCGAGCGCATCGCGAACCACGACCTGGAGGAGGTCCGCTACAACGTCTTCCAGGCGTTGCAGTACCTGGCGGACTGGCTGGTCGGAAACGGGTGCGTGGCGCTGCCGGCGACGCTGCGGACGGCGACGGGCGAGCAGGTCTTCGTGCGAATCATGGACGATTTGGCGACGACCGAGCGGTCCCGCTGGGAGTTGTGGGCGGAGCTGCACCACGGTCGCGTGTCGCGGGCCGATTTTGAGCGCATCCTCGCCGAGGAGGTGGCGTTCATCCAGGAGCACCGCGCCGACCCGACGCGACGCACGCAGGTGCGCTGGGAAGGCGAGGCGGCCCGGTGGTACCCCATCGGGGTGCAGCTGCTGCGGCAGCTCGTGCTCGACCCCCAGCCGCCGGAGTTTGCGACGGAGTTGTTGTTGCCGTTCACGTTCGACGTGGTGCGAGGCGCGGCGGAGCCGTGGGAGGCGGCG
>SXGU01344684.1_pt1 | contig 26616 bp, 22 predicted proteins | sample 3174531 | NCBI WGS metagenome assembly SXGU01 (sample SAMN11356863, study PRJNA531348) | freshwater metagenome | isolation source: freshwater sample F1-140 | place: China: Fuxian Lake, Yuxi | collected 2017-12-25 | reverse complement strand
CCAGTACTCCGGAATCGTCTCAGCCTTCCACGCAAAGACCGCGATGCCCTTGCGGTTTTCTGCGCTCCCGCCCCGACCTGCCGCGACCGCAGCCGCAGCATGATCTTGCGTGGAGAAGATGTTGCACGAGGCCCAACGAACTTTTGCACCAAGAATCTGAAGAGTCTCAATCAACATCGCAGTCTGAATCGTCATATGCAATGAGCCAGAAATTCGCGCGCCCTTCAGCGGCTTGCGATTCTTGAACTTCTCGCGAATGGCCATGAGCCCTGGCATTTCATGCTCCGCGAGTTCGATTTCCTTGCGACCGAAACGAATCGTCTCGGGGGACATATCGCGCACCTTGAACGGGATGCTTCCGTCGAGCGGAAGCCCTGTGTTCATAAAGGTTGGCACGGTCGCTTGTGCTGCGACCGCGGCTTTCGGGGCTGGCTTCGAGAGAGATGGACGCTTGCTAGTCATGGTTGCGGAGGGCATGAGGATTCCTTCGTGGAGCGATCGGGAACTGGAGTCCGTCGCTCGATGTTCGACGCTATATCCGTTCATCGGATGAACGGAAATATAGTCTAGGCGACTACCCTTCGCCGCACCTACCCCTATGCGCACCTCAAAGATCTTCTCCATTTTGCTCCTCGGAGCCACCGCCGCCTTCGCCAACCTCGCCGCGAGCACGCCAGTCGGGCGCGGGGCTGGGGATTACCTCGGCGATCCTTACACGCTCACCGTATGCGCTTCGTGCGCGAAGGCCTTGCCAGCAGAGTCGACGACGGTCGTGCTCGACGGCATGAAAGACCGTGCGCTCGATGGCACACAAATCAAGTGCTGCAGCACCGAGTGCGTCGAAGCTTTCAAGGCGAACCCTGCCGGGGCTCTCGCGAAGGTCCACGCCGAGATCCTCAAGACCCCTGCCACCGCATACCCGCTGAAGAACTGCTTCATGATGCGCGACGAAGTGCTTGATGAGAGCGCCAAGAGCGTCGTCTACCAGAACCGCGTGTACAAGGTCTGTTGCAAGAAATGCGCTGTTCGCTTCGGCAACGATTCCGCCAAGCGCGCGAAGGAGTGGGAGTCACTCGTGATCGATGCACAGAAAGCGTCCTATCCACTCAAGACTTGCGTGATCAGCGGCAAGCCGATCGAAGGCGATGGCGCATGGGTCGTTGTCCAGAATCGTGCGTATCACCTTTGCTGCCCAGGCTGCGCTTCAGGCGTTCGCGCAGATCCCGCAAAGTTCGCGGCGATGCTCGATGCGGCATCGAAGACGAAGTAACGGCGCATTGCCCGAGCGAGAAATCGTCAGCCAGTTCCCAGCAGTGCCGCGAAGAGGCCTGGCCCCTTCGCGCCAACGCCCGGCCTGAGCACACGGTACGAACGAAGCGAAAGTTTCGCCGCGCGGGCGAGCGATTCCATTCGCTTCGCACTGAATCCAAGATGATGATGACCCATCGTCGCTCGGTACTCGCTTCGCTCATGCTCCACCATGTCGATGACGAGAAGCAGACCGCCTTTGCGCAACATCCGCGCCGCACGCCGCAGGGCTTCCGCTGGATCTTGCACATGATGAAGCACGAGTGACATGGTCGCTGCGTCGAATGCCCCAGCTCGGCCGCAGCCTTCACCAGTCAAGAAATCTCCGTGTCGCACCGAGGCGTTCGGAAACTCTCGTAGTCGCGCGCGAGCGGCTTCCAACATCGCGCCTTCGCGATCAATCGCCACGACGCGCTTCACAAGCGGCGCGAGCTCTGACGCGAGTTCTCCTGTGCCGCAACCAAGATCCACGACTGACCAATCTGCGGGAAGAAACGCATGAAGCCCATCCGCACTGAATCGGTCGCCGAAAAGTTCGCCTCGGAGTGCACTCCATGTTCCCCCGACTCGACCGAAGAAACTCTTGGCATCCGTACGACGATGTCGCAGCACTGCGAGTAAGCGCATCTGATCGTCAGCATCGTTGGCGCTTCCATCAAGCGCCCTCCGCACAAGCGCCCATGCATCACGCGCGAAGGGTTCAAGTAACTCGGGTTGCATGCGATAACGAGACGCCGGTCCATCTGCGCGCTTGCGAATAAAGCCTGCGTCGTGCAGCGCTTTGAGATGACGACTCACCGTCGCCTGCGGTAACTGCACGCACTTGGCAACTTCACCCACCCCAAGCTCTTCACGCTCAAGAAGCCGCAGCATGCGCACGCGGACAAGGTCTCCGAGAACTGCGAACAGCGCGAGGAGTGCGGGAGAAGGGCTCGACATCGTTGTCCGCGAGTCGCGGTCGTGGGGAATTGCGTTGAGCTTGCGCAGCGCCGCCTCTCCCAACTCAATCGATCGGAGGAAGTCCAGTGGTCAGCTCTGCAGCGATGCCGTACTCCGCGAGGCCTTGGAGCACCGCTTGATTCTTCTTATCAATCGTGTACGCCTGTCGAAGCCGTCGCTGCGCGAGTTGCAACTCTCCAACGCTTGCGGCGACCTCCGCTGCCTTGAGGTATGGCGCAACATCAAGTCCGCCACTGAGCACGATGGCGCGATTCACGGCAGCCGTCGCGATATCGGGGTCATTCAGCCGCACTCCATAATCGGCAAGCAGGAGGAAAGACTGCTGGCTCTGCATCGAGTCGCCTCGATCCTGCAAGAGTTGGACAAGCTTCTGCGTGTCGTGCAGTTGGAAGTAGACCTCCGCCAAGCCTGCGGTCACTTCGAAGTTTTTCGGTTCTGCAGCAGCCGCCGCCTCGACATACATACGCGCTTCGCGGTAGTTCCCAAGTTTCGCGAGGCAAACGCCGTATCGGAAATCAACATCCGCATCACCAGGGTACTGCTCGATGATCTCAAGATACGCGGGCGCTGCTTTGGCGTAATCGCCGTATCGAAATGCGTGATCCGCTTCCGCTTTCGCCGTCACCATCGGGCGCTGCTGCGCGCAACCGGATGCGAGCAGAATCGATGTCGAAAGAACCGCGAAGCATGAGAACGAATGCATGGAAAGTTTCATCAGAACACCTCGAATGGAATGGGGAACGGGGCAGATGATACGCGCGAGAAGTGCGGAGGGGGAGGTGAAGTTCCCCCCGCCGTCGAGTAATCTGCGCGCGTGGCGAGTCTCGGCCTCAACCCAAAAAAACAGTCATTTCCGGCGGCGTTACTGCTGCACCGCCAAGCGGATGGAGGGTCGCACTTCGACCTCCTCATCGCAGACCGTGTGCCGAGCGAACCCGACGCGGCCACGGTGCCGACCTATCGCATCGCACACCGCCCGGACCTCCTCCCTGCCCAAACGACGGTTGGATTGGAGCGCCTCCCGCTGCACCGAGAACGCTACTTGACCATCTCCGAGCCCGTGGTCCTCGACCGAGATCGGGGCACCGTGTCTCTCCTTCGGCGCGGGAGCGCAGAAGCATGCGCAGACGGCGAGTACCAAGTGCAATGGGACGATTGCGCGTCGCAGCGCATTCGCATTGAGTGCGAGAACATGGATTGCACCCTCACGGTGCTTTCGAACGGCACGGAGCGCGGGCGATGATGACTCCAAGTTCTATCGCGCACATGCTCGTCGCGGTGTGCTTCTCGCTCACGGCGTGCCTCTTCATACTCGCGAGCCTGCTCGGAATCCCGGGCGGATGGATCCTCATCGCGCTCGCGGTCATCGTGGACCTCGCTCAAGGCCTTTGGCTTCCATCAGGCTCGCCGTTTGTGTTCCACCCGATCACGATCATTGCATGCGCCTTCGTAGGAGTCGCGGGCGAGTTTGTCGAAAGCGCGCTTGGCGGACTAGGAGCGAAGCGCTTTGGAGCGTCGAAGTACGGCATCGTCGGCGCCATCGCGGGGTCACCGTTCGGTGCACTCGCAGGGACCATATTCCTTCCAGTACCGCCACTAGGAACACTTCTTGGGGCCGGCGTGGGTGCGGCCCTCGGAGCGCTTGTTGGCGAACTCCTCGCGCGCAAACGGGCACATGAATCTTTGAAGCCCGCGCTTGGTGCCGCTGTCGGCCGTGTCCTTGGGTCACTCGCGAAGTTGCCCTTCATCGTGACCATTGGCGTGATTCTTGCCGTTGCCGTGTTCGTCCCGTGAGCGAGGGGCAAAGCTCTCCTCGAAAAACTCCACTCTTTTACTGAACTTCACTTGCTCCGTCTCGGTACGGGGGCAGCGTGTCGGTGAGGAGTGTTCGTCCAACCCACCTTTGGAGACTCTGATGGCACCCCTGAAGCGCTCAAACGATACGACGGCGATTCTCCTCTCGACATGCAGCATGTTCGTGCTCACGAGCAAGTTGCTCGCACAGCAATTCGTGCACTTCGAGAGTCCACATGTGCATCCCTTGGAACTCACGCCCGACGGCACTCGCTTGCTCGCGGTGAACACGGTCGACGCGCAGCTCGAAGTCTTCGCCGTCTCAAGCGCTGCGCCTTATCTCACACTCGTTGGTTCTATCCCGGTTGGACTCGATCCAGTCTCGGTTCGAGCGCGAACCTCGAACGAGGTATGGGTTGTCAATCACATTTCCGACTCGGTGAGTGTCGTTGATCTCGCGACGATGAGTGTGACCGCGACGCTACTCACAGGTGACGAACCTGCGGATGTCGTCTTTGCTGGATCTCCGCAGCGCGCGTTCGTGAGCGTCTCGCAATTGAATCGCCTCGAAGTGTTTTCACCCAGCAACCTGCTCGCCGCGCCCGTGACGGTCGCGATCAACGGAGATGATCCACGCGCACTTGCGACTGACGGAACACGCGTCTTTGCCGCCATCTTCGACAGCGGCAATGAAACGACGATCATTCCGGAAACCGTTGTGAGTTCGAGCGTCAACCCGTACGCGAACGATCAGAACCCACCGCCCAATGTCGGAACCACCTTTGTTCCGCCGATCGCCGCAGGGAATCCCGCCGCACCGAAAGCAGGCATGATCGTGCGCAAGGATGCCGCTGGCGCGTGGCGTGATGTGAATCAGAAAGACTGGAGCGCAGCAGTCACTTGGAGTTTGCACGGCAATGACATGGCGATCATCGATGCGAATTCACTCGCAACGACCTACGCCAAGGGCTTGATGTCCACGCCCATGGCGATCACAACAGCGGCGGACGGACGCGTCGTCGTCATCGGCGCGGAAGCAAAAAACGAGATTCGATTTGAACCGAATGTGCGCGGCATCTTTGTACGGAGCGAAGGAGCTGTGTTCCCCGCTGGCGGCGCGCTGACTCCAAGTGCGCGTGGTGATCTCAATCCGCATCTCACCTACGCAGCGGCGAGCATCCCTGCCGATCAACGAGTGGCGTCGCTTGGCGACCCGCGCGGTGTCGTGGTGAGCGCTGACGGAACCCGTGGCTATGCAACCGGTCTTGGATCTTCCAATCTCATCGCGTTCAATCTCGCCAACTTCGCTCGGCTTGGTCGATGCACGACGGGTGAGGGCCCAACCGGCGTCGTGCTCGATGCCCCGCGCGGACGAATCTACACACTGAACCGATTTGGCGGTTCGATCTCTGCGATCACCGAATCGTCGCTTGCGCCACTGAGTGAAATCTCCTTCTTCGATCCAACGCCAACAGTTGTGAAGAACGGCCGTCCGTTCCTCTTCGACACTCAGATCTCGAGTGGACTTGGACAGGCATCGTGCGGCTCCTGCCACATTGATGGACGCCTGGATCAGCTCGCCTGGGATCTTGGCGACCCCAGTGGTGCCGTCAAGATCCTCGATCAACAGTGCAACCTCGGCCTGCCTCTCGGAGCCTGCAACAACTTTCACCCCATGAAGGGGCCGATGACGACGCAGACGCTCATCGGGATTGCTGGCACGGAACCATTTCACTGGCGTGGAGACCGCAACGATCTCTCCGAGTTTTCCCACGCTGCAGTTTCCCTCCTCGCGGCGGATGAGGACTTCTCGATGAAGGAGATGTCGCGGCTTGGCGCGTATCTGCAGACCATTTCCCTCAGCCCCAACCCGAATCGCAATCTCGACGGTTCGCTCAAGACCAGCCTGCTCGGAGGCAATGCGGTCACCGGAGAAAATCTCTTCCTCACTGGCAATCTCGATTTCGTCCAATGCGCGACCTGCCATGTCCCTGGCACGGGCGCCAACGCAAGCCTGATCAGCGGAAATCTGCTTGCCGAACCGCAAGCCATGAAGGTGCCGCAACTCCGAAACATGTACGAGAAACTCACGGGCGCTGAAGTGGGCACAGTGCGCAACCGCGGATTCGGATTCACGCATGACGGCGCCGTGCCCACGCTGTTCGACTTCTTCAAACTTACAGTCTTCAACTTCGCAGCAGGTGCCGCGGGCGATCAGCAGCGTCGCGATGTCACAGCGTTCATGCTCTCGTGGGACACCGGCACGCACGCTTCGGTTGGCGCGCAAACCACGGTCGGCGGCGTCGCAACGCAAGGCACGGCGCGGCGAAACACCTTGCTCGGCCTCGCGCAGGGCGGGAAAGCGCAGCTCGTCGCGCATGCATTCACCAGTGGAGCTGTTCGCGGATACCTCTATAACGGCACGAACTTCACGAGCGATCGCGTCGGCGAGACGCAATCCATCAGTGGGTTCGATGCACTGTCGGCGGCGAATGTTCCCGTGACCTACACCCTGATTCCGAACGGCAGCGGGATGCGCGTGATCGACCGTGATAGCGATGGCTTCCTCGACGGTGATGAGCGCGCAGCATGCAGCGATCCTGCCGATCCGACGAGCGTTCCGGGCGGCGGATGTCGTGCGGATCTTGCGGGCGGCGACGGATTCGTTGATGCCGCGGATCTTGCGGTGCTACTCAATGCGTGGGGCTCGGCGAACGAGCTTGCTGACATTGACTGTAACGGCATCGTCGACGCCGCCGACATTTCGCTCCTGCTCAATCGCTGGGGCGCGTGTAACTAAGCACGCCCGCGATCACACTTCGATCAGACTCTTCGCGTCGCCAAACGAAGCGAGCGTTGCGCCCGCTGCGCGCGCGATGCCCAGATGGAGGTCGCAGAGCGGAGTACCGGGCGCGCACGCCCACCGCGCCAGCATGCGCCTCGCGGCAAACGGTCATCAAAAAGATGTCACTCGAGGGCGGTGTGTGCACACGACAAGCCGTGCGGCGTCATGCGGCCAAAAGGCGTAGCCCGCGACTCCAGACGGCACGCCCTAGGAGCACGAAACTACCGTGTCTCGAGGGAATCCGCTTCGGTGATCGGCGCGAAGCCGCGCTTCTCAAGAGTCCGATTGATCGCGTCAAATTTATCTGAGGCCGGCCCGGTGAGGCGATGCCACTGAAGCGTCGCCTCACGCAACTGCAGCGCCAATCTCGCTGCCTCCGCTTCTGGCGCTTGCTCGAGTCGCAAACGCAACAGATCCGTGCGCACTTTCTCGCGCCATGCCGCCACGCCAATCGACTTCGCAGCGGTGCTGCCGCGCTCGATATCGGCGAGGAGCGCATCACCTTCAACGAGTGCCTCTTTGATTCGTTCTGCTCGGATCAACTCACCGACGAGCACTGCGCGCATTTGCGTATCGTTGAGGGAACCCCTTCCGCCAATTGCACGATCTTGCATCACGATTGCCTCGCGAATCGCAGCGATGCCTTCGACCTGTCTGCCAAGTTTGGAAAGAAGTCGCCCTCGGAGGGCGTGAAAGAACCATGGGTGATTCGTCACATCCGCGGCGTCGAGGTCCGGAAGGTCGTTGGCGATTGCGCCCTCGATGACCTCTAGCGCTTCTTCGGTGCGCAATGCCTCTTCTAGGGCGAAACCAAGTGAAAGCCGCACTTTCGCCGCAAACTTCGGCGCATCGAGGAGCCCAACGACCCGCGTAACTTCCTGCAGTTGTTCGATCGCTTCGCCCGCGCGCTCGGCCTTGGTGAGTTGCTCGGCGTACACCGTGCGCTGCTGCGCGAGTGACAAGCTGTCGCGGCCGTCGAGGGTCTCGTACGCTGCCAAGATCTGTGGCCAATACTCGAGAAGTTGCGGAACGTTTCCCAATGCGGCAAAATCGCCGACAAGCGCGCGCAGGTTCCCCCGCATCGCCTCGGCGAGGATCGTGTTTCGCGCAAGTGCCTCTGTTGCCGCAAGTCTGGCAGCCCGCTCTTTCACAGCAAACCCGAAGACCAATAGCAGGGCGACCGCTAGTATCAAAACGACCGCCAACACTGCTGAGGCAGTAGCTTTGTGTTGCAGCACGAAACGATAGATGGGCGCCCTCAGCCCGGGTGGAATTGTGTTCGTCGGTTGACCGAGTCGAAGGCGCACGAGATCACCCGCGAACTCGGCTGCGGTTACGAACCGATCGGCTGGATTTTTGGCGAGCGCGCGAGTAAGAACCGCGTTGAGATCCCGCAGTTGGGCGTGCGTCATCACGACACCACTAACAGGTTCAACTGATCGTATCGGTGACGGCGGATCCGATCGCACACGATTCACGAACGCCTCAATTTCGCCTGGTGACAAGCGCACGAATGGTGGTTTCTCTGCGATAATCCAGTACAGCAAGACGCCGAGTGAATAAAGATCGGAACGCGCGCTCGGACTTGCGCCCAACAGAAACTGCTCAGGCGCCATGCTTTCCATCGTCCCGCCACGGCACGCCACAAACTGAGCACTGAGAGTGCTCATTTCAGGGGCGGTTGAGACTTGATCATCAACTGTGAGAATCGATGCAATGCCGAAGTCGAGCACAACACCGATTCTTGGTGAACCATCCGAGCCCTTGACGAGGATGTTTGATGGCTTGAGGTCGCGATGGATTATCCCGCGATCGTGGGCGAAATCGATCGCCGCTGCGACATCTTCGAGGATTGCAAGGCGCGCGGCGAAACTCGGACTAGACAGCCTGCACCATTCTCCCAGTGTTGGCCCGTCAATGAACTCAAGCGCGATGAATGCTTCGCCCGTCGTGGTGCTACCCCCGTCGAGCACGCGCGCTATAGACGGATGTTCAAGCTGAGCGAGCACCTGAGTCTCGTGAAGTGCGGCGCGTACCGATGCACTATTCACAGATGTGTGAAGGACTTTGAGAGCAACCTTTCGAGATATTTCTCCATCCTCGATGGCGAGATAGACTGATCCAAATGACCCTCGCCCAAGCAGTCGCTCGATGGTATAGCGTCCAATTCGAGATGGGAGTTCCCCTGCATTCGGCAGAAACCCGCGCATCCCCCCTTCAATATCTGTCGCACTATCATCAAGTCCCATCTACTGACTTCTCTTGAGTGGAAGTTGCGGGGGTTACCAACCGAATAAATGATAACCCAATGGCATTCGCCGTGTGACGCAAACTCCTGCGCATTCTCCTGCGCATTGCCACCTACGGCTGCCCGCCCATCGGCGTGATCGGATACGGCGATAGGCTCGATGGTCGATCAGTGAGCCAAACGCGGCTCCAGTCGTTTTGGAGGCTGCGAAGATCTGTGTTCACCTGCACAGCAAAGTGCCCGTTAGCCTCGTCGTATGACTCCGATGTGTTGAATAACTCAGGTGTGAGGCTGTGATATACAGTCCTTGGCGCCACGAGAAACGCCGTGCTTGCGATGTTGTTCGCCTCAGCGATCTGCTTGAGCGTGCCGTCGGTGTATCTCCCGTAGAAATGATAATATTCAGTGTTTCGTTCCCGGATCATCGCGGAACGGACGCTCGCAAGATAGTCACTCGTCGGTGCTGGAAGTGCCGCGAGCCGCCAATCGTTCTGCGCGAGCGTGAGCCAATCCTTTGGAAGTTGATTGCTCCCATACACACTGGTCGGCTGCGCGCCAGGCTGACAGCCACCCAGAATGAGCGTGATCAGTGAGAACCCAAGGAGACCGGTATGACGCGCACTGCCGAACCACATAATGATGTTCTCCAAACAAGTCAATGTACTAACCGTGTTCGCAAGATCCCCTCTGCATCCGCTGGGTAGACGACTCCCTTGAGTAACGCCTCTGTACGCGGCCCGTGCGGAAGATCGAACTGCACCGAGCCAACCAATGCGTTCTGGTCAACATTGATAAGCGAACATTGTATGTAGACCTTGTCGATCGAGACGCTATAGCTCGACACGAGCGCTGCTCCAGCGTTGAATTTTGTCGCAAGGTCTCGGACATCACGCGTGAGCAGAAACTCCCCGTCCGCCGTGATGGGCGCCGTTCCCTGCCTGAGCGTCATCTGAATCAACTTGTTCTTGCGGTGATTCTGCAACGCAATCGCGAGGCTCTCGCCCATCAGGCGACCAAAATGGGAGGTCGAACCATAGTTATTCAGGTCGACGGTGCTCGCCCAAATCACCGGCCGCGAGGCATCGTACGCATCGTCTCCCATGATGTTCCCACGAGCATTCGCTAAAAGATAGTGCATCGCGGAGTACGCAGTTTCGATGTAATCAGCATCGACGCATGTCTGATGCGTACATCCATCCAACTTTACGACATTTCGATTCGCGGTACACCCAATCGTCGTGGTAAGAGCAACGGTAATAGCCACAGACCGAAACTGCTTCAAGAACATGAGAACCCTTTAGTAATGAGGCCTAGCGTCGAGGCGCGAGGCACTGTCTTCGTGCAGATGACATTCAATGAGTTGGTTGTTCGCCAATGGGCGCGTACGACTGCCCCAGTCCAATGATGTTCGTCGGACCATGGATGTGATTCGCCGTTATTGGCGTGGGATTCTGCGTTGTCTGGATCGCGTTCGTGCTAGTGACACTTGGCGCTTTGTAGGCCGTGAACGACTCCCCGTTTACACCCCGAAAGTAGGTATGTGGAATCCAATCCACCTGCGAACCAGCTAGGCTGAAGTCCCCGTGTTCGAAGCCAGTGTGATTTGCCCTCGGGTTACAGCCAGCAAGCGCAATCACCGCGCATGGAAGCACAACCACGAGACTGCCGCGAACATTTAACTGACGCATCTGCCTGTCCTCTATGTACTTGCAGTGTGCGACGCAAGTTCGATCGCATCTTGAGAACCTGTAGCCTTCCGAGTCAAGGCATGCAAACCCAAGGTGAGTAGAAAGCACTTTGCGCACCACTTGCGTGAAAAATCCGCGCGATATTCTAGATTTCTCCGGCGCACGCTTGCTCCTTGGCGTCATACTGAGCCTCATGGGGATCACCCAATCATGAGAGAGGCGTGCGACGAATTCTCCTACCGCGAGCGGCTCGCTTCGTGTCTGCCTTCACCCGCGGCACGAATCCATCGCGAAACGGACGAGTTCCCGACGACGATCCGCAACTGGATTGAGGCGCAACTTTCGCTTCGGGAAATCGGGCGCAATCTCGTCATTCAATATGTGATGTCGAGTTACGCGCGTCCGCTTGAGAGATATGTGCGCGGCTCGAGTTATCGCAATGTGGGGGAAGCAAAAGAACTTGTTCAAAGCTTTCTTGCCGAACGCGTCACAGCGCCGGACTATTTTTCTCGGTGGATTGAATCAGGGCTCACACTCCGGCGTTGGTTGATGAATGGGTTTCTCTTCTATCTCCGAGAGGCAGTTCGCCACAATCAGCGCGCGCCTCAATCACTCGAGTCTGATCCGCCCGACGATCGCGAATACGCGCACTCGCAATTCGAGCGCGAATGGGCACTCGCGCTTGTGGATCGAGCCATCGAGCGCGCACGCGCCTCTTGCGCGCGAAGAAATCAGCACACTCACTGGGAGATACTTGAGAGGCACTGTCTGCATGGCGTCCCATACGCGACGCTCATTGCTGAGTTCGGAATCACGGCGAAGGAAGCCTCAACAATGGCTCGGACGGCGACGGGGAAATTGCGCCGCGCGTTCTTCGATCTCCTTGTGCGGGAGGGTGTCCCAGAGAGCGAAATCGACATTGAGATCGCACGGTTATTGGAGGCAGTCAAACGATGACTTCCGACGATCGCGCTTATGATTCGGTGGGTGGCTCACCGTTAGATGCGAATCTTTGGCGTCTCGTTGCGGCGGCTCAGCGCGCGGGCAGTAGCGCGACTTCAGATCTCGCTGCCCGCTTGTCGAGGGAAGACGAAGCGATCATAGTGCTGCGTGACGCGATGGAATCCCCAGGGGCTCCGCTCGCTGGCTTCGGAGACGCGCGCGCGTACTTGGAGCATCCGAGCGGGGTTGAACTCTTGCGCGCAATGAAGGCTCGCGTCAAATGCAGCCTCGATGCTGAGGAACGCGATCCTGCGCGGCGTCGTGCTGCACTGCTTGCCTTCGGGCTTGTGGTGGCTGCGATACTCGCGCAGCACCGCATACTCGACACGCGTGCGAGCCCCGAGTCGGTAGAAGACCTTTTGTTCGCGTTGTGCGCCTCTGAGATTCCATGGATTGCAGCGCTTGCGGCTCGGGCACTCGAGGTTTTTGCGAACCTAGCAGAACGTTGAGATATCCCTCTAGGATCGCTCAACTGACTTTTCTGTAAGCCAACTCTTCGGCCAGCGCTTTCGTTCCGCTCGTTTCCGAGCTACTGCGCTTTACCTATCCCTTCACGCACCTAACACGACCAGAAACTTCCCCTTACGCACTCGCCGGGTGTGCCGCAGCGAGGGGTTCATCCGACTGCCCAATCTATTACCTGCCCCCATGATTCGACCTTCGAAGTCTGGCGTGTGCTCTCGCCCAACTAACGACTTCCACGCCGATCTTCGGCGCGGAGAGAAAGATCACCGCCAATGCGTGCGGCAGCATCAACCCTGCAGAACCGGCTGCCATTAGTTTCATTGAATCCGCGCATACAGGGGTATCTGGAGGGAGGATCAATACGGATCTTTGAATCGGCGTAGATCTTAGTTTTTGATGTCGAACTACGCCGTTGCTTCGGTAACGCGGAGGACATCCTCGACCGTTGTGCGGCCCTGCTTCACCTTGGCGAACCCGTCGTCGCGCAGCGTCGTCATACCCCGCTCCACGCAGAGTCGACGGAACTCGACCACATTTGGGCTTGCGCTCACCTTGTCACGCAAGAAGTCATCGAGGACGAGCAACTCATAGAGACCCACGCGGCCGCTGTGGCCGGTCTGTCGGCACGCATTGCACCCAGCACCGACCTTCATCGTTCCGAAGATTCCATACATCGACAGCACATCTTCCATGCGCTCCGGAATGGGCACATCCGTCGCGCAGTGCGGACAGATCTTGCGCACAAGGCGCTGTGCAAGCACGGAGTGCAGCGCTGCACCCACGAGAAATGGTTCAACACCGATGTTGATGAGGCGCGTGATCGAACTCGGCGCGTCGTTCGTGTGGAGTGTCGACAACACCAAGTGGCCAGTGAGCGCCGCCTGAATGGCAGTCTGCGCCGTTTCCGTGTCGCGGATTTCACCGACCATGATGACATCCGGATCCTGACGAAGCAGCGCTTTGAGCGCTTTCGCGAAAGTCATACCGATGCGGTCGTGCGTTTGAATCTGCGTGATTCCCGCGAGGTTGTACTCCACCGGGTCTTCGACCGTCGACACATTCAATTTCCGCGTATCCATCTGGCGAATGGACGAGTACAGCGTGGTTGTCTTTCCACTTCCCGTCGGTCCCGTCACCAAGATGATCCCGTGCGGCTGCTCGATCTGCTTCTTCCAAATCGTCAACGCATCGTCGGAGAATCCGAGGTCATCAAGCGTGACTTGAATCGAGCGATTGTCGAGGATACGCATCACGGTCTTCTCGCCCTTGGGCGTCGGAACCGTGGACACGCGGAGGTCAAGACGGCGACCCATCACGGTTGCGCGAATGCGGCCGTCCTGTGGCAAGCGCTTTTCCGCGATGTCGAGATTCGCCATGATCTTGAGGCGACTCGTCAACGCTGCATGCAACTTTTTCGGCGGCGTCATCGATTCGAAGAGCACCCCGTCGATTCTGAATCGAACCTTCAGTGTCTTCTCATCAGGCTCAATGTGAATATCGCTCGCGCCCTCTTTCACGGCTGATTGAATGATGTGATTCACATACCGCACCACCGGAGAACTGTCCGCTTCCGCCTCGAGCTCACGACCGCTGCTGTCCTCCTTCTCGACTTCAACGACCTCGTCCTCGGCATCAACACCAGCAAGCAGTGCGTCGACATCCACACCATCGGCCATGCGCGATGCGTCCGCGTCCGACACCGACTGCAACGCAGCTTGAATGTCGCACGACGCAACCAAGACATGTCGCAGACTCGTGATACCGAGTCGTCGCTTGACCTCATCCAGAATGAAAACATCGTCCGGGCTCGTCGAGCCCACGATGAGTCGCGAACCGTCGACTCGAAGCGGAAGGACATGATTCGACTTGCAAAACTCGACCGTTAGTCGTTTCACACTTGCGCTGTCGAATCCACACTGTCCATCCGCAGTCGTCGCCGACACTCGCTCAAATGGCATGCGAGCGAGTTCCGCGGTGACCTCCGTCAACCGATGCTCACTCACGCCTGCTTCACGCAGAAGTTCCGAGAGTTTGCGACCCACCGACTGCTTCTGCAAGCGTTGCGCGCCAGCGATCTGCTCTGCCGATGCGATGCCGCGATCAAGCAGAATCGATGCGAGGTCTTGTGCAGCGCTCGCGTCGAACTCGTCGGGCACATACAAATCACTAAGCGCGTCATCGGGGCGCACGCGCGCATGCATCGCCTCGCGCAATGCCGGCGTTGGGCCGAGTGCGCTTCCGAGGCCATTCCCCGTCGCGTCAGGCGGTCGCGGCGTCTCTGGCGCGCTCGGCTGCGTCTCCCATGCGACAGGCAGGTCGACCAAATCCGCCGCATCCGCATGCGGAACTTGGTGCGCCGGAACCTGTGCAGGCGTTGGCTCGGGAGTTTCGAGACTCTTGAGAAGTTGATCTATGTCAAATCGGCCCATCTTGCCTCACAAACGCTCACGCTCATCGATTCGTCGGGACAAACACTGGAACAGTCACGAGACGCTCATGCTTGAGTTCCTCGTGATACGCGCGAAAGGTCGCACTCTCGGTATCAACCTGATGCACGGTAAACACAACCTCAGAAGCATCCACACCAAACTCGTCTCCCACACGCATCGAGTGACCATTCACGCTCACAAGACTCGATGCAGCGCGCGAGGAGACCAGTGTCATGTCAACTTGAATCGTCGACGCCGCGCGATCCACCTCGTCTTGCCATCGCGAAAGATTCTGCACGCGAACATCGACACGAGGTTCTGCTCGCGGGCTTGTCGGGGCATCCGCACCTGGCGTTCCAACGTCGGTTGGCATCACGCCGACTTGCGCACGACCCTCGAGGACGAATGGGTTTTTCCGCAGCATCTCCGCAGGAAGCAGGCTCCCCGCAGCAAGCAGTGAAATGTCCACAGGTCCCTGCGCCCCAAGGTTTGCTCCACGCTCCTTGAGGAACGACTCGACGACCTTTCCCGCTTCCGTGGGAGGCATCGCGGCACCAGCTCGCCCAACCGCGCGCATGGACCAAAGGCACACAAGGCTTGCGCCCGCTGCACCAATCAACGCGAGCGTCGAGAACTTGAAGCGGCGACGCGTTGCACTGGCCGTGATGGTCATACCCTCGCCGCTCACGCCGTCGAGCGTGCGCGCGATCGATTCTGACCCCTCGCTCTCCGTCGAGCGATCACTACTTCCTGGCGTTGTTCGTGCTGGTTGTTGCATAATTACTGCTTGCTCCCGTTGTTTGCCGCATCCGCTTGTGGCCGGAAGTAGATGCTGGTCACGAACTCTGCACGCATCGACCCCTCAGGCAAGTCCGCGACCGTCGTTGCGTGAGGATCGCGGGGCGCGTTTCCCTCTCCGGGTCGTGTCAGCTTCATCGAGTGAATGCGCGCAATGCGCTCCATCTCTTCAATAGCAAGAAGGAATCGATAGAAGTTTGAGAAGTCTCCGTCGATCGTCATGCGAAGCGGAAGTTCCTGTGCGATCGGTGACTCGATGACCTTCTCCCCCTTCACGGAACGCACGAGAAGCTCATGCTCGAACGCAATCTCCGTGATGCGTTGCAGCACGGCATCGACGCCTTCACGATCCGGAAGCTTCTCGTCCAAGCGACGGAGCTCGTCTTTGCGCGCATCAATCTCGCGACCGAGGTCGCCGATGCGTTGCGTCAATCTCGCGAGGTCGGTCAAGCGCGTGCGCTTCACCGTGATCTCCGATTGCGCCTCCGCGATTTCGGCGTTTCGCGGACGGAACACCAGAAGATACGACGCGAGCGGCACAGCAACGAGGACCGCCGCAAAGGCAAGTGTGCGAAGTGCAGATCGTTCACTCATCGACCTTCCTCCTTTGAAGATTCTTGGGTGATGAATCCAGTTGGACTGATGACAGAAGGTTCTTCCGCGTGATACATCGGATCAGGCAGGCCTTCGCCGTCGAGCGGTGGCGCGAGTGCTGCGAGCCCATCCCAATCGCGCGCGTCGGCGTTGGTTTCGATGCGCATCGAAATCTTGAAGTGCCGCATCGCGCGCCCATCAAGATCCTTCTCCTCGCTGAGTTCAAGACGAATCGACGAAAGGTAAGGAACCTTGCCGAGCGCCCCCATCCAACCGCTTACCGCGAGGTCATCGGGTGCGACACCTTCGGCAGTGACGAGCACGCGGCGCTTCGTGGGTTCCATCTTGGGTTCTGGCGCGCCGGGTTTCGCCGCTTTGGCACTCTTCGATTCAAGCTTCTTTGGCTGCTGCGCAATCGTTCGCCGCGGCGCCTTGATCTCTTCGCTCTTCAGTTCAAGCGCGAGGAGCGAGAGTCCATCGGGCATGGTGTTCACGAGGCTCGCAAGCAACATCGAGCGCGGCACTGGCTCGATGAGGCCTCGCGCAAGTTCGGCCTTCTCAATCATGAGCGCCCGCATCTCCTCGAGGCGCCACATCTCCGCGATTTCCTTCGCGGCAGATTCTGTTTCCGCATCGATCTCCATTTGCGCAGTGCGGACATCCACCCACTGTCGGTTCGTCACGAAGAATGCAGCTGCGACGGCACCGATCACGATCGTGAACAGTGCAATGCCAAAAAACCCGGTGCGACGGTCGCGTCGCTCCTCCACAAAGTCTTCCGGCAAGAAACTCGAATGAGCCATGCTTTTCCTTCCAAGCGCCTAAGGCGCGACGACAGACACTTCCTCAAGGGTGTACGAGTTCAAAGATCATTTGGCGCAGACGCAAGCCCGCAGACCACTGCCCAACCCGGATGGGATGCGGTCGGCTCGGGAAGACCAGACGGCGCTGCTCCATGCACGAGAAGGCGCGCGAGCGGATCTCCAGCCTTTGCCGGCAATCGAAGTGATGCGGCGAGTTGCTGACACAAGCCAACGCCCCTTGCTTCTCCGCCGAGGAAGACCACTCGATCAAGTGGCCGGCTTGGGAAGAGCGCAGTGTGGTAGCGCATACACATCGAGAGGTCGTCCGCAAGCGCATCGATTTGTTCGCGCAGCGCCGTCACCGCGGTTGCGGTCGCGGACGGCGCCACATTGCTTCCGAGCGCTGGCGCAGTCAGCCCTTCGCGGCGATCCGTCGCGACCGCGCTCGCAGCCATACTCTCCTGCGAGTGCCCGTTCTGCTGCGCGGCCATGGCTGATCGAAGCATCGCCATACCGCCGCCGACTTCTTCGATTCCGATGGTCGCACTCCGGGCACTGACTGCGTGCCGTGGGGGCATGAATCCCTCCACGAGTCGTCGTGCGTTGGCGACCGCGGGCGTGACCGCCCACAGATCCGCGAGGCATTGGTCAAAGTGTCTCCCGCCTAGCGCGATCCACTTCGCAAATGCGAGGTCAGCACCATGCGCGATGGCCACCTTTGTACCGCTCGCCCCGATATCGATGTACATCGTCGTGACCGCGGCATCCTCAATCCGGCGATGGATGTGATCGAACGCGTGCATCATTCCCGCGATCTCTCCATGGATACCGACCACAGAGAGTTTCACACTCTTGAAGAGATTGATGTAGTTCATCACATCAAGCCGGCTCATCGCCATCGCGATGACTTCGACGCGTGGCTGCCCATCGCGAGCGGTCTCACACACATCCACAGTTCGAACCACAAGGCCGAGCGGATCGCACTGCAATTGCATCGAGACTTGCGCAAGGACGCTTGCATGCAACGCGTCTCCTTCCGCTGGCGCAACCTGATAGTGCTGCACGAGCATGTGCGCGCTGAGCGGAGCGACGACAACGCGACTTCCTGTGAATCCCCCCCGCTTTAAGGCGTTGGGCAATTCGCGAGCGAAATGCGCGAAGCGATCCTCTGCGCTCGAAAGACGCATGGATTCGGGGACCGGAATGAATCCCGCTGCAACGATCGATGGCGTTTGACCATGCGATACCTGCAAGAGCTTCAGGCCGGAGCCCCCAAAGTCAGCCAAGATCGGCGCTGAGGCCGTACGCAGGAACCCGAACTTCATGGATCCTCCGCGGGAAAGCTCGGGACGACGAGCTCTCACGCATGCATTGGATCGGCTGAATTCGCCCGCGCGTTTCCCAGAGGAACTCGAAGCAGATCATTTGCCGACGCGCCGCAGCCACCTATCCGTTGTGCCCTGCACAATCGGAATGTCCTGCGCGGTCGTTACGGAGCGCCCAGAACTCGTGCGCACGCCGTCACCGCCTCATCTATCGCGATCCAGCGCTGCTCTCCACTCGCAAGATCTTTCAGGGCAACCCGACCATCCGCGATCTCTGCACCGATGATGATCGCGAACCTCGCCCGTGCCTTGTTCGCGTCACTGAGGAGCTTTCCAACATTGCGAGTGGCTTTGTAACTCGTGCGGACATGCAGTCCCGCCCTGCGCATCCGACTTGCAAGCGTTGGAACGAAACTGTCTGCGTCACCTCCGGCTGAAATGATGAACGCATCGGGTCGCGGCAACAGAACCGCCGCGTCCTTCGGAAGCAGCCCTCGATCTGAGAGCACATTGGAGAGCACCACATCCCCCATCCCAAATCCGCACGCTGGCATCTTTGGTCCGCCAAAGAGCTCGACGAGACCGTCATACCTTCCGCCGCCCGCGATTGCTCGCTCCGCACCGGACACCTCGTGGATCTCAAAGACTGTGCCTGTGTAGTACGCCAATCCTCGCACGATGCCAACATCAACCGTGCACCAATCGAGAATTCCCGCGGCTTGCGCAGCCTCCCGCAGCGCCTCAAGTTCGCGGAACACTTCGAGTTCGACTCCCGCTGCATGCGCGAGGTTTGCAAACGAATTCGCAAGTGGTTGCGCCGCGCGCGCGACAAGATCAAATCGCTGCACCGCTTCACTCGCGAGTCCGAGCGCGAGTGCACGCTTGTGAAACTCGGCAGCGTCGAGTTTGTCACGGCGATCAAGAAGCGTCATCGCGTCGGCGGCTCGCTCCGATGGCACGCCGAGCGCTGCAAGTACCTGCGCGATGACCGCGCGGTGCGAAACCCGCACCTGGACATCCTTCGGCGTGAGGCCCAATCGCTCGAGCGCGAGAATGGCGACGCCGATCACTTCGATGTCAATCGCAGCCCCTTCGAGCCCAAGCACATCAATGTTCCATTGCCCAAACTCGCGAAGCCTTCCCCGCTGTGGCCGCTCCGCGCGATACATCGTGGGGATCGCGAACCACTTCACTGGTGTGGGGAGACCACCGGCTTTCGCCGCAACCATGCGCGCGAGCGTCGGCGTGAACTCTGGACGAAGTGCGTAATCGTTCTCGCCTCCCGCGCGCCGAAACGAGAAGAGCTCGCTGACGATGCCATCCCCGCTCTTGGCTGTGTACAACTCAAGGTGCTCAAAGGTCGGCCCCTCGATTTCATCGAATCCAAAATCAACAGACGCGCTGCGCCATGCATCTTCCATGCGACGGCGCATCGCGAGGTCTGTAGGATAAAAATCGCGGGTGCCCTTGGGGGCCTGAAACGAGTGCTCTGCCATGAGGGAACGCAGGGTAGCGGCTTACGCAGCCGCGGCTTGTTTACGCGAGAGCATGTACGCAATCGCAATGGAGCACAGCGACCATGCGATAATCGCATCGAGCCAATTGGCAAGAATGTAGTTGCCCGGAAGGTGCATGAAGTTCCATTGCACGCCCCAAATCGCCGTCGCCATGAAGAGTGCGATCGTCTGCCCGACCCTCGCCCGCCGCTTGCAATCGCCGTCAATCCCACTGAGCACGCAAGTCAAGAGCAGCGCACAGACAAACTCGATGCCAAATCCCATCGCCATTTCACGCGCGGCCATCGGCTCGCTGCCGGAACGATTCACCAGCACGAGGGCCAGTGGACCTTGTTGGTGCTTAACGCTCCAAGTGTCCCAAGCGGCCTTGCCTTCTGGTGTGCTGTCGTCGACCTTGGGCATGTCAGGGATGTAGTACGCGCCGGATGTCACGCAATTGTCGGCGAGCGTTTGAAGAACAACATCTTCGTTCGCCGGAGTCCCGAAAGGGAATCCCCAAATCGGGATCGCTGCCCACGCAAGGAATCCCCAAATGAACACAACGATTGCTCCAACCAACGCGGCAGAGAGGTGACGCATGCGATGCTCCTTAATGTTGCGGTTCGGTGCTTCGAGACGCGGGAAGTCTAACACTCGCGCGGATGCGCTGCGTACCTCATCCGCGAGGACGGCAGAGGATGCACAGGGTCATCAACGTTGCAGCAAATCGCGGTCTACCACTCGGGGCCGCCGGAGTAGCGACCGTAGACATCGGCCATCGACTGCACCATCTCGCCAAGCGTGCACTTCGCGTGCGCGCCGGCCACAAGTGCAGGCATCACATTCGCGCCACTTCGCGCGGATGATCGAATGCCATCAAGCGCGCGACCGACTGCGTCACGATCGCGCCGACGGCGGAAGTCCGCGAGGCGATTGCATTGCTCCACTTCGACTTCATGTGGGATCTGGAGAATCTCGACCTGATGATCAACGTTGCCTTCGGTGTAGGCATTCACACCGACGGTAATGCGATCTCCTGCCTCCATCTCTTGCCCAAATCGGTAGCTCGCCTCGGCAATCGCGCGACGGAAGTACCCGCGATGCACACCGGCGACGACGCCGCCCATGTCGTCGATCTCCCGAATCATCGACTGCGCGTCGGATTCCATTCGATCGGTGAGTGCTTCCACAAACCAGGAACCGCCCAACGGATCGACCGTGCGATGCACACCGGACTCATGCGCAACGATCTGCTGCGTACGAAGTGCGACACGCACGGCGGTTTCGGTTGGAAGGCCGAGCGTTTCGTCCATGGAATCCGTGTGCAAACTCTGGCAGCCACCAAGCACGCCCGCGAGCGCTTGAATCGCCACGCGCACAACATTGTTGAGCGGCTGTTGTTCGGTCAGTGAGCAACCTGCGGTTTGCACATGGGTGCGCATGAGCATGGAGCGCTCTTGCTTCGCGCCGAATCGGTCTCGCATCGCGTGCGCCCAGATCCGACGCGCGGCGCGCAATTTGCAGATCTCCTCGAAGAACTCGTTGTGACTGTTGAAGAAGAACGAGAGCCGCGGCGCGAAAGTGTCAACCGGCAAGCCGCGCTTGATGCACTCCTCGACATACTCCATGCCATCGCGCAGGGTGAATGCGAGCTCTTGCGTTGCCGTCGAACCTGCCTCACGGATGTGATACCCAGAGATCGAAACAGAGTTCCACTTCGGAAGTCGCTGTGTTGCAAACTCGATCGTGTCGACAACAAGTTTCACATGCGGCTCGGGCGGATAGATGAACTCGTTCTGCGCGTGAAACTCTTTCAGAATGTCGTTCTGCAGCGTGCCGCCTAACTCGGTCCAGGGGATCCCACGCTCCTCTGCCATCGCGAGGTACATCGCCCAGATCACTGCGGCAGGCGCGTTGATCGTTTGCGAGACCGTCACTTCGCCAATCGGAATATCCGCATACAAACGATGCATGTCGTCGATCGTCGAGATCGCAACGCCGCATCGACCAACTTCGCCACTCGAGAGTGCATCGTCGGAATCGCGTCCCATCAGCGTTGGAAGATCGAACGCCGTGGAAAGACCAGTGTTCGCCTTCGTCCCTTGCGCATTGCTCAAGAGATACTTGAAGCGCTTGTTCGTGTCATCCGCCGACCCAAACCCGGCGAACTGCCGCATCGTCCAGAGTCGCGAGCGATACATCGTCTTGTGGACGCCGCGCGTAAATGGAAACTTGCCTGGCTCGCCGATCCGTTCGTGCGCCTTCGACGGCGACTTCACATCGACGGTGGCGACCGTTTCAGGGCCGTAGCGCTCCTCGACGGCGTAGCCTGAGAGCGTGACCGTCTCTGGGTCGATAGGGGGCTTGGTCGATGCTGGTGCGCTCGTCTGTGAAGTCGTACTCATGTGCGATTACCTACGCGCTGAGAATAGCACAGCATCCGCACCGAATTCCCAAGGTTGCGACGGCAGAAACTTACTTCGCGCCGTACTCAAACACGCCGCGTTTGGTCTTATCGCCGAGACGCCCCGCCTGGACCAGCTGCCGAAGCAGTGGGCACGGGAAGAACTTGGGGTCTCCGAGTTCTCGGTGCAACACCATCATGATGTCATGGCAGACATCGAGGCCAATGAAGTCAGCCAATCGCAACGGGCCCATCGGAAAATTGCAACCGAGCAACATAATCTGATCGATGTCCTCGGGTTTCGCCACGCCTTCCATCCAGGCATAGAACGCCTCGTTGATGAGTGGCATGAGGACACGATTACTGACGAAGCCTGCGCGATCGTTGGCGGCAACAGGCGTCTTCCCAAGATCCTTCGCGAGTTGCATCGTGCGCGCCGTTGTCTCCTCGCTCGTCGCGATGCCCTTGATGACCTCCACCAGTTTCATCAAGGGAACCGGATTGAAGAAGTGCATGCCAATCACGCGAGATGCATCTGCGCCAACCGCACTTGCGAGATCCGTGATGGAGATACTTGACGTGTTCGTCGCGAGCACAGCAGATGCCTTGAAGGTCGACTGCATCGCGACGAAGAGTTGCTTCTTTACCTCCACGCGCTCCGTCGCCGCTTCAACGACCCAATCCGCATCCTTCGCATCAGCCATCGCTCCACAGTACGCAATGCGCGCAAGCGCGGCAGCTGCGTCTGGCTCTGTCATCTTCTGCTTCTCGACAGCCCGCGCAAGGGTCTTCTGGTGGTACGCCTTGGCCTTGTCAAGAGCGGGCGCGCTCACATCAATTTGAAATGCGCGAAGCCCTGCTTGAGCGGCGGTGAGGGCGATGCCAGAACCCATGGTTCCGGCTCCGATGATGGCAATGCTCTGCACTTGTGGCATAAATGCTCTCGCTGAGGTAGGGAGGGGAAACTGTAACAGCCTTGCGCTTGCTTAGAGCGCTTCGATGTCAAGGCCTATATCAATGCAACCCGCAGAATGCGTCAGCGCGCCGATAGAGATTCGATCGACGCCAGCTTCGGCAATGGACCTCGCGGTTTCGAGTCGGACTCCACCACTCGCTTCGAGTTGGAGCGTCGGTTGACGCGATGAGCGCAACGCAACTGCTTCGCGCAAGTGAGCAATGGAGAAGTTGTCGAGCAGCGCGATGTCTAACACCCCCAGCGGGAGCGTCAGCAAGGCCTTGAATTGCTCAAGCGAATCGACTTCGCAACACACAAATGTTGGAACCACGTCAAAGGGAGGTTGTTGCCGAGCGCGGGCTGCGACCGATGCAACCTTCGCTGCGATAGCCGCCGGAGTGAGCCCCGCGAGATGGTTGTCCTTCAACAGCACTGCGTCATGCAGTCCGAGCCGATGCGTCCCCCCCCCGCCGCATTGCACGGCGTACTTCTGCAACATCCGAAGGCCCGGAATTGTCTTGCGCGTGTCGAAGACCCTAGCGGCAGTACCTTCAACAGCGACGACAAATCGGTTCGTCTGATTCGCCGTCGCGCATGCGATGCTCAGGAGGTTGAGGAGCACGCGTTCCATCGCGAGAATCGAGACGAGCGAGCCCTCCACGATCGCCAAACTCTCCCCCGCGTCTAGTTTCGTCCCATCCTTTGCGCTTCCGTCACACATGCGAACTTCGGGGACGGATTGCGCAAGCATGGACACGATCTCGATTCCACAAACGACGCAGCGCTCGCGTGTCCGTAAAGCGGCGCGCCCTCGCGGGCTACCGGAAAAGGCAAGCGCGCTTGTGATGTCGCGGCGAACTCCATCTTCTGCCAACGCGAGTTCGATCAGAGGCGCGAGGCTCGGCGCAACATCCTCCCGAAAACGAATCGGCGTCTCAATGCATGTCATGTTCGCGCACATCCTATGCGGATTCGACACGCATCCCTCCTCGCGTGGGTTTATCCTTCCCGCATGCAACCGCTCACCACTTCGCTTGAGATTCATGCGCCTCCGGCATCTGTTTGGGCCGCGATGACCGACATCGAGCATTGCGCAGGGAGAATTCCGGCGATCAAGGAAATTGTGATGCTGACACCAGGACCGGTTGGACTGGGAACCCGCTGGCGCGAAACCCGCCTCATGTTCGGTCGAGACGCGACGGAAACCATGGAAATCTATGAGTGGCAGCCAGGCGTCGCCTACACCGCCGGCGCAACCAACTGCGGCTGCGAGTATCGCGCGACCCTTCGCTGCAAGCCCCACGGTCAGATCACCATCCTTGCATCCGAGTTCAACGCGAAACCGCTCACCCTGTTCGCGAAGTTCATGGGCGCGGTCATGATGCCGTTCATGAAGAACGCCATGCGAAAGGCGCTGCGAGGCGATCTTGATGCGATCAAGCTGCACTGTGAGTCTCAGCAAGGCGCGCGCTAGCCGCTGGGCGTAGAAGGGTTCCCTTTCAAGCGCGAGACCCCGCGAATGGATGAACTGCTGCGGTTCCATCCGCGTATCGTGAGGAAGTCTCCCCAACTTTCGCATTCGGTCTTGCACCAAGCGCTTTGCGGGGTAGGCTGCGGCTAGGTGGGCTGCTTCTAGGTATCGATTCGGATGGCGTCGATTCGAGTTCCAACCATATGCCTCGCCCTCGCGTCCCTACCCGCGAGCCCTTCCTCATCGCCCATTTTCCCCTCATTCCGCGGAGTGCATGCACATGATTTCTAAAGAGGTCAGTTGTCTCGTCGCCGTTTCGGCGTTCGCCCTTGTTGCCGCAGCGACCGTTCCGCCTGGATCGTGCAAGATCAGCGAAACCCCAAACGAATCGCATCTGTTGGTTTCAACCAAGCCTGCGCAAGATCCACTTCTTGCGCAACTCGGGCAGGCCGACGAGATCGTCGCGGACGAGTTCATCGTGCAGTTTGCACCGCATGTCATCGCGAGCCTCGAGCTGAGCAATCTCGGTGGCGATGGGCGCACGGGGCTTGACGATCTCGATGACGTGTGCGCAGCCCACGGCGTATCGAAGATTCGACAACTCTTCAGCCCGGTGATCCCGAAGGACCTTGCGAATGCGGCTCTTCCGGACCTGAGTGGGTTCAGCGTCGTGACGATTGATCTCAACGCAACATCGCTCGACGCCGCCATGCTTGACTTCAAGCAAGATCCAAATGTCATCCATGTTGAACCGATTGGCATGCACCCGATCTATGCCACATCGAACGACTCCAACTTCGCGTCGCAGTGGCACCTCAATCAATCCAACGACAAGGACATTGACGCGCCCGAAGCGTGGGACATTCAGAACGGCGATCCCGCAAAGATTGTGGCGGTTCTCGATACGGGCGTCCGTTACTTCCATCGCGATCTCGGCGGCGCGAATGCGTCGAGTTCTAACCCCACTGCGACGGCTGGCAACATCTGGATCAACACCGTTGAGAAGAACGGCACAGCAGGAGTCGACGACGATTCGAACGGATTCGTCGATGACTGGGTGGGATACGACTTCGTCAGCAGCGCGATCGCGACCTGTTGGAGCGGCGAGGACTGCGTGACTGCGGACAATGACCCGCGCGACTTCAATGGGCACGGCACGCACTGCGCAGGCATCGTGGGCGCACTCAACAACAATGGCTACGCCGTTGCGAGCCCCGCTGGTGGTTATGGAAATGGAACGCTCGTCGCAACTGGCGATGGCTGCCGTGTCATGTGCCTGCGCATCGGCCATAGCGCGGTCTCTGGCGCGTCGGAAGTTGGATATGTCCGCATGGACTACTGCGCGAGCGCGCTGCAGTACGCCGCCAATAACGGCGCGCGCATCGCCACTTGCTCCTGGGGATCCTCCAACACCGGCGGAATCGCAGCCGCGTGCGACTACTTCGTGGCTGCAGGTGGACTCATCTTTAAAGCCGCAGGAAACTCGAACAACTCCACGGCGGATTACATGTGCAGCCGAACGGACATTTATTCCGTTGCTGCGACTGACTCAAGTGATGTTCGAGCATCGTTCTCGAGCTATGGCACATGGGTTGACATCTCCGCGCCTGGTGTCGGTATCTACTCGACCTATCACAATCACGCAGCTGCAGCGAGCGATTATGTCGCGTCGATGAGCGGAACCTCCATGGCGACTCCGCTCGTGGCTGGTTGCGCAGCGAACCTGTGGTCGCACTTCCCAACATGGACGCGAACACAAGTTTGGGATCGACTTCGAACGACCGCCGAGTCGATCGCAGCCGTCAATCCAGCCTACGCAACGCAACTTGGGTCGGGTCGCGTGAATCTCCACCGCGCTCTCACCAACACGACCGGAGGTGGTGGTGGCGGCGGAAGCTTCACAGGCAAAGCGCTTGTGAGTGTGCTTGGCTCGCCCACGCTCGGTGCCGCAGGCGTGGTTGCGGACGAAGACATCGCGCATTACGACGGCGCGACGAACACCTGGAGCGTCTATTTCGACGGCTCAGATGT
>SXGU01141613.1_pt1 | contig 26624 bp, 20 predicted proteins | sample 3174531 | NCBI WGS metagenome assembly SXGU01 (sample SAMN11356863, study PRJNA531348) | freshwater metagenome | isolation source: freshwater sample F1-140 | place: China: Fuxian Lake, Yuxi | collected 2017-12-25 | reverse complement strand
GCACCCGTTCGACCGCCATCAACCGAATGGTTTCAAGCGTCCGATGATCGAAACTCCGTCCGTCTCGCTTCATGCCTTATCTTAGCATCTCGCGATATCAAAAGAAATAAAATGTATCCTTAATTATCGACTGATGAGTAAAGGGAATCCGAACCTCAGGCCCGGCGCTTGCCGGCCAGCAGCCGAAGCCGGGGCGCCGCCCTGGCGCCCTTGGAGCCGCCGAGGAAGACCCGGCTCGACGGCACCGCCGGCGGCGAGGGCATGATGGCGAGGCCCCGCCCCGAGGCCTCGACCCTAGCGCCGTCATAGACCGCCAGCACGTCCGGCAGGATCGCCTTCATCCGATAGGCGAAGGCCGCGGTCGAGCGATATGCGGCGCCGAACTGCTGCATCAGGACGCCCCACGGTATCTCCAGCGGGCGCTCGAGACGCGGGAGGCGATGCGCCAGCCAGACATAGACGTCGAGGCAGAGCGGCGAGCCCTTGAGATAGGCGATGGCGCGCGGATCCAGCGGCACCGCGTGGTCGCGCAGATGCTCGTAGAACTGCGGGGTCAGGGTGATCTCCCTGGGAAAGATCCCGCCCTCCTCCGCCGCCCACAGATGCAGGCCGCCCTCGACCAGGTGCTGGTCCTGGATCAGGCTCTCCCTGGCCTCGAAATCGTCCCACTGGAAGGTGAACTGGCAGCGCGAGATCCTGAGCGCCTGCTCGCGGATGTGCCGAATGCTTCCGCGTGGGCCCCCGGTCACCGGCATGCCGAGCGAGCGGATCCACGCCGTCATCGACCGCCCCAGGGACACGTTGCGCGACTTCACCCCCTCGCTCATCAGGTAGACCAGGATCAGGCGTGCCTTGGCGCCGTAAGGCACGCCCACCACCCTGACCCGGCCGTCGGCGACCACCGCGCCCGGCGTGATGATCAGGTGGAACTTGCCGTTGGACCTGACCCAGCGCGCCTCGTCGTCCTCGGGGCGCATGTGCGGCAGGCCCGCCAGGCAGAACCCCGCATGCAGGTAGGAGATGTCGTCCTCGTAGGCCGACATGATCGAGCGCGCCGCGCCCAATCGCTTCAGCTCCTGGCGCGACGCGCTGCGCTTGCGCGCCTCCTCGGCCATCCGCTCGAAGCCCCTCAGCAGCAGCTGCTCGTGTATCTCGGCCACGCTCGCGATCGGTCCTGAAAACGGGGGAAGGATGAACGGCCCGACACTATCGGCCGTCCCTGGAGGCTCCAAGGCCGATGTCCGGGGCGCTCCAGCCTGTCCCCGCTAAACTCGCTTGTCCACGCTGCTTCTGTGATCGAGGCTCGGGAGGAGCCGGCCCGCCGGGGAGCCGCGGATCCCGCCCCGTCTCCCGCAGGCTGAAAATCCATCCCCCGAAGCCCACGCTGAATCTCCCATCCCTCTCCCCGCCCCGATAGAGGAGATAGAGGTCTTCTCTATAGGTCTTGCCTCACCGATGCAGCGTGCATAACCCCGCCCCCGTCACCGATGCAGCGCAATTCCCTCAGAGATGCAGCGCAGATCCACCGGCCGCCCGTCACACATGCAGCGGGGAGCGTTTCCCCGGGTCCCCGCCCCCTCAGCGATGCAGCGGGGATCCCGAGGGATATCTCCCCCTCGCCCGCGCCCGGCCGCGGGCCTTCCGCCGGCGCCCGGATATTCATTCATCACAGATGCAGCGTGGCCCCCAGGCCCGCCCGCCAAGCCGCCGGGAAAACACCCGGTGCAGCCCGCAACCTATTGACCTGACACATGAATAAAACCACCCAGGCCCGCCCCCGAAAGACCCCCCCGCTAACCAGGAAACACCCCCAGTCGGGTCTATCCATCACAGATACAGCGTGGTTGCTCCGGGCTGGACCCGACCTCCCAAGAGCTGCAAATTCGGGGCGATCGAAACTTAACTGAGCTATACCGTCACGGCCTGCGATAGGCTTTCCAGGCCACCGGAGAGGTCATGCCCAGCCGCCGCAAGCCCACCCCACAGCTGCCCCTGCCATTGACGGGGTTGGCGGAACTCGCGGTCCCGCTGCAGCCCGGAGACGACAAAGCCTTCGTCGTTCCTGCGAGCTGGCTCGGGACGCCGATCGACGCGCGCCTCGAGCACAGCCTCGCTACCGTCAGGCACACCGACGTCGAGGGCCAGACCCAGGAGCAGCGCGCCGCTGCGATACGGGCCAGCCTCGCTGGCGATCGCAACGCGGTCACCCAGCTGATCGGCGCCGTGATCGCGCGCCGGATCACCGAGGCGGTTCCCGCCAAGACATCCTCCGCGGTTTCCAAGGAGGCCTGCCTCACCATCGCCTGCCGGCTCGCCGAGAACTTCCTGGCGGAGCCTGCCGCTCTCGACAAGGTGGCCCGCTGGATCGCCGTCTCGGTCTCCGCCTGGGCCGCAGCCGACCGGGCGCAGAGCGCGGAGATCCTCGCCCGACGCCTGGCATACCTCGTCTCGATCCACGCCGAAGATGCGGCGGGTGCGCTCATCGAGCTGCTGCTGCCGCCGAACCGGCCGTCGGGCTACCTCGAAAACCTGCTGCGCTCGCCGGAAGCCGCAGCAGCCGAGCACGCGCTGCCGCAGATCCCGCCCGGCACGATGATCGTGCTCGCGTCGGGACATTTCCATGACATCCGCGAGGCGCTCTACAAGAACACCTTCCGCAAGGTCGAGGGCACACCCTGGCCGACGGCCTCGCTCAAGCGCAACGGCGCCAGCGGCTACGCGCAGCTCAGGCCTGCGGTCATGGACTCGGAGCCGCTGCTCCCGGGCTCGCGCCTCCAGGCCTGGGTCACCACCATGTGGCGCCAGCAGAGCGAGCTCTCCGATCTCGACGCCGATGGCCTCGACGCGCTCTGCGCTCTCTATCTCAGCCAGGCCCGCGCGCCCGATGACGCGGCCGTCGCCGACGTCGACGAGATCCTGGCCATGCGCGGTCTCAAGCCAAAGCGGGGCGGCCAGGGTCGGCGGGGCGGCTATGAACCCGAGCAGCGCGCCGAGATGCTGAAGGCGCTCTCCCACATTCAGAACCTCTGGATCGACATCGGCGAGGTCCGGGTCTACGAGGGTGCCGGCGACGGGCGGCGGCAGCGATCGTCGACCCTCAAAACCCTGCAGAGCCGCCCCTTCATCATCACCGATCGCATGGGCCAAGTCCGTCTCGACGGCTATCTCGACGTCGAGCGCTTTATCTTTCGGCCCGGCAAGGCCTTTGCCGCCTTTCTCTTCGGCGCCGGCCGCCAGACCGGCCTCCTGTTCCAGCGCGCGCTCCAGTACGATCCGGTCCGGCGGAAATGGGAAAAGCGCCTGACGCGCTATACGAGCTGGCAGTGGCAGGCCCATGCACGCAACGGCCAGTTCATCCAACGATTCTCGGTCCGGACCCTGCTCGACGCGGTCGGCGAGACTCTGAACGAGCGTTATCCGGCGAAGACGCGGACCCGTCTCGAGAAGGCCCTGTCGACGATGAAGGCCGACGGCGTGATCACCGCCTGGAATTACGTCGGCCGGCCGCTCGAAGGGCTCAATCGTCACGGCTGGGGCGAGCAGTGGCTCGATGCCGAGGTCGGCATCGAAGCGCCGGAGATGATCCGGGACTATTATCTCCGTTCGGTCGATGCGGAGCCCCCGCTTCTCGGCGACGCTTCGCCCGGTAGCGAGATAGCGGAGCGGGTTCGTCATCACCGTCGGATGATCGGTCTCTCGCAGGAAGAGGCGGCGCAGCGGCTAGGCATCCGCCAGGGGCATTTCAGCAAGCTCGAACGCGGACGCGTGCGGCCCTCGGAAAAGCTTCGTCACGCGATCGAGGCCTGGCTCGGGGAGTGACTATTCCTGGCAGAACATAACGTCGGGGTAATGCATCACCATCCTCATCGGCACCCGCACAAAGGCTGTCCCCGCCCAAGACGGGCCTGCGGCCGAGCCATTACCGATCGACATGACTGACGCCCGACACTGCGAATGACCTCGCCATTCGATCCCGGCAATGCCCTGGCCCAGGCGGACGGACGCCAGCTTACCGGGGACATCGCCGGGGCCATCGCTCTCTATGATCATCTCCTCGTTCAGGCTCCCGGCCTCTGGCCCGCCCATGCCAACCGCGGCCTGGCGCTGGCGGTCATCGGTGAGACGCGGGCGGCGCGCGCCGGCTTCCGCCGTGCGATCACGCTCGAACCGATGGCGGCGCCGGCCATGCGCAACCTCGCCGACAGCCTGCAGGCGGGCGATCCGAAGGCGGCGCTGACCGTCGGACGCGCCCTAGTCGCCGCAGCCCCGGAGTCGCCGGACTCCTGGCTCAGCCTCGGCTGCATCGAGCTCGTCCAGTCGCCGCCGGGGCCGGCAGGCCGTCCCCTTCGCCGCGCGCTGGCGCTGGCGCCCGCCTTTGGCGACGCGTTTGTGGCCTTGGGCGCGGCGCAGCCGGAGGCCAAGCTTGCCTTGCTTCGTCGCGGCGTCGCCGCAAGCGTCACGTCAGGCCCCATGGTCGCGCTGGCACGAAAGATCATTGCGAGCGGGTCGCTTCAGGAAAGCCGCCGGCTGCTTCGGCGAGCCATCGTGATCGACCCCGGCCTCGGTGACGCGGTGGTCGAGCTGACCGCGGCCATCGATAGCGCCGCCTCCGCCGTCGAGCTCCGTCGCTGGGCCCGGCGCGCGCTTGCCCTCGTCTCCGGCTCCGCCATGGCCTGGAACAACCTGGGGACGGCTGAGCTGGGCCTCGCTCACCTGGCGGAGTCCGAACGCTCCTTCGCCGAAGCGATCCGTCTCAAGCCCGATCTGGCCGAGGGACACTTCAACCGCGCGACCCCGTTGTTCCTGCTCGGTCGGACCGGGGAGGCGTGGCTCGAATACGAATGGCGCTGGCGCATCGAGCGCTTCGAGAAGGCGCCGAGCGCCGCGCCGAGATGGAACGGCGAGCCGCTGGTCGGGCGCCGGCTGCTGGTCCACGAAGAGCAAGGTCTCGGCGACACCCTGCAGTTCGTGCGCTACCTGCCGCTCCTCGCGGGCGAGCGCGAGTCCGTTACCATGCTTTGCAACCCGCGGCTCGAAAGGCTGCTCAGCGGCTCCTTTCCGAGCATCGCCGTGGCACCGAAGCCGACCGTCCCCGACCACGACCTGGCTGTGCCTCTTCTCAGCCTGCCGCGCTTGCTCGGCGACGCTCGACCGACCCCGCCGCCGGCGCCTTACCTCCTCAGGCCGGAGGCCGCACGGATCGAGGCTACCGGTCGTCTCAAGGTCGGGCTGGTGTGGGCGGGAAACGCCAGCCACCCGCGCGACCGGGACCGGTCGATCCCGCTCGAACGGCTGAGGCCCTGGTTCGACGTGCCGGACGTCGCCTGGTTCTCGTATCAGGTCGGGCCTCGACAATCAGACGTCGCCGAGCTCGGCCTCGAGGCGACGCTGCCTGATCTCGGCCACCTTCAGCCCGACCTGTACGAGGCGGCGCGCGTTCTCGCCGGGCTCGATCTGCTCGTCTCGGTCGACACGGCCGCATGCCATCTCGCCGGCGCCCTCGGAGTCCCGGTATGGCTTCTGCTCGCCCGGGTTCCGGACTGGCGCTGGGGCATGACTGGCATGAAGACGTCCTGGTATCCCTCGATGCGCCTCTTCCGGCAGCCGGAGATAGGCGCGTGGCAACCGGTGATCGGCGAGGTCCGAACCGCCCTTCTCGACATTCCGGCCAGTCGCCCGGAGCGGCATCTCACGCCTTGAAACATCGCGGCCGACTGGATATTTAGGGCCGCGTCGAGATCAGGCTTTGGAACGATCATGAGTACGTCACAGTTGCTCGGCGCCGCAGCGCTATTGGCGCTCCTTTGCTCCGCGCCGCCGTCGCTCGCCGCCGACCTCAAGGATGCCGAAGCGGCTCTGGCCGCGGGCCGGCATGCGGACGCCCTGCCGATCCTCAGACCTCTCGCCGAGGCCGGCGACCGCGACGCGCAGACGCTTCTCGGCGGCCTTCAGGTTGCCGGCATCGGGGGTCCGCAGGACCTGCGATCGGCCTTCGATCTGTTCACCAAGGCGGCCGCCCAGGGCCAGCCTTTCGCCCAATACAACCTCGGTCTCATGTACGCCCGCGGTGATGCCGTGGCGCCCGATCTGGGAGAAGCAGCCACCTGGTACCGGAAGGCGGCGACCCAGGGCGTCTTCGTCGCCATGACCCAGCTGGCCTACCTTCTTGTCGATGGCCGCGGCGTCGCCAAGGACGTGTCCGAGGCACGGCAGTGGCTGGAACGAGCGGCCGGGGCCGGTGACGCGGAGGCCCAGAATCAGCTAGGCCTTCTTCTTGCCAACGGCGTCGATGTGCCGATCGAGCCGGTCCAGGCTTATGTTTGGTTCTTGCTCGCCGACCGCTCCGGCTTTAAGGCTGCACGGCGGAATGTAGAGATTTTAGGCGCGCGGCTTTCGATGGGGGAGCGAACGAAGGCCGAACAGACAGCGGCGGCATGGCAGCCGGCGATCGGGGGAACGGAGAAGTGAAGGCTTTGCGCATCTGGTTTCGATCGTCGTCGGAGCCGAGAGGCGAAAGGCCCTGTGCAACGGAGAGGGATCGATGACCGAAAACATGACCAGGACCGCTTGGGATGACGTCGAGGACGCCTGGCAGCTCTGCGATCAGGTGAACAACGACGAAGAGACCTACAAGGACGGCAATCCGCCGCTCGCCTGGGCGAAGATCTTCAGCCTGTCGCCGCTGATCGACTTCGAGCGTACCCAGCGCGAAGGCGGCGGCAACCCCCCGCTCAGGATCTTCCTCAAGACCGCCTACGGCATCGAGTTCCGGCCGGATACGAAGAAGTGGATCGTTTTCCGCCACGGTCCGGTGGACATCTCCAACATCACCTGAGCGGCCGCATCCTACGGTCCCGTCCAACCATCTGCGGCGGGGCGGGACCGTCTTTGGTCGACGACCGACCATCCGGCGGCTTGGCGTTGCGTTAATCCGGCGCACACGAGAAATCGCGGAGGCGGCGTCGCCGCTGCGACCGGGAGGCCGCTAAAGCACCTGCGCTGGAGCCGGCCGACGCCGATCGCAGCGGTCCGGCCGTGGCTCGACGAAAAAATCTAAGTGCGTGTACTACCGCAATGCCGTCGCCACATCCGGCGATAGGCCTCTTCGAGCGCGCGGGTCTGGCCGTCGTGATCCATGACCGCCGAACGCCTCAGGCGCTCGCGAAGGACTGGGCGCAGGGCATGAAGGCGCGACCGCTCCGAAATTCGAGCTACGGCGCGCTCGACATAGCCGTCGATATCCGGGGCGACAAAATCCTCCAGGGCGAGGAGCCGTGAGAGCTCGGCGGCGACGCGGCCGACGAACCGATCGCCTTCGAGCGTGAGGACCGGGACGCCCATCCAGAGGGCCTCGAACGACGACGTCGCCCCCCCGAAAGGAAACGTATCCAAGATCAGGTCAACGTCGCCGAGGCGGACGAAATGCCGGGTCACGTCCGGCGCGCTCGGCATGAACTCGATCCGCCCGCGGACTTCAGCCATGACGTCGAGGACGCGCCGGCGGAGAGCCATGTCCTCGAAGAAGCCGTGATAGGCGAGGCGGAGGCGAGCGTCGGGCACGCGCCCGAGGACTTGCCGCCAGGCCGCGAAGACATCGTCGTTCAGCTTGCCGGGATTGTTGAACGAGCCGAAGACCGGGAAGGTGCTTTCGCTTCTCGGCATCGGCGGCGGGGCGTCTGCGGGCGCAAGGAAGGTGTAGAAGACGGGCAAGTGATGGACGCGTTCCGCGAACCGACCCTCCCAGCCCGGTGGCGTCAGGCCGGCATCGCTCAGCCAATAGTCGATCGCCGTCAGGCCGGAGGTCGCCGGAGCATGGAAGCTCACCTGGATCGGTGCCGGGCGCCGCGCGGCGAGAACAAGGCGGTTCGCCGCCGTATGTCCGCCGAGAAAGACGAGCACGTCGACCTTGTCGCTGCGGATCCGCTCGGCGATCTCAGCGTCGCTCGAGCCGGTCGTCGACACCCAGAGGTCGGCTCGCCTCCTGAAGCGCTCGGTGACGGTGTCGGGCCGCGACACCTCGGCATAGCAATGCACGGCGACCCGGCTCCGGTCATGCCTCTCGATCAGCTCGACGACGTTGCCGGCCACCGGGTGCGCGCGAAAGTCGCCAGACACGTAGCCGATGACGAGGCGCCGTTCCGGCTCGCGGCCCGGCCCATGGGCGAAGGCAGCGCCCCGGAGCGGCACGGCATAGAAGCGCTCCCATCGGCGCGCCTCGGCAAGCTGCTCGGCATCGCCGGAAGCCGGGTCGGAAAGCATGGTGAAGAGGAGGTTGCTGTGAAGCTCGGGCGTCGGCCGCGCCGAAAGACCGCGCCGTTGCAGGCGCACCGCATCGGTCGGCCGGCAAAGCCCGAGCTGGACCGAACCGTAGTTGATCCAGGCCTCGCCGACAGAAGGATCCAATGCGAGGGCGCGGCGGCTGGCGCGCGCGGCCGCGCCCAGCGCCGCGCTCCGCAGCAGCATGGCGCCGAGATTGGTCCACGCGCCGGAATAGGCCGGCTCGGCCCAGGTCGCCCGCATGAAGCCGAGCACGCTTTCGCGCGCAAGGCCGAAGGCGAGGTGTGCCCGCGGATGAGCGGGCGCGACGATCAGCGCCCGGCGCGCCTCCCGGTCGGCGGCGGCGGCGGAGCCGATCTTGCGCAACACGAGCGCGAGAGAGATACGAGTGTCGATCTGGTCGGGCTGCCGCTCCAGGGCGCGGCCGTAGGCGGCGAGAGCTCCCCGGATGTTGCCGGCCGCCCAGGCCGCCTCGCCGAGGTTGTGTTGAAGTGTCGGATCCGGGCCGAGAACGGCAGCGGCCCGGATCAACCATCTCTCGGCATCACGGGCGTGCCCGAGCTGATGGAGGACGACGCCGAGAAGATGCGGAAGCAACCCCTCCGATGCGTGCTCGCAGAGAAGCCGCGCATAGGCCAGGAGGGCGACCGGAAGATCGCCGGACCGATGTCGAGCGGCAGCCTCCTCGAAGGTGAGAACCCGCGCGCCTTCCGTCATGCCGGACCGATTACGCCGGAACGCCGAGCGAGGTCGAACAAGGCGTCCTCGATGCCGCGGGCGTGAGCCGAACCGTCGAATAGGGGCGATCTGCGGACGTCGTCGCGCAGCGTATGCCTGAGATCGGTCCGTCGCTGCTCGTTCCCTGCCAGCGTGACGGCGATCCGCACATAGTCGTCGACGGTCCCGGCGACCAGGTCGGCGTGCCCGACCTGCGCCAGAATGTCCGCGCCCATGCGTCCGAGAAAGCGCGAGCCGGCAAGGGTCACCACCGGCGTTCCCATCCATAGTGCCTCGATGGTCGCCGTATTGCCGTTATAGGGAAACGGGTCGAGCACGACATCCGCGGCGGCGACGGCCGCCATATGCTCGGATCGGGACAGAGCGCCCGTCTCCAGGCGCAGGCGGTCTGCGGCAACTCCGTGTCCGGCCATGAACCGACGCACCCTGCCGGCGACCATCGGGTCCTCGAACAGCGTTTGGTACTTGAGGGTGAGTGACGAACCGGGAGTACGACGAAGTATCTCGGCCCACGCGGCCAGGGTCGGCGCCGACAGCTTCGCCGGGTTGTTGAACGAGGCAAAGCGCAGGTGATCGGGCGTGGAGCGTTGCGGCGGGGGCGCGCCGTCGTCGAGAGCCGAGAAGAGAAACAGCGTCGGCACCCGCACGAGCGCTTCCGAGAACCACTCGGTGCCGTCGTCCGGATGCAGGATCCGATCGGTGAGCCAGGCGTCGATCTCCGAGAGGCCGCTGGTCGCGATGTCGTACAGGCTCACCTGGATCGGCGCCGCCTTGAAGCACGGCAGCGAGCGTCGCGACCCCTCCTCATGAAGGGCCAGGAAGACGAGGACGTCGACCCCGTCGGCGCGAGCCATTTCAGCAACGCGCCGATCGGTGAGTCCGGTGGTCTCGCGCCACTCGTCGACCAGGGTCGAGAGGCGCCGAGTCGTTTCGTCGCGGTGGCCCTGGTCGGCATAGGCGATGATGCGGACGCGGTCGCGGCGGTGATTGGCGAGGAGGCCCAGGAGCTGCTGCGTCATCGGATGCGAGTGCCACTTGGCCGAGACGTAGCCGATGGTGAGTCGCCTCCCGGCCTCTCTCGGCGACGCCGGCGCCAACGGCCGGACGTCAGCCGCCGACCGCGCCTGGACTGCAGCACGACTATAGGCGATGCGGCGGTCCGCCTCGGTGAGGCCGGGCACATAGGACAGCGCGCCGAGGTGACTCGCCGTCGCCGCGGTGTTGCGCGGATCGGGGGCCAGCGCCCGCCGGAGCCATAGCGCGCCGCCGGCCGCCTCGCCGAGCGTGACGAGGATCGTGCCGAGCTCGGCGAGAAAGGCCGAGTCGTCCGGCGTCAGGACGAGCGCGACCACGATGACGGCTAGCGCGGTCGACGGTCGATTCAGCCGGCGCTCGACGATGGCGAGGTTGAGGAGGGCGTCCGCATAGGTGGGGGCCGCCGCAACGGCCCGGGACAGCGCGGCCGCGGCCGGCGCGAGCTCCCCCGACGTCAGGTGGACCAGGGCGCGATTGTTGAGGACGACGGGATTGCCGGGTGCGAGGACCCCGGCCCGGTCGAGCCAGGCGCCGGCAGCACGCCGGTCGCCGGCCTCTTTCGAGGTGACGCCGAAGTTGATCATCGCTTCGACCGCCGCCGGCACCAGGGCGATGGCGCGCCGCGCCGCTTTTGCGCCCGGGCCCCGTTCCCGGCGGCTCTCCAGGGCGGCGGCGAGGCTGGCCCAGAGCTCGCCCCGGTCGGGAGCGAGGGTGACGGCGCGGAGGAAAGGCGCCAGCAGAGGCGGCCCGCCGGCGGCTGACGCCAGGCTGGCCAGGTGCCAGGCAGCCCAGTTGGGCGGGTCGGCGGCGAGGAGGCCGCGAGCGGACCGGCCGGCATCGGCCACGGCCCCGCGTTGCAGGGCGCCGATGATCGTGTCGATGGTGGGGACGCCCGCACCGCCGCGGGAGCTATGGTTCGTCATGCGGGCGCTGGTTTACTGGCGGCGGCGAGGCGGCGCAAGGCGCGCCGTGAACGCATGCGGCAACGGCAGCACTCTACCGCCGGACCTCCCCCTGATATCCTGCGGTCCGGTTCATCTGAGGACGCCATGGCCAGCCTTCACATCGGCGAGCGTACCGTCGGCAGCGGCAGCCCCTGCTTCGTCATCGCCGAGGCCGGCGTGAATCATGACGGTGACGTCGAGCTTGCCCATCGACTCGTCGACGTCGCAGCCGATGCCGGTGCGGACGCGGTCAAGTTCCAGACCTTCGATACCGACGCCCTGATCACCGTCGATGCGCCCAAGGCGGCCTATCAGATCGAGACGACGGGCGGCGCCGAGAGCCAGCATGCGATGCTGAAGAGGCTGGAGTTGCCGCGCGACGCTCATGCGCGCCTCAAGTCCCATTGCGAGCAGCGCGGCATGGTCTTCCTGTCGACGCCCTTCGATCCGCCCAGCCTGGACTTCCTGGCCGCGCTCGGCGTCCTGGCCTTCAAGGCGCCGTCCCAGGAGCTCATCAACCTGCCCTTCCTGCGCCAGATGGCCCGCCACCGGCGACCGATGATCGTCTCCACCGGCAACGCCACGATGGGCGAGGTCGATGCCGCGGTCAGGGTGATCGAAGCCGAGGCGGCGCCCTTCGCCCTGCTCCACTGCGTCAGCCAATACCCGGCCGAGGCGGCGTCGGCCAACCTGAGGGCAATGGACACGCTGGCTCGCGCCTATCGGATCCCGGTCGGGTTCTCCGACCATACGCTGGGGACGGCGGTCGCGGTCGCCGCGGCCGCTCTCGGCGCCACCATCGTCGAGAAGCACTACACGCTCGACCGCCGGCGGGCCGGCCCGGATCATCGCGCCTCGCTCGAGCCCGGCGAGCTGGCGGCCCTCATCCGTGACATCCGCGCGGCGCAGGCCGCCCTCGGCGACGGTCGCAAGCGACCGGCGCCGGGCGAGCCCGAAGTCGGCAGAGCCGCGCGGAAGAGCCTCGTCGCGGCGCGCGACCTTCCGGCGGGCGCGGTGCTCGATCACGACTCCGTCGCTGCCAAGCGGCCCGGGACCGGCCTGTCGCCGGCGTTGACCGACCTGGTGCTGGGACGACGGCTGCGAGTCCCGCTGGCCAAGGGCGCGTTCGTCACCTTTGAAGTGCTGGGCTGAAGGTTCGCGCCGTCAGCGTCCGGCCATGGTCTCGAAGGCGCTCTCGAGGTTGCGCGCGAAGCGCTCTCCGTCGAGCAGCGGCGACACCGCCATGTCCGCCCGCAGCCGGCCGCGAAGCCGCGCTCGGGCGTCCGCATCCCGCGCGAGGCCGACCGCGATGGCAACGTACTCGTCTTCGGTGCGCGCGCAGAGCTCCGGATGACCGATGGTCGAGAGATAGCTCAGCGACTGGCGGCCGGCGAACCTGTCGGCGGCGAGGCTGACCAGTGGCACGCCCATCCATAGGGTCTCGACGGTGGTCAGACCGCCGCAGAACGGAAACGGGTCGAGCGCCACGTCGATCCGGCCATAGGTCTTGAGGAAGTCGCCATAGGCGCTCCAGCCTTCGAGCAGCAGCCGATCCGGCGCGATGCCGTGCTGCGCAAAAGCGCGGCGGGTGTCGTCTCGTGCCATCGCGGCGTCGAAGGCGCCGGTCTTGAGCAGAAGCCGTGCCCCGGGGACGGCCGCGAGGATGCGCGACCAGAGGGCCACGGTCGGCCGGGTGATCTTCGCAAGCGCGTTGCAGCTGCCGAAGGTGACGACGCCATCGGCTTCCGAGGGCGGCGGGGAGACGTCCGGCGCATCCTTCGGCGGCTGGTAGCAGACGTAGCTGTCGGGGAGACGGAGAACGCGCTCGCTGAACCAGCGCTCCTCCCCCGGCGGGACCAGGTGGCGATCGGCGATCAGCCAGTCGATGGTCGAAAGGCCGGTGGTGCCGAAATAGCCGATCCAGGCCGCCTGAACCGGAGCGGGCTTGCGGGCGAAGAGCGTCAGCCGGCCGCCACCGGTGTATCCGGACATGTCGACGAGGATGTCGATGCGCTCGCGAGCGATCAGCTGGGCCGCGTCCTCGTCGCTCGTCGCGGTGATGTCGTGCCACCGCGTCGCCGCCGCCTTGAGCCCGAGGGTCAGGTCGTCCGCCACCCGCGACATCGAGAAGCACTGCAACTCGATCCGTCGCCGATCGAGAAACGGGACGGTCCCGGCGAGGAAGTACCCGACCGCGTGCCGCTTCAGGTCGCCGGATACGAGACCGACGCGAAGCGCCTGGCCGCGGGCGGCGACGGCCCGCGGCGTCGCCCTGGCCGGCGGCGTATGCCATCGTTCCCAGGCTCGGGCTTCCGCCAGCAGATCGGCAGGTGTCGCGCTCGCCGCGTAGTTCAGGCACATGATGAAGGCGGCCCGCGCCTCCTGGCTGCGCGGATCGACAGCGAGCGCGCGCCTGAACATGCCCACCGCCTCCTCCGCCCGGCCGATGTCCCGAAGCGCGACCGCGGCGACGACCAGCATCTCCACCTGCCGCGGGCTGACGACGACGGCGCGCCTGGCCGAGCCGAAGGCCTTTCCCGGCTGGCCGAGCCGCCGGAGGACGAGCGCCCTCAACGCCAGCGCCGCGCTCTGTCCCGGGGAGATCGCGAGCGTCCGCCGGGCCGCGATATCGGAGATCGTCTCGTCACCAAGTCCGTACGCCGCCGAGGCATGGGTCAGCCAGGATTCCGCGTGGTCGGGCTTCAACGCCAGGGCCTGGCGCATGAGGCGCTTGCCCGCGAGGTGATCGCCGAGCTGGAACCGGGTCATGCCGAGATTGACGCGAGCGTCGAGGAACGACGGATCGAGCGCGAGCGCAGCTTCGAACGCGGCCACCGCTTCGGCCAGGCGACCGACCTGGCAGAGCGCGATGCCCAGGCGGCCGTTGAGCACGGGCTCGGGCCGCAGACGAAGAGCTTCCCGATAGGAGGCGATGGCGGGCTCGAAGGCGCCCAGCGCATGCCGCGCCTCGCCGAGCCGCGCGTGAATCTCGGCTACATCCGGGTGGTGCGCCGCCGCGTCGGAGAGGATCGCTGCGGCCTCCTGGAGCCTGCCGGCGTTGAGCGCGGCCTGGCCCCGGGCCAGCTCAGCGGGCGACGACGACCTCACGCCGCAGTCCGGGTGGTCCGGTATGTGGACGTTGACAGGTCTTTGAACACCTTCGCATGGTGCGCCCGCCGAGGGCGCAGCACTGGGTCACTGGACATTGTCCGACTTCAACCTGGATACGGAATTCCGTGCATCGGTGACGTTGCACCAAGCCGGCCGGCTAGAGCAAGCCTCGCAGGGCTACCGCCGTGTCCTCGCCGCCGCGCCGCATCAGCCGATCGTCATGGGCTACCTCGGGATGGCGACGGCTCAGGCTGGGTGGCACGGCGCCGCGGTCCGCGACCTTCGCCGCTCGCTGGCGCTCTCGGGAGAGGACGCCGCCGTCTGCAACAATCTCGGGAACGCGCTCGTCGCTCTTGGACGGCGGCATGAAGCCGCCAGAGCCTTTCGGCGAGCGGTTGTGCTGGCACCGACGTTCGGTGCTTCTCACTTCAGTGTGGCGGAGCAGGAGATCGATCACGAGCGCAAAGAGACGAGGCTGCTTCGGACCACTGCATGTGATGCAGCATACGTTGCCGCTTATCTTTCGCTGGCCCAGGCGAGCGCGGCGAGGAACCGTCGCCCGCGAGCCTGGCGCTGGCTGCGTTGCGCAGCCGCGCTTTCCCCCGCCGACCCTTTTTCGCACGCAGTTATCGCCGATACCTTGCTCGGCGAGCGCCGGCCGGACGCCAGCCGGACTTCCTCGCTTCGCGCCTTGATGGTAGGCGCCGACGTTGCGACCGCACTCTTCCTGCTCGCCCGTGCGGCCGAGGAACTGAACGAGCTCGACGATGCCCGACGGCGATTTCGTCAGTGCATGACGTCGCTTCCAGCCCATGGCCCAAGCCTCGTCGGACTAGGTTCGCTTGAACTGGGGCTGGGTCATCCCGACGTGGCGGTTGCATCCTACAAGCGCGCCGTCGCTTTGTCGGCCGCGGACGAGATAGCTGCCGGAAACCTTCTTTTCGCCTCGGCTTTTCTCGATCAGCCCGATCCACAGGCGCCGACGCTCTTGGCGCACCGATGGGCAACGGCCGGCGGCGCGCCATCGGTGCGGGCGCTCCCGCCCCCCGCGATACACCGGCCGGGACGTCTTCGTATCGGCTATGTCTCGCCGGAGTTCCTTAAGCATAGTTTCCTCTCGCAGCTTCTGCCTGTGCTCGAGCGCCATGACCGCACGCGATTTAAGGTCTTCGCATTCGGGCAGGCAAAGACGTCGGACGGTTGGACGAACAAGGTCCGCGAACGAGCCGACGCCTGGCGCGATCTCGGCGGACTCGCGCTCGATGCCCAGGCGGACACCATCCGGTCGGACGGCATCGACATCCTCGTCAATCTGACCGGCTACCTCGCCCATCATCGCGCCCTCTTCCGCAGGCGCGTTGCCCGCGTCCAGCTCGCCTACATCAACCACGTCGCTCCTTCCGGCCTTTCCACTCTCGATGCGAGGATCACGGACAAGTGGCTGGAGCCAGCGGAGGCCCCCTTCGTCGACGCGAAGGAGCGCCTGGTTCGGATGACAACGGGATTCTCCTGTCTTTCGCCGCCGGAGGGTGCGCCCGAACCGGGCGAGCTTCCGGCATCGCGCAACGGCTATGTGACGTTCGGCGTCGCCAACAATCTGGCCAAGGTATCGATGTCTTCGCTGGATGCATGGGCCCGCATCCTGATCAGGCTGCCGAGGGCGCGTATCATCATCAAGGCTTACGGACTGTCGTCGGCAGGTGCCCGGCGGGACCTGATCGGCGCCTTCGGGGAACGCGGCATTGGCGGCGAGCGCGTGACCTTGATCGGCAGGATTGCCGCCGATCGGGACAACCTGCACGCTATTGCGGCGGCCGACATTGCGCTCGATCCCTTCCCGTTCAACGGCGGGCTCAGTACCGGAGATGCGCTGTGGATGGGGGTGCCGGTTATTTCGATTCTCGGATCTCAACTTGTCGGCCGGCTGGGGTTCTCATTCCTCGATCGTGCCGGTTTTCCAGAATGGATCGCGCCGTCGGTCGATGCCTATGTCGAGCTCGCCACCGCGCTAGCCTCGGACATCGAGGCGCTGGCCGCGCTTCGCCGGAGTTTGCGCGATCGCCTGTCGCGTTCGGTTCTGCTCGATGCCGCCGGCCATACGCGTGAGCTTGAAGATGTCTGCGAGAGTCTCTGGCGCGAGCGGGCCGGATGAGTCCGCGAGCGGGGACTATCGCCGGCCACTACCTTCCTCGTTGCGACACCAGCGCCGCCACATCATCCGGTAGGCGTCCTCCAGCGAGGCGGCGACCGCGCGGCCGTCGAGGAGCGTGGATGCTGACATGCGGCGTCGAAGGTCACCTCGGAGAGTCGTGCGCAAGTCGACATCCATCGCCAGCGCGACGGCGCGACGGACGTAGCTCTCCTCGTCCTCAGCAGCGAGCTCCCTCAGACCGAGCCGCGAGAGAATGGCCGCCGATTGCCGCGCCACCGGCCGCCCACCTTCCAAGGTCACGACCGGTACGCCCATCCACACGGCCTCGACAGTGGTGAGGCAGCCGGAGAAGGGAAACGGATCGAGGGCGACGTCGACATCGCCGTACTCGGCCAGCATCGCGTCGTGGGGCGATCCGCCCCGCAGGTCGAGACGATTGCGGGCGATACCGTAAGGAGCGAAGCGGCGCTCGATCGACGAGGCGACCCCCCGGTCTTCGAGTGATGGCCACTTCAGCAGCAGGCGGGCGTCATCGATCGCGGCAAGAATTCGTGACCAGACCCTGATGACCGGCTCCGTCACCTTTCCGAGATTGTTGAAGCTGCCGAATGTAATTCGCTTCGCTTCGAGGCTCGGTGGCGATGCAGGCGTCGGAGCATAGGCGGGTGGCCGATAGGCGAAGCGCCCGGCCGTGAGCGTCACCACTTCCTCGGCGAACCGCGCGCGGCGATCATCCGGGACCTCCCAGCGGTCGGTCAGCAGATAGTCAATCGCGTCGAGTCCGGTGGTGTCGAAGTAGCCGAGCCATGTCGCTTGCACCGGGGCCGGCCGACGGGCGAAGACCATCAGCCGGTGATGGGCGGTATGACCCGACAGATCGACAAGGATGTCGATGCTGTCGGCTCGGATACGTGCGGCCAGGGAGTCATCCGAATGATCGGTCGCGTCGGCCCATGTATCGCAGGCAGTGCGTAGCGCCCGGCTGACTTCGTCGTCGAGATCGCGGGTCGCATAGCAGATCGTCCGCACGCGGCTGCGGTCGTGAGCCTCGATGACCGGTAAGAGGAAGAATCCGACGGGGTGGCGGCCGAGATCGGCGGACACGTAGCCGATGGTGAGCGGCCGGTTCGGATCGCGACGATTGGCGAAGGCCTGGCGTGGGCTCGCCACCTGCAAGGCGTGATGTTCGGACCAGCGCCGGTGGGCGACCGCGAGCTGGAGGTCGCCGATGGTCGGATCGAATTGCAGAGCCTGGAGCAGGTTCGACTCGGTCGTGGCCATGGAGGGGTCGGCCGAGAGGGCGCGCCGATAACCGAGCAAGGCGGCCGGCAGGGCAGCGGAATCGCGATAGACCGTCGCCAGGTTGTTCCAGCCGATGGCATGCGCGGGATCGGTCGCGATGGCCTGGCGGTATCGACCGACAGCGGCCGTCAGGCGGTTCGCGGCTTTCTCCAGATTGCCCAGGTTGACGAATGGCCCCGCCCATGTCCGGCACGCCAGGGAACGCCGCAACGACGCCGCGGCGACGGGCGCCGGTTCGGCAAGTGCCGCCAGGTCGAGCAGCGCGTCGCTGTCATCGGGGCCCAACGCGAGCGCCGCTCGCAGACCGGCCGCCGTCTGGCTTCGATCGCCGGCCGCGCGGGCGCTCCGTGCTTCGGCCAGAAGCAGGCCGCGACGGACGATCGGAGCGGCAGGCGAGGCTGGATCGAGCGCATCGCTGCGCGCGAGCCACCGGCGAGCGGCGCCCCCTCCCCTCGTCTGCAGATCGATTTCCGCCATCCGGATGGCGGTCATCGACCAGGACGGCTCCGCGGCGGCGGCGGCCCGAAGAGCACCGATCATCGACTGAACATCCTGGATCGACGCCCGTTCGACGGCGTAGGCGATCAGCGCCTCAGCGGATGTCGGTCGGCCGGCGAGCATGGTTCCCGCCGCGCCGCGATCGAGGCCGGACTCCCGACGTCACGCAGCTCAGCTCGCGACTGGCCTCGCCAGTTTCTGCTCGCGGGAGATGCGATAGTTTTCCTGGAAGTCCGGCGACGCGATGAGCAGCGGCGGGATCCCGGCGCACTGCGTCACCAGGCCGATGAGCGCGCGGGCGAACGGAAACAGCTCACGTGGCGCTTCGACCATCAGGAAGGCTTCGCGAAGGTCGGCCGGGACATCCGGGAGGCGATAGGTTCCGGCGTAGGTAAGCTCGATGATCGCCACCGTTACATCGCCGGCCTTTGCGGATGCGGTGATCGTGATGAAGGATTCGAAGTTGGTTGAATCGATCTGCCGATAGCTTACCTGCACGTTCGCGACGGGAACGGCGTCCTTGGCCGTCATCAGTGAATGCGGCGCGTTCGGATGCTCGAACGAAAGATCGCGAACGTAGTGCGCGACCAGGTCGACGGTTCCGGATGCGTTGCTGCCAGTCATCGAGATCTCCTTACCTTCGGCGCCGCCGGGGTAGCATAGATCTCCGGGCGTAGCCAGCAGCGGTAGATGGTGCCGAGCGGGCGATTGCCGGCGATGATCAGCTCCTGTATGTGGGCATTTTCGCGGCCCCTGCGGTGCGCCGCTGAAGATCCGCGCAGCAGGTGAGTAATGACAGGCAGCGGCGATGTGAAGGTGTTTCTCGAACGCTTGAACCGCGCCCGGGCGGACGGCCAGGCCAAGGTGGAGATCGATTTCAACCGGGTGACTCACCCCAGCAGTCCCCTGCCCTATGAGGCGGTCAAGGGTCGGATCGCCTATCTCTATATCGCCATAGCCGCCGCCGTCGCGATCGGCGCGCGTTGGGGACTCGGCGCCGGATGGACCGTTGTCCTGGAGGCCGTGGCTGTCGTCAGCGTGCTCTATTGGCTGATCGGCAAGAGGTTCCTGGAGAGGCGCGCGACGGGCAAGATCATCGGCCAGCTCACCTCCGACGGGGACGCGTGGGAGAAGATCTGGCGCTTCGGCGGAATCACCGTCCGCATTTCCAAGGATGGTGCCGAGGAGGTCTGGGTAGCGCCGAAGGACAGCTGGAAGAGCGCTCACGACCGTCTGGTCGGCTGATCCTCCTCCGGTCCCTCTCCGACGGGCGTATCGACTTCGGTCGCGGGTGCGGGCTGACGCCCGGAGCGCAGCCGTGCCATCGCCGCTTGAGCCCGGGCGATGGCGGCGTCGGCGTCATCAACCAGCGGCGTGAGGTCGGGTGGCGGGGCGGCCGGAGGCCGAGACCGGGCCTCCGGCCGACGGGTGTGGTTACCCGGCAGCGAAACCACGAGGTCGCTCGGCACGAAGATTTTCCAGCTCTTGCGGCCGGTGACCTCGACGAGGACCCCGAGGTCCGCCAACTCCTCCAGCATCACCGACGCACCACGGAGACTGAGGCCGAGGCGGCGGGCGATGGAGACGGGGGTGGCGACCAGCATCGCGGCGATCTCGTCTATGAGGACGTCCATCCGCGAATGACGCCGACGACGGCCGAGACGGCGCCGCCAGTCGGCGACCGACAAGGCGAGCGCCCCGAGATCGCGCCGGGCGCCGTCGGCGGCGGCGGCCAGCCGTGCGAGGGAGCCGTCGACCCAGGCCCGTTCGGTCTGGTGGGCCAGGCCGGTCGGCCAAGCCAGGGCCCCGAGCGGTCGGGGGGTCAAGCCGGCGGCGGCGAGGCAGCGGACGAAAGCGACGTAGCCAACCGACGGGCGACGGCCGGCGGTGAGCCATCGCCAGAGGCTGCCAAGAAGGATCTCCGGATTCTGGCTCTCGACCCCCGCTCCGAACCCTGCTTCGGCCTCGTCCATCTCCACGGCCATGGAGCTGTCGCGGTCGGTGCTTGCCGGCCCACCATCGAGGAATGCGATGATCTGGAGAACCTGAGCGTCGCCTCCGATGCCGATCCGGCGCGGCACGGCCAGGTCATAGGAAAGGCGAAGCACCCGATCACGATCGATGCCCAGCCCGTCGGCGTGCAGGAGCCGGATAACCGCCTCGATGCGGCTACGCGCCGCCCAAGCTTCTGCAACTCGACTTGCATCGAATGCTTCGGACAGACGGCCCAGCGCAAAGACGGCCCTATGAGTGGCTGAAGCCATCGTCTGATAGTAAATGAAACCAGTCAATCGGTTCACTATCTATCGCGCATCGGTTTTGGCCACCAGCCGGCGCGCCGTGCGCAGTTCCGTCGGACGTGCTTAACTCATTGATAAATTTCAGAAGAAAACAATTTTTAACGATATAAAGAGCCCTCTCTGGGCGCGCCGTCGTGGTGCCGCGCCAAGCACTCGCCTTCTCTCAGACGGCCGGATGGCGGGCCGGCCTATTGGGAACCAAGGTGCGGCGCGCAGGCCAGCCTGCCCCGTTGTCAGCGCGTGGTCTCGGAGCAGTTAATAACGCAAAGACGAAAGAAATAAAGCGGACCAAGATCGTGCCACGCCTGCCGAGGTACGCGACGGGAGGGTTGATAACGAAAGAACGATAACGGGATGGCGCGCGGGCTTTGCGGGAGCGACAGCCAAAAGCGCTTGGTCCGGTTGACCGGCCCCTCGGCGCCGGCTAGTGCGCGCAACGATAGCGAAATACACTTAGTGTTATTTCGCTATTTACCTGCCGGAAAGCCCATCCTGGCCCGGTGAAGCGCGCCCGCCGCTCAGTAATTCGTTTATTCGTTCCTTCGTCTTATCGGGCTCGCCCCGACGCGACCATTGCGCGCGAGTCTTTAAATAACGCATTCGTTTAATCACACGACAACGCCGCTCGTCTCGCCCGGCCGGAGACTCCTCACCGATTGGCGACGACGATCAGATGCCGGATCAGGTCCGCAAAGCGCTGAAGCTGACTGTAGGTGATCGAGTCGTCGAAGACATCGACCGCGAACTTCTCGTCGCTGGTCTCGGCGACACTCACAGGAGCGGTCGAGTCGTTGAAGCCCCGGCTCACGCACCGCGCGTTCGCCTGGCAGTGGAGAAATACCTGGCCGGCAATTGGCTTGCCCTTGATCAGAAGGGTCATCTTGGAGTGCCCAACCTGATAGTGAATGCGCTTCGGATCCATCCGGTCCAGCCGGGCGCGCAGCTCGCCGATGCGTCCGTTCAGGGACTTGTCCGAATTTTCGATGACCTCGTTGAAGATGAGCGTCTTCGCGTCCTTGTCGTATTTCACCGTGAACGGCGTCAACTTCGGCGTCAGGTCCACGAGCTCCACCACCACCTCCTCGACGCTCAACGGTTCTTCGGCGAGCGCCCCCGTGGCCGGCAGCAGGGCCAGCGTGACGATCGCTGACCCGATGAGGCGGCGGCAGTGCTTGCTCCACACATGATCAATGCGCATGTTCGGCTCCTGTAGTCCTGTGAGGCGCGCTTATAGCGAATGAAAACGCCCGCTTCCATGTCGACTCGCAAGCTCGCGAAGGCCTCTGGTCGCCTGATTGCGTCCGCCTGGGGTCATGGCCGGCTGCCCGCAGGCGACGATGCCTGAGGAGGCGATCAAGGCCGAGGCGTCGAGGCGTCTTCTTGCCGATGCCTTCGATCATCACCGCGCCGGCCGCCTGCATGCAGCCCTTCGAGGCTATACGGACGCGCTCGCGACGGGAGCGGCGCCGACGGTGCCTTTGCTCGAGGCTTCGGCCGCCGCCGCCTGGGAGCTCGGGCGGCCGGACGAGGCCTTGACGCGGCTGCGCCAGACGGTCGCGGTCTTCCCCGCGGCGACCATGGCGCACCGCAACCTTGGCATCTCCGCCGCCGATGGCGGCGATGCCGCGGCCGCCCTCCGGAGATACATGCGCGCCATTGCCTGCGAGCCGACGAACCAGCGGGTCTGGTCGGCTGTCGCCAGTGCGCAGACCGATCTCGGCCACCGCCCGGTAGCCGCCTCTGCGTGGCGTCGAGTCCTGGCGCTCGATGCATCCGACCCCGATGTGCTCTACAATCTCGGCGTACTGGCGCAGGACGGTGATCGCTGGCTGGAGGCCGCGGTCGTCTATCGTCGGGCGCTCGCGATGGAGCCGCGCCACGCCGCGGCAGCCGGCAATCTCGGTGCCTGCCTGTCCGAGCTCGGACGAACGGCCGAGGCGGTCGCCGCCTTTCAGGCGGCGGTGGCATCCGAACCCGCCGTCTTCCGCCGTCGCCATGCATTGCATCTGGAGCACCTGAAGGCCGGCTCGTTCGAAGCGGCCTGGGCCGTGATCGCCGATGCCGGCTCACCGTCGGTCAATGACCTGCGCGGCCGGACGGTGCTGCTGTACGACACCTGCGGTTTCGGCGACTTCATCCAGTTCATGCGGTACGCGCCGCTGGTGCGCGCGGTCGCCCGGCAGGCCTGGCTGCGGGTGCCCGCGGCGCTCGTCGGCTTGGCGAGGCGCGCATTCGGCCCCGAGGAGGTGGTGCTTGCGGACATCGATCCGCCCGCCCATGACGTCGCGGTTCGGCTGCTTGACCTGCCCCGCCTGTTCGGCACGACGGAGGCGACCATTCCGGCAGCCGGTCCCTATCTCTCGGCCGATCCCGAGCGAGCCCGGCAGTGCCTGCCCCGGATCGACAGGCGAGGCGTCGCGGTCGGCTTCGCCTGGGCCGGAGACCCCTCCTATCCGTTGAACCGGCTCCGATCGCCCGGCCTCGACATCCTCCGTCCACTCTTGAGCGGGATTGACGGAGTAAGGTTCCATGCACTTCAGGTCGGCGCCGGTCGCATGGACATTCGGGGCAGCGGGCTGCCGTCGTCGGTTCTCGATCTCGGCGCCGATATTCAGGACTTCGACCACACCGCCGCCATCATCGACGGCCTCGACCTCGTCATTTCACCCTGCACGGCGGTGGCCCATCTGTCGGCCGCTCTCGGCAAGCCGACCTGGGTCATGCTGCGCCACGCCTCGGACTGGCGCTGGATGCTCGGCCGAGACGACAGTCCCTGGTATCCGAGTCTCCGGCTGTTCCGGCAACGGAGGCCTGGGCGGTGGGACGACGTGATCGAGGACCTGCGGGACGCCCTGGTGAAGGAGCAGAGGAGCCAGCGGCCGGTGACCAAGTAATCTGTCTTTCGTTATTTCCTGATCAAATAGTGATAGATAACCCCGACGCGCGAGAATCATTCCTGAGCGCATGTTCCGAGCGCCGTCCTCGCACACCACTCGTGCCACATGGCGCGGTACGCCGCCTCCACGCTGCGCGCATACGCCGACGGGTCAAGCAGCGGAGATGCCCCAAGGCGCGGCCTGAGCTCGGGACGCAGCACCGCCCGTCGCTGCGCATCCCCGGCAAGGCCGACCGCCGCCTCGACATAGGCATCCTCGTCGCCGGCGACCAGATCGACGAGCCCGACCTGGCCGAGCATCGCCGCCCCGACGCGTCCGACGAAGCGCTCGCCCCGCATCGTCACCACCGGCACGCCCATCCACAGCGCCTCGTAGGTCGTCGTCGATCCGTTGAAGGGGAACGGATCGAGGGCGACGTCGAAGCCGGCAAGACGAGCGAGGTGGTCACGCCGGGAGGACCGGCGCCCATCGAAGCCGAGACGGCCCGGCGCGACGCCGCAGGCGGCGAACCGCCGCTCGACGTCGCGCACGAGATCCGGGTCGGCAAAGGAATCCCTGTACTTCAGGTGGAGCCGCGCGCCGGGGCATCGCTCGAGAATGCGTGACCATAGAGAAACGACCCGGTCGTTCAGCTTCACCGGATTGTTGCAGGAACCGAAAACGACCGCTTGGTTGTTGGTAGGCGCCGGTGCGTCCGCCTCGATCGGCATGTGGAGATAGAAGCAGGGGAGGCGCATCACGCGCTCGCTGAACAATTCCGTCCCGCCGCTCGGGCTGAGCGCCTGGTCGCTCAGGAACCAGTCCATCGCATCGAGGCCGCTGGTGGTGAGGTCATGCATGCTGACCTGCACCGGCGCCGCCCGCCGCGCCGCCACGGCGACGCGATTGCCGAAGGTATGGCCGGCCAGAACCACCAGCACGTCGATGCCGTCGCCAACAATGACGTCGGCGATCGCCTGGTCGCTCAATCCGGCGAGGCTGCGCCAGCGGCCAGCCGTCTTGCGAAGGCGGGCGCTGACGGGATCGTCTTCCGATCGCAACGCATAGAGGTATGGCTCAACCATGCTCCGATCATGGTTCTCGATCAAGCCGACGACGTTGCGTCCGACCGGATGATCGAAGAGGTCGGCGGAGAGATAGCCGACCTTGAGCCGGCGATCCGGCACCGGGACGTTGGCATGCTGCCGTGGTGCGCCCAACGCCTGCAGGCTGCCCCAGCGGCGATGGACGCGATGGATCTCTTCGCTGGTTGCGCGTGGATCATAGTGCAGGTAGAGCATGAGGCCGCTCAACGCGTCGGGCCTCGGATCGCTCGCCGGAAGGCGCCGGAAGCCGCGCCCCGCCGCCTCGAGATCGCCGAACAGGAACGCCGCCTCGGCCCCTGCCTGGAGCGCCTCGCGCGACCCTGGAGCGAGCGCTGCGGCCCCGCGGCTCACCGCACGCGCCTCCCGCGATCGGCCGAGTTCGGCCAGGACCCGACCGAGGCCGGAGAGCGCCGAGACATACGTCGGGTCGCCACGCAGAGCCTGCCGGAAGTGGCCTTCCGCCTCCCGCAGGCGCCGCTGTCCCAGCGCATGGAGTCCGAGGTTGCCATGCGCCTTGGGATATCCGGGATTGAGCCCGATCGCCGTCTCGAGGGTCGCCTGGCCGACCCGACTCTCACCCATCCGCAGCTGTGCGGTCCCCAGCATCAGATGCAGGGCTGCGAGCTTCGGCGCGACCGTCAGGGCGCGCCGATAGCGCCGGCAGGCTGACGCCAGGTTTTCGGCATCTGCCTCGAGATTCGCGAGATTTCCATTCGCCGCGACAGAAGCCGGGGCCATCGCCAGCGCCCGGCGGTAGCAGCGTCTGGCCGGCCCAGCCAGACCTTTGGCAGAATAGGCGAGGCCATCGGCGTTGAGGCGATCTGCGTGCGGCTCGACGGTCATGTCGTCGTTTACAAGATCCGTCCGGACGCTATGCGCCGAGTAGTGTCATGACCATCCATCTTCCGCCCATTAACCCACGGCACGGCATTTGACGCTATGCACCAGGATTGCTACCCGGAGTGGCCTTCGTGTCGGCGGTCCGCCGATTGTACGGCTCGATGCGAGCTTTGGAATTTACGGAGTTAATCTCGAGAGTGCAGCCAGAATCGACTGAAAAACCGGCGTTTACGGATTCGGTTCCTGCGGCCGACCCTCGCCGAGCCCGGACATTCATCGTCGACTATGGGCGTGGCAACCTCTTTGGGTTGGTGCGTGCCTTCGAGCAGCTGGGTGAAAGCCCCATCGTGACGGACGATCCGGAAAAGCTGCGACAAGCCGGACGAATTGTTCTGCCTGGCGTCGGCGCATTCGGCGATACGATGGCGGAACTACAGAGACGTCGGCTCATAGATGTATTGATCGACGCAGGCCACGGCGGCACGCCCGTTCTCGGTATCTGCGTCGGATGCCAAGTGCTTCTGAGCAGCGGTGACGAACACGGAAGTCATGCGGGCCTCGATCTCATCGCCGGACGGGCGTGCCGGCTGCATGAGGCGAATGACCGGACAACATCAGCGCGAGTGCCGAATGTCGGTTGGCGCACGATCACGCCGAGCCACCTATCCTCCGCGGTCGATCACCTGGCGGCTAACGACATGGTCTATTTTGCGCACTCATACGCTCCGGACGGGTGCGATGCAGATGTCGTCGCCGCGTCGTTGTCATTCAACGGCCGCCAAGTGCCGGCGGCCCTGCAACAGGGCGTCGTGGTCGGAGTTCAGTTTCATCCCGAACGGAGCGGCCCGGTCGGTCTCTCGGTGCTCGAACGTTTCCTTCGACTACAGCCAAAGACGGGATGGACGTGATCTCGCCTCTCCCCGTTCGGCTCATAGCCCGGCTCGATGTTAAAGGTCCCACTGTCGTCAAGGGCATACAGCTGGAGGGTTTGCGGATCGTCGGAGAGCCGGCAACGATGGCACGCAAATACTATCGGGACGGAATCGACGAAGTGCTTTTCGTTGACACCGTCGCTTCACTTTATCAGCGAAGCAGCATCCTCGATGTCGTCCGTGCGACCGCCGCCGATGTCTTCGTGCCAATCACTGTCGGTGGCGGAATCCGCACGCTCGATGACGTGGTCGCGGCGCTGCGGAGTGGGGCAGACAAGGTTTCAGTAAACACCGCGGCAATTGCCCGGCCGCGGTTTCTAGAGGAGGTTGCGCGAACCTTCGGCAGTCAATGCATTGTCCTTTCGGTGGAAGCCAAACCCAACTTCTGCAGTTTTGATTAGAGCCTCTCTGTAGATCAATGGCCTAGCGGCCATTCCGAGTTTTAGGCACCACAGGTTTGCGGACGATCAACGGCCGGGCGGGACCTCCTGGAAGACCGGTGGCAGGGAGATG
>SXGU01115458.1_pt1 | contig 26629 bp, 23 predicted proteins | sample 3174531 | NCBI WGS metagenome assembly SXGU01 (sample SAMN11356863, study PRJNA531348) | freshwater metagenome | isolation source: freshwater sample F1-140 | place: China: Fuxian Lake, Yuxi | collected 2017-12-25 | reverse complement strand
TGTTGACGCATATATACAATGCGCAAAAAATGAAGTAAAATTTAGAGGAGAGGTACTCAATATTGCTGGCGGCAAGGAGTATTCTGTAGGTACTGTCGTCGACAAAATTGTGGAAAAAACAAAATCATCGTCAACACACTCATGGAAAAACGATAACGCTAAGCGCTCGTGGGAGTCATCGCATTGGCAGGCAGACATTTCAAAAGCAAAAAACATATTACATTGGGAGCCCAAGATTTCTTTGGATCGGGGTCTCGACGAAACCATCGCGTGGTTTCGAGAGCATCAGTCTTTTTATAAAGATATATGAAAGAATATATTACCGATAAAAAAATATCAGTCATCATAGCTTGTTATAACGAAGCTGATAATATTCCGACTATGTACAAGCGGCTTACCGATGTGTTCGCGCGTATCACACCTCACTACGAACTTGTATTTGTTGACAATGATAGCCGCGACTACTCCGCTGAGTTGTATCAATCGTTATGCAAACAAGACCAGCGCGTTTCGGCTATCTTGATGTCGCGCAATTTTGGGAGCTCCGATACCTCATATTCGGCAGGCACCGAGTACGCCTCGGGGGATGCGGTGATTTGGATTGATGGCGACATCCAAGATCCGCCCGAACTTATTTCGGAGTTTGTGCAAAAATGGCTTGAAGGATATGACATTGTATACGGTGTTAGAAGTAAGCGTAAAATAGGCATGCTCTTGGGCTTTGCATACAAAACTTTTTATCGCTTATTCCGTAGGTATTCATATATAGAGATGCCGATGCATGCAGGTGATTTTTGCATCATCGACAGGAGGGTGGCTGATGTACTCAATAGCTTACCGGAATGCGATAGATTTATGCGTGGGTTGCGTGCGTGGGTCGGATTCAAACATACGGGCATAGAATATACTCGTCTCGAGCGCACTGCGGGACGTTCTTCAATCAACTTGGGCTCGTATATCCGAATCGCAAAAAAAGGGTTAATATCATTTTCATACGCACCCCTTAACTTTATATCGAACATAGCTTTTGTCGCCATGACGGTTACCCTGCTTGCGATCCTTGCTTTTCCGTTTTTTGCCATCTTTTATCCAGCACCGCGGGGATTCTTGACGCTTATGCTTGTCGTTCTCTTTATCGGCAGTGTACAGTTTTGTATTTTGGCGATTTTAGGGGAATACATGGCAAAGATCTTTGAGGAGGTAAAAGCTCGTCCAAAATATATTATTCGTACTATTATCAATAATCACCGCGCATGAAACTTTCAGATTACATCATCCAATATCTTGCCGACCAGAAAGTAAAAAAAGTCTTTCTTATTACGGGTGGCGCGATCGCGCATGTCGTTGATTCCTTTCGTAATATTAAGGGCATCGACTATGTGTGCCATCAAAATGAGCAGGGGGCGGCGATGGCGGCAGAGGCGTATTCGCGCCTGTCAGGCACCATCGGTGTTTCGATGGCGACGAGTGGTCCTGGCGCTACCAATCTTATCACCGGTATGTGTTGCGCATGGTTTGATTCTATCCCGGCTCTCTACATAACAGGGCAGGTCAACGTGGGCGAGCAAAAAGGAAGCACGAAGGTGCGGCAAGTCGGTTTCCAGGAAACTGATATTGTCTCGATGGTTAAGCCTGTCACAAAATATGCCGTGATGGTTACGCGACCAGAAGACATCCGCTACGAACTTGATAAGGCGATGTATCTCGCGTATGAAGGACGGCCAGGCCCCGTGTTGATCGATGTTCCGATGGATGTACAGCGTGCCAATATAGATCCAAAAAAGTTACGTTCTTTTGTCCCACCGAAAAAACCTGCATCAGATCGTGATGTTGGTAAAAGGCTTGATAGTAAAATACAGTCAGCGATGCGACTCATGCAAAAGGCAAAACGCCCTGTCATCATTGTCGGTGGTGGCGTTCGCTTGTCAGGCGCTGTACCGGAGATGCTGGAGTTTATCAAGAAGAGCGGATTTCCCGTAGTAACTTCATGGAGCGGTTTTGACGCGGTAGCGTTCAAACATCCTTTGCATGTAGGACAGTTCGGTGTCTATGGCAACCGCGGGGCAAACTTTGCTGTTCAGAATGCTGATTTTATTATCAGTGTAGGCTCGCGCCTTGATACGCGCCAGACGGGCGGTCAGCCTTCCACGTTTGCTCGCGAAGCAAAAAGGGTAATGGTTGACATTGATAATGCGGAGATCAAGAAGCGCCGTGGATATAAAGCAGATGTGGAGATTTGCAGCGATGCCAAACAATTCCTTAATGCGGCAAATAAATCTTTGTCAGATTTTGAGGGGCAAGATATTTCTGTGTGGACAGCGCGCACAAAAGCTTGGAAGAAAGCATATCCTGCTGTTTTGCCTGCGTATTACAAACAAAAGGGGAGCGTAAATTCGTATGTATTTGCAAAAACGCTTTCTGATCTGACTCCAAGCAATGCCGTTATTATCCCAGACGATGGAGGCAACTTAACTTGGACGATGCAATCATTTGAGATCAAGCAGGGTCAGCGACTCTTCTCCGCGTTTGGTAATTCACCCATGGGATATTCGTTTCCCGCGAGTATCGGCGCTGCATATGCGGTTGGCCCAAAAAGGCCTGTTATCGCCATCATTGGCGATGGTAGTTTTCAGATGAATATTCAAGAGTTGCAAACTTTTTTTCTCTACAAGATTCCGGCAAAGATATTCATTCTCAACAACCATTCATACGGCATTATAAAACAGTTTCAAGATTCTCTGTTCGGCGGTCGTTACGAAGCTTCGTCTCCGGGCAAAGGATATGCGCCACCTGATTTTATTGCTATCGCAAAAGCTTACAAACTCAAGACAGTGACAATCAAACATCATAAAGAGCTTGCAAGCAAGATCAAGGAAGTATTGCGTTTTAAGGGGCCGGTGATCTGTGACGTGTTGTTGGACAAAGATCAAAAGTTGATGCCAAAGCTAGAATTTGGCAATGCGATTGAAGATTTGTGGCCCGAGATTGACCGCAAAGAGTTCGCGGTAAATATGATAGTAAAACCTCTCAAAAAGAAATCCTAATACTCATGTCAAAAGATTCTATTCCATTTTCTCATACTGCACAGCAGCTTCAGGCAAGCCCCATGTTTGCCGTGCTCGCCCAGGTGCAGACGCTTGAGAAAGCCGGTGAACATATTATTCACTTTGAGATTGGTGATCCGGATTTTGACACACCATCGCATATTGTTGATGCTGGTATTGCGTCGCTCAAGAGGGGCGAGACACACTACGTCAATTCTTTAGGGATTAGTGAGCTACGCGATGCAGTTGCCATGGCAACCGAGCGTGATTTGGGGTTTCGTCCGACCAGAGAACAGGTCGTGATCGCGCCCGCGATTTCGTTTGTTTATTTTGTGGTTAACTGTCTTGTGAATCCTGGCGAGGAGGTTATCGTGGCTGATCCAGATTATGCCTCATATTTTTCTGCGTTCTCAGCGCTCGGTGCAAAGGCCGTGGCTGTTCCCACTTATGAAAAAAACCAGTTTCGTATACAGGCAGAAGATATCGAAAAGCACATTACCCCCAATACGCGTTTGATGATTATCAATTCTCCGCAGAATCCAACAGGTGCCGTCATCTCTCGCGAAGATTCAAGAAAGATATTTGATATTGCTCAAAAACACAATATCTTTATTATTAGTGATGAAGTATATGGTAAGATCGTATACGATGAGAAGGCACATTCACTCAGCGCGTACGATCAATGTCGTGAGCGCGTCATCATCCTCAATAGTTTTTCAAAGACATATGCTATGACGGGCTGGCGGTTGGGATATGGCATTGCTCCAGAGAGTATCGTTGAAAAAATTGGTCTCATGATCCAAACGGTGATATCGAGCGTGCCTGCGTTTGTGCAACATGGCGGCGTCGCCGCGCTGTTGGGCGATCAGTCCTGCATTGATACCATGGTTAAAGAGTATCGCCAGCGCCGCGACAGTATTGTGGCGGGACTCAATGATATGCCCGGTGTGACTTGTGTTTCTCCAGGCGGCGCGTTTTATGCGTTTCCAAATATTTCTGGTACTGGTATGTCGAGCGAGGAATTCACGCGGTTTATGCTTGAGAAGGCTCGTGTTGCCGTTTTACCAGGAGTGAACTTCGGTTCAATGGGAGAGGGGTATATACGAATTTCGTTTGCTACATCAGTAGAAAATATTAAAGAGGGGCTTGCTCGTATGAAAAAAGCCCTTGAGGAACGTAATCGTCATGAATAAAGAACTTAAAAAACAAATACAAAAAGAATATCAAAAGCGATTTGGCTCGCGTCGTTTTATACCGGGCAAAACATCTATACAGGCATCGGGCAAGGATTTTGATTGGCAAGAGATGGTTGCTATGACCGAAGCGGTACTCGATGGTTGGTGGACAGAAGGACGCTTTGCCGATGAGTTTGAGAAGAAGTTTGCCAAGTTTGTTGGCGTTCCGTATTGCATTACCACCACTTCAGGGTCTTCAGCAAATCTTTTGGCGATTTCAGCGCTGACCTCATATCATCTCGGCGACAGGCGCCTTAAGCCAGGAGACGAGGTGATAACGCTCGCAGCCGGATTTCCCACAACAATCAATCCTTTGATTTTACATCAGCTCGTTCCTGTGTTTGTCGATATCAATGTAGAGACTTCAAATGTTGATGTTGCTCAGCTTCAAAAAGCAATTTCAAAGAAGACAAAAGCGATTTTTCTGCCACATCATCTAGGTAATACATTTGATATTGATGCTGTCAAAGCGTTGTGTAAGAAGTACAAGCTTTGGCTTGTCGAGGACTGTTGTGACGCGTTGGGTTCTACGTATAAGGGGAAACAAGTAGGCAGCTTCGGCGATCTATCGACTTTTAGTTTTTACGCTGGCCACCATATGACCATGGGAGAGGGAGGTGCTGTAATGGCGCATGATCCACTTCTTGCTTCGGTAACAAGATCCTTTCGTGATTGGGGTAGAGAGTACTGGTTCAAAACAGGCGAAGACTCGCGACGCGACAAGGGTCTTGGTGCGCTCGGCAAATCCAAGTTACCTCCCGACTACGACCACAAATTTATTTTCTCAGAGATCGGGTTTAATTTGAAAATAACCGACATTCAGGCGGCACTCGGTCTTGTGCAGCTTGGGAAGGTTGGCACATTTACGAAACGTAGGCGTGAAAATTTTGCTTACTACCAAAAATCGCTCAAGCGATTCGAAAAATTCTTCGTATTACCAAAGGCGACACCAAAAGCTGACCCATCGTGGTTTGGATTTCTCTTGACGCTAAAAGATGATTGTCCATTTACACGTAAAGAGCTTATCGAGCATCTTCATGGGCACAATATTGTGACGCGCATGTTTTTGGCGGGCAACGTCATCAATCAGCCTTATTTTCAAAGTTATACTATTGATTACAGAGTGTCGGGGAAGTTGTCGCATACTGATCATGTTATGCGTGGGTCATTCTGGGTTGGTTGCTATCAGGCGATCGATAAAAGCCGACGAGAATATATCGTCAAAGTCCTCTCTGATTTTTTGGCAAAGTATCACGCATAGGAACCAAGGAGCGCCAAAATCTGTGTTGTGAGATGCGGTTTTTGTGCTATGATATACGACAATGTCTCTCAAACAAATATTGGTATGGACGGTACGTGGGGGTGTTGGGTTCTTGCTCTTTACACCGCTTATCCTTTCAACCTCTCTCTTTTTTCCTTTTATCACGGGCAAGGGGTTCTTCTTTAGAATTGTCACAGAAATTGTTTTTGCTGCATGGTTGGCACTAGCGATTCTTTACCGAGAATATCAACCACAAAAAAGCATTCTCTTCGTAGTATTAGGGGCGTTTACCACGTCACTCACAGTCTCGACTATTTTTGGCGTTGATCCGTATCATAGCTTTTGGTCAAACTTTGAGCGCATGGAGGGGTTGATTACCCACCTTCATCTTTTCGCATTGTTTGTTGCGGTAGCACATACGCTTCAATCAAAGAAAGAATGGTTCGTACTCTTGGTTGTCTCTCTCGGTGTCAGTGTGCTGGTAGGCTTATATGGTGTGTGTGAGCATTTTTTCTATAATAATGGAATTGAGCCAGTTACGGGTATGGAGAAGTTTTGTACCAACGGATCAGGCGGAGGGCGTATTTATGCCACATTTGGAAATTTTATTTATTTGGCTGTCTACACGCTCTTTCACATGTTCTTTGCTGCCATCGCAGCGGTATCAGTCAAGGATAGTGTTGTAAGGAGGGCGTTGTTAGCGGTACTCTTCTTTAACGCTTATATTTTTTATCTTGCTGGGAGTCGCGGACCGATCGTCGGTCTCTTTATCGCGCTTTTGGTTATGACGGGACTTTACTTGTTGTTACCTACAACAAAACGCTACCGTCTATCCATCGGTCTTTTCCTCGGAGCGCTCATACTTTCTCCCTTTATCTTTTTGAGTATGCGGCACACTGCGTTTGTCCAAAATAGTTTGTTTTTAAATCGTCTTGCCGCCACTCCGCTCGAAAATATTCAAAATCAGCCCCGTGTGAAGATATGGGGCATGGGCATCAATTCACTTGCCGAGCGCCCCTTGTTTGGCTGGGGGATGGAAAACTTTATTGTCCCGTACGCAGCGTATTACAATCCTACCCTTCATGGTAATGAGCCGTGGTTTGATCGCATCCACAACATGTCCCTCGAGTGGCTTGTCATGGGAGGTGTTGTGACGTTTGTATTACACATTGTCTTGTTGGTATGTGTGTTTTATTCGCTTTTCAAACTTGTGAAAGATAAATATATCTTGCCGAATGCCGGTATTTTATTTGTGGGTATGGTTATAGCTTATACTGTTCAGAATTTGTTTGTATTCGATACTATTACAAACTATATCTTCTTCTTTTTGTTGCTCGGATTTTTGCATAGTGGATTTGTAATACACGCAAAGACGGTAAAGCATTCAGCTGCCGAATCGATACATATTGTTGGCGCTGCTTTCGCGATTCTCCTTGTGGCGATAGTGGGAGTATGGCTCAATGCGAAGCCTCTGTTGGCCGCGCGATATCTTTCCCAAGCCATGGGGAGTATTAGTACAGCAAAAAAATCCGAAGATATTACAGGTGCGTTTCAAAAAGTTGAAGCACTGGAGACCTTTGGTAATTTTGAGGCTCGAGAGCGCCTTGCTGATCTTGTGATCCAATCGGCCGTTCGAGGCGGAGATCCAAAATTGCTCATGCCGGTACTCGATGCCGCCATTAGTAGTGTTGAGCAAGTACCCATGGAGAGCGCAAGCGCAAAGCATTTTATTATGCTTGGTAAGCTCTATACGATTAGAGCTCACTGGACGGGTAAAGATAAAGATCTTGCGGAGCAGTATTACAAGAAGGCTCTTGAATTGGCGCCGCACTACCCGCCGGTGTATCTGGGCACAGCCGAGCTTTATATGAGTGTGGGCGATAAAAAGAATGCTCTTATCACTATTGATAAGGTGTTTGCTATGGTGCCTGATAGCGGATCTTTGTTTGATGTGATGCTATCTACGCATATAACGGCACAAGATTTTGCAGGAGCTGGGAGACTTTTCGAAGAGCACATCGTTTCTGGTAAATTAGTGTTTTATCATCCCGTCAGTCATACGGTAGAGACAAATGCTTTCCTGCAAAGACTTTTGAGGACGCCTGGCGATACACGCGAGCGCCTGGCGTTTCTCAAGATTCTTGAGAAGAAGATCGAGCATCCGTTGCTATCTGTAGCGTTTGCGCAAACATATGCTGACCTAGGGAATCGTGTGCAGGCCCGCTTATACGCGGAAAAGGCTCTCACGCAAGATCCGTCGTTGAAGGATCAGGTAGAGAAATTTATTGCGAGTCTCGGCGCTCTTTAGCGACCTTGGCGCGAGAGGAGCACCATCAGAGTTTTGAGCGCGATTGAAAGATCGAGACCGAGGTCTCGGTTTTTTATGTAGTACAAGTCGTATTGGAGTTTGAGGATAGTGTCATCGTGTGATGCATAATAGTAGGGCGGATTGATTTGCGCCCATCCTGAAAGACCGGGGCGGATAAGATGGCGCATATCATAGTAGGGAATATCTTTGCGAAGGTTTTCTACAAACTCTGGTCGTTCTGGGCGCGGGCCGACAAATGACAGGTCGCCACGCAAAATATTCCATACCTGTGGGAGTTCATCGATACGCGTTGAGCGGAGTATTTTACCAATAGTAGTGATGCGCGCATCGCCCTCCTGAGACCACTGGGCTCCATGAGTTTCCGCGGATCCATCGGCATTAAGCGCCAACATGGTGCGATACTTGAGCAGAGTAAATGATTTGCCCATGCGTCCTACGCGCTGTTGGCGGATAAATATCGGGCCTTGTGAGTTTAGGCGAATGGCAAGTGCTACAAATGGCATAAGGAGTGTCGTAGGAATCGCAAGAATAAGGGCAAAAAGGATATCAACACCGCGTTTGCTTGTTTCAAAAAAGAGTTTTTCGGTCTCAGCAATATTTTCTAAAAACCATACTTTTGATATCAGCGATACGGGCACTTTGCCCAAGATCATTTCATAAAACATCGAGACATCGAAAAATCGAATCCCGCAATGGATCGCTTCGTAGAGTGACTGCAGGAGCGTCTCGTTGGTTTGATTTTCTTTTGACGCGACGACGATATCAACCCGATGGGTACTGACAAGCTCGAGTATGTGGGGCGTGACTTCAGGGCAGCGCGCGCTGATGATATAACCAAGATGAGGATAATCTTTGATGGTGCTGGCAAGCTCATCAATATCAGGTGACGATCCTATGAGTAGCACGCGTGTTTTGTCAGCAGAGCGACCTGCAAAGGTGAATACCGATCGCCAGCCAATCATTGCTACAAATGTCATGACGATATCAAGAATAAGATTTATACGGGGAGTGATAGCAAATGCAGGCATAAAGTAAAAGAGGGCGATAGCGATGATACTGCCTGTGAGCATCGCGTACGAGAGATATTTAAAGAGTTGTTCGGGCTTACTAATGATACGGACTTCGTAAAGTCCTGTGATGTAAAAGACGAGAATCCATATAGCGAAAATGACTCCAAACGGCAAAATATGGAGGATAAAATTATCCACAAACTTTTCCGCTCCATACCGGATAAAGAGGGTGATGACGAGTGAAAACCAAAATACGGCGACATCGCCGATTGCAAGCATGATGGTACGGTAAGTGCCGAGGGTCATAGTGTTGCCATTATCATAGCGGGTATTTGCGGCCTTGTCTTTACTAACGCACAGCCGCGTCGCCAGAGATACTTGACAAAAAACGCCCCATACCTTATACTCTTATTACAATGTGTTGTGTTTCCGGCTTGCTGGAGCTCAAACATATGTCCGTACAAAACCCCCGCTTGCGGGGGTTTTGTATTTTTGTGTATATTTCTTCGCATAATAATCGTAATAGATTATACTAGGCAGTACGGTGACTTTGTCGCTAGGTAGGACTTGTGGGCTGGCACTCACATAAGGACATATGTATGGAGTAAAACCCCCACGAGTCCTACGTGGCGATAAGGCCCGTTTTTCTATGGCAATTATGCAAGAAGGTGTCAGCTTGAAACCGTATACCTATTTTAAAGTCGGCGGGCCGGCGCGTTTTTTTGTTGATGTAAAAAATGAGGGAGATCTCAAAGAGGCGATAGTTTTTGCCAAAAAACACAAATTTCCTTTTGTAGTATTGGGTGCCGCGTCCAATATTGTGGTCGCGGATACTGGCTTTCCAGGAGTTGTTATCCGTATGCAGATGCGCGGTATTACGCACGATGGCGATACGCTGACTGCCGATGCGGGCGTGCCAAACGCGGTGCTCGTTGCACGCGCGATAACAGAGGGTCTCTCGGGTCTTGAGTGGGCGATTGGCATCCCAGGCACGGTTGGCGGGTCAGTACGAGGTAACGCAGGATGTTTTGGTGGTGAGATTAAGGATATTCTCAAGACCGTGCGCGTACTCAATGCTGATACAGGCAAGATTGAAGAGTATAACAATGCTTTTTGCCACTTTGCATACCGCGAAAGTATTTTTAAAAAACATCCAAATCTTATCGTGCTATCGGCAACCTTTGCCTTGCGTAAGGGCAATCCCGAAGTCAGTCAGCGTATGGTGCGCCACTACACCGCAGGTAGGTCAAAGAGCCAAGACATCGGTGAGTCATCAGCGGGTTGCATGTTTAAAAATGTCGCGTGGCCCAAGGATGAGGCACAGCGCAAGCGCCTTTTGCATCTTTTGCCGCAGCTAGCTGAGTTTGCAGGGTTCCCGACTATTCCGGTAGGGCTTCTCATTGATCACTTGGGTCTCAAGGGCCGCACTATTGGCGGCGTATCCATTTCTAAAAAACACGGTAACTATATGATCAACCGTGGCAACGCGCGCGCCGAAGAAGTTGTGATGCTGGTAGGACTCGTCAAAGAATATATCCATCGCAAGTTTGATTTGCATCTCGAAGAAGAAATTCAATATATCGGATTTTAGTTTTGGTTGCGTTATACTAAATATATGAGAACAATCATCAAAGGAAAACAGGCAGAGCTTACCCCCGCAATACGCGCGTATATCGAAGCAAAGATTATCGGTCCTGCGACGCGCATCGTTGGCAGGGGTGACGCGCTATTGGAGGTAGAGCTTTCGCGCGTTTCTCGTCATCATCGTAAGGGCAATGTGTGGTGGGTGGAGGCAAATCTCAAAATAGGCAAACAGCTGATACGCGCTGAAGAAGGCGGTGAAGATCCGCACGCGGTTATCGACGCTGTAGAAAACGAACTTTTACGCGAGATCAAATCGTTTAAGGGCAAGAAACAGACAAAAGATATCCGAACCGCGCGCAAGATAAAGAAGGTTCTCAAAAAGATTTAGGTGCTTTGAAAAAGAGAATTTTGTGATGTACACTGGGGTACCTTATGAGTATTTTCTCTTCTCTTTTTAGTGGGTCTCGCGAGCGTGCTGCGCGCGCCTTTTTGCCTGTTGTCGAAGAGATTAATCTACTTGAATCTGAATACAAAGCAAAATCTGACGAAGATATCAGAGCGGAGATTGCGGCCATGCGCGCGCATCCCGATCTTTCGCGCGAATATTTAGATGAAATCTTGCCGCGCGTGTTTGCCATGGTACGCGAAGCGTCACGCAGAACCTCTGGCAAGCGGCATTTTGATGTGCAACTCTTGGGTGGTATCGCGCTTCACAAGGGTACTATTGCCGAAATGCGTACCGGTGAAGGCAAGACATTGGCCGCGACATTGCCTGCCGCGCTCAACGCACTCTTGGGCAAGGGCGTACACGTAGTCACGGTAAATGATTACCTCGCTCGCCGTGATGCGGTGTGGATGGGGGAGATTTATCATTTTCTCGGTCTTTCGATAGGTTGTATAAATCACGACACTTCTTTTATATATGACCCCGTATACGCTGAGGGTTCGGCAGAAGACAAAAGGCGCGATGATCTTGGTAGTTTTAAAGTAGTCGATAATTTCTTACGCCCTGTCTCGCGTCGTGAAGCGTATGAGGCGGATATTACCTACGGCACCAATAACGAGTATGGGTTTGATTGGTTGCGCGATAATCTTGCCGCGTCACTCGATGGCATGCGTCAGCGCGAGCATTATTTCGCGGTTGTCGACGAGGTAGACTCGATCTTGATTGATGAGGCGCGTACGCCTCTCATTATTTCTGCGCCCGACGAAGAAGCCGAGAGCTTATATCGCGTGTTTTCAGGTATTGCTCCCAAGCTTATTCGAGACACTGATTATGCGGTTGATGAAAAACATCGTGCCGTATTGGTTAACGATGAGGGTATTTCCAAAGTTGAGAAAATGCTCGGTATCTCAGATATGTATTCAGAGAAAGGCGTTCGCTATGTGCGGCACCTCGAGCAATCACTTCGCGCCCAAGCTCTCTTTGTCAAGGATCGTCACTATGTTGTTAAAAATAATGAGATCATCATCGTCGATGAGTTCACGGGGCGTATGATGCCGGGGCGCAGGTGGTCAGAGGGTTTGCATCAAGCGGTTGAGGCAAAAGAAAACGTACAGATTCAAAAAGAATCACGCACGCTCGCGACCATTACATTTCAAAATTATTTTCGTATGTACGAAAAGCTTTCAGGTATGACGGGTACCGCCGAGACATCGCGCGAAGAATTTTTGAAAGTATACAATCTTGATGTCACGATCATCCCTACGCACCAGCCCATGATTCGCCACGATCATCCTGATCGTATCTATCAGACCGAGCATGGCAAGTTTATGGCGGTTGCGCGCGAGGTCAAAGCGCGCCACGAGACAGGCCAGCCAGTACTGCTCGGTACCGCATCGATCGAAAAAAACGAGATTTTATCAGAGATTCTTACACGCGAAGGAGTACCCCATCACGCGCTCAACGCTAAAAACCACGAACGCGAGGCAGAGATTATCGCGCAGGCAGGTAAACTCAGCGCAGTGACGCTTGCGACCAATATTGCTGGTCGTGGTGTTGATATTATCTTGGGTGGTACGCCGCCTGTGCCGGAAGACGCTCAAAAAGTCCGTGAGCTTGGGGGGCTCTATGTACTCGGTACCGAGCGGCATGAGGCGCGCCGCATCGATAACCAGCTTCGAGGTCGCGCGGGCCGTCAGGGTGATCCGGGTGAGTCATGTTTTTTCTTGTCATTTGAAGATGACTTGTTGCGTATTTTTGCGTCTGATCGGATTAAAAATCTTATGGGAAAGCTCGGTATCTCCGAAGATGAGCCGGTAGAAGCAAGGCTTGTCACCAAATCTATCGAGCAGGCACAGACCAAGATCGAAGGTTTGCATTTTGATTCACGCAAACACTTGCTTGAGTATGATGATGTGTTATCAAAACAGCGCACAGCTGTCTATCGTATGCGTCGTGAGATGCTTCGCGCGTCACACAATGAAATAGACGCAAAAGTGCGCGAGTTTATTGCCGAGTTTGCGCGCCGCGTGCACGAGGCCAACGAAACGCCCGAGGAAGCCAAAAAAGTATTCGCGGGACTTTTGCACAAGGGGGACGAAGAACTCTTGATACCCGAATCACTCGACTTGCCCGAAGGGTTTATCTCGGTGCTTGAGGCCGAATATCATCTACGCATGAGTGCCAACCGCGAACTCTTTTTGCAAAACGCGCGAGGGCTCTTTCTGCAGATTATCGATATGTTTTGGCGCGATCACTTGGAGGTGATGGAATATACCCGTTCATCGGTAGGACTTCGCGCCTACGGCCAGCGTGATCCACTCGTAGAATACAAAAACGAAGCACATAAACTCTTTAAGACATTCAACGCGAACCTCGCTGCTCTTTTTATTGAAAATGTGTTCAAGATAAATGCTGACGCACACGTCCACTATCACGAAGCGCCGATGGTGACCAACGAACAGCGCGCGGTTGCCAATCGCATCGTCAAAGACGCTCGAACCAAAGACCTCGGTAGAAACGATCCGTGCTACTGCGGATCGGGCAAGAAGTTCAAAAAGTGCCACGGGGTATAATTCCAAGAAGGGGCATTTTGGTGTATACTGGCGCTCTATGCAGTCACCTTGGCTTGATACTATAACAAAAAGTACGAGTCCGCTTCGATTTTTGCTCGTTTCTTCGCGGCCGTATCGTTTGTGGATGACGCTGTCACTCGGCGCGGTTATTTTTGCCGCGTCAAGTTCGGTCGCGATTCCTTATGCGTTTAAAACAATTGTAGATGCCGCAACACGCTCAGCGTATGATGATTTGGCATGGGCGGCAGCGGCGTATGTTGCTATCACACTTGGTTCAAATCTTTTATGGCGTATCAGCGGTTTTGCCGGTATGCGGTGGGTGACAGGAGTACGTGCTACCGGTCGCTACATGCTGACATCGTATGTAACGCGGCATAGTCATCAATATTTTTCCGATAGATTTGCTGGGTCTCTTTCGAGTAAAATTACGCATGCGGCAAACGGCGTCAAAGAGATCGTCGATCAGCTCCTCTGGTCGTTTCTTGGTTTTATTATATCGATTATCGCGAGTTTTATTATTGTGTTTAATACCAGCGCTACTATCGCGTATATTTTCCTTGCGTGGGTCGCGGTCATCACACCGCTCAATGTCGCGCTTTCACGTCGACGCGTGCCTATTTCCGCCGCAACCCAGCGGGCAGAGACAGCGCTCGGGGGCGCTACCGTTGATGTGCTGACTAACATGGGCGCGGTAGAAGAATACGCGCGGCGCCCCTTTGAGCTTGAGCGTATTAAAAAATATATTACGGACAGGCGCGCCACGGGGCTTCGCAACTGGACTTATGGCGAGATGGTACTAACCATAAATAATTTTCTCCAAGCGATTTTTATTGGAGGCATGATTTGGGGTGTTATCGCGTTGGCGCGCGCGGGCAGTATCACCGCAGGCGATATTATTTTGATTTTGACCGTAGTCATATTTATGGAAGATCGCCTCACCTTTATTGGAAATAAGTTTAATAATTTTGCCGATACATGGGGTACGGTAGAAGAAAGCTTGTCTGATATTTTAGTTGATCACAGTGTTACCGATAGGTCAGATGCCACAGACATTATCATCAAAAAAGGTGAGATCATATTTGATGCTATTTCGTTTGATTATGGTGGCACGCGCGTGTTTGAAAAACTTTCGTTCGTGATTCCTGCAGGACAAAAGGTTGGCTTGGTGGGTAGGTCGGGTGCGGGCAAGTCAACGCTCGTAAAATTATTGCTTCGTCACTATGATCTCGGTAGCGGCGCTATCAAGATTGATGGAGCAGATATCGCGGGTATCACTAAAGAAAGCTTGCGTCGCGCGATAGCCATTGTGCCCCAAGAGCCTATGTTGTTTCATCGCTCTATCAGGCACAATATTGAATACGGCAAAGACCATGCGACAGCACAAGAGGTAGAGAGTGCGGCCCGCGCGGCGGAAGCTCATAATTTTATTCAAGCGATTCCACGCGGGTATGATGCATTGGTAGGCGAGCGTGGCGTAAAATTGTCCGGCGGTCAGCGCCAACGCATCGCGATTGCGCGCGTATTTGTCAAAGACGCGCCGCTCTTGTTGCTCGATGAGGCGACAAGTTCTCTTGATAGCGAGAGCGAGGTAGCGGTACAAAAAGCGCTTCTCAATCTTATGCGGGGGCGTACCGTTGTCGCGATCGCTCACCGGCTTTCGACGCTCCGCGCCATGGATCGACTCATTGTGCTCGATCATGGTAAGATCATAGAAGACGGTACTCACGATCAGCTCGTCAAGAAAAAGGGTTTGTACGCAACCCTTTGGGAGCATCAGGCGGGCGGTTTCTTGTCAGAAGAAGATTGATATTATTAACATTCTCAAGTAGTAAAAACAGAGCTATAGTAGGGTTATCTATTATTCGTATGCAGACTAGGATCATAACTATGAAGAAAATCATCATTTTAGGGCTTGCAAGTTCATTGTGTATAGGTTCATTTGCATCGGCACAGACGGGGGCGATGCCTCCATCGCGCATGGCTACTACTACGCCACCTCGTCCTATGAAAGATTTAAACAGGCGGCATATGGATGCGGTATCAGATTTTAATCAGAAAAAACAAGAGGAAAGGCGTGATAAACAAAAAGATATTCGCGATAGCCGCATGGAGACCAAGGCTGGTATTCGCAAAGACCGTGTTGATCTTCATGTGCGCATACATGAAATGCGTCGCGATTTTCGGTCAGGCACTACTACGCCTGATAGGCGTAAGGAGCTTCATCAGAATATGATGATGGAGCGCAAAGAGTTTCAGGAAGGCCGTCACGAGGATTGGAAAGAACACTTTGAGTTAGCAAAAGATCGCCGTATGGACGCCAAAGAAAAGATTATGGGCGAGCGCGCTAAGCTCAAAGATAAGCTCAAAGTCATCAAAGATGAGCGCAAAAAATTGACGGTTGAGCGTGTTGGTAGTCGTCTTGAAGAAGTGCACGACAAGTCGCTCGATCACTTTAATAATGCGCTTGAGCGCCTAGATGGAGTTTTAGACAAGGTTGATACGCGGGCCGATAAGGCGGCTGTCAACGGTAAGGATGTCGCGCAGGTCGAGACTGCCGTTACTACGGCGCGTGGTTTGATCGATGCAGCAAAGAAATTGGTCGCTGACGCAGCTAGTAAAACCTATCTGATTACCGTGACAACCGAGGCCAACCTCGGCTCCGTGGTGAGTGCCACGCGCAAATCACTCTACGATGATCTCAAGGTATTGCATAATGCTGTGCATGATGCGCGTGAAGCAACACAAACTGCTCTCGAAGCTCTCAAGGCGATTCCCGGCATCAACGATGAGCCATCTACAGCTCTCTAGTCATTATTAGCTAATATTTTTTATTTATGGATTCACCAATACCCAGTATGCCAAATCTCAACCCGCAGATGCCGCAGCGGCAAATGCCGACTGGCGGCAACACATCTCAAACTGGGCTGATTATCGCTATCGTTGCCGTTGTTATGGCGCTCATAGCCGGTGGCGTCTACTATATGAAATTTCAGCAGAGCGTAGCAGTACCTCCGGTAGGGGTTCAAGATCAGATAGCGCCAGCCGCTGATTCTACGACGTCGATTGATGCTGATTTAGGGGCTACGGAAGGTATCAATCTTGATGCCGAGTTTCAAGATATTGATGCTGATCTAAAAACTCTATAAAAAGCTATCGTTTAGTACGCAGGTTCAGGGAGTACAGCTAAGTACTCCCCGAATTGTTTTTTGGTTTCTTGCCACGCGATCGTACTTATACGTGATGGCGTGATTGCGTAGAGTGTTCGTTCGTTGATAGCTTGTGTTGTATCACTACTGATGCCAAAAATAATCCCGCGCAGTTTGCCGGTATACGGATCGATGAGTACACCCCCTGACGATCCGTGTTGGGCGGCGATGGTAGCGCGCGAAGCGATGATAGACGCGTTAGCTTCCGTGATAGCGGTGTTCGAAAAAAGAAGATTGAGTCCCTTGAACACTAATTCACTTGAGAGAAGCTCTGCGGGGTAGCTCTGCGTGAGCAGTTGTTCGTCTTTTGCGGATATCGTATCAAAGTCAATCTCCCAATGAGGCCAATTAGCGCGAGCACCTTCAAGTTTCCAGATTGATATATCCATGCGCGCGCGCAGCTGTTCGTCGGTGGTTACAAAATAGTCAGATGGTACAAATACCAATTTTGCTTTGCCAATCTCTACCGCGGGTGAGCCGGCACGAATAGTGCATGTTGGCCGTATATTATTTTTATCGATGATGTGCGCGTTTGAAATGATATAGCCACGGGCATCGATGAGAGCGCCCGTAGCAACGGTATAGGTAGCATCTTTTATGGGGCATAAAAAATTTACCGTCGCTAAAAGTCCTTTCGCGTAAAGTTCGGATTGGGGGATTGGTTTCGGTGGAGGTAGTGGCGGGAGTATTGCAGTCGCTAGTTTTGGCAGCGTTGGTCGCGTGGCAGGTTTTTGCTCCAAGGATTGCGTCGGTTCGCTCGGCGGGGGAGTACTATCGATTTTTTTTGGAGGTAGGATGATTATTTTTTCTGGGATTGCCGGTTGTTCATATATTACTTGTTCTGCCGTTTGGTTTGAGAAAAACAAAAAAGCTGCAGCGATGCATGGTATACAAACAATGGCGCGTTTCACTTTTTTATTGTACTGATGTTTATGGTAGATTGAAAGCAATGAAGAAAATTTTTTTTGTTGGCGCGTGCAGTATATTGGTGCTCACTGGCGCGTATTGGTATCAGCAACAAACGCGCCGCGCCGATGATGGAGCTGATACACATAAGATGACATTCGGCAGTTACGCGCTCGATGTTGAGTTTGCGCGTACCAACGCAGAACACCGGCGCGGTTTAATGCATCGCTACAAGCTCGATGAAGATAGTGGCATGCTCTTTCTTTTCGCAGAGAGCGGGCAGAAAATATTTTGGAATAAAAATACCTACATCCCCCTCGATGTTATTTGGTTATACGAGAATCAAGTTATAGGCATCAGTCAATTACCAGCGATCAGTGAAGGGCTTGTGACTATTTCATCGCCACCAAATACCAATCGTGTGTTGGAAGTAAATCGCGGATGGAGTGCGCGACACGGCATTCAAATAGGTGCGCGTATGTGGTAGGGTAGGGCTATGCTCTATATTGTCGCCACCCCCATTGGCAATCTCAAAGACATTACACTGCGCGCGCTTGATGTGTTGCGTGAGGTTGATGTGATTGTCGCTGAAGACACGCGTCATACGCGCAAACTGTTGTCACACTACGACATTCACAAACAACTTATTTCTTTGCACGAACATTCTCCACGCAACGCATTCAACGGCGTGATCAAATTACTTCAAGAAGAAAAAAATATTGCGTATGTCGTTGACGCGGGGACTCCCGGTATCGCTGATCCAGGTGCGTATCTTGTATCGCGCGTCTCGCAAGAATTACCCGAGGTTACTATCATGCCAGTACCAGGCGCATCGGCGCTTGCAGCCGCGATATCTATCGCGGGCCTCAAAGATAGTAAATTTACTTTCTTAGGGTTTCCTCCAGTTAAACAGGGGAGAGCAGCATTTTTTGCGGAAGTTATTGCGTCTCCCTATCCAGTAGTACTTTACGAGTCACCACATAGGATTTTAAAGACACTTACCGAGCTTTCTGATAATGGTTTATCAATGTTTGATGCGACACTCATAAAAGAAATTAGCAAGGTTTATGAGACAACAACAAGGATGAATATTGTTTCGCTCAAAAATTTGTTGGCAGGTGAGAAAAAAATCAAAGGCGAATTTGTCTTGATTATCAACAAGTAAATAGGCAGTTTTTTCTCGTAATAAATATAGTACTTTTCTACAATAAAGGTATACTTTTTGTTTTCCAAAAGGTGTGCGCTAAGTTGGTCGCTTGCGCAGGTGATTTTATACATTATTATTTGCTCCAAAAGTATGCACTCTTTTTTTAAGCCATGGTTTTTTATCGTTGGTACAGTTTCATCGATGCTCGCACTTGGGTCGGTTGCGAGCGCTTCACATTTTGTTGAAGACGAAGTAATCATCAACGAAGTAATCGCGCAAGATATTTCTCAAAACGACGAAGTATCATCGCTTCAGACGCAGCTCGCTTCTATAATAAGTACAATCAACGATATCAAGATGCATCTTGCCGCTGCTAGTATCGATAATGTGGCTATCAGTAACTCATTAGATTCGTTAACTACGGCTATCACGTGTCCATCACCAAGCATCGTATCTGATTTGAAACGTGGAAGCGCCGATTTGATCATTAGCAGAAATCCGGTGGTACGCGCGCGTGGTGAAGTCACGGCGCTTCAAGAATTTCTTTGGCAATATAGAGGGCGCTACATTAATAATGACATGTGGAAGCCACTCAATGAGCTGACTTCAAAGAGTGATTTGGTGACGGGTACTTACGGTACCCGTACCGCGAGTATCGTTAAGGCGTTTCAAAACCAGTTTGGTGGAGCTGAAAGATGGGAAGCTGAGTTTGGCAAAGTCCTCCAGGGAACAAGAGCTTCCATTTTAAAACAGTGTGCCGCACCGTCGTTGCCGCCTCCTCCAGTTGAATCGCCTCCAACAGCTCCGCGTCTTGTATACAGGTATGCACAGTGGACAAATGTAAATTTAGGGTATCAAGATTTTTCTACTAATGAAAATGGTTTTATTTTTGAACGCAATACAGTCGCGAGCAGCACCACAGGATGGCTTCAACTTAAAACTCTTGCTGCCACCAGCACGTGTTCATCGCGCATGTGTTATGTAGAAGATTCAAATAATTTGGTACAAGGTACTACCTATTATTATCGCCTCGGTGCCTATAATAGCGTCGGTACGGTGTATTCTCACGTCATTGCTGTATATGTACCGCTGCTCTCTCGAACCGATGTCATGCGAGCTGCTAGTATTTCAGATCAGAATATACTTGCAGGAGGGATCCAGCAGACGCTTGGCGGATTTGATGTCGCTATTGCTGGAGAAGATATCTATGTGCCAAATATAACTATTTCACTTGCCTCGAGTATCGCATTCACCAACTTTACTTCGTTATTTCTCTATAACCAGGCTGGCAATATAATCGCCGGCCCTATCAATGCAACATCTAGCCAGTTGACGTTTAAAGACGGAATCATTCTCCCCAAGGGTGACACAACTCTTATACTTAAAGGCAATGTATATCCGGATATATTAAGTTATGCAACCGTCAGAATCTTTACTAATCCTAAGAGGGATTGGCTGGGCGCGGTGGGACGAGTTTCAGGTCAGCCGAAAACTTTTTCTCCCAGTACGGTAGTTTCAAGCGCTACTATGACGATAAAATCGCCGTCACTTTCTGTCACGCCAGTATTCGCGCAACCACAAAATGTTTCTGCCGGTACAGTGGGGGTGGAATTTGGTAGGTTTGCACTTAGCGCAATCAATTCAACGGATGATATACGCGTTAATACTGTGCAAATACGGAAGACAGCGACATCGTCCATCGCATTAGGGCGCGGTATCAGTGGTTTGAAGCTTTTTGATGGCAGCGTGTTACTTACGACGGGCTCAAATATAGTTAATCCGGTTGGCAATACAGAAGTATTGACCTTTTTCTTGGATACTCCTTTAGTAATTTCGCGTGGTACGACAACAATCATACGGCTGTTGGGAGATATCGCAAGCGATGCTCCAGTCGGTGCCCAGGTACGATTTGATTTCTCGGGCGTCCCGCTTGATTGGGTTGTCATGGCAAATACTTCAGGATCCGGTGTTCGAGAATATCTCAACCCTATCGGAGGAATAACGACGACTATTGTTAGCGCTCCAATCCCAACAGCGCCACTGATTAATATGGCGTACGAGATTTCTACATCTACGCCACCGGTAATTAAGATAATTGCGCGTGATCTATCTACCAATGAAGACGGATTTTTCCTCGAGCGAAGTTCGGATAATATTATTTATTCGCAGCTTGCCTTGCTCCCTGCGGTTATTGGTATGAATGGGTCCATTAGATATTTTGATTATGCTATCACCGCAGGTAGCCCATACTATTATCGATTGAAGGTATTCAGTGCCGCAGGATATCGATACTCAAATATAGAAGGCGTGGTACGCGCGCCAACCAATCTTGTCGCGACAGCAATCAACACCAACGCCCCAGGTTCACACCCACGGATTGAATTGACTTGGCAAGACACTTCACAAGGGGAAGATGTGTTTGTGGTATATCGAAGCTTGTATGACAATCTTTGGTCGGCTACCACCGCGACAACGACTAGTAAAAATGTGACGAGGTATTCTGATCACGTGCGGTTGGGAGGTATTGCCACGTCTACGCGGTATTATTACTGGGTGAGAGCAGGGGTTCGTGGTGCTATGTATGCCGATACGGATGCTGTCGGCAGCGTTAACGCTATTGTGACGCCTGTCGGCGCTCCACCAGCTCCAACAGCGCCAACCAACCTCACAAGCACAGGTGTAAACACGGTAAGACCTCCCTTCATCAATCTCTCGTGGCAAGACAACGCAAGCAATGAAGACGGTTTCATCGTCGAGCGCGGATGGGATCGGGACACTACCATGAGTTATCCGTTTATCGCGACAACAACTCGCGCTGGTGTAACTTCGTTCCACGACACCGTTGGCAACCATCCATATGGATTTACTGCTACTTCATCTACCTATCACTACCGCGTAAGAGCGTTTAACGCAGGCGGATCTTCATATTCAAACATAGTTTCGGGGCGAGTAGATGCTCCGGTTTCGGTATCGTTGCCTCCAACAGCAGGCGGTTCATCAATGCGCGCTAAACCCACTGCGCCATCTCCTTCGCCGACATCTAGCTGCCCTGGGCCGTATCATAGGCTTGCGCCTGACGGCCGGTGTGCATGGTCATGCGGTGTTGGTACCTCACCTGACAATATTACAAACGAATGTGTCTGCAATACTGGCTTCACCCAAGTCGGTATAGAGCCTTCCGGCAGAAGATTTTGCTTCTTGGATGCGATACCACCCGTTGTAACCTTTGTATTACCTGTCGGCAATAATATGTCTACCACCACGGCAAAGAACACTATCCCACTTATCTCACTCGATATCACCGATGACCGAGGCATTGCCACCTCAACTGCCCGCTGGACAAATACTGCCAATCGTACATCGGGCGTTCTTTCACCGACTCCCTACGGATGGCTTGCGAGCTCAATACCATTGAAGCTTGGCGCCAATACTATTACCGCGAGCGTTCAAGATATGATGGGCAATATGGGTCGGGCGAGTTTTACCATGACATATCGCCGGGCGTTACGAGCAGATGGCACGATTGATAGATTGGATCTCGCGTCTCTATTCGCAGACATAGAAAGTATCATTGGCGATCTTTCAGCATTGTTGGGCGAGTAACACGAGCGCATCGCTATACAAAAAGCCCCGTTGACTTTCGCGGGGCTTTTTGATAGAGTGTTTGTACAGCCGTAGACGGTGGGCGTCATAGTTATAAGACCTACCCAGGTGTTGCGCATACGGCTTTTGGTCGTATTTTTTATTTATCATAAGAACAAGTATGCCTATTACACGAGTAAAAAAAGAATCAATCGTAGGCGATTTGCAGGATAAGATCGGCAAATCAAAAGCGGTGCTCTTTGCGCGTTTCCACGGTCTTTCAGTCGCCAAGGTGACTGGACTCCGTCGTGCATTTCGTAAAGAAGACGCCGATTATACGGTTGCAAAAAAGACTCTCATCCGCGTCGCGTTTCGCGACGCAGGCAAGGAGCTCTCCATGGATTTACCAGGTGAGGTGGCGGTTGTTTCTGGATTTGGCGATGAGCTTTCGATCTTTCGCGTAGCATCTACTTTTGCAAAAAAGGAAAAAGATGCGTTTGAGATCATTGGCGGATATTTTGAAAATCAGTTTGTTGACGCAAAAACCGCAAAGGCACTCGGCGCGATTCCAGGACGCGAGGCGCTCTACTCGCAACTCATGAGCGTTATCCTCGGCAACACGAGAAAATTAGTTTTCGTTCTTGACCAGTTAGCTCAGTCCCGACGCACCAATGAGAACGCATAAGAGGAAGTCGGGATCCCGACTACGAGCGTCGGGAAAAAAGTCGTAATTACTATTTAGAAAAAACTATTATGTCAGACAAATTCAATGATATTATCGAGAAAGTTGAAAAACTCTCGGTACTCGAACTCTCAGAGCTTGTAAAAGCGATGGAAGAAAAATTTGGCGTGTCAGCAGCGATGCCGACCGCAGTAGCAGCCGCAGGTGGCGCCGAGGGTGGTGCTGAAGAAAAATCATCATTCAACCTTGAGCTTAAAACTACGGGTGACCAGAAGATTCAGGTTATCAAGGTGCTTCGCGAAGCGTTGGGCCTTGGCTTGAAAGAAGCAAAAGACCTTGCTGACGCAGCCCCCAAGGTTGTCAAAGAAGGTATGTCAAAGAAAGACGCCGAAGATCTCAAGGCAAAGCTTGAGGGTGCAGGCGCAACCGCTGAACTTAAATAACGCATATGCACAAAGGTGATACGCTGGTAAAACTTTTCGGGTCGGAGGCCAAGGTACGGCTGTTACGCCTTTTCTTGGTGAACCCTACCGAAGTGTTTGATGCCAAAACGATTGCTCTCCGTATTCATATGAAGCCTGCTGCATTTTCAAAAGATTTGCGCGCACTTCTCGATATGGGATACATTCGCCGCGGTACCCGCGTAGTTACCAGTGCAGCAGATGATCGCGCCCGAGGCGCCCGACGCAAGAAATTGCCAGGGGTTGTCCTCGCGCGCGATTTTGCGTATTTGCAGGAACTCTCAGCGCTTTTGATATCGCAGACGCCTGCCGTGCGCGAGCAGCTTGCCGCCGGCATCAGGGGCGCTGGCAAGGTGTCGCTTATCGTGATTACGGGCACATTACTCAATACTGAGCGTCGTATGGTTGATCTTTTTATCGTGGGTGACAAGCTCAAGAAGCCAAAGATTGAAAAAGCTCTCAAGACGCTCGAAGCAGAGATTGGCAAAGAGATCATGTATGCCATGATGACGACGACCGAATTTCGCTATCGCTATGGTATGTATGACCGATTTTTAAAAGATCTTTTTGATAATACGCATGAGATTGTGCTCGACAAGCTTGATCGCAACCAAGAGGGTAGTATCCCTCTCAACATTTTGCCTTCATAAATAGTATAGTTATTAGAGGAGGGGCGGTTAGTTTAATGGTAAAACGTTCGATTCACATTCGAAAGAGCATAGGTTCGATTCCTATACTGCCCATATTTTAGCATTTCGCTGGCTATTGACTTTTTATACTGTACATGGTATAAACTAAAAGTCGCATGGGGCGACGGTAGAGTGAGGACCGAGCAAGGGAGGATTCTTTGAAAACTTATAGATTGAGTCTTATTGGTTTTGTGGTCGTGGTGTTGTCGCTCATGCTTTCGGGCATGGCGGAGGCTGGGACGCGCGTGTCCAATGGCAAGTACAAAGGTGCTAGCATGTGGAAGAAGATTGACAGCGATACCACGATGTCGTGGGCGGTCTGGCGCGCGAGCGGCGAGATTGCCGAGCGGCATGGAGGTAGCCCAGAGAAAAATAAGTATGATTATACCGGCTATTGTTTCTATGTCGTAACGTGTCCTAAGGCTATCGATGCGTGTCGGTTTGATAAAGAGGTCTGCGGCGTTCTCGGCCCCGATGATCTGCGCGTGATCGGCGATGCAATTCATATCGCCAAAGACGGTTTTGTGTTTGATTGCAGCGTTGATCGGCGCGGGCACTCTTCATCAACCAATCGCGTGGTGCGTTTTGACGGTTCATCCGAAGAATTGTATTCGGAGTACCGTACTACTAGGGGTACAGGCGCACTCACTGGCGTCGAGGGAGCGTTCCAGGGCGACTGTTACTCAGATGATGGAATCAGTCGCGAAAAAATTGTCAACTGACGATGTGTCACGCGCAAGCGTGTACAGCAGAGCCGCAACCCACAGGGGTTGCGGCTTTTTTCTTTTATCCACAAGAGCCCATGAATATCCTATCCTTTCTTGATATAGTAGAAGAAAGGTCAAAAATCTCATTAGTTTCAGTCGAAGTTATAGGTTATTTCTATTTAATAAACACTATTTATGCAGGAACAATTAGGACAAGTTGGCGTTAATGCTCTTCGCGACGCGTCGAGCGCTCTTCTTACTGGTATCGCAACATTTTTGCCGCGCTTCGTCGTGGCGCTTTTTGCGTTTATCATACTCTGGATTGTCGCAGTTATCATCGGTCGTTTAGTCGAGCAGATTGTGCGAGCTCTCAAGCTCGACGCTCTATTGGAAAGTCTCGGCGCAGAGGAGCCGATCTCACGCGCTGGGTACAAGCTCAATATGGGCGCGTTTTTCGGCGGTCTCGTGCAGTGGTTCTTTATGATCATCGGCTTTTTGGTAGCTGTTGATGTCATGCAATTGACCGCTGTGAGCGGGTTTCTCTCAAGCGTTGTGTTGGGATACATCCCCAATGTCATCATAGCTGCGCTTATCGTTGTCGCGGCGGCTCTCTTGGCTGATATCGCGCAAAAGGTAGTGCGCGGTTCAGCGCGGGCGGCTTCTATGCCATCAGCGTCGTTTATCGGTGCTGTCGCAAAGTGGGCGATTTGGGCATTTGCTGTCTTGGCGGCGCTCTTTCAGTTGGGCGTCGTTGAAGCTCTCATTCAGACAGTGGTAACGGCATTTGTGGCAATGCTCGCTTTGGCCGGCGGTCTCGCCTTTGGTCTCGGCGGCAAAGAGCACGCTTCAGAGTTTATCTCGAAGCTCAAGCGTGACATAAAATAAGAGCTTATTTTGACCTTCTAAAACCCCCCGCTCGTCGGGGGGTTTTGCTTTATCCACAAAGGCCAATAGGGGTTATTGACACCTATAAATGCTTAGAGTACAATGCCTCTACGAATGAATACGGTTTTTGTACGAAACATTTTTGTGAGCGGACGACCGTAAGGTCGCTACGGTGCTTATATGTATAGCATCCTCCGCTCGGAGGATGTTTTCGTTTCTGAGCGATTGAATCTTTGAAAATTTGGCAAGAATCTAAATAGAAAGGGTAATATATGCATTTTCTAACGGAGAACCTAAGAGCGTATGGTGGATGCCTAGGCTTCAAAAGGCGATGAAGGACGTGGCTTGGCTGCGATAAGCGTCGGGGAGGTGTCGAGCAACCTTTGATCCGATGATGTCCGAATGGGGAAACCCTCTATGACGAAAATTCATAGAATCTGACGCATAAGAGCGCCAGATGCGCACCCAGGGAAGTGAAACATCTCAGTACCTGGAGGAAAAGAAAAGAATGAAATATTTAGAACACTGGCCTAATACCAATTGGGGCAAGTGTTTTAAATGTTTCCCATTCCCCTAGTAGCGGCGAGCGAAAAGGGATGAGCCCAAACCTTTCACCGTGTACCTATTGGTTTACCAACGGGTACATAGAAAGGGGTTGTAGGGCGATATATTCTCGCAAGAGAGATAAGTTACAAAAGTTGGTATGTAGCAGAAGGTGGCTGGAAAGCCCCGCCAGAGCAGGTGATAGCCCTGTAAGCGAAACACATCATCACTTATTTTATATCGTTCCTGAGTACTTCGACACATGTCAGGGTCGGAGGAATCCGGCAGCACTACACTGCCAAGGCTAAATACTTTTGAAGACCGATAGTGAACAAGTACC
>SXGU01056591.1_pt1 | contig 26699 bp, 23 predicted proteins | sample 3174531 | NCBI WGS metagenome assembly SXGU01 (sample SAMN11356863, study PRJNA531348) | freshwater metagenome | isolation source: freshwater sample F1-140 | place: China: Fuxian Lake, Yuxi | collected 2017-12-25 | reverse complement strand
GCGCTTTTGCGCGAAGAACTTTTAAAAAGCGTCAAAGATCGCGCGGAAAACGTGATGATCGTTGATCTTCTGCGTAACGATTTGGGCAAAATCTGCGAATTCGGCAGCGTCGCGGTCGAAAAATTATGCGATCTCGAAACGCATCCGACGCTTTTTCATCTCGTTTCGACGATTCGCGGCGAACTGCGCGAAAATATCCGGTTTTCCGACATCATCAAAGCCGTTTTTCCGTGCGGCTCGATTACCGGCGCGCCGAAAATCAGCACGATGAAAATTATTGACCGCATTGAAACAGCCGCGCGCGGTCTTTCGATGGGCGCGATTGGTTATTCCTCACACGATTCAGAATTTAAGATTCAAAAAACAGAACATAAAAATCGAAATGCCGAACGCGGACAATCCGCTTTTCCTCTTTCAATTTTGCATTCGATTGATTTAAGCGTGGCGATTCGCACGATAGTTTTTCACGAAAACGAAGCGGTTTTTAACGTCGGCGGCGGTATCGTTTACGACAGCGATGCCGAAAGCGAGTATGAAGAATCGCTGCTCAAAGCAAAAGCACTGCTCAATTCGCTCGGCGCAATATAACGCAGAACATTGCGAAATATCGCGAAACGTTTTGCTGACTTAATTTTATTTCGGCGGGAACAAATTTCATTTTCCGGTGTCTAAATTTTTGCCGAATGCAAAAACACTGAAAATCATATTATAAAGGAGAAATTTGTGAACAAACCGCTGATTAACGTGACGCCGCTGATTGATGTTTTGCTGGTTTTGCTGATTATTTTTATGATCGTGACGCCGCTTAAACCGAGTCGCTTTGCAGTGAAAATTCCGGCTGAACCAGAAGAAATGACCGGCGCTCGCCCGAATATTTATTCGTTAATCGTCGCGATGGAAGCCGATTCGTCGCTCAGATTGAATAATGAAAAAGATTTTGGAACCGTTGCAGACAGCGCAAAGCTGACCGAAACGCTGAAAAAGATTTTTGCCGAACGCCGCGAAAATGCTGTTTACAGTGTTGAATCGGCGCTGAAAACCGAGTTGTCCGAAGATGAAAAAATCGAAAAAACCGTGTTCGTCAAAGCACCGCGTTCCGCCGATTACGGCAGCGTCGCCCGAGTGATTGACGCGGTGAAAACGGCAGGCGCCAGCCCGATCAGTTTGCAGATTGACGACTTGCCGTAAACCGTTGAATTTAATCAAAAATCATCGCCAAAACATACAGATTCACCGCCGAGACGCAGATTTTTTCGAAGTAATTTCCATTGCAAATTCAGTCGGTTCGGCGGTTTTGAACGGCACAAACTTTTTTATTCGCGAAAAGGTTTGTGTTATAATTTTTTTGTCCGGAAATGTGGTTTGACCGCTTTGGCTCATCGGCTCTCCTTAAATCAGAGTTTGTTTTTAGATGGCGAGTTTTTACGAAATTTTAAAGATTTCTCCAAAGGCTTCCAATGCCGAAATTAAGTCGGCGTATCGTCGGCTGGCGCGAAAACTGCATCCTGACGTTAACGGCGGATCGGACGAAACCGCCCGCGAATTTGCCCACATCGCCAAAGCCTACGAAATTCTCGGCAATCCGAAAACGCGCGCCGATTACGACCGCAAACAGCTGCACAATCAATATCAGAATTCCGACAATCCCGATTCGGTTTTTTCTTCGGAAAACTCGCACGCGCGGCGCTGGCGGAAAATGGTTTACGAAAAACGCTACAACGACATTATTGACCGAATGATTGCCGACGAGCGGCGCGAATCAATCGCTTTGCAAAAAGTTATTTTTCCGACCGTCGGTTTATTCGCTTCGACTTTGATGGTTTCGATTTTCAAACCGTCGTTTTTCGCTAAATCGGCGATTATCGGAAAGATTATTTTTATTTCGCTGTTCGTCGTCGGCATCATTCATCTTTTCAGTCGTCTGCGCGCCGGATTTGAAAAATACACGTACAGCCGCGACAATCTGCACGATTCGATTTTAGGCGGAGATGAACCCGAAGCGAAACCTTATTCGCGCTTGACGGCGATTTCTTTTCTCGTCGTCGGTTTTGCCGTCAGCCTCGGCATCGGTCTTGTCATCGGAAATTATTTGGAAGTAATGATCGCCGGTTCGATGCCGCACGTTTTTACGCCGACGATGCGTTACGAATTTCTTTTTTATCCGCCGATTGTCGTGCTGTGCGTTGACGCGATGCATTCTTTCGCCGCGCGAATGGATTGACCGAATTCAAGTTGCGACTTGACAACCCGGCATCCGGCTTTTATACTCTAGAATTTCTCGAAAGCGAGAACGAGATCACTTTTTTATTGAGAAAGTATTAAACAGTTTTTTTAGAGGAATCAAATGCCGAATCATAAATCAGCCGAAAAGCGCGTCAGACAATCAGAAAAGCGCAACACCGTCAACCGCAGCAATCGCAGCAAACTGCGCACTCAAATCAAGAAAATCCGCGCCGCAATCGCCGGCAGCGATCAATCGCAGAGCCAAGAGCTTTTGAATCCGACGATTTCGGTAATTGATAAAGCCGTCAACAAAGGAATCATTCACAAAAACACAGCGGCTCGCTATAAATCGCGTTTGACTAAACACGTTAACCAGTTAACTTAATCGTTTAATTTTTCCACCTCATTACTTCATAGTTTTTCTCCTTTGATTAAATGGAAGCAAGCCAATAGTTCCGGGCTTGCTTCCAATTTTTTTTGCTTAAAACAAAGCGAAAAATTGTAACTTTTTATAAATTTGTTACAATTCGTAATCATTTTTGATCCGGAGAAACGCGCGTGCATTCCGACCGACAATTTCGATTTTACGATTTGATCATGGCGGCTTTCGTCACCGTTTTGCTGTGCTCCAATTTAATCGGCGTGCACAAAGTTTCTTCGGTCAATCTTCCTTTTTACGGCGAGTATATTTTCGGCGCGGGCGTTTTGTTTTTCCCGATCAGCTATTTGTTCGGTGATATTCTCACCGAAGTTTACGGCTACGCGCGTTCGCGCAAAGTCATCTGGGCGGGTTTCGGCGCGCTGATTTTCGCGTCGCTGATGTCGCTGATCGTCACCAATTTGCCGCCCGCGAAAACATTGCCGCCCGAGGTGAATCAGGCGATCAACACAATATTCGGACAAACGCCGCGTATCGTGCTCGCTTCGCTGACGGCTTTCTGGCTCGGCGAATTCGCCAATTCTTTCGTTCTCGCCAAATTGAAATTGCTGACCGGCGGAAAATATCTGTGGCTGCGCACCATCAGTTCCACTTTCGTTGGCGAAGCGTTCGATTCGCTCATTTTTTATCCAATCGCTTTTTATGGAATCTGGTCGAACGAACAGCTCGTCAGCGTATTGATCGGCAATTATTTCATCAAGGTTTTGTGGGAAATCTGCGCGACGCCTTTCACTTACCTGATTGTCAATTTTCTCAAACGTGCGGAAAGCGAAGATTTTTACGACCGAAATACCGATTTTAATCCGTTTAGCTTGGAAACATAATTTTTTCAAGCGAGAAAACGTAATTTCTCGCAAAATGCACGTGTGATAAAATCTGCTTGTAATGAAACTCAGCCTGAAAACTTCCCTGCTCGAATTAAAAGATTACGAAATCGCTAATTTATCGGCGGCGATGGCGCGCAAACTGGCGCTGGCGGTCGCGACTTTTTCATACAAAAACGATTTGACCGATGCGACAGTCGAAGATCTTTTAAATTATTTTCCGATGCGCTACGAAGATCGCTCGAATTTTATGCAGATTGATGAAATCTCCGAAGAACTCGAAGCGTCGGTCGAGCTTTATACGCGCGTGGCGGGCGGTTTTCAGGTCGGCAAAAATCGCGGTCCGAAAGCGCCGCCGCTGTTTATTTTTGAAATCACCGGCGGCGATGCCGAACGAACGCGCAAACCGGTTGTCGTTTGGTGGTTTATTTCCGGCAAAGGCGCTTACAATATCGTCAATTACTGGCAGAAAAAATTCGAGCGCGGCACGCGTTTCGTCGCTTACGGCAAGTGGGAATGGGATTCGCGGAAAAACACTTACGCGCTGCGCATTAACAAACCGGACGAGCTGGAAATTTTGCCGGAGATAAACGATTACGAAGAATTCGGGCTTTTGCGCAATTTAACCGAAAACGAGAAACCGTCTGCCGAAAATGAGAGCGACGATTTGAGCGACGAAGAACTCGATCCGCGTCTCGCGACGATTCACGTCGGGCGACGCGTGCCGGTTTACCGCAAGCTCGGTCCGTTTCAAACGAAACGACTGCGCGAAATCATTTTCAATGTGCTCGAAAATCTCGATGCCGACTCGGTCGCAGATCGCCTGCCCGCCGATTTAATCGAACGGCAAAAGCTGATCAGCCGTTTTCAGGCGATTAAAGAAATTCATTTTCCGCCGGAAAATTCGAGCATTTCCGAATACGAAACGGCGCGCAGTCAGGCGCACCGACGTTTAATTTTTGAAGAATTTTTCTGGGTGTCGTTCGCGCTCCAGCTTAAACGCGGCGAGCGCGCGAAAGAACCGAAAGGACCGATCATCGAAATTTCCGACCGCACCGCCGAACGCGTCAAAGCTCTTTTGCCGTTTGTTTTAACCGGCGCGCAGGAACGCGTGATTCAGCGCATTTTCGACGATATGCAGTCGAACGAGCCGATGAATCGTCTGGTGCAGGGCGATGTCGGCAGCGGCAAAACCATCGTCGCTTTTCTGGCGATGTTCGCCGCGATGGAAAACGGTTATCAAACCGCTTTGATGGCGCCGACCGAAATTTTAGCCGAACAGCACGCGCGCAACGCCAAAAAACTTTTCGGCGCAACATCTTACCGCGCCGAACTGCTGACCGGCGGTTTGCGCGCCGCCGAGAAAAGAAAAGTGCAGAGCGCGATTGCCGCCGGCGAAATTCACGCCGTGATCGGCACGCACGCGATTATTCAGGAAGCCGTCGAATTTGAAAAACTCGGTTTGGCGGTCGTTGACGAACAGCATCGTTTCGGCGTGATGCAGCGCGGCGAGCTGCGCGCGCGCGGCTATAATCCGGATATTCTGGTGATGACGGCGACGCCGATTCCGCGCAGTCTGGCGATGACGGTTTACGGCGATCTGGACGTTTCCGTGATTGACGAGCTTCCGCCGGGACGAACGCCGATCAAAACCGTGGTCGTCGGCGAAGATCAGCGCGCGGGCGTTTATAAAGGAATCGAGCGCGAAATCAGTCTCGGACGGCAAGTTTACATCGTTTATCCGCTGATCGAAGAATCGGAAAAAATGGATTTGAAAGCCGCGACGAAAATGTATGAAGAATTGTGCGACGAGATTTTTCCGAACTTCAAAATCGGATTGCTGCACGGAAAAATGAAGGCGGCGGAAAAAGAAGAGATTATGCAGCGATTCGTGCGCGGCGAAACGCAGATTCTCGTTTCGACGACCGTTATCGAAGTCGGCGTTGACGTGCCGAACGCATCTTTGATGATTATCGAACACGCCGAACGCTTCGGTTTGTCGCAGCTTCACCAATTGCGCGGGCGCGTCGGGCGCGGCGCGAAACAATCGTTTTGCGTTTTGCTGACCGGCGATAAAAAAACCGCTGTCGCGCGCGAACGACTCGGCATTATGGAAGAAACGACCGACGGATTTCGCATCGCGGAGAAAGATTTGGAAATTCGCGGGCAAGGCGAAATTCTCGGCACGAGACAATCCGGCGTGCAGACCTTCAAGATCGGAAACATCATTCGCGATCTGGAAATTCTTGAAACCGCGCGCGCGGAAGCGGAGTTTTATCTGACTTCAAAACGGCTGACCAAAGAAACGTCTCTGCTCGTCGAAGCGGCGAAAGCGGATGCGAGATTTCGGCTCGCCGGAATCGGTTAAGGAATTAACTGTGCGTTTACAAAAACTTACAATTTATAATTGAATTTTATATGCAAATTTGTTTATATTGCTAGTGAAACATTTACTCAAATTATTACTTATACTTTCAGAGTAAATAGCAAATCCAAGCTGAAACCTGAATTCCGAACAATACTCTCATCAAAAAAATTCATTTTTCGCTTTCATTTGTGAATTTCTTATGAAATTGATGAATTGTCGCAGATCATAGACAATTTGTTCACACAATAAAGGAAAATACAATGGAAAACCGACGACCGACGACAACAACAAACCCTTTAAATCCTAAAAAACTCTACGATAGAAGCAAGGAAAACACTTCTTCTACTCGTTATGATCGGTATCAAAACCGCGAAAGCGGCGGCGACAACCGCTACCAAAACCGCGAAGGCGGTGATAATCGTTATCAAAACAACCGCAGTAATAACAATGGCGATAACCGATTCCAAAACCGCGAAAGCGGCGGCGACAATCGTTATCAAAATCGAGATTCGGGCGACAATCGTTACCAAAGCCGTGAAGGCGGCGACAACCGATTTCAGAATCGCGGCGGCAGTAGTAATGACCGATATCAAAATCGCGACACGCGACCGAGATTTCCGAGCCGCGACGCAAACAATTCGCCGAATCGCGACGCACGAGATTCGCGTGATCCGCGCGACAGACGTGATTTTCGGGACAACAGCAATTACCGCGACACGCGCGACACGCGTCCGAGCCGCGATAATTTTCAACGCTCCGACAGCAGTTATGCGCCGAAACCCGGCGGAAAATTTGCCCCGCGCGGTCGTTTTCCCGTCAAAGGAAAACCGCTTAAACCGTGGCAGCAGGAAAACAAAGTAAAAATCGTTTCCGATTTACAAATAACCGACGGCAAACTGCACGGTAAATATTTGCAAAACAGCGCTTCTCCGAAAATGAATCCGACTTCGCGGCGAGTTCGCGAAATTATGTTCAAAATTCTTTTTCGCCGAGTTCGCGCCGGACGTTTTCTCGATTTGAGCGCCGGAGCCGGAATTATCGGCATCGAAGCGATTTCGCGCGGCGCGATGATCAGCACGATGGTCGAACGATCTTCAAAAATGATCAGTTTTATCAAGAAAAATCTCGAAACGTGCGCGGTCAAAGAAGGACACGGCGAAATCGTCGAAATGGAAGCGATTCCGTTCTTGAAAAGAATGGCGAACCGCAAACGTCATTGGGATGTCGTGTATTTCAATCCGCCGACCGAAAGCGAATATGCCGACGTGCTCGAATTTTTAAAACGCGGCGCGGCAATCAAACCGACCGGCGTTTTGGTCGTTGAACACTCGGTAGAAATGGCGCTGCCCGAAAAACTCGGCGTGCTGAAACGCTGGCGCGTCGTCGTGCAGGACGATACGGCGCTCAGCTTTTACGAAAAACAGTAAATTTAATTTCCGTTTGTTAAATCAAGAACTGCGAATTTTGATATTGATTATTCAAATTCGCGGTTCTTGATGTTTGATTTATAAAAAAATGCGAGTTATTGCCGGTTCATATCGCGGACGCGTGCTGAAAAGTCCAGCGGATAATAAAACCCGTCCGACTTCTGATCGGCTTCGCGAAACGCTTTTTAATATTCTGGCGCCGCGAATAAGCGACGAAACGCGCTTTTTGGATTTGTGCGCGGGAACGGGCGCCATCGGCATCGAAGCGATTTCGCGCGGCGCGGCTTTCGCGACGTTTGTAGACAAATCGCGACGCTCGTGCGGTTTGATTGAAAGCAATCTCGATTCGCTCGACGTGCCGGAAAACCAAACCGAAGTCGTTTGTCTGCCAGCCGAAACTTTTACCAATCGCCGTCACGAAAAAAGTTGGGACATCGTTTTTTTCGATCCGCCGTATCAAAGCGAATACGCGCTGATTCTGCACGATTTCGGAAACGCCGAATCGAATTTACTCAGCGACAATGCAATATTAATCGTCGAACACCACGCGAAAAAAGTTTTGCCCGAAGCAATCGCACAGCTGCGGCGCTGGCGCATTGTCAAACAAGGCGAAACGCATTTGAGTTTTTACGAAAAAGCGTAACTTTAATTTCGCGCCGCTTTTTCCGCGTTTCGCCGAAAAACTAATCTAAAAATATTTTTATCTTCGGCGATTCTATTTTCATATCGCATCATCTATTCTTTAAAGATATGAAATTGTTCGTCTGGCTTTTGCTTTGTCTGATTTGGGGACCGACCTGGATTTTTATCAAAATCGGACTCGAAAATCTTCCGCCCATCACTTTCGCTTCCGCCAGATTCCTGCTCGCTGCGATTCTGCTCGCGATTATTATCAAAATTCAAAAACTCCCGTCGCCGCAAACAGCGAAAGAATGGAAACTGATCGCGCTCACGGGAATTTTGCAGTTCACTATCAATTACAGCCTTGTTTTCTGGAGCGAACAATATATTTCATCGGGTTTAGCGGCGGTTTTGCAGGCGATGATCACGGTTTTCGGCTTGGTTCTCGCATGGTTTTTTCTCCCGACCGAAAAAATTACGCTTTTGAAAATATTCTCCGTGATCCTCGGCATCGTCGGTGTTGCGGTCATCTTTTTTGAACAGCTGCAAGTCAACAGTTTCGACGCTTTTGCCGGATGCGTGGCGATTGTGATCGGCGCTTATGCGGCGGCGCAGGCGTCAATTCTCGTCAAAGCGAAAGGCAGCGGAATGCATCCCGCAAGTTTGGTTTTCTGGCAGATGATTTGCGGCACGCCGCCTTTGATTGTGTATGCGCTTTTAAAGGAAGGAAATCCGCTCGATTTGCAGTGGACGACAACGGCGATTTTCTGCGTTGTTTATTTAACGATTTTCGGAACAATCGCCGCATTTTGGCTTTATTACTGGCTTTTGAGTAAAATCGAATCAACCAAAGCGATGATGATTTCGCTCGTGACGCCGCTGATCGCCGTTATTATCGGCGCAGTGTTTTTAGGGGAAACGCTTCCGCCGCAAACCGTTTTCGGCGGAATTTTGATTCTCGCCAGCATCGGATTAATCGTTTTCAAGAAAAAATCGAACACGCCGGTCAATCAAATTGTTAATAAACCATTGACGGCTGAAAACTAGACGGCTGAATACCAAAAGAAAATTAAAATGTTTTTTAAATTTACCACTGCCGGAGAATCGCATGGAAAAGCGCTTGTCGCCATCGTCGAAGGATTGCCCGCCGATCTGCCGATTGACGCGGAAAAAATCAACCACGAATTGTGGCGGCGACAGCAAGGTTACGGACGCGGCGGACGAATGAAAATCGAAAGCGACAAAGCTGAGTTTCTTTCCGGCATTCGGCACGGAAAAACGCTCGGCTCGCCGGTGACGATGATGATCGAAAACCGCGATTTCGTGCACTGGCTCGAAGTAATGTCTGACCGCAAGCTCGAAGTCCAGCCGAAAAATCCGCGCACGGTTTCGCGTCCGCGTCCCGGTCACGCCGATTTGGCGGGCGGGCAGAAATTTCAAACCAGAGATTTGCGCGATATTTTAGAGCGCGCATCGGCGAGAGAAACAGCCGCGCGCGTCGCCTGCGGCGCAATTGCCAAACAGCTTTTGGAAAATTTCGGAATCGAAATAAAAAGCCACGTTATCAAACTCGGCAGCGTTCCCGAAACTCCGCAATCGCAAACATGGGAAGAAATAAAAGCCGTCAGTTCGGAATCGCCGCTGAGTTGCGCGAATCGGGAACTTGAGGCGGAAATGGTCAAATTAATTGACGAAGCCAAACAAAACGGCGATACGCTCGGCGGAATATTTGAAGTCGTCGCTAAATCGGTCGTTGTCGGTTTGGGTTCGCACACTTCGTGGGACGAAAAATTGGACGGTCGCATCGCGCAGGCGTTGATGTCAATTCAAGCGGTTAAAGCCGTCGAAATCGGCGAAGGCGTAACGAATGCCGGAAAATTCGGCTCGGCGGTGCACGACGAAATTTTCTACGGCGAAAGCAATTTTCAACGAAAAACCAATCGCGCGGGCGGTTTGGAAGGCGGAATCACCAACGGCGAGGAATTGCGCGTGCGCGGTTATTTGAAACCGATTGCGACGCTGCGCAAAGCGCTGCATTCGGTTGATATCGAATCGAAAAAAGAAGATTTAGCCGCTTTCGAGCGATCAGATATTACGGCGGTTCCGGCTGCCGGAGTAATCGGCGAAGCAATGCTCGCCATCGTTCTGGCAAATTCGATGCGCGAGAAATTTGGCGGCGATTCCCTCAGCGAAATGAAGCGAAATTTTGACGGCTATCTTAAAACGATTGAGAATTATTAATTTATCCGTCAAACAAGTTGATTATTCTCGCGCATTTTATTTTCCGACGCGTTTTATTTTCCGATGTCGCGGCGAAACTGCATTCCGTTCCAACTAATTTTCTCGACGGCGGCATAAGCCGTTTCGAGAGCTTCAGCCAGAGTTTTCGCCGTCGCCGTGATGCCGAGCACGCGACCGCCTGCCGTCAGATATTCGCCAGTTTCGTTTTGATCCGTTCCGGCGTGGAAAACAAAAACGTCGTTTGATTTCTCAACTTCGTCCAAACCGAAAATAACGTCTCCGGATCGTGGTTTTTGCGGGTAATTTTCGGCAGCCAGCACCACACAAGCCGAACTTCCCGCTTGCCATTCGATACTCAATTCGTTTAATTTTCCGGCGATGATTGCTTCGCAAATTTCGACAAAATCCGATTCGAGCCGCACCAGAATCGCCTGCGTTTCCGGATCCCCGAAACGCACATTGTATTCGAGCACCTTGACGCCGTTTTCGGTCAGCATCAATCCGAGAAAAAGAATTCCGCGAAACGGAAAACCGTCTTTTTCCGCGCCGATAAGCGTCGGTTTGACAATCGTTTCAACGATTTCTGCGGTTAATTCAGCGCTTAACAAACTTGCGTCGGTAATCGTTCCCATTCCGCCGGTGTTTGCGCCGCGGTCGTTTTCGCCGATGCGTTTGTGATCGCGCGTCGGCGGCATCAGCGCGAAATTCTTGCCGTCGGAAAATAAGAGCAGAGAGATTTCTTTGCCGAACAAACATTCTTCGAGAACAATTTTCTGCGCCGCATCTGCACCGACCAGATTTTGCAATTCATTAACGGCGGAAACGGCTTCGGCTCGATTTGCGGCGACGACAACGCCTTTGCCGGCGGCGAGTCCGTCGGCTTTAACGACGACCGGCGATTGCTCACCGCCGAATTCACCGGCTTCCAGAATCTCGGCGGCTTCGACGGTTGAAAAAGCCGTTTTATACTGCGCGGTCGGAATTTTGTGACGCGCCATAAAATCCTTCGCAAACGATTTGCTCGATTCCAGCTGCGCGGCTTGGCGGCTCGCCCCGACGATTTTCAAACCGCGCCGTTCAAATTCGTCAACCATGCCGAGCGCCAGCGAATTCTCGCCGCCGACAAACGTCAGATCAATCGAATTATTTTCGGCGTAATCAGCCAATTCGGTAATCTGAACGGGTTTGATCGCGACGCATTCGGCGATTTGAGCGATGCCCGCGTTTCCATTTGCGCAAAAGATTTTCGTTGTTTTTTTGCTTTTTTTTATCGCCCGACAAATCGCGTGTTCCCGACCGCCTGATCCGACTACCAGAATTTTCATCGTATAAACTTGTTATTTTAATATTAAAATAAGTCAAAACTTGACAGTTAAAGTTATTAGTTATAATTTCAAACTTAGCTTATTTAATATTTAATCGGTTTGTAATTTTGATTCTCACCACATTCAAATTTACTACAAACGCTTGATTTTAACGAGTTAACCCAAAATCATTCTCGGTTCAACGGCGTTATGAAATTTTTATTATTAAAGAGCTAATTTCCTCAATGTTCGATTGATTTGTTACTCTATATTAAAAATTAAAAGCAAGGAGGGAAGTTTTCAAGTATGTCAGCCAACCATTTCGGGTCTACAAATGAATCGTTTCAAAATACCAACGGCACCGAACTCGAATTAGAAGAAAAAAATATTTTGTGTATTGACTGCAACAAGGATTTTGTTTGGTCAATCGGCGAACAAACTTTTTATCGCGACAAAGGACTAAAAAATCCGCCGAAGCGCTGCAAGGAATGCAAGCAAGCCAAAAACGAAAGACTGGCGGCAATCGCCGCCGCACAAGCCGCCGGAGTAAAACAAAGAATCGAAGTTGCCGTTTTCTGCGCGCGATGCAGTGCGCACACGACCGTTCCGTTTTACCCGTCGCAGGGACGCCCGGTTTATTGCCGTTCGTGTTTTTTGGAAATGAATCCGAATCTCATTCAGATTAACGACAATTAATCTTTGAACTCTTTAAATTTTTGCTTTAGCCGCCGACGTGAACGCTCGGACGTTCTTCCGGATTCGGTTCCGCCTGGCGCAAAATTTCACGCGTGACCGGCGCTGTATCTCCTTCTCCAAACAATATATAGCGAATCAGATAGTGAATCGGATTTCCTTCGCTCCAGCCGAAATAAACGTGCGGAATTTTTCCCGTTCGACTTTTCAAATACAGCAACAAACCGGCGATGGCGTTTGGAACGGCAGGCGCTTCCGTACGCAAAATCTTGTAGCCGTCAATATCAACTCCGCGAATTTTCAGTTTTCCTTTGAATTCCGAAGCATCGCCCAATTCAATTTCGTAAAACAAAACCGGATCGGTTGAAGGAATGTGATTGTCAATTCTCTTTTCGTGTTCTTTGAAACGATATTCGGAAACATCGCCTGTTTCGCGCCGGTTCGTTACAATTCTTATATCGCCTTCCGCCAATTCGTTGATAAAAATTTCCGCTTGCTCGTCAAATTCGATATTGTCAATTCTCACTTCGGTCGAACGCAGCGCTCTTGAGATAAGCGACGTGACAATTATTCCAAAAATAAAAAGCGAAGCGATTTTTATTCCTTCCGGCTGTTCGATGATGTTGACAATCGTCGTGTAAATAAAAACCAGCGTAATTGCTAAATACACCAGCCAGATTTTCTGCGCTTTTTCCCAAGCCGATATTGTCACGGCGACTGCGGCTGAGGTCATCAACATTAAAACGCCGGTCGCGTAAGCGCCGCCTTGCGCCGCCACGTCGGCTTGAAAGGAAATAGTGACGATAAAACAAATCGCCGTAAAAACCAATACGAGCGGTCTCGTCGCCCGCGCCCAATCTGGCGCCATTCCATATCTCGGTAAATAGCGCGGAACAATATTTAGCAGTCCAGCCATTGCGCTCGCGCCGGCGAACCACAAAATCAAAATCGTGCTGACATCGTAAAAAGTGCCGAAAACTTCGCCGAGATATTCGTGAGCCAAAAATGAAACGGCGCGTCCGTAGGCTCTGCCGCCTTCGCCAAATTCGTTTGCCGGAATCAGCATCGAAGTGATGATGCTGCTGCCGACAAGCATAAAACTCATAATGATGGCGGCGGCGCTCAGCAGTTTCTTTCCGTTTTTGATTCTGCCTTTAATATTTTCACGCTTTGCCGGATCATCGAATCCAGTCGAATTGACGGATAATTCCTGAGCTGATTTTTCTTCTTCAGCGGTTGATGTCTCATCGCTTTTGATTAAAGGCATCACAACCACGCCGGTTTCAAAACCCGACAAACCGAGAGCGAGTTTCGGAAAAACAAAAAGCGCGGCGAAAACCATCATCATCGCGCTTCCATTAACGTTCGGACTTTCCCACACCGCCGCCTGCCAATTGCTTAAAACATCCGGATGCGTAAATATTTCATAAAAGCAGCGCCAAATGACGATGACATTCATCAACAAAAAAACCGCGACGATGCCGACGGCGATTCCGATTGCCTCGCTAAAACCTTTGAGAAAAACCGCGCCCAGAAATCCGATTAAAATTAATGTCACGATAACGCGATGATTGAGAAATTGTAGATTGTGTTCAACGAAAGGATTTTCAATGATATGCGCCGTGGCATCAGCAGCAGACAGCGTGATTGTAATGATAAAACTGGTGGCGACAAATCCGAGCAGCGCGAGCACGAACATCTTTCCTTTCCAGCGCGACAACAGATTTTCCAGCATCGAGATGGAACCATCGCCGTTCGGACTTTCTTCAGCAACTCGGCGATACATCGGCAAAGCGCCGAACAAAGTGAGAAGGACGAGAACTAAAGTTGCAATCGGCGACAAAGCGCCTGCCGCTAAAAAAGCTATTCCGGGCTGATAGCCGAGAGTTGAAAAATAATCAACTCCGGTTAAACACATCACTTTCCACCAAGAGTGTTTTAGATGTTTTCCGCTGTGCTCGTGCGGTCCTTCAATTTCTCTAACTCCCTGAAAAAGCCAATCTCGCAAGCGTTGATTCATATTTTTTTCAACACAGGTTTGTGGTAATTTGGACGACAAACGATTAATGACCAGCCGACTCCCAAGCCTGCTAGTCATTAAAAGAATTACTTTATTTCCCGGTTAATTTCGGCACCAATCGGCAGAGCCATTTGTAATATTAGAAAGACGTTTAAAATCTTACGCTTATTTATCGTGCGGTCAAGCGCAAAAACTCTTCTTTAAAATATTAACGGGGCGACGTCTCCCACACCGTCGCCCCTAGGTCACAAGTCCTCACCCCTTGTGACCAAATGTTCACCGGGGAGGTGAACAACCTCAATTATGCATAATAATTTCTTTTTTGCAAATTGAATAAAAACTATTATACTACTCTATTTTTTAGTTATTGAGGTCGCTTGTATTCCAATTATTGGCGAAATCATCAACCGTCAAACCGCCGACGATTATTGATTTCTGACCGGATTTGGATTCGATGTAGAGACTGTATTCGCCCGGCGGAATTTGCGAATCCACTCGCAATTCAAAGCTGATCGCCGACACATTTTCTCCGAAATCGTGCGCTGCAAAACTTTTCGGAATTGCGGAAAGATACGGTGAGTTAAAGCCGATTTGATAACTGTCGAAATTGATATTTTTCCCGCCGACGAAAATCATAAAAGTTTTTCCGCCGTTAATGAGCACCGAGTTTTCGGAAAGTTGACCGTTGAAACCGACATATTGCAATTCAAAATCGGCGACACTGGCGTTGATTTTTTTGTTGAGTACTGAAGTTCTCCCCTTAAACACTTCGATATTTCCAACTTCTTCTACCGCAACAAGCGATTTGACTTCCGGCGCGGGCTGCGCGTAGATTCTGTATTTTCCCGGATTCATTCCTTCAAAAACGAAATAGCCTTCGCTGTTGATCGAGCCTTCTCCGCTCACTTTACCGGTTTCAAAATCTTCCGCCCAAACCAGATAATTTTTTAGAGATTTGCCGCTGTTTGCCGTCAGCTTTCCGCTAATTGTTCCGCAGCAGTTTTCCTGCTCTGGATTTACGCCGTAAACAGCACGAATTGCCGCTACATCTGTTTCCGCCAAAGTTCGCGAACTGTAATTAGGCAAGTTATAAATACCGTTTTTACCGCTGCTTTCGTGCATTGTCGAAGCAAGCACTGATGAATGTTCGAGTCCTAGAAGATGTCCGATTTCGTGCGTTAGAGTAGATTGCAGATCAGACGTGCCGATTGAGCCGTCAGTCGAAAATTGCTGATACGGATTCAAAATTATGTCGGCTTCGGTGATAAAACCCTTTTTGTTAAAGAAAACTCTTGTGCGGGCAGCGACAGTTTCCGCGTCTTTACTGAACAATAAAAGATTTTCCGGCGTTTGCGCGATTGAAATAAGACTAACGCCGTCGCCGAGATTTCCGGTCGGGCTGACCGATTGCTTTTCAGTCGCTAACTCCTCAAATTTGATGTTGGCGGCTTTTTCCCAAACTTCCAAACTGCGTTGAACCGCACCTGAAATATCGCTGCCGACTTTGATATTGAGGTTCGATTTGAACAATGAACTGGAGACTGAAACGGGAATCGTTCCGTTTTTCCAGCGCAAAGTGGCATTCTGTTTTTCTTCGGAATATTGCGGAGCATAAGCAATCGCTGAAAATGAAAAAACATTCAGCAAAAAAAATGCGGCAATAATTCTCGAAAAAGAGTGCATAACAATTTAAGCTAGCGAATAATTACTGAGTTTTTGGTGAAAAGCCGTCGGCGTTTTCGCGTCCGACGTTTTCCAAATCGGCGAAGCCGACGACTAAAAGAAGAGCGATTATGCCGAGCGACGCGATCACATACAAAACCGCAATTTGTTCTAAATAAAGCAAAATGCCGATTACGATTGAAACAAGAACGAGCCAGAAAAGAGCGACAGTCCGGCGACTAAATTTACTTTGATTTTCCGTCATATATAAAGTGATTACAGCAGCAATTAAATAAGGTGCAGTTTATATTGATAACAAATTTTTTTGATTTGAACAATTAAAAGCGGTTGTTATCACACAATTTTGTCAGTCAATAATTCGCAGAGGCAGATTATTCGGTTTTGTTTCACTGCTATCGTTCAAACTGATAATCGGCGGATATTTTTTTCTATCGCGCCCTTTTTCTCCCACATCAATGATATCAAATCCCTGCAAAACAATGTCTTCCGCCTGTTTCGCTTTGATTTTTGCCAAATCAATTTCGATGATTTTCGTTTCGCGTCCCGTGCGGCGAAAAAGTGTGATCGAATTTTCCTGAGAATTTTTCGTCAAACCGCCCGCGCTGTCAATAGCACGCGAAACGGTAATTTGCGCGCGAGAAGCGATTTGTTTCGGATTATTTACGCCCCCGATAATGTAAATCGGTTCGGCTTCTAAAACGGTAACGACATCGCCGCTGAGAATTTGCGGGTTGGCGTCTTTATTGCCATTGATTAACTGCGCGATTTCAATTTTTAAGAATCGTGATTCGTCGCCCTGACTGGTTTTGACAAATTTTTCCGTTGCGCCGTTTGTCGCTGATTCGGCAGCCGCATCGCGCGCCGAACAATTGAGACTCGACGGACGAAAAACCGTGATTTCCCCGCTTGCGCGCTCGGACAAACCGCCGGCGATAATCAATAGCTCGTTAAGAAAAATCGCGCGTTTAATCTGAAATCGCTGTGGTTTTTTTACGGCTCCTTCTAAAATGGAAGTTGCCCGATTTGAGCGGTCAATAATTTTGACGCTAACTTTCGGTTCGCGAAGCAGTTTTTGATAGCCTTTCGCAACTTGCAACGCGACTTCTTCTTCACTGCGACAAAGAGCGAAAATCGGCTCTTCAATAAAATCAAGACCGTTTAAAAAACCTTCGGGCGTCAGGCGACCGCGCCAGTCATATTCAAAACTTCCGATAACATCAATATCAATTAAATCGCCGAAATGAATCAAATTTTCCCTGACAGTTTGGTTTTCGGTCGAAGAAATCTCGGTTTGTGAAGTTTGAGCGGCAACCGCACCTTGCCATAACAGGCTGCAAAAAATAATAAATTGGTACAATTTGCGGTGTTTCATCAATCGGCTGATAACTTGATTTACCGGATTTGAAGCGGCGGTTTTATCTTTTCGCTTTGACCGGATCAGCCGAAACCGAGTTGTTTTCAGTCAAATCGCCGCCGAAAGTTCCAGCTTTATTCTCACTCTTTTGCTGTGTTTTTTTTTTACGCGTTGGTTTTGAATCAACTGTTCCGGGCACGGCGAAACCGACAAATTCCCAATTACAACCGTCGCACAATAAGTGGTAACGGCAAAATATTTTTAACCAAATCGGCGTCGGACGATAACCGCGCCTCACCCTGCTGCTCGAACATTTCGGGCATTTCTGACTAATCATAAGTTTCTTCGACGGAGGAGTTTTTACTAATCTGTTTTTTTACCTTTTTGCTATTTTCTAAAATATGAATCTTTTCGATTTCAGCGGTGATTTTTTCCGCCGCGAGGCGTTGTCCTTCGCTGTTTCTGTCGTTTTTGTTCAAATAAAAAAGCGCGTCACGATAATAATTGACGGCTCTTTTGTAATGTCCTTTGAAAGCCGAACGTTCGGCTTGTTCAATCCAATGTGAAACTTTAATAGTAGCGATAAACTCATTTAGTGCATCTTCGGAACTTTTGAGTTGTATCTCATTCGGATAAAACTGCAAAGCCGTGTGCACAATTTTCAAAGCTTTTTGCGAAGCATCCAGTTTTTCATCAATGCTGCTGTTCAAACTCGCTTCCTGAGTCAAAGCCCGCGCCTCGATGCTCGCCCATTCGAGCAGATGAAAACGGTGCAATTCTTTAACGACTTCTCTGCCGCGACGCAATGCGGCGATTCGCGGCGAGCCGACGGAAACTGTTTTGAGTTCGCTTTTATTGAGCGACAGATATTCATTGCAAATTTCAAAAACCTCATAATGCCCGTTTGAGAGTTTGTTTAAAACTTTCGCCGCCGATGATTTTCGTTTGATTTCGCCGATAATCGAGGCGTTTTTTTCGAGCGTCAGTTTATGCGGATTATTGATTCCCGTATAAGCCGTTTTCACGGAACTCAAATTATAATCAAGCTGTTTTTGCGCCGAGAGATATTTCAAACGCGCTTTTCGCAAAATCACTTCGCGCAAAAAAACGGCGGCGGCTAAAATTATGCTCGCGCCGATTCCGGCTCCGACCCACGGAGTTTCTTCGTAATCGTCGTGAAATACGCCCCACAACAAAAAAAAGACGCCAATCGTCACAGCCGCGGCTAAAATATAATAGTTTGAAGCGGGAAGCCAAAACGGACGACGGTAATTTGCCGGATGATGTCCGTATCTTTGCAATGAATTTGTTTTATTTGGTCTTCCGTTCAATTTTTATCTCCCAAAATGCTTTCAAACCAAAGCCAAATGTTTTTTATATTGAAACTTTAGCCGCTAAATGTCAATCAAGTTACAATTTCTGGTTTTACCAATTTGGCTGATGACACAAAAATTTCTGCTATACTTTTTATATATGTTTAACGAAATTACGTGATTTGAAGACGCCCGATCATTAAATCATTTGAGAAAACGGCGTATATTGTAAAACTTTCTTGGCTGCCAAAAAAGAATTTTCGCAACAAGATTTTCACTTCATAAATTATTTAGCTTGCACACTTAACCGAACTAAAAAATGAGTATCTTTAAAAAACAGAAAAAGGAAACGCCGCCGAGCGTTTGGGCGCGTCCCGAAATGAATGTGACGTTTCGAGCCGAAATTATGCCGGGAAAAAACCGCGAGGAAAGAACTTTCAAGATCGAAAAAGTTTTGTCTAACGGGCGCGTTTTGCTTTATGATTTCAACGGCGAACACATCGAAAACGAATTTGAAACAGTTAACTTTCTGCGCGAAAAAAATCGGTAAATTACCATTCGTAAACCGCACCGACTTCCAAAATCGCCAGATTAGGAATTTTCAAACTTTCGATCTGCTTAATTACTCGTTCGCGATACATCGGTTTAATATTGATAATAAAAATCGGGCAGTCGAGATGAACGCATTTGGCGATTTCCGCGTGCAGAGACTTCGGCGTCAAATGATGCGAAATATGCGCTAAATCGTTTAATTCATCTGGAAAAGCGCATTCGATCAAAATCGCATCGAGCCGCTTTTCGAGATTTGCCGCGTCCCAGAATTTATCCATTTCCGCCGTGTCTCCGGTCATCGCAATCGTCGTTTTTTCGTCAGAAATAATCAAACCGACCGTCGGCACTTTGTGATTTACTTCGATTGCCTTGAACGATAAATTTTTAATCGTAAAACTGTTTTCAGCTTCAAAAATCTGGTATTTCATCACCGCGCCGTGTCTGCCCGCCAGTTCGGAAAAGCGCGGGTAAACCGACCAGTTAAAAATATCTCGCTCCAAAACCGTCACTACTTCAGAAGTTGCGTGAACGCAGACGGGTTCGTTCAAATTGGCAAAAAGATCGTCAATAAACAGCGGCAATCCGGCAATGTGATCGAGATGAGCGTGCGTCAATACAACGTCGCGAATTTTCTGTTTTTGTTCGACGCTCGTCGCCATTGCGAGGCTTCCGGCATCAATGGAAATTTCATCATTGATTACAAAGCAAGCTAGATGCTGTCGTTTTGAGGCAGCGCCGTTTTCGTCGAAAGTGCTTGGAAGTAGCTGAAATTTCACGTGTTTATCAAAAATTTATCGAGCGCACGTTTGCGCGCGACCGCCGTCTATTTCGTAAGTCGCTCCGGTTATCCAGCCCGCTTTTTCCGATGCGAGAAAGAAAATCAGTTCGGCGACTTCTTCCGGTTTGCCGACGCGTCCGAGCGGATGCGTGGTTTTAGAGTGCTCAAGAAATTTTTCGTAAGCCTCGTTTTCCATTCCGCCGCGCTTGTGCAAATTTGTTTCCACAACTCCGGGATTGACGGCGTTAACGCGAACGCCGTGCGGTGCCAATTCGAGCGCCGTGCAGCGCGTCAACTGATCGGCGGCGGCTTTTGAAACGCAGTATGCCAAAACGCCCGGAAACGCCCGCAGTCCGGTCACGCTCGAAACATTAACGACGTTCCCTTTTGAATTAATTAAATGCGGCACGCATTTCTGCATTAAATTAAAGACCGAACGGACATTGATATTCATCATTTTGTCCCATTCGTCGAGCGTTGTATTTTCAATCGAGCCGTTGAGCAAAATTCCGGCGGCGTTCACCAAAACGTCAATCTGACCGTAGGTTTCTACAATTTCGCTGATTAATCTGTCAATTTGCGAAGCCTCGCGAATATCGGCGAGCGCGATTTTTATCGAACCGTTGCCGCTTTGCGTCTCGTCGCGCAAAAGATTCAGCTCTTTTTCGTTTCTTCCGACGGCGACGACTCTGGCTCCGTTCGCCGCAAAAAGCGCCGCCGTCGCTCGTCCGATGCCGCTGCTCGCTCCGGTTATGATGGCAACTTTATCATTCATATTTGATGGATTCGCTAAAGTTAGATTCTTCCAAAAAGATATTGAAAAGTTAGCCGGAATGCAACAAACGACTCGAAAAAAGCGCGAAAAAAAGGACAGCCGAATCAAAGCTGTCCTCAAATATATGGAGATTGTCTGCGTGAAAAAGGCGAGTCGTCCTTTTCGCCCGAATATTAACTAATAAAAATCTTAGATTTCGCCGACTGGCTGCGTCGGCGTGAAGAATTTCTCGATTGCCATTTTGGTTTCTTCGCGTTTGCGCGTTTGAAAATCGCTGACCCAATTCGTCACCGTTGAAACCATCTCGCGTGCTGTTTCCTGTTTCGATTTTTTGATGACCGCGACGCTTGCCGCTGCATTCTCTTTGATTTCGTTTTTCTTGATTACTTTAATTTTCCCCTTTGTCGTCATGATTGCTTTCTCCTTCAATTATAAATCCAATTTAGTTCCGTTTAAGTGGAGTATTTATTATTCCGTTTTCACCTTCTGCAATTTCGGTGCCATTCAATGAACGGGTGCGAAATTATTTTTTGCATTGTTTTTTTATTTGTTTTGGAAGTTTTTGCGATTTTTGCATTCTGCCAATCAGCCGCGCGGTAAATTGGCGCTTTGCTAATCTTTACTAACGACGCTGCCGCCGAAAAAGTTCCGAGAAGTTTATTATAAGCCTGATTTTTACGGGCTGGAGTTCGGATTCAGCTCAATTTCGATTGAGTATTCGGCGTTGGCATATTCATTGCCGTTTTTCGCCGGTAATGAATCTGAGCGACGTTTTTATCATTTATTTAGCTTGCGGCGCGCCGGTCGGCGTTTACTTTTATTTGCAGAATCGCCGTCGTATTTCTTCAAGTCATTTGTGGCTCAAAACCGTACTAAACTTTATTTTTTGGATTCCGCTTTTCGTGCAAATAATACAGCGCAGCCAAATTCTGAAAAGTCTGTTCGAGAAAGATTCGGAATCAAACCGATATTCCAGTAAATTGTCGGATCAAATCGCTTCGGCGCAAAAATATCTGGAGAAAATCATTCTTAAAAGCGAGATTAACCTTTCCGTTTACGAATTTCGCGAAGTTTACGAAAGATTCGTCGGGCTTTCGCTGGCGTGTCAGGTTCGCGATAAAAAACCCGCCGCGCACGAAAAGGAAATTTTTCTCGTTACCAATCATAAAAACGCCGAGATCGGAGCGCGCTGTTTTCACCGGCGCAACCAAATGCGCTTATCTTTTCATCAAACCGAAGCCGAAAAAGATTTTTTGCAAATAATTAAACTGATAACGAGTTCGGTTGAAGATTCGTCGGAGCTGCACGATTCGTTGAAAAAATTATTTATTGTTTTAGGAAACGCCAATGCGCAATCGTCGCTCGATGAATTATTCGTCCGCGCGCGGCAAATAGACAAAGAAATTTCCGTCCGAAATTTGGAAAAAGATTTATGGAAAGCCGAAAAACACAAACCGCAAACCGTCAGGTCAATTTCGATGAATATTTCGACAGTCGGCGCGAAAGCGAGCTCGTTCACCAAAGACTGAATATTCTCCTCGCCGCCAATGCCGAAACCGAACGACAAAAAAGCGCGTTTCACTCGGAAAAAGAGCGCGCGGAAGCGCAATTACTCAAAAATCCGCTCAATCTTGAAAAAACTTTTTCCTATTTCGGTTTGATTCTCGGAACTCTCGCGCCCGCTTCGATTTTCGCCAAGTTCGCAATTGATTCGGGAATGTTGCAGCGCGGTGAAGTTTGGATTCTCGGCGTTTTGTTTATCGTCAATTTAATTTCGGCGATTGTCGGTTATTTTTCCGGAAAACTCATCGCCAATTCGGTGCGCGAAATCGAAAAATATCCGTGGTGGGCGATGCTGTTGTTTTTGCCGTTCGTCGGAATGCTTTGGGGAATGATTTCCGGCGGCGCGGGCGGCGTCGTTATTTTTCTGTTCGGCGCATTTTTCGGCGCGATTTTAGGCGGCGCGGTCGGCGCGGCGGCGCTTCCGCTGTTCGTCATTTTTCATCGTTTGCTGAAAAAAGGCGAAATGATCGAGCGCAACCATTTTCTGCCGATTGCGTTCGGAATCACGCTGACAATCTGTTCGTTTATTTTCGGCTTGTAAATTGACGGCTCGCGACTTTATTCGTCCACGTTTTTGAGTTTTCACGTTCCGCAACGCGAATGATTTTCGATATTAATTTAGAATCGAGGAATTAACCGATTCATCAAATGTTAATTCTGCTTCATTTATTCGCGCTTTTCCTGCTTGTTTTGCTCGGCTTTTATGTTTTCGTCGCCGACCCGCGCAATCGCGCGCATCAGACTTTCGCCGCATTCATCTCGTTTCTCGCTTTTTGGACAATCAAAGATTTAATTTTCTGGAATTTTTACGACGAAAAAATCGGCGCGGGCTGGTGGGTTTCAACGAGTTTCGTCGTCGCGCTTTTAATGCAGTGCGCGCTCGTCGTTTTTGCGTGGGTTTTTCCGGAAAACGCGCGCACGCCGCGCCGGAAAGCCGCCATCGTTTTCGCGCCCGGTTTGATTTTAATTCCGTCCGCCGCGCTCGGCTTATTGTGGAATTACGCCGGTTTCCAAAACGGCAGTTTTATTATTGATCTCGCGCCGCTCGCCTATGCGTTTGTCGTTTACGTTTATTTCGTATTTTTTTACGGCGCGTTTATTCTTTACCGAAAATACCAAAAATATCGCCGCACGCAGCGCGGACAACAGCTCGGCGCGATTCTCTGGGCGGTTTCAATCACCGGAATCTTAAAAACTTTGGCGAATATCGTTTTGCCGTTTTACGGAATTTACGCGCTGCTGCCGTACAGCACGATTTTCGTGCTTCCCGGCGTTTTGATTTACGCTTACGCGATTTCCAATTTCAAACTTTTCTCCTTGCAAACCGCGCTCAATCAATTCAGGCTTTTTCCGATTGCCTATAAAATCGCGCTCAGCATCGCGACAATCGCTATTCTCAGTTTTGTGATTTTTCAGATTCCGATTGTCTGGTGGGCTTTTCAAAACGGAATGGATTTTGAAGCGTGGCGCAAATATCTGGTTTTCAGCGTCGTTTCCGCGCTCGTGCCGAATCTTTTGCTGCTGCTTTTAATCGTGCGCGCCATTTCCCGACCGTTGCAGAGAATCACGCTCGCCGCCGTCCAAGTTACCGAAGGAAAATACGGAACGGAAGTCGAGCTGCGCAAAAGCAACGACGAAATCGGTTTGCTGGCTGATTCGTTTAATGAAATGAGCCGCAAAATGGCTTCCGACATCGAGCAGCTGCAAAAACTCAACGAACAGTTGATGCGCACGGAGAAACTCGCGGCGATGGGAACGCTCGCGTCCGGCGTTGCGCACGAAGTCAACAATCCGCTCGCTTCGATTTCGTCTTTGATTCAGATGATGCAGGCGAATCCCAACACGGACGAAAAAATCAAGGATAATCTGCGCCTCATTTCAACGCAGATTCAGCGCATCACGCAGGTGACGCACGATATGATGGATTTCGCTCGCGTTCGTCCGGCAGCGAGGAATTCGGTGGAAATCAACCGCATCATCGAAACCGCGCTGCGGCTCGCAAGTTTTGATAAAGCGTTTCAAAAATTAAAGTTAATCAAAAATCTCGATCAGAAGCTAACTTCCGTTTACGCCGACGGCGATCAGTTGCAGCAGGTTTTTCTCAATCTTTTGCTCAACGCGCGCGACGCGATGAACGGTGACGGCGAGTTATCAATCAAAACATTTTCCGGCGGCAATGAAGTGATCGTTGAAATCGCCGACACCGGCGGCGGCATCAGCGAACCCGACCGCCAGAAAATTTTCGATCCGTTTTTCACGACCAAACCGGCGGGCAAAGGAACCGGACTCGGTCTCGCCGTTTGTTACGGAATTATCACGGCGCACAACGGCAAAATCGAAGCCTTTTCCAATTCGCCCGGCGGAACCGTGTTCAGAGTTTCCATTCCATCAAACGACAACCAAAACCGGTAGACAAAAAAGTTTTCAAGCAACTTTTCAAACGCTGAATCCAAGCGGCGCGCAAATTCTACGTTTGCTGAGTTTGGCTAAATTTGTCGTTTTGCTTTGACGAGCGGTAAAAGTGCGTCGTGATTCTTGACAGTTGCGCTCGATTCGTTGCAATTTACATCTAACGCTTCTTTTTTAATCAATTCACGAGGAAACCAAAAATGAAAATCAGATTTTTTAGCTTTTTCGCTATTTTTCTGTTCGTCTGTGCGATTTACGGGCAGGAAAAAACGACGGCTTACATCAATGCGCGCATTATTCCGGTCGTCGGTCAGCCGATTGAACAAGGCGTTCTGCTCGTTCAAAACGGCAAAATCACGGCGGTCGGCGATGCGCGCACCGTTCGATTGTCAGCCGACGTGCAAACGGTTGATTTGCAGGGCAAAACGATTATGCCCGGAATCGTTGACACGCACAGTCATATCGGCGAAGGCGCGGGCGCCGACGGTTCCGCACCGATTCAGCCGGAAGTGCGCCTGCTCGATTCGCTGAACGTGCGCGCCGCAAGTTTGCAGCGCGCGCAGGCAGGCGGTTTGACGACTGTTAACGTGATGCCCGGTTCCGGTCATTTAAACAGCGGTCAGACGCTTTATATCAAACTGCGCGATGACGCCGTCGCGATTGAAGATTTGCTGATTTACGATCAAAGCGGCAGATACGCGGGCGGCATTAAGTTTGCTAACGGAACGAATCCGATTCGCGCGGGCGGCGGCGCTTTTCCGGGGACGCGCGCAAAATCAGCCGCGCTCGTCCGCGAACAATTTTACAAAGCGCGCGAATATCGCGACAAAGTTCGCCGAGCCGGAACGGACGCGTCGAAACTTCCGCCGCGCGATCTGGCGATGGAAGCACTCGTCGAATTGCTTGACGGGAAAAGAGTTATTCATTTTCACACGCATCGTCACGACGATATTTTAACCGTCATCCGCTTGCAGAAAGAATTCGGCTTCAAAGTCGTTTTGCAGCACGTTTCCGAAGCGTGGAAAGTCGCCGACGAAATCGCGAAAGCCAATCTTCCCTCTTCGATCATTTTGATTGACAGTCCCGGCGGCAAACTCGAAACGATGGAAGTCAGCTACACGAACGGCGCGGCGCTCGAAAAAGCGGGCGCGCTCGTCGGTTTTCACACGGACGATTACATCACCGATTCGCGCCTTTTACTGCGTTCCGCCGGTTTAGCCGTGCGCGCCGGAATGTCCAGGGAAAAAGCGATTTACGGTTTGACGATGGCGGGCGCGAAAATGCTCGAACTCGATTCGCGCATCGGTTCGCTCGAAACCGGCAAAGACGCTGATTTCGTCGTTCTTTCCGGCGATCCGTTGAGCGTTTATACGCACGTTTTGCAAACTTACGTCGAAGGCAAAAAGGTTTTCGACCGCACTGATCCGAAAGATTACATCATCGCCGTCGGCGGCGCGGGCGCGAACAATGATCGGCTCGTCCACATTGACTGTTTTCACGACGATATGAACGACGGAGGTCAGGAATAATGAAAAAACACGCGAAATTTATTATTAATCAATTATCATTCGTCGCGCTGCTGGCGATTGTCGTTCAAGTTTTCTCGGTTGGTGCCGCGGCGCAAATCGCCGTGCGCGGCGAAACCGTCTGGACGATGGCGGGCGAACCGATCACGAACGGCGTCGTCTTAATTAACAACGGCAAAATCGAAGCGGTCGGCGCGGCGGCGCAGGTGAGAATTCCGGCGAATTATCGCACGCTGTCGGCGAAAGTCGTGACGCCCGGTTTGATTGACGCGCATTCGGTCATCGGCTTGAACGGTTATTTAAATCAGCCGCACGAGCAGATGGCGCTCGACGGCAGCGCGCCGATGCAGCCGGAACTGCGCGCGATTGATGCTTACAATCCGGAGGAAAAATTGATCGAATGGGTGCGGCAATTCGGCGTAACGACGATTCACACCGGACACCAGCCGTCGGCGTTGATTTCCGGTCAGACGATGATCGCCAAAACTTTCGGCAAAACGGTCGAAGACGTAACGCTTGTTCCGACGGCGATGATCGCCGCGACTTTAGGCGACAGCGCACTCGGCAGCGCAGGAAGATCGCCGGG
>SXGU01100162.1_pt1 | contig 26700 bp, 23 predicted proteins | sample 3174531 | NCBI WGS metagenome assembly SXGU01 (sample SAMN11356863, study PRJNA531348) | freshwater metagenome | isolation source: freshwater sample F1-140 | place: China: Fuxian Lake, Yuxi | collected 2017-12-25 | reverse complement strand
TCCATGATTCCTTGGTCGTCCGTGAGGACGATGACAATGTTCGGTTTCGTGGAGCTATCAGCATCGGCGGCGCGCATTGTGGGCACGGACGCGAGCAGCAGAGCAGTGAAGAGTGTGAGGGCAGGCTTCATGGCGTGTTCCTTATTCCAGGCGTTTCGGCAGGTGCGGCAGCAGTTGGTCGAAGAGAGCTTGATGCTGTTTCACCAAGCCGGCGCGATCGGCTGTTTCGGCGAGGTTCTCGCGTTCCAGCGGATCGGACTCGTAGTCGTAGAGTTCCGTGGCCTGCGCATGGTTGCCGAAGACGGGTTTGTCCGCGCTGAAGTCGGCGGCTCGCCATTCGATGTAGCGATAACGCGGCGTGCGGATGGACCAGCCCATCGTCCCGTTCTTCCCTCTTCCATGGCTCATCTGGGTGAGAGCGGCTTTGTGGAGAGAATCGCTATCTCCACGCATCAGCGGAACCAGAGTCTTGCCTTCGACGTGGGACGGAATCGGCACGCCGGCCAGTTCGCAGAGCGTCGGATAGACATCGAGAAACTCGGTGAGCGCAGTGACCCGCCTGCCGCCCGCGACACCGGGAGCGGAGATGATGAGCGGTGCGCGGGCGGCGTCCTCGTAGTTGGTCAGCTTGCCCCAATGACCGTGCTCGCCGAGATGCCATCCATGATCGCCCCAGAAGCAGATGATGGTGTCGTCCGCCACGCCGCAGTCCGCCAGCGTTTGCATGAGCAGACCGACCTGGGCATCAATGTAGGACACGCAGGCGGCGTAGCCGTGGACGAGTTCGCGCTGCAGTGCCTCGGGAATGAGGCCGGTCTTGGGAATGTCCGAGTAAGCCCGCAGCTCGCCCGAGTGGCTGTAAAACGCAAGGTCGTGCGGGCTGCCCTGAGGAAGTTGCTGAAACGGTGCGAGCGGAAGAGCGGCGCGGTCGTAGAGATCCCAGTATTTCTTCGGTGCGATGAAGGGCAGGTGCGGCTTCACAAAACCGACCGCGAGAAAAAAGGGCTGTTCCTTGTTGGCAAACTCCCGGATGCGCTTCGCTGCCGTGTGGGCCACACCGCCATCGTGGTAGGCGTTGTCCGGGATGTCGCAGGCCTCCGTCGCGGGGCCTGAGGTGGGATTGCCTTTCTTTAAGGCGTCGGCAAGCCGGGTTTTCGTCGCGGGGTCCTGATACCCGCCTGGCGCGGGTTTTTCACCGGGAGCCATTTCCCAAGGACCGTAGGGCACCGACCAGGAAGCCGCGTCGTGTCCCTGATCCACCGTGCGGCCATCAAAGACCTTGTGGAGCGGATGCGTGATGTAGCCGTGGTTTTTGAACTGCTGCGGCAGCGTCACCACCTCCGGCAGGCGGGTGCGGAGCAGGTCCTGCGACTGATCCGGATTGAGATACATGCCGGTGCTGTCCGGTCGCAAACCCGTGAGCAAACTGAACCGCGTCGGCGCGCAGAACGCCACCTGGCAATAGTTCGCCGTGAAGGTCGTCCCCTTCGCCGCCAGACGGTCGATGTTCGGCGACTTGATCCACGACGTGCCGTAACAGCCGAGCAGAGGCTTGAGGTCGTCGGAGACGATGAAGAGGACATTGGGCTTCTTGCGTGGCGCATCCGCGGCGTGCAGCGCGGCGAGAGGCGCGAGCAGGAGGGCGAAGGAGATCGCAAAAACGGAGCGCCACGCGATGCCAGTGATGCCGAAGGCATCCGAGCGATTAGCCGGTGGTTGAGCGACGAAGGAGCGACACCACCGTAATCGTGCGAAGAATGAAACGCATCCTGAAAGGATGCCAGCGAGGACGGGTCGGAAGCCAACGGGCTTGCTGCGATCCCTGCGGGATCGGCTCTGCGCTGCGTTGGGTCCCGGTGGTGTCGCTTCGCTCAACCACCGGCTAATGGCTGAAAACCCTTCGGGTTTGATGGAGGCGCGAAGATGCGAGGCTATTCTCATGGCTTGCCTCCTTTGGTCATCCTCTTGAGCTGCGTTGCGAGCGCTGGAATCTGCGCCGCAGAATCGACGGTTCCGGCCAGATTCGCGGTTTCGAGCGGGTCGGTTTGCTGATCGTAGAGTTCTTGGCCGACGATGTGGCCGGTTTTGAAGTCACGCCACTCATGGTAGCTCCAGCGGTCGGTTTTGAGCGCGTAGCCCATCACTTGCGGCAATGCCTGCGGTCCACCGCCCCAGTAGAGGGCGGGGCGTGGATGTTGCGTGAGCGCGGCGGTCTTAACCGTTGCAGTTGGGTCCTTGAGCACGGGCACGAGGCTGGTGCCTTCGAGCTGAGGCGGAGAGGGTAGGCCGCTGAGGTCCGTGAGCGTGGGAAAGATGTCGATGAGCTCGCTGATGGCGCTCGTCTTCGCGCCGCCCTTTCCGACACCTGGAGCGCTGATGATGAGCGGCACGCGGGCGTCCCAGCCGAACAAGGTCATTTTGCCCCAGACATCGTGCTCACCGAGGTGAAAGCCGTTGTCGCCGATGATGACGACGATGGTGTTGTCTCGGAGCTTCAGTTCATGGAGCGCATCCAGCACGCGGCCAAGCTGGGCGTCGGCGAAACTCATCGCCGCATAGTATCCGTGGCGGATCTCGCGCTTCGCCTCCTCATCAAGCGTGCGGCGGACACTCGGCTCGCCGAGGATTTCGTGGTTCGCGTGAAAGGCGATCTCGGGCGCGTTGCGAGGTCGCGCGGCGGGCTCGATGGCCGGGATGTCCTCGCGGCGATACAGGTCCCAGTAGCGCTTCGGCACCTTGTAAGGCGTATGCGGCTTGAAGAGGCCCAGCGCGAGAAAGAACGGCTCCGGCTTCTTCGCGAGCGCACGCAGCTCGGTGATCGCGAGGCTGGCCGACACGCTGTCAAAGCATGCTTCATCCGGCACATCGCGATTCTCGCAGAGCAGGTCCTTCGCGAGGTTCGGCGGCAGCGGCGTGCCATCCGGCAGCGCAAACTCATCCTTCGTTTTGCCACCGGTGCGGCGGTCGGGCACGCTCAGCGTCTTGAAGTCCGCTTCCTTGCCATAGCCGCCAAGCACCTTGCCGATGCTCATGGACGTGTAGCCGTGCTGCATGAACCACTGCGGTATCGTCACCGCATCTGGATGCAGATCGTAGAGATACTTCGTCATGCTCCAGATGCCGAGCGAGTCCGGCCTGCGCCCGCTCATGAACGAAGCGCGCGATGGCCCACAGATCGGCTGCTGACAGAAGTTCCGCGTGAACACCGTGCCACGAGCCGCCAGCCGGTCTAGGTTCGGCGACTTCGCAATCGGATCGCCGTAGCAACCAAGGCGGTTGTTGAGGTCGTCGAAGACCACGAAGAGGACGTTGGGCTTTTTACGCGGCGCATCAGCGGCGGAGCTTCGATTGCCGAACGGCAAAGCGAAGGCCAGGAGGGCAATGAAAAGGCGGGTGGCGGCGGATGGTTGAACTCCCGCAGATTCGGGGTTCCCCCGATTGGGATTGAATGGGGTGGATGCGTAGCTCGCTGGGCAGGAATCTTTGGAATGCGTGGCCGAAGGCCGACCAGTGACTGGCCCATGGTTGAGCGGCGAAGCAGCGAATGTTAGTGGCTGTTTCATACGGTATACCGTTAGGTATCAAGTAAGCAGTATACCGTTGCAAGCTTCATTCTCTCGCCAAAGCAGTTCCAACCCGCACGCATGGGACGACTGGAGTGTTGGGAAATAGAATGGTCGCGGCACATTCCATAGTGCAATCCCCGTCCGTGAACCGGTCCTGAATCACAGACCCGGCAATGCCGCATGGAGGGAATCCGTGCGCCAGGCACCCCTGACGGATTGCTCCAGTCGGGAGCAAAACTTCCGAGCCACCGCACAGGCCACACCGTCGCCAAGGCTGCGCGCCCCGACATGCCGGGGCAACCGGCTTGCAGGCTCACGCAAAGACATCCTGGACCACATGCCCTTTCACATCCGTCAGCCGGAAGTCGCGGCCGGCGTGGCGGAAGGTGAGGCGTTCGTGGTCGAGGCCGAGTGCGTGCAGGATGGTCGCGTGCAGGTCGTGGAGGTGGACTTTGTTTTCCACTGCCTCATAGCCGTGTTCATCGGTCCGGCCGTAGGCGAAGCCGCCGCGCGTGCCGCCACCAGCGAGCCAGGTGGTGAAGCCTTTGTTGTTGTGGCCGCGCCCGTCTTGCGTCGGGTCGTCGGGCGTGCGGCCGAACTCGCCGCTCCAGACAACCAGCGTGTCATCCAGCAAGCCGCGTTGCGCGAGGTCGGTGAGCAGGCCGGTGATGGGCTGGTCAATTTGCCCGCAGGCCTTCGGCATCAACGTCGAGACGAAGCCGTGGTGGTCCCAGTCTTCGTGCGTGACTTCGATGAAGCGCACGCCCGCCTCCGCCATGCGCCGCGCGAGCAGGCATTGGCGGCCGAAGTCGTCGCTCGGCAGGCCGGGGCCAACGCCGTAGAGCGCGAGCGTGGCCGGGCTTTCGCCCGCGAGGTCCAGCACGCGCGGCAATTCACTCTGCATGCGGAAAGCCAGCTCGAAGGACTCGATGACGCCCTCGAGCCGGCCGTCGTGCGCCTGCGCGCGGGCCGTTTCCTGGTTCAGCGTTTGCAGCAGGTCGAGCTGGCGGTTGTGACGCTCACCGCTGCACCTCGACATACCGGGTCGCGGCCCGACCGGTGGCGCCTTCGCGGGCGCGGATTTGCCAGAGACCGGGGGCGTCGTTGGGGGCGAGGTCGGCTTTGAGGGTGAGCTTGCCTTGCGCGGTTCCGTAGTCGCCGCTGAACTCGGCCTCGCGTCCGGCGGGGTCGGTGATCTGGACCGCGACGGGGATGACGGCGGGAACGGCGTTTTTCGAGGCGTCGGTGATGGTGATCGTCAGCTCGATGGCGGTGCCGAGGGCGGCTTTCGCGGGGGCCTCAATCTGGACCTGCTCAATGGGGCGCGGAGTGGCGAGAAACACGCCGCCCTCGCATGGACCCAGGTCCACTGGCAGCCAGGTGGCGCCGTCGCGTTCGGTGGTGGGCACGTGGCGCTCGGCGACGAGGTCGTAGAGGTGCAGGCCGGTGCGCGAGAGACGGACCGTGCCCTGGCTGGGCAGACCGTTTTCCATCACCAGACCGTGCTGGCCGACATAGCTGCCAAGGGCGCGGCGATCGTTCATGACGAAGAGGTAGTCGGAGTCGCCCGCCGTGCGAACGCGGGTGAGGATTTCAGGATTATCGCAGGCCGCGAACCGGGCGTAGCGGGCATCGAGTTGTTCACGAAGACGCGCGGCGTTGGCCACGATGGCGGCTTGATCATCGGCGGTTTTCTTCGTCCATGCATAGCGCGGGATGACGATGTCTGCCTTGATGGCGGGAGCGAGGTTGGGGGTGCCAATGACGATGCCGCCGCGTTTCTGGAAGGCGCGGATGCGTTCGACCACGGAGGCCGTGAGGACATCGCAATCGGCGAGGACGAGCGCTTTGTAGGCATCGAGCCCTTCCGCGAGCAGCGTCTCTTCATAGATGACCCTGGGTTGAAGCTGGGCATGCAGGAGCGTCAAATAAGCCTCGTCCTTGCCATAGCCGTAGCTGCCGCGCCGGGCGAGCATCTGCGAGGTGAAGCTGTCGAGGTAGGCGATGTCGGCGGGCCGGTCGGCGACTTGGAGGAGCGTGGGGCCGAGGCGCGGCAGGAGATCGTGGTGCAGCCGGCGGAACTCGGTTTGCAAATCGGGCTGGGTGTATTTGTAGGCATGGGTCCCGTCCGTGGGCACGAGCGATGCCCAGCCGTGATACATGAGACCTGTCACGGGTCGTGAAACCATGGACCAGAAGGCACCGCGCAGGTGCATGGGCGAGATGGAGATGTAGGCGGCATCGGGATCATGGTCGTCAAAGGGCGAGCGGATCTTGTCCGGCCCCTTCGTGATCGGGGCGCTCGATGAGCGATACCAGAAGAGCTGCGTCATCTTCATGACCTGCGGCTTTTGCGATGAGGCGGCGGCCATGGCGAAGACTTCGTCGCAAAAATAGCCGACGCGCTGCGGGCTCGGCTCGGTGTAGGTCCACTGCGAGAGCACGTCCACCTCGCCGCCACTGCCGCCGATGCTCGGCACGCGGATAGCGGGGTCATACCAGGTCCAGATGTCCTCACGGGCGGTGGATTTCAAGCCGCGATGCAGGGCGGTGTGGAGGCCGTTCCAGCCATCACCCACCGTCCAGAACCAGCGGTAAAACTTGAGCAGAGGATGGTCGTCGGGCACCACGCGGTCGGCCGGGAAGTCTTTGAGGTCCTGCCAATACAAGCCTGTCTTGGTGACGACTTCTTCCGGGATGTCCGCACCGGAAAAGGCGCGGTAGGCATCCCGATCTGCCTTTGAAAAACTGATCTCTGAATCGTCCCGCACCTCGCTGTTGATGAGCGCGGCGATGAATGCCGGGTGCTGCCCGTAGGCCTGTCCGACGCTCTTGCCGACATTCTCGGAAAACTCCGCGAGTCCCGGCAGCACGGCGTTGCAGTCGTGCCGGGCATACGGTTTGCCGTTGCGATCGACGCGGTCGAGTCCGGGCTGACTCTTCAGGAAATGCCCCGGCTGCAACTGGGCGACGACGCCAAAGTCATTCGCCAGCGCCGTGTCGAGGATGCTGCGGGCTTTTTCCAAAACCGGCCCGCTGGGGAGGACCGGTTTTTTGACCGCCCAAACGGATGCGTTATCTGCGTCGATGCCGAAGCAGGAAGTGAAGCCGAGTGTTTTGAGCCGTGGCAGTTCGCTCACAAAGGACGGGCCGCCGATGCCCCACATGACCACCGGCATCCGGTGCGGGAGCGGACGAGAAACGATTTTCAGCGGGAGGTTGGCTGATGTTTCGGTCGGCGGTTCACCGGGTAGCGAGAGCACTGCGCGGGCCGGGTAGTCATCAGGCCGCAGCCGCGTATCAAACTCATGCGTCAGCGTGTGCGTCTTGCCCGGAGGGATCTCGGGCACCGGCACCGCCGCACCATCACCACCCAGCCCGAGGAGTTTCAGCGATGCACCGCGCAGGGGCTCTGGCTGGAGGTTTGCGATGACGGTCTGGATACGAGGCGATTTTTCTCCGCGCACAAACACGTTGCGCTCGGACTCGAAGCGAATCGTCGCCCCGCCAAACTCCCGCAGGCCGGTGCAGAGGCGCACTTCATCGATCAGGCCCGCGAATCCGCCGTAATTGCTGCCTGCACGATCGCCGATGCTAAGATGGTTGGAGCCCGCCGCGATTCCCCGGCGTCCGGGCCGCACGACGATGCCGATCACCGAGCCATTGCGGTAGAACTTCACGGTGCCCGCGCCGTCGTAGGTGAAGGCGACGTGATGCCACTCGCCCGGGGCGAACGGCAGCGGCTCGATCGCAAAGGATTCGGAGTCGCTGCCGAAGCCGAGGTTCAAGACCATGCGCCGGATGCCGGATTTCTCCGGTGCCTGCAGCAGCCACTGGTAGCCGGTGTGCGAGGCATATTTTTTGTCGAGCAGATAAGCCGTGCTCGAGCCAGCGAGGTCCGGCTTGGCCTGCACCCACATCTCGCCGGAAAACGCAGCCAGGGGTGAGAGCGAGGGATGGGACGGAATGAGCAGCGCGTGACGTGTATCGCTCACCGGCCAGCCGGGAAAAGACTCGATCGCACTGCCGAAGCGGCCTGCCTTCGTGACCGACGCACCGTCGAGTTTGCCGGGCAGTTTCCCCGGCCCCGAGTCGGTGGCCGCTTCCGGGCCGTCGAAGCTCCAGTGACCGAGCACATGATTCCCCGTGGAGTCTTTGCCCGTGTAGGCGGCCGTCCATGGCTCGCGGACGGCCACGTCGGCGGCGTGCAGCGCGACCAGTGGCGCGAGCAGCAGGGCGATGGTGTGGATGGATTTCATGGGGTGATGGCGGGTTGATTGACGGGGCATTACTTGGCTGGCTTCAAGGTCGGCGCCGGCCCACCCACTTGCTTCACGAGCTTGTGGACGGATGCCGCAATGCGGTCCTCGATGTCGCCAGCCCAGCGGAACGCGGGACGGCCATACTCATAGAGGAACGTGCCGCCCTCGTAGCCGCCCTCCTCCCACACGCGGCGGGACGGGATGTAGGCGATCATGTCGTCCGCGTAGCCCATCACCCACGTGCCCGGGCCGAACTCGCGTTTGAAGCGCAGCGCGTAGTCCACCACCGTCTCCGCGCCCATGCCGATCACGAGCATCTCCGTGCCGAGCCGCCACGCGTGGACGGGATACGGATACGCGTCGGGGAACTGCTTGCGCCGGTCCAACTCCTGCAACATGCGCGTCGCCCAGCGCGCGCGGATGGCGTTGGTCTCCTTCGCGGCGGCCTCGAGCTCCTCGCGGGAAACCGTCTTGAGGTAGGGCAGGTCAACGATCTCGAACGCCGTGCGCAGTCCAGGCGACACGGGCCGCAACGGCTGCTTCAACGCCTCCTCCACGCCTGCGGCGAGCAGCTTGCCGTAGCGCTCGCACAACTCGACGCTGCGGCGCGGCAAGGGATTTTGGTCACCACCGCAGGTGTTGACGAACATCGCCGTCGCGCCGGGATGCGCTTTCTCGATTTCCACCTGCGCGAATCCGGGATAGTCGCCGCACCAAGTCAGGAAACTCAACGTCGTCGGGTGGCACGCGTAGCCGAAGAGAATGGCCTCGAGCTTGCCATCCGGCCGCGTGACGGTGAGCACGGGCACGGAATGGTCCACCGGCCCTTTGAGCGGCTCGCCGCGCGCGATGATGCTGGGCACCTCGGCCTCCTTGTTGTTGCGGCGGTTCACCGCGAACGTCGCCTTGCCCTCGCCCTGTTGCAATTTCGCGGGCGCAAGCTTCGCCAGCGACTCGCCCACCATGGCGACGCAGTTGGTCACCATCAGCGCCGTGTATTCCTCGACCAGCGCGACCTGCTCGGCCTCAATGGGGTAGTAGTCCACGAGGTCGTCGCCGAGGCGCGGGCCGCAGTGGTTGTGCGAGAAGGTGAACATCACTTGCGCGCGCGTGAGCTGGAACTTCCGCTGCAACTGCTCGAACACGCGGTCGCTCATCACCTTCGGCACGCCCTGAAAATCACTCGTGATGAGCACAACGCGCCGGCCCTCGGCGTCCTCGAGCGCGAGCGCCTTCATCCAGAGGTCGTGCAGCTTGCCGTTGGGCACGCGCTTGGAGCCGTAGCCGGCGAGCCACACGGCCTTCTCCGGCGTGATGACGGCCTTCGCGACGCCGGCCTTCCAGCCCGGCGCGGCGAACGCGGACAGGCCGGTGATGAGCAAGCCCAGAAAGCAGCAAAGCGGTCGCAATGCCCACGCTGGCGGTAGCCGACGACGTAGGGAGGCGGACTCTGCTTTGCTCAACCGGCTCCGCCTCCTCACGTCGGCGGCTACGATGGGCGATGGAGCGATCGAAGAGTTCATTTGGTTTCCTTGGGCTGGGGTTAGTTCACGGTTCACGGGAATGCACCGGCGAAGCGCTCGCCGATGGCGAGCTTGGCTGGCTTGTTGTGGTGGAGCCGGAAGCAACCCGGCAAATGCGGCGGTAAACGCGATTCTGAAAACAGTCTTCATACGGTCGAGGCTGACAGCACAGCGGGGCGTTGCCCACTCGCAAACGGAAGGGCGAAGCATCATCGAGCTGTGGGTTGCCAGTGCGGCCAAAGCGCCGCGTGGTCGGGTTGAAGATGAGTGACTTGCTTCATGGAACAGTCGGCGAGCATCAGCACCATGATTTGCCGGACGCCATTGCGCTTCGTGCCGCACACGAGGAACTTCCCATCCGGCGAAGGCTGCGGGTGGTAGTGGAACGTGTGCGGAGCAAAGTCCGACGAGCTGGTGAGCTGCGCCTTGCGTCCGTCGAGGGTGGCTTGGAACAACTCCACGTTCTTCCCGTCTTGAGCCGTGTAAAAGATTGACCGCCCGTCCACCGACCACACCGGTGTGTCGCTGCTGCCGCCGTGGAAATCCGGCACGTCCAGAAACTCCGTCACGCCCCGATAGCCGCCGCGGTCGGCGAGCTTGCGCCACCCGCTCCCGTCCGCGAGCGCGACGTGCGGATGACAGTTGTAGTGCTCGCCGCTGAGGAACAGGACATGCGCGCCGTCCGGCGACCACGTCGGCGCGAAGTTGAACGGGTTGCCGGTCTTCACTTGCGCCGCGCCCGCCCCGTCCGCGTTCGCGAGGAACACCTGATAGTTCTTGTGATACGCGATGCGCCGCCCGTCGCGCGAGCTGCTGAAGCCGTAGCTGAACTCCTTGGAAGACTTCGTCAGGTCCGTCTTGTTCCGCCCGTCGCGGTCCATGCGGAACGGGTGCGAGTTCCCGTCCAGCAGCGCGATGAAGCCGAGCTTCGTGTCGTCGCCGGGCCAGTAGAAGAGGCCGCCGTTGTAATTGCTCACGCGCTCGACCGCCGTGATGTTTGTCGCGCGCCCCGTGGCCAACTCGACGAGGAAGGCATCCACCAGCCAGCCGCCGGGCGTGTGGCGGAACCGCTTGTGCTCCTCCTCCCAGCGCGCGTTCTCCGGGCTCTGCCAGCCGCGCGAAACAATCGCCGTCTTCCCGTCCGCCGACCAGCCCGCGAACTGCGTCCACGCGTCCGGCTCGCGCACAAGGTCGGCCCCCAACTCGCGCCGGCCCGTGCCATCGGCCCGCACGACCATCGCGCGCATGGTCCGCACGTTCGCGTGCCGTCCGCCGGGCAGGTTGCAGCGAAACTCGGTGAAGCCGAGCAGAGGCGCGCTACGCTCCGCCTCAGCGGCGTGCAGCAACGATGAACACAGCAGGGCGAGGCAGAGCGCGCGGTTCATAACGGTGCGTTCAGTCTGAGCCGCGAGCTTTCGCCTCACGCCCCAGCTTCTCAATCGGCAGCTTGAGGAAAAACAAGCCCGGCCCGCCAGTCTGCTTCGGCTCCACGTCGTAGAACACGACGCCGATGTTTCCGCCGCCCAGCTCCACGGTGCGCGGGCAGGCGCGGCCACCGATGGCGCGGCCGGGATTGTAATACTCGAAGACCTCGCGCCACGTGACGCCATCGTCGCGCGAGAGGACGTAACGGATGCGCTCGCCGCCCACGCCAGGCCCGAAGATTTCCGAGGCGAGCAGCCAGCCGTTCGCGAGGCAGACCAGCTCGTGCCGCCAGCCTTGCTCCTTCAGGTTCGGGAAGTTGGCGATGGCTTGCCACGACTTGCCCGCGTCCGTGGAGCGAAGGCCCGCGCCGCTGATGAAGCTGCCCTTCGGCGTGCGGACGATCGGCACCAGCCCGTGCGCGCGGCCATCGCCGAAGGGCTGGCTCGCGCCGGTCGTGGGGTCGAAGACTTGAGTCTTGTCACCCAGCGGCAGCAGCCACTGGTTCGCCGCGAGCTCCACGATGGGATGCCGGATGTTGCTCACAACCTTCTCATCGCGCGGGAATGGCTTGGGTTCGCTCCATGTCAACCCGTCGTCGCTCGACAGCGAGTAGAGGACGGAGCGGGGCTCCCTCTCGTTCGTCGGCTCGCTCCAGCGGTTCCACGCGTGAAGCAGCCGGCCATCGCGCAGCGTCGTGAGCGAGCCGGGGTAGTAGGTCTTGCCGACGGTCGGGGCGAAGGGCTTCGGCTCAGTCCACGTCGCGCCGCCGTCGGTCGAGCGCGTGAGGCGCAGGTCGCGGTGGTTCACGTGACCGTAGGTGACGACCAGCGTGCCCTTCGCGCTGACGCATGCCGCCGGATGGATGTGCCCGCTGACGGGGTTGCCGATGCGGACCAGCGGCAGCAGTTCGGCAGCCGATGCGACATTCAGTGCGGCAAGTAGAGCGACGAGGTAGGCGAAGGTTTTCATTCGTCCACTCTGAAAGCTATCGCCGACCAGCCCTCCGCGTCGAACAAGTTCACCACCAGGTTCCAAGCCCAGCCGTAACGCACATCCTTGGGCAATGCCACGACCGGCGACGAGATGACGATGGTATGGCCTTGATGACCGCGCCCGCGCGTGACCGTGCCGCCGAGACCCTCGCCGCCGCGCCGCCAACTGACGCGCACCAACTCCGACTCCGGCACTGATCGTGTAACGCGCACCCGCACCCCCATCTTGGCGATGGCAGCGGAGCCTTTGGCGCGAACGTCGGCCTTGTCTATCTGCTCCTGGGCGGGCGCGGAAACGGCGAGGACCAGCGCGGGCAAGGCCGCGACCAAGGCGGGGAGGCGAGGCCAGTTCATGGTGTGAACCGCATTGAATCACCGCACGAGCATCCAGTCCACCGTGGCCTTGGCGGGCGCAGGTTTGTCGAAGGTGACGGTGAAGCCCTCGGGGGTTTTCTCCGAGATGGCTCGCGCGCCGAGCCAGGATTGTTCGAGGAAGACGGCGTAGTCGGCGTCAGCCTCGGGCGTGGGGAATTTTACCTTGAGCGTGGTGGCAGCGGCAGTGACGGCGAGGTTTTTGCCGCGTAGGTTTTTGGCGGGCTTGGCGTCGCCGGACAGGCCGGTGACACCGGAGACGGAGCCGCCGGCGCGCATGCCGCCGCCCTCGAACTGAAACTCACCGCTCTCGCGGCTCACCTTGAGCGTGGCGACTTGCGTTGGGCGCGCGGACGTGGAGATGGCCTTGGTGATGCCGGTCTTGCCTTTGTCGGCTTCGGGCTCGGGCGCTTGGCCGTAGAACCACTGCATCGCCTGCTCGTGATACGGCTGCTGGAAAAGGATCGCGGCGCGGGCAAAGTCGGCCTTGAAGTTCAGGCCGATGGTCGCGGCGGAGTCCACCACCATGATGTTGTCCCACGCGGGCTTTGGCTCATGGCGCTTGGCCAGGTCGTCGAGGTTCGCCGGGCCGCCGCGCGCGCTGATCACGGAGTAGCGCGCGGTCGCACCGTTGTTCGCCGCCTCGACAATCGCCGCCGGGAACTGACCGGGGATGTCCTCCCACGTCCACACGCGGAAGGCCGTCGGCTTGAACGGGTCGGGCCCGATGGCCTGCTCGACGGCGTCGCCCTTCTCGAAGTCGTGCGGCGTGCCGACGTCCGGGTGCGGTGCCAGACCGAGCGTGCGCTGCCCTCCGCGGTCACCGCCGGGGATGGCGCGGGCCACGTCGTTCACATACGCGCCGGGGGCGATGACGTAGCCGAGTGGGCGGATGTGGCCGTCCCACGTGTAGTTCTCGGTCTTGTAAAGCGTCGGGCTGCCCGCGCTCTTCGCACCCCACCAGAAGCGCTGGATCTCGATCTCCTTCGTGCCGTCGGCGTTCGCGGTGAACTTGCTGATCTGATACCAGCGCAGGCTGCCCTTGGGCGTCTTCTCGCCCGGGTCGGCTACGGCGAAGTAACGGCCGACAACTGCCTTCGTCCAGCCGCAGTCCTTGTCGCCACGAATGAGGCCACCGAACTTGCGCTCGGTGCTGCCGGAGATTTCGCTCTTCGCCAGCGAGGTCGTGTAGTCCTTGCCCTCGAAGATGCTCGCGGTCTTGTCCGGCAGGTCGTAGTCCGTGCGGCCCGCGACGATGATGACCTTGCCCGCCGTGAGGTGCTTCTTCGGGTTGAGGTTGATGAGCGGGCGGGAGTCGCCGAGCGAGCCGACGTTCTGCGCGGCGGTGTTGAAGACGAGCTGCGCCTTCGTCCAGTCCACCGACTCGACAGTGCTGCGGAAGTTGTTTTCCAACGTGCGGATGAAGGCGGCGTAGCAGTTGCCATTCTCGTCGCCCGCGGCCGAGTGGATGTTGCTCATGTAGTTGAAGTCGCAATAGTAGATGTAGGTGTCGCCGTGGGCGTATTGGTTGCGGATGACCTTCACGTCGTAAGTCTGGTTGTCGTTGTGGCTGGTCTGGAGCATGTGGAGCAGGCCGGTGTTGCTCTTGTTGTGCATGATCGCGCCAGCGGCGTGGTCAAGATCCGTGTCGGCCACGAAGTAACTCATCTGCTTCTCCACGTCGTAGCCGAGGGACTTCACCAGGCCGCGTGTGACGCCGCCGCCGTAGCCCTTGCCGCCGTGGATGTTAATGAACTGGCCGGGGTGAATGCCGCGCACGGTGGGCAGGTAGAACCGCTGGTCCTTGCCCTTCTTCACGGGCACTTGCAACCAGTCGAGGTAGCTGCTGGAGCCGTAAGTGATCTGACTGTCGAGCGTGAGCGCGGGATGCGTGCCCCAGTGCGGCAAGCTGTCGCCCTCCGCGAGGCGCAGCGGGCGTTCGAGGCGCAGGCCGGTGATGGGCGGAATCTGCAACACGACGCTTTTCCCGTTGTGCGACAGCACAGCGACACCCGGCTGGTCGGCCCAGCGCTTCGTCTCGGCGGGTGGCTCGGGCGTGCGCGTGAGGCCCTGGAGGGGAAGCGGCTTGTTTTGCAGGACGCTCCAGTCGCCCGCCGGGACTTCCAGCACGCCGCCGGTCTTGCGCAGCTCGGCGATGGCCTTCTCGTAAGTCTCGCGTAGAGACTTGGCCCCCGTGTCGCCGAATTCCTTCAGCTCGCGCACCAGCGGCGGCTTCGGCTCGGCGGCCGGAGCGGTCAGGGCGAGCAGGACCGCGCCGCAAATGGCGAGGCGACGCAGGGAGGCAAGTGAGGACGAGGAGGGGAGTGTCATGATTTGGCTCCTAGCGGACGCTCTTCGAGATGCCGGCATTTGAAATTATTAGAAAGGCAGGAGCACGGGAGAGGTCGCTCGACAATGCTTGGGCGAATTCGGGCTGAAGCCCCTTCCTAATCACTCATCGCAGCCGCTCCGCGCCCCCACGGGCAAGGAAGAATTCGCGATTGGTTCCCGCCAACTTTGGAGGAGCGCGCGGGTGGAGAAAGCGTATGTTGGCTTAACTCAACCCCACAGACATTATGAACCATGAAGCCAGAATCCAGGCGTTGGTGGTCGGAGCGGGGCCGGTGGGCACCCCTGCCCTCTCCCCCGGTGGGGGCGAGGGAGAAGAAGACGCGGGCTTCCTTGGCGAGTCGCAGGCGGGTGGGGGAGTTCATGACGTTCTCAGGTTGACCGTGATTTTTTGCAGACCACTAACCTGCACTGACTGGCACTAATCCGAAGGGAGGAGAAGGGGTTCGCGTGTGTGTGCATTTCTGATTGGTGCAGATCAGTGCAAGTTGGTGGTTCATTCCCATTTGGTGGAGGTGTGTTCATTGCAGTGTGGCCATGAAGATTTCTTCGAGGGTGAGGGCCTCGGTGGTCAGCGCCTCGGGCTGAAGCGTGCGGAGTTGCTCGATGAGGGCGGCCCTTGGAGAGTGCCTTCACGGACTTCGTGGGGTCGAGGCGGAAGCGGTCGAGGAGTTCGCTCTGGGTTTTCTTGTTCCAGTGCGCGCGGAAGGAGGCGACGTAGGCGAGCACGGCGTCCACGGTCATCCACGGGTGGAAGGCGACGGCGTCGGGCACGTAGGCAAGGCCGGATTTCACGGCGACATCATCGCGCTCAGGGTCGAGTCCGAAGACGCGGACGGTGCCGGAGGTGGGGCGGAGCAAGTCCAGTAGGCACTTGATGGTGGTGGTCTTGCCCGCACCGTTGCGGCCGAAGAAGCCTAGCAGGAGCCGGCGCGGACGGTGAGGTCGAGGCCGTGGACGGCGTCGGTGTGGCGGTATTTGCGGACGAGCTGGCGGAGTTTGATGACAGGTGGGGTGGTCACGGGTTTGGGACGTTGGCTTTGGCGTGGGCCTTGCGCGTTTGCTCGAAGGCGGCGAAGCGGTCCTTCACGAGGGCGAGGAAGTCGTCCTTGCCGACTTGCAGGTGGTGGGCGGCGACGACGGCTTCATCAATCTCCTGCGTGAGAAGGTCGTGACGTGCGGACTTCTTCAGCGGCGAGTTGCCGGCCTTGAGGAAGCAGCCCTTGCCGGGGAGCGTCTCGATGACGCCCTGGGTTTCGAGTTCGGCGTAGGCCTTGGCGACGGTGTTGCGGTTGACGCGGAGCTGCTCGGCCAGCGGGCGGATGCCGGGGAGCGGCTCACCCACCCGCAGCGCGCCGGAGGCGGCGGCGGCGCGGACCTGGTCGGCGATCTGGAGATAGACCGGTAGGCCGGAGTGGAAGTTGAGCTGGAGGAGCATGGCGTGACGGGCTGTCTTGTGTCATAGGACTGAAGGACAGTTTAGCAACGAGTGTCAACCGGAAATATTTTCCCGCTGCCGTTGGTTGAATCTTCCGCCGCCCAAGCCGTCGGGAATCCGATGCGGGCGGCCCCGACAAGAAGATCAGGGTAATCACCACTTGTGAGAAAGGGGCCGCCACCTATCCTCTCCCGAAATGAGCGAGTCACAGGAAAAGACGGTCGGACCCGTCGAGCCGCCCGCACAGGAGGCTTCCCTGGCCCGTTTGAAGGAGTCGCTCGAGGCCGCGCCCAGCTCGCTGTCGGCGGCGGTTTCGCGTCTCGCGACGCAGCGCCCGGCCAAGACTGACGGCTCCACCGAGGTCGTCGCGCGGGACAAGGCGTCCGCGTCCGCCTACGAGCTGGGCCGCATTCTCGCCAAGGGCGGCATGGGAGCGATCCTTTCGGCACGCGACAACAGCATCCAGCGCACGGTCGCGCTGAAGGTGATCCTCACCGGCGCGGAAGCCTCGGAGGAGCACGTCCACCGTCTGGTGACGGAGGCTCGCATCACCGGGCAACTGGAGCATCCGAGCATCGTGCCGCTGCACGAGCTGGGCGTGACTGCCGATGGAGTGGTGTATTACACGATGCGGCTGGTGGAGGGCGTGACGTTGAGCGAGGTGCTGGAAACCATCCGCCTGAGCGACCGCAAGGCGATTGAGAAATACCCGCTGCGCACGCTGCTGACGGTCTTCCAAAAGATTTGCGACGCCGTCGCGTTTGCGCACTCGCGCGGCGTGGTCCACCGCGACCTGAAGCCGGACAACATCATGCTCGGGGAGTTCGGCGAGGTGTTCGTGATGGACTGGGGGCTGGCCAAGCGCGTGCGCGGCGACGGGCGTGAGCTGGACACTTCGTTGCTGGCCACCAGCGCGGTGGCAGACCTGTCGGGCGATGGCTTCAAGACGTTGTCCGGCCAGGTGAAGGGGACGCCGCGCTACATGGCCCCGGAGCAGGCCGAGGGGCGCGTGGAGGACATTGACGAGCGCACGGACATCTACGCGCTGGGCGCGATCCTCTACGCGATTCTCACGCTGCACCCGCCCATCACCGGCGAGACGGTGAATGAGGTGCTTACGCGCGTCGCGTCCGGGTCCATCACGCCGCCGACCAGCTACAACCCGCGCCACACGCACATCACGCGTCCGTTGCCGCCGGCGCAGGACATCGCGCCGCCGGAGCTGGCGCACTGCCCAGACCGGCGCATTCCCTCCGCGCTCTCGGCCGTGGCCATGAAGGCGCTCGCGCGCGACCAGACGAGGCGTTACCAGACTGTCGCAGCGCTGCAGCAGGACATCGCGGCCTACCAGGGCGGGTTCGCGACATCGGCGGAAGGGGCCAGCGCGCTGCGGCTGATGCTGTTGCTGGTGCGCCGGCATCGCACGGAGTTCGTGCTCGTGGCGTTGTCGCTGGCGATGATGCTGGGCCTCGCAGCCGCCTTCACGCACAAGGTGACGCAGACACTCGCGGAGCTGAAGGACACCGCGCCCACTTTCTACGCCGAGGCCAAGTCTCTCGTGGACGAACTTAAATTCGCCAAGGCGCTGGCGAAGGTGAACTACGCCATCTACCTCCAGCCTGATGACGCGCGCTTCCACGCATTGAAGGGCAACATCTATCAATCCCTGCTCCAGTTCGCCGACGCCCGCGACGCCTACGCCCACGCGCTCGAACTGGACCCCGAGACACTGCACGCCGAGCGCAACATCAAGCTGTCCGAGAAAATTCTGGCCGACAATGCCGGCCAGTCCGCGATCAAGCCGGAAAGCCTGATGGCGCTGCGCAGCCAGATGAACCGCCAGCAGCGCAGCGCCGAGGCCATCGCCATGGCGACGCGGGAACTGGCCTCGCGAGAGCGTCAGGATCCGAAAGCCACCCTTGAATCATGGAAGGCCGTCGTAACCAAGCTCGGCTTCAACGGCGCGCTCAAGCGCGAGCCCGGCGGGCTTTCCCTCACAGTGCAGCAGGCGGATTTCAACGACCTTTCCCCCTTCCGCGAGGCGCCATTCGCCAAGCTCCACATTGCCGACACACAGGTGGACGACCTCGCGCCGCTCAGGAACATGGCGCTGACGACCCTCGACATCAGCAACACGCGGATCGTGGACTTCTCCGCGCTCAAGGGCATGCCGCTGACCCGCCTCGACGCGGCACGCACGCGCGCCACCAATTTCAACGTGCTGGCCGGCATGAAGCTCACCAGCCTCAACCTTGCCCACACGCGCATCGCGAGCCTCGCGCCGCTCAAGGACGCGCCGCTGCGTTTTCTCCAACTGGAAGGCTGCACAAACCTCACTGACTTCTCCGCCCTCGCCGAGTGCAAGCAATTGGAAGGCATCACGCTGCCCGTCGGCGCGAAGAACGTGGAACCCCTAAGGCAACTGCCCCGGCTCAGGCGGATCGGCTACGCCATGCCCGAGGCCGGCTGGGACCAAGTGCCATCGGCGGAGGGCTTCTGGAAGGTTCTGGAGCCACGCCCGGCCGGAGGCAAGTGAGGAGTGATGCGTGTCGCGTGAGTGTTGCCGGATGCGCTCGAACTGATCCACGCAACACGCAACACGACCGCCGTCTCCCCCTGTAGGTAATTCTCCCAACACGCCGCTTCCGCCAGAACTACACAAGGTTCAGCATTCCTGCACCTGCCACGGCGACCCCGCCGTCCGTAGCGTGGTGGCGTGATTCCGGTGGGCGACTCAATGACGGCGGCCGCGCGCGGCGCGGGAGCGAACGGCTCGCGCGTGGAGCAAAGCCCCAGCGCGTCCGCCGTCCGCGTGCTGCTCGTCGAGGATTCGCTGCCGGTGCGGCAGCGCATCCGCAGCCTGATCGAGGACAGCCCGATGCCGTGACGATCCGCGAGGACCGGCCCGTGCAGAGCCGCGAGGTGGTGATCGAGCGGCCCGACGGCGGGCGCTCCCATGTGCAGCCGCATCCGCAACTGCTGCGCGACGACTCGGGCGCGGTGGTCGGGGCGGTGAACATGCTCGTGGACATCACCGGGCGGCACCGGGCGGACGCGGCGCTGGGCACGAGCGAGGAGAAGTTCGCCAAGGTCGTCCACAACAGCCCGCATCCCATCCTGGCGATGCGCGTCGCCGACGGCCGCATCATCGAGGTGAACAATGCCTTCGCGCAGTTCTTCGGGCTGACGCGCGAGGAGGCGCTGGCGCTCTTCACCGAGAAGCCGGCGCAGTTCGATCTAGTCGTGACGGACCTGAACATGCCCGGCCTCAGCGGCACGGAGTTCGCCCGCAGGCTGCTGGCCCTCCGCCCCGACGTGAGGATCATCCTCACCACCGGCTACAGCGCCACGATCACCGCGGACGTCGCGCGCGAGTTGGGCTTCCGCGCGCTGCTCCCCAAGCCCTGCGACCTGCGCAGCCTCGGCGAGACCGTGCAGCGCGTGGTGACTGAACCCGCACACCCTCGACCCGCATGAGCAACATACTTCTGGTGGAGGACGAGGATCTCTTTGCCGAGATGGTCCGCAAGACGCTCGTCGCGGACGGCCACACGGTGGTGCGCGCGCGCAACGGCGCGGAAGCCCTGCAACTCTACGACCCCCAGACCGTGGCCCTCGTGATCACCGACCTGATCATGCCAGACGTGGACGGCATGGAACTCATCGTGAAGCTCCAGCAGCGTGACCCCGCCGTGCGGATCATCGCGATGACCGGCGGCGGCCGCTGCGGCGCGGACACCTACCTGTCAATCGCCGAACGCCTCGGCGCGCTGAAAACGCTGGCCAAGCCTTTCTCGATCAGAGTGCTCGCCGCAGCCATCAAGGAGTGCCTCGACGAGACGTGAGGCGGACACTCCTGTCCGCTGCCGGCGCTTCGCACCACAAACATGGTAGGGCCGACCTGTGGTCGGCCTCGTCATGCCATTTCGGAATGTGATTCGGAGGTATCGGTGGGGAACCACGACGCGCTTCGACTCCCTCTCCCTTCATCGGATGAGGGGAGAGGGCCGGGGTGAGGGGTTGCATGCGTCGGCGTTGGTGGCCACACCCCTCATCCGGCCTCCGGCCACCTTCTCCCCTCCTCCGAGGAAGGGAGAAGGCGCGCTGCCTTCCATCCAGAGCCACGAAGCCGCGCGCAGCGCGGCCCTACCGTGTGCAGAAACTGAAATCAGCCCCTCGGCGCGAGCTGCTTCTCCACCGGCACCTTGTCGAGCACGACGAACTTGGGCAGTCCGCCTTCCATCGGCACGCGCATCTCGCCCTCGATCAGCGGCGCGGCATACGCGATGAACTTCTCGTTCGGCAGGAAACCATCCTCGGTGATCCAGTCGCGCGGGAGGAAGTGCTCGACGTTGGCGATGTCGTCCAGCGGCTGGAGGTCGGTCGTCCACGTGTAGGGCTGGCTGCCCGTGCGGACGATCTTGACCATGAAGCCGCTCTTGCCACCGACGGCGGCGCGCACGGCAGTCTCGCCGCAGGCCACGGCCTCCGCCACGTCGGTCGCGCTGGCGAAGTGCGCGGCGGCGCGCTGCGCGTAGCCGAGCTTCACGGTGCGGGTCTTCAAGTTGAGCTTGCCCTGCACGATCTCCGCGAGCCGGTCGGCGGCCCCGCCCAGCACCGCGTGGCCGAAGGCGTCGAGGCGCGACTTGTCCACGCCGACTTCTTCGCCGTTGGGATGCTTGATGCCCTCGCCCGTGACGATGATGCAATGCTTCAGCTCCGCGACCGTCGCCTGCACGCGCGCGAGGAACTTGTCCTGCTCGAAGGGAATCTCCGGCAGCAGGATGATGTGCGGTGCGTCGGTGGCCTTGCGCTTGGCCAGCACCGTGCCGGCAGCGATCCAGCCCGCGGCGCGGCCCATCACCTCGATGATGCAGCAAGAGCCGTCGTCCGTCGCCATGGAGCCGACATCGCAAGCAACCTCCATGACCGTGGTGGCGTTGTATTTGATGACGGAGCCGTAGCCGTTGCAGTGGTCGGTGTGAGGCAGGTCGTTGTCAATCGTCTTGGGCACGCCGATGCAGCGCATGTCCCAGCCGCGCTTCACGGCCTCCTGATGAATCTTGTTCGTGGTGTCCTGCGAGTCGTTGCCGCCGGCGTAGAAGAAGAACCGGATGTTGTGCGCCTGGAAGACGGCGAAGAGCCGGTCCATGTCCTGCGCGGCCTTCTCGGGCTTCTTCTTGAAATCAACCTTGTAGCGGCACGTGCCCAGCGCGGCGGCGGGCGTGTGCTTGAGGCCCTCGATGGACCTGGCCTTCTCCTCGTTGAGGTCAATGAGCGTCTCGTTCAGGATGCCAAGGATGCCGTTCAGCCCGCCGTAAATCTCCTCGATGCACTCGTGGCGACCGGCCTCCTGAATGACGCCCGCGACGCTGGCGTTGATGACGGCGGTGGGGCCGCCGGACTGCGCGACGAGGAGATTGCCTGTGAGTTCAGCCATAAAAGATGGCGAGCGCGGACGTTGTTCTGCCTGGGAATTCTGGAAACGAAGGCCGCCCGGCGCAAGCGGGCCGCACCCTGCCAACCGTGCCGAATGGTGTCAAAGCGGGAATTCTCTTAGTTGACCCCAAGGGTGCTCAATCTCCGCCTTCCCACCGCGCCGGGCTTGGTGTTAGGATCGCTGCATGGACCTGACTCCGGACCTGTTCAAGGCCGACATTGCCGAGGCGTTGCGCGCCTACGACAAGTTCATCGTGTGCATTGCCAAGACGCCCGAGGACTGCGAGGGCGCGCTCCAGCGTCTCGTGGAAAAAGCCATCAAGGCCTACCAGCAGCGCGCGCCCGGCCTGCGCCACGGCATCGCGCTGGACAACCAGGTCACCATCATCCTGAGCCAGCCGCCGGAGGATTCCGCGCTGGAGAAGCCGCTCTGCGGCATCTATTTCAACCTCTCCTCCCCGTATCACAAGAAGCGCGCGCCGCAGTTGGCCAAGGTGGAGAAGTAGTCCCGCCTCGCGTAGCCGCCGAGGTAAGCCGGTGGAACCGATCTACGAACGACTGAGCAGCGAAGTCCGCCTCCTCACGTCGTCGGCTACTTTTCACCGCGGCCCGTGCCAGCGCTTCCACGCCAGACCCGGCCGGTCCGTCCGGAACGCCACCAGCCGCGTGTGCTCGACCTCGGTGACGTAAACGGTTCGCCCGTCCGGGCCGCCGAAGCAGACGTTGCTAGGCTTCGCGCCGAGGACAGGAACCTTGCGGATGATTTCACCCTTTGGTGACACGACGGCCACGACGCCCTCGCCGTAGCGGGCGATGTAGAGATTCCCATCCGCGTCGCAGCGGTGGCCGTCGAAGCCGTGATCCTCGAACTTGCGCAGGAGCCGCTTGTTCGCCAGCGACTTGTCCGGCGCAATGTCGAACACCCACAGGTCCCGCTGCACGCTCTCGTTCACGTAGAGATGCTTGCCGTCCGGGCTGACATCAATGCCGTTCGTCGTGCCCATGCCAGTCGCCAGACGCGTCGTCTTCCCGTCGCGGTCAATGCGCCAGAGCTGGCCGGTGCCGTCCTTCCAGTTCGGGTCGCTGGCGTAGAGCGTGCCGTCGAGCGCGATGGCGAGGTCGTTGGGCTGGTTCATCTGCGGGTTGTGCGCGAAGACGGAAATAGCCTTCGTCCTCATGTCCACGCGCAGGACGTTGTGCCCGACGTAGTCCGCGATGAACATGGAACCAGAGCGGTCGAAGACGATGCCGTTGCCGGTGCTCGTGCCGGGCAGAGTGACGAAGATTTCCGAGCGTCCGTCCGGTCTGGTTTTGCCGATGGTCTGCTGTTTGGCGAAGTTCACGGCGTAGATGTTGCCATCGCGGTCGCACGCGGGGCCTTCGATGCCGGGGGTGAACTCGCCGGGCTGAGTGAGCGCGCGCGGAGTCCAGAGCGGCTCGGTTGAACCAGGCGTCGCGCAGCCGGAGAACGCCGCCGGCACGGCGAGGGTTGCTGAAAGCCTCTGCACAAACTGGCGCTTGGTAAGCATGTCCGCACGCTAGCGCGTGGCCCGCCGGCTTGGCAACTGCCGGCTGGGTCGCAGCGCGCTTCTTTGCGCTTTGAACTTCGCGGCGCACTCAGACTATTCTCCCGCAGTTGACTCCATGAAAATCCTGCTCGCCGACGACGACGAAATCAGCCGCAAGATCATCGCCAGCTTCCTCGCGCGCTTCGGCTACGAGTCACTCGTGGTGCAGAACGGCGCGGAGGCATGGGAGATTTTGCAGACACCGCAAGCTCCGCCGCTGGCCATCTGCGACTGGATGATGCCCCGCATGACCGGCCCGGAGGTCTGCGCGCGACTGCGCGGCATCAAGCAGCCCGTCCGCACCTACGTCATCCTTCTCAGCTCGCGCAACAGCAAGCTGGACATCGTCAAGGGCCTCGACGCCGGGGCCGACGACTAGATCGTCAAGCCGTGCGATCTCACCGAGCTGCAGGCCCGCCTGCGCGTGGCTCTGCGCTCGCTCAAATACGAGGAGCAGCTCCGCAAGACCATCGCCGAATATGACCAACTCATCCGCCGCCACACGATGCTCGGCGAAATGGCCGGCCAGCAAGTCGCGGCACAATCCGCGCCCGCCGTGGTGAAGAACAAGTCGCTCCCGCAGTTGCAAGTCGGCGACCTCGTCGTGGACGCCGCGCGTGCGTCGGGCGATGCCGAGCAAGTGCTCTTGTCGGCTGGAGAAGTCATCACCCCGCACCGACTCAGCACGCTCGCCGAGCTGTCCGCCGCGCAGGCGCAAGCCATCCCCGTCGCCGTGGTGGAAGCGCCGGAAGCGAGCCGGGCTTTTCTTCGGCTGGACGCGTAGCCGCAGAGGTCAGGAGGCGGATTCGGCGCGGTGGACTGCCGGAAGAATCCGCCTCCTGAACTCTGCGGCTACCAGACGTCTGCGGCCCGGAGCCACTCCAGCAGCCGCGCATCCGCAGCGGGAAACGCGTAGTTCCCCAGCGTTTCCCGAGTCACCCACGCCACAGCCTGAGACCCGATGGCGCGTGGCTCAGCCCCTTCATCCGCCAACGTGCAGCGGAAGAAACGGAGATGAACGGACTTTTCCGGGTAGTCGTGAGTGATGCGCTTGATCTCCTCGTGAACGCGGACGTCCACGCCGAGTTCCTCGCGAAGTTCGCGGCGCAAACATTCCTCGAAGCTCTCGCCCGGCTCGCGCTTGCCGCCTGGAAATTCCCACAGGCCAGCGAGGTGGCAGCCATCAAGACGCTGCGTGATGAGGAGCTGGCCAGCACGGAAGAGCAGACCGGCGCTGACTTCGACGGAAGCGCGAACTGCGAATTGCGAATTGCGAATCGGCTCCGGATCGCCTGCCGCGTGCTCTGGCGGATTCGTCATTCGGAATTCGCCATTCGACCTTACCTGCCCACGCTCTTGTAAACCCACCCGCGCTTCTCCATCTCCACCGGGTCGAAGAGATTCCGACCGTCGAAGAGGATCGGGTGCGACATCGCGTGCCGCGCGCGGTCGAGATCGAGCTGCTTGAACTCCGGCCACTCGGTAGCAACCACGAGCGCGTCGCAGCCCTCGGCCACGGCGTTCATGTCCGCGAGGTAGGTGATCGTGGGGCCGGACGGCAGGACGCCCTTGGCCTTGTCCATCGCCTTGGGATCGAACACGCGGAGCGACGCGCCTTCCTTCAGCAGCCGCTGGCAAAGATCAATGGCCGGCGACATGCGCACGTCGTCCGTGTTCTGCTTGAAAGCCAAACCCAGCACGCCGATTTTCTTGCCCTTCAAGACCCAGAGCGTGTCGGTGAGCTTCTTGAGGAAGCGCTCCATCTGGTCGGCGTTGATGTGCTGGACCTCCTTGAGCAACTGGAAATCGTAGCCGAGCTGGTCGGCGATCTTGATAAACGCGCTCAAGTCCTTCGGGAAGCACGAGCCGCCGAAACCCAGGCCCGCGTTGAGGAAGCGCCGCCCGATGCGCGCGTCCATGCCCATGCCATTGGCGACCTCCTCGACGTTCGCCCCGCTGGCCTCGCAGATCGTGGCGATGGCGTTGATATAGGAAATCTTCAGCGCGAGGAAGGAGTTCGCCGCGTGCTTGATCAGCTCGGCAGAGTTGATGTCCGTCACGATGATCGGCGCGTTGAACGGCGCATACAGCTCGCGCATCGCCGCTGCTGGCCGCTGTGAACCGACGCCCACGACGATGCGGTCCGGCTTCATCAAGTCCTCGACTGCGAAGCCCTCGCGCAGGAACTCCGGGTTGCTCACCACGTCGAAGTCCACCTTCGCCTTGCAGTAGCGCTTGATCGTCTCGGCGACCTTCTCACCGGTCTTCACCGGCACCGTGCTCTTGTCCACGACGATCTTGTAGCTCGTCATTCCGCCAGCGATGTCCCGCGCGACACGCTCGATGTAGGACAAGTCCACCGAGCCGTCCGGCTGCGGCGGCGTGGGCACGGCGATGAAAATCACGTCCGACTTTTCCACGCCCTCGGCGGTGTCGCCGGTGAAGCTGAGGTGTCCGGAGGCGACGTGCTTCTTCACCATCTCCTCCAGCCCCGGCTCGTAAATGGGGATGCCACCTTTGCGGAGCAGTTCGACCTTCCTCAGGTCGTTGTCCACGCAGATGACGGTGTGGCCGACCTCGGCGAAGCAGGCTCCGGTCACAAGGCCGACGTAGCCCGTGCCGATGATGGTGAGTTTCATGGCGGAAGAGATTCAGACTGCACCGACCCGCCGCGCGCCGAGGCTACTTCTTGGCGGGCGCGTTCTTGACAGGGGCGGCAACAGCGGGCGCGGCGACCGCAGGTGCAACGACCGCAGGTGCAACGACCGCAGGTGCGGCGACAGCAGGTGCAACCAGCGTCGTCGTGGCTGACGCGCCGCCCAACGCGAGCTTGGGGTCCTTGCGCAAGAGTTGATCGCGACGCATCTCGGCCTCCATGCGCCAGACCGTGACGGGCTTGGCGCGGAGCACCTCGTCGTAGAGCCGGAGCGCCTGATCGTTGCGGTTCTTCTGCTCGTGGAGCAGGCCGAGCGCGAGCTTGGCCTGATGCGCCTCGGGCGCGCTGCTGTGCTGGGAGATGAACTGCTCGTAGCTGACGATGGCCTTGTCAAATTCCCCGGCAGCCTCCTGGCACGCGGCCACGCCCATCGCAGCGGTTGCGGCACCGGGATCGGCGGCATTCTCGGCCAGATACTTCTCAAAGCGCGCCTTCGCCTCGGCATACTTGGCCTCGGCGAAAAGCCGGTCTGCGGCGAAGAGCAGCGCACGGTGGGCGGCAGGTGTGCCAGCGTGCTGCTCGGCGACCTTGAGATAATCGGCGGCGAGCGGCTGCCCCTTGCCCGACTTGTCGGCCTTGTCGGCGGGACGGTTCAGCGCGGCGAGCGCGGCGTTGGCCTCGGCTTCCTTGCCATGCCGGACGTGCTTGTAGGTGTAGGCCGCGAACCAGACCGCGATGGCGGCAGCGCCGACATAGACGAGCTGGTGCTTGTGCGTCTCGAACCACGCCATCGCTTCGATCTGCCAAGAGGACTGCGGTTCGGTTGGTGTTGCTTCTGGTTGCACAGTTAAGGAAGCGCATCTTCGGAGCGAGCACCAAAAACGCAAGTCCAAAGGTTCGCGAATCAGGGCTTCTTCGCCGCGCCGAAGACCTGCTTGAGCAAATCCGTCGTGCGCGCCGCCGGGTTCTCGCGGATGCGCTTCTCCTCCTCGGCCACGACCTTGAACAGGCCGTCCATCGCCTTGCCCGTCACGTAGGCGTCCACGTCCAGCGTGGCGGCATCGAGGCCGAGGTTCTTGCCGAACGCGCCGCCGAAGGTCTGCGCGATGC
>SXGU01156124.1_pt1 | contig 26705 bp, 25 predicted proteins | sample 3174531 | NCBI WGS metagenome assembly SXGU01 (sample SAMN11356863, study PRJNA531348) | freshwater metagenome | isolation source: freshwater sample F1-140 | place: China: Fuxian Lake, Yuxi | collected 2017-12-25 | reverse complement strand
GCGGCAAAAATCGCCGAGCTGGTTGCTCTCTAGCTTTATTGCCAACACAGTCGCTTTGTCTGTTGCTCCGTCATGGTCAGCTTTCGAGGGAATGTTACGTAACGCGCTCTGACCTTTCGGTCAAGCGGGACCGTCTTCCGGCGTGCAGCCTCCAGACGGCGCCTTACCTCTAACGTTGGTCATCATAGGACTCCACCATGCGGTGCATCTTTTGCAAACAGGATTCTTCTTCGTCTCGCAGCGTCGAGCACATCATGCCGGAGTCTATTGGCAGCAAGAGACGAGTGCTGCCCTGCGGTGTCGTCTGCGACAAATGCAATAACTATTTCGCCCGCGAAGTTGAAGGGCCTGTACTCAGTCACCCTTCAATGAGAAACATTCGTGCGTGGCATCAGGTTCCGAACAAAAGGGGGAAGGTGCCATCCTTGCGGGGCCACATAGGAGGCACTGAGATCGAAGTCGGCTTTCGCCGAGGCCGTGACGGAAAACTCGAAATTGAACCAGAAAGACAGCGCGATCAAGAACACGTCAATGCTGAATGGAAGGCGGGTCTTCCAAACGGGTTCATATTCGTCGTCGACATGGATCCGCCAAAGCGAGAGATGTCGCGTTTTCTATGCAAGATGGCATTGGAAACCGTTGCTGAGGCATTTACCCACAACGAAGGCGGTACGGAAGTGATGGTTGATGAACGTTTTTTTGACAACATCCGAACCTATACCCGCTATGGGAACAATTTTTCCGAGTGGCCATATTCGCAACGGCGCATCTATCCTGAAACGACTTTGATGCGTCACCCAAAGACAAATAAATGGGTCCCTGTTGGTTTCGGTTGCACCGTGTTTACAACCAAGCGCCTAGAAACGCTCTTTGCATTCTGCCTTTACGGTGTTGAGTTCGTTATCAACGTTGGTGGCCCATCAATTCGGGGCTACGAGGAATGGCTAGAAGACCATGGAAACATTAGCCCGATGGTTGAGCGCCTTGGCTGTCGCCTCGCAACCGAGGGAGAAGGCAATTCACAACGGTACTATCTTCATGGTGACGCTAATGTGCTCAACGGTCTCGCGTTTGACAAACGTCACGGTTACTGCCCGTGATGCCCAACCCATCATTCCACCGGACCTTGCGCATAAAGCCGCGCAAGGCCGGAGAATTCAAACGTTCTAAGGATTATGTCAATGAAGAAGCGGAAAGCCAAGAAGCGCGAACGACTTCGCACCGCTAATGAGCAACCAACCGGCGCCAATTCGCAGTCATCATCTCAGTCGCCGTTTACGTCGAGATACCTTCGTGCACTGTGGAATGAGCATCCGCTTCAGCCAGCTGCCTTGCTAAAGTGGGCTGGAGCAATCGCTTTCCTTGGGTTTCTGGCTGCATTGGCAGCAATAAAAGGGGTGTTTAGTCAGTTCATCCTTCAGATTGCAAGTGAGAATATGGCACCTCGGACAGCGATCTTTCTCGGTGCGCTGAGCCTATGTGTAGTGAGCGGAGTAATTGCGGTCCGGGGGCCCTTCGCGTCGCGATCCGGCTGGGTCTATAGGACGTTCGGGGTCGCGGTCCCGAAATTCGCTCTCGGCACTTGGGGAATGTTATGCGGCATCTCGTTTGGCACGTTCGCCGCCGCCCTTATACTCGGGGCGCCAGTACGACCATATGCTTCGGAATTGGGTTTAAGGCTAGTTTTGTTCTTCTGGGGTGTTTGTTTCTTCACGGCGATAACAGTAATTCCGAGTGACGCGCCAGCTTATGGCACCCAGCGATTCAAGAAAACTTCGCGCAGACTGGCAGCGGTCATGTTCCTGCTGATGGTTGGATGGTTCATTGTCGCCGGCATGTACATGCAGAGTTTACGTTGACGCCTAATATAATGTTGAACGGCAGCTTTTTGGCTTGCCGAAAGGCAGGAATGGGTCGCGTCCTGCAGTTTACGTGCGATCCTGACTCGACTGGAACCTGACACAAAGCCGCCACCGCATGAAAATAAGCTCAGCTTACTCCCTCAAAGCACCATGCCGTCTGGGCAGCTTCTCTTGCATCTTCAATTCTGGCGGCATACGCTCTCCCTTGCGGCGGCATGAAGTCAGACGGAACGCGTTCAATACAGTCAAATATTGACGGCTGTACCTTCACAGTGTCAGCTGCATTGGTGACGCGGCGGGAAAGTACGCCGCCTGAAATGACCAAGTGCATGCAAACCTTTTTCCGGTCGTTGTTAAAGTTTCGAAAGGTAATCGCATAAGCCGTGGCCTGTGAGTAGCTCGCCGCCAGCATTGCATCAGTGTCGACAAAAGATTCCAGCGCAAGCAGTAAAACAAGCGGATCTGACGACTCTCGCGCCGGCAGGCGATCTACCAGCGGGCCGCCTTCCTCTTCTCCTTCCAGTTCATGGTCGATCCGTACCGAGCGCCGCAGGTTCCAATCCCCTCGCTTTACCTTTTCGACGTACAGGGCGCGCATTACCAGCTCTTGGTCCTCTGGGTTGGAGAAGTCAATTGGACTGCCCCTGCGCTCACCAATATCAAGGGCCAGAACAAACGCATCGTTTTCCAGATCTTCAATCGGCACATCATTTCTTGTTGCTCTGGATATGCGCCGAAAATTCGCCTTCATCTTTTCGAGGAACATTTGAAAATACTTCAGCATCCGGAGGAAAAAAGGTGAATTCTGCCAAATACCAGCACGCTCAGATAGCACCAGATGTGGTGCTACTTTTTGGGATGTTTTTGTGGTAGTCCTGAATCGGGATGGCTCCAAATATCGACTTTTTTGTTGTTTCTCAGCGTAGGCTGCGTCAGCATCCGTGAGCGGATCAATAACCACCGAGCCGCCTTACAATCGAGCATAGAGCATTCGAGAAGGCGAAAGGCCACCAAGCGGTCTAGGAGGCCATGGACGCTCAGCCGCCCGAGTGGCACGCGTTCAGTCTGGTCAAGAGCGTTCGCTCCGCAAAACATCACGTGCAGTGTCTGTTTTATTGATGAGTGTAGTCGCAGCGATCCGCATCAACGCCGACGACGAAGTTGCGCGTACACCCTGACCATCCACCCAGGATGCACGCGCCGGCATTTCACAAGCTCATCTTTTTTCGGCACGGCTCGCCTTCACGCGCGACTCCGCCCATGCCGCGATCTCGCTGCGTATCCATGCAGACGAGCGGGTCGACAATTTCACCGGTGCCGGGAACTCCCCCTTCTTGATCGCCGCGTAGATACTGCTTCTTGACTTCCCACACAGTGCCAGTACCTCTGGCAATCGCATGAAGCGGATTTCCTGCCGCGATGCCAATTCAGTTTCCATGTTTTTCTCCTTTCGATTTCAAATTAAATTAAATGAATGAATTGCGATATCAAGGGCGCATGTCGTTTGCCGCAAAGCGTTTACAACCGCACGCCAACGCCGTTCAAAAAGAGATTCGTTGCTGCCGTATAGAACGAAACTTTTCTCAAGACACCAGGACGCGCGGAGCGAGCCCGTGCCAACAGGGTTAACAACAGATGTCTTACGACGGGTGTTTTCACGGGCTGGCTTTACCGCATGCGGCGGAGGGGACGCCAGTTCCCCCAAACTCTGACGAGAAATGCGCGGCTAGCCGATCTCCGGATCGGTGAGTCCATCCGGGTGTCGCGCCCGCCCCGCTGAAAAGATTGGTCCATCTGTCACAAGGCCTCCGTGACTGGCATCTGACGTGTCGCGACTGCGTCGCCGCAGACTGCTCGGCCACCTCGCGCAATCTTCCGCGGTGCGTACCGCTTTGCGCTCAGCTTCCCATGCCAGCACCGTACCGGCAATCTGCAGAACGGTCCGCTTGTAATATTTCTTGCGCCGGTCAGCGGCGTTGCCGCTGAGGAGATTGACGGCCGCCAGCGTTTCCAGCATCACCATCAGTTGATCGATCTTCAGCACGAGTTTCAGATAACGTAGTCCGTCGCTTGAGATCACGTGTGCGCTGACCACGATGGGCTCATCCGCGTATTCGACCGATCGCACGACGCCGTTCTTCTCACACAGCTTCTCTGCTGCCGCGATTTCCCGCTTCGCCTGTTCCATGCACTGGGAGATGCTTTTCCGGATGTCCTGCTCGACGTTGTCGATCACTTCCTTCGGAAACTGCTGACGCGCCTGCGCCAGCATGATGAACATGTTCGCCTGAAAGCTGTTGAAGCTGCGCGCGAACACGCGCTTGGTCTCGGGGCTGCGCAATACGACGTCGAACGGGATATGACTGCCTTCATAACGGGTCAGGCGCGACTTTTCAATCTTCGCCAGCATCCGGGCGTTGAAGTCGTCCGGATCGCATTCAATTGCCGTGCTGTTTGCCATCTTCAATTCCCTCCACTCGCATGCGCGTCAATGGATGTTCCCGGTAGCCCGAGGAACAGACTATATGCGCTGACGTTATTCCGACCGAACGGCTTGATCCAGTTGGAATCATGTAGTTCAGAGCGGGATTTCGGCATTAGCCACGTTGTTACCGCGAAGCGCACTGGCCAGCGACGTCTCGGGACGGCTCGGACGGATCATCTGAGTTTTCCGTTCGCCCAATGACGCCTCGGGCACGACAAGAAAACTGCTGTAGAACCACCAGGGTCATACCGGAGAACGACTGACGAACATCCCGGCACAGGTGTGTCCTTCACAAACTCGCACCCGGTAACCACTGTGGAACCACTGAGGAACGACGCACACGCCATTTTTCCTCTTTCGTCCGCATAGCGCAGAACCAGAGGACAGCCTTCGTCGCGGCGGGTCAAGTGCCGGCGCAGCGTGGCGGCCGACCAGGAATTTTTAGACAACACGTCGGCCACCAATTAGACCGTTATCAGGCGCTATTTTGCGTGGCGCATCAAGTCGCTGCCTTGACAGCTGCGCGTCTTTTTCACACACTGATCATGCATCCCGCGCTCATCGCGAGCGCCCCCTCCATCGCGGAGGACCCGAGTCGAACTCGGGCGTTTCGGTCGTTACCCGAACCTGGCATTACCCGGCGCGCTGTGATCAGCCGCCCATGATGTTCCCATAGAAGTTCGGCGCGTTTTCGCCCTCCCCGGCGAAGGTTTGTCGCGCCGCCAACGTAGCGTCTTCACGGGCGGAACAAGTGTGACTCCCGTGAGCGATCCGGCGTGCTGTTATTGGACGCCTTCAGATAGACACGGATTGACTAGTGTCGTGCCGACGGCCAGCGCGCTTCTGCGCTTTGGACTGATAAGTGGCCCTCGCTCGCGCGCTGATGCGTGTCCCGCGAGCGGCATCGGATATGGAGTGATCGACGATCCATATCCCTGTGCTGGCGCATCAACGCATTCGATGCGCCATTTTCTCTCTTGCCTGTTTCTTTGGAGTGCGCCTACGCATGGCATCCGCCCTGCGTGTTCGGCGTGACGTCGTCCTCGAGGCGGCGCGCGCCGTTTCCAGCACTCACCCGATCGGCGGCCTGCTCATGGGGCCGATGGATGCTTTCGGAAAGGAGACCATATGAAAGCCATGAATTGTTTTACCCGGGCACGCGCCCGGGTGTCGCAGCGGTGCCTTGGTGCCGGCTGCGCCCGCCCCCGCGGCGGGGACATGCACATCGGCGAAATCCGCTTGCGTGCCCACAAGCACATTTTAAAGACCACTTCCATCCACGCTTCAGCGGCTACCGGGCCGGCGCTGAAACGACCTTGCGGCCCGCGCATGGCAGTCGTTTCGGTCCGCGGCTGCCATGCGTGACAGGAAGGACCGATTGACTGCGTGCCGCCGGCTTGCGACGGCCATTATTACTGGAAAGGAACCGAGCAATGTTGCGACCTCTTGTTTCATCCACCGATGCGACCGCGCTGGGCGAACTGCGCTCCGGCGCCCCGCGCCCATTGCCGCGTCCGCGCGAACTGACCCGCACGTTGTGGGCTGACTACGGCGCCCCGGACGGCTATGCGTTTTCCTGGGGCCAGCTGCTCGAACGGACCAGCCTATTGCCGGATCCCGACACCGAGCGCTACACCGGCGTTGCCTGGACCATCGTTCCGACGCTCGCGTGGCGCAACCTGTTGCCGCGCCTGCAGGCCTGCGGCTGGCACCTCTACCACGTCTTGCGCCGTGCCCGAGGCGATGGCACCGAATGCATCAATGTCCCCGTTCCGGCATTCGTCTATGTGCAGTGCCTCACATGCGTCGAACTGGCCACGCTGACGACGCTGTGCAACGCCGATGCGCAAGCGGCACGCGCCTGGATCGCCGACCAGTTCGTGCCGCATGACTTGCCGCTTGTGCTGGAGGCCTATCAGGAGCATCTGGGCGAGCTGGTGTATTACCGGCGTGAACTGGGACTTGCCGAGGCTGCGGAAAATGGGGGTGCCATATGATCTCCGCCCTTCATCTGCCCGCCACGCTGGCCGGCCAGCCGCTTGCCGCGTGCGGCATGCCGCCCGAGCTGGCGGCGCTGTTGTCGCTGCATGGCATGACGTGCAGCGATGTCATCGGGACCTGCTGGAGCCAGTCCGGCACCATGCATGTCACCCTGCAAAATGAATTCGAGGATACGCTCGGCTATCGCTTCGACTGGGGCTGGGTGATCCCGGCGATGCCGCGCTGGTATGTCGATGACGACGGCAAGGCCGGCCCGCCTGTATGGCGATTTGTCCCCATCACCGTCTGGCAGGAACTTGCACACGCCGGCTGCCTGGCGGCGCCGGTGCATGATCTCCTCGTCTGGGCGGCGAAACCTGTGCTCGACGGCATCTGCCAATGCATGCTCGCGCCGTCCAGACTTAAGGGCATCGATCCTTCGTTGGCCGAGGAGGTTTTTTATAACGAACTGGAACGCGCGCTGCCGCACGACCTGTGCACCTTTTGGCCGCACCGCGCCGAGGATGTCGATCCCGCAGAGCTGGCGCAGTGGATCGACCGCGTATTGCTGCCCCACGCCATGCCGGCGCTGCTGCGGCTGCTCAAGTCGGCGGCGCTGGCGCGCATTCATGAGATCGAGAAACAGCAGGTCGGCAACGCATCGGAAGGAGGACGGCCATGAGCCACAATCCTGACTGGAAGACGCGGCTGCAGGCAATCCTCAACGAACACAACCACCGCCACGCGAAGCGTCACAAGGAGGTATCGCACCGCACCCGCGACGCGCGCGCGAGTGCGGTGTTCATGCTGTTCAGTCTGTTGCGCGATCTCGATTTTCAGCCGGATCCGCCGAACCTCGACGGCACGCACGTCAAATACCTGTTCTGGTACCTGACCTGCGATCCCCGGATTGCCGATCTTTGCCGCCGTCGCGGCGTGCCGATGCTGCCCAAACCCCATAGCGCGGCGTATCTGCAATTCCTGGCCAGCACGCTGCGCACGTTTGCCGGGTGGATCGGCAAGGACGGCCTGATCCTGCAGCCCGAGCGCTACGGGATCGATCCTGTCCTGTTTGAACGCACCTATGTGGCGCAGCAGGACAAGAGCTGGGCCGCACACGACATCGATATCCCGCAACTGCTCGCGCGTGTCGCGCGCATCGACGAGCGCGTGGCCATCATGCTTGAGCTGGTGTGGCGATTCGGCCTGCGCCGCAAGGAAGCGGTGATGTTCCAGCCGCACCTGGCGGTGGTGCCGGCCGGGCTGGTGCCGATTGACAGTCCAATTGCCGAGCAGTACATCAGCTGCCTGTCGGTCGAGCGCGGCACCAAGGGCGGCCGCCTGCGTCTGATCCCGCTGGTGTCCGATGCGCAGCGCGACGTCATCAAACGCGCCAGGCGCTTTGCGCCGTATCCCACTTCGTATCTTGGCCATCCCGGCAAAACCCTGCTGCAATCGCTGGACCGCTACAAGAACGTGCTGAGCCAGGCCGGCATCACGAAGAAGGAACTGGGCATCACCGGGCACGGCTTGCGCCACCAGTTCGCCGGCGACAAGTACTTCGATCTGGCCAAGGTGGCGTGCCCGGTGCGTGGCGGCGACCCGCTGGGCGATCCGGCGTTGCTGGAGCGCGTGCTGCGAACGGTTTCGCAGCAGCTCGGGCACGACAGGCCGGCCATTAGTCAGGCGTATTTAGGTTCGTTCGCCGGGACCGGCAAGGACGCAACGTCGCCGTTGGCCGCGGACGCAACTCCGCAAAACCCGGGTCGGTGAATGGAACAGGGCGTGGGCGACATCGGCTCTGCGCGTAGGCGGTCCACTTGCTGAGGCACCGCTGCCTGCGCGCATCGCCCTCCTCGCCCACTGCGACAATCGCCAAGCGGCGCAGCCATCTCTTGCGGTGACGCCATTACGGAATACGGTGTCGTTACTGCTTAACGAATACGGCTCGAACCGGACACGCCCGAATGGGATCGATATTTTCAGAAGGTGCGCGTTACGCAGTAACGGGTTTCAAACCGGCACGGCCTTGCGCCTGCCCGTCCGCATGCGCCGACGCATGACATCCGGCACGCCATCGTCCATCACCCATCGCCAAGGCAGCGGGCACGTTCCCTGCCGATCAGCCAGTGGAGGAAGCGCGTAGGCTTGGACGTTCCCCAATAGAAGCGCTTGCAGCGCGCAATGTAGGCATCCAGGTCTTCAATGGTTTTCACATCGTCCGGCGCAAAACCGGTGATGTGCGTGAAGCGCGCGACCTCGCGTGCGGTCAGCCGGATATGGTTTCCCAGACGGATCATGACTCAACCACGCTCTCCTTTCTTACTCCGCGCGTGCGGACCGGCGACGAATGACGGCTCATCACCGACCAGGCTATGCGCGCCTCAGGTTCAGGCCGGCTTGCCGGGCAAGTTCAGATGGGCATCGATCTTGTCGGCGAAACCCTCGGAATCGTTGCGGTAGCGTTCGATCTCGTCCAGCACCTGATGCCGGCCGTTGGTGCTGTTCATCCATTCCGGCCCCCAGCGCCGGTCCGCATAGCGTTCAAAGCGCGCGGCGTCGACGCCGAGCCCGTCCGCTGCGGCAAGCACCTGTTCCGCACCGACCATTAATGCCGGTTCCGGGCATGCCCGAACCATTGCACATTCGGAGTCGTCGGACGGACGGCTCTCCGTGACGCCGCTTTCGGACGGGCTTTTTGCGGCGCGATCGCCTGCGACATGCCTGGCTAGCACCTTGATTCCGACGCCAGCCGAAATGTGCACCGGCCCATCCCCGTGCAGCCTGGCGACAACAGGAAGTGCGTCCCGAAGGGCGTCAAGGACGTGTTTCATGCAGAGGCTCCTGTGCAATACGCGTAAACTCGCCTCATCAGCATCGCGCGGGAATCCGTTCGTTCAAGTCCGCATTCCTCGCCCGGCAAGCCGGGGGCCAGCAAACGGTTGCTTCGCCCCTGCACGGACCACCCGATACAGCCTCTTACTCCCCTGGACTGATTTTCTGCAATGGACGAGCCGTTTCCAGCGCGCTCGGCCATGTCATGCGTTTGAGGATGGGGGCGTTCGGCAATTGCCGTCAGGCGACAGCGCGACCTGATGCAATGTGCTCAATCTATGCGTTCCGTGTGCATGGACACGCCGCAGGATGGTTGAAGTGTCACTCGAGTGTGACTGGGGAACGACTGGGCACGTACCGGATTCGCGCATTTTCCGGGGACTGACACCCGGGAATGACTGGAGAACGACTGCAGTGTGACTCACACGCCGTGTTTGCCGCCTGGTCCGCGCGTCGCAGAAACAGAGGTAACCCTTCGGCCCGGCAGGTCAAGTCCTGGCGCGCCGCAGCGACCAGCCACGCGCTTTTAGACTTCACACTGGGCATCATTTAGACATTTTGCAGGCGCGGTTCCGGCGTTGGCTGAAATTTCGCGAGATGGACATGCGCGCGTGCTGTTCACAAAACCGGCACCGTCAGATGTCCGCTAGCCCCGCCGGCTGTGTCTGGCACCATCCCGGTGTCCGCTACCGGGACGCTGCACCTCCCGCAACGCGCGCTGAATCACCGCCGCACGCCGCTGCCGGATGACGTAACGGACCATCATTGCCGTCAGCAAGTACGACAAGACAGTCGGCGGCACGATCAGCAGGCCGACGTCCCCCAGCCAGCTCGTGAGTGCAATCAGCAATGCTGGCGGCACCCACAAGTCACGCAGTCGCAACAGCGGTGGCGGATCGACGCGCAGATAGTTCACGCTCGCCCCGGTCGACCAGTTGACGATGGCGCGTACCGCGTTGGCATCGGTGAGCAGGGTGACCTCATGTCCAAGGCGCGCCGGCAGGGTGCGGGTATGAATCGTGAACTGGTGTTCGCGTCCGGCAGGATCGCGCAGCCAGAGTTCGTAACGCTCGGCGGGGCCGAACCGGCCGCGCCAGTACAGATGGACGTTGGTATGGCGGCGCAGATCGACGATGTGCCCGTGCGTTGCTTGCAGATGAGGCATGGTGGAAGCTCCCATTGATCAATGAAAGCAGCCTGCAACGAGTTCAGGCAAAGTCAAGTCCATGCGGAACAAAACCGCAACCGTCGCAATGGCGAATTTATGCATGAGCTGGACCTGACGGAGGAGCGCTCGACCAGCATCCCGAAAATCCTGAAGGTCATGGCGGCCAATGGCTCGCCTGTGCCACTGTTTGAAACGGATGACGAGCAGGCGTCATTTGTCGTTCGGCTGCCGGTGCACCCGCTGGCGAAACAGCCGACCACGGATGTGGCCGTGGATGTGACCACGGATGTGACCGTGGAAGTCGCGGCTCTGCTGCGGGTAATACAGGGCGACATGCGCAGACCAGCCCTGCAGGCGGCGATGGGGCTTAGGAATGCAGAGCATTTCCGCAAAGCATACCTGGTACCGGCCATTGTAGCGGGCTACCTGAAAATGCCCCTGCCGGATACGCCTCGCAGCACCAGGCAACGTTATCCCCTGACGCCTCTCGGTCTGCAACGACAGCGCGAGCTCAAAGGCAAGCCATGAGCGAATACACCGCAGTCGAACAGTCCTTTGTGCAGTAACTGGCCCCGCAGAGATGAACCGCGCGTGATCGATCAGGGTTGCGGTGCGCGGCCCAATGCGGCGCTGAACCTGCGCGATGGCGACGGCATATTTCTGCTGGCTCAACCGAACGGCGCGCGCTACTGGCGCCTGAAGTGCCTGTGCGCGGAAAAGGAAAAGCTGCTTGATGCCGGGAACGACCCGAGCAACGCGACGAGACATCACTAGATGCCTTTATGCACCACTATCGGGTGCTATATGGTTAAATAGAAGTTACATATGCCAACTAACTAATATTAAAGTTGGACTTAGTCATCACTGCCAGAACTTCTCGCCTGAACACAAGGCTTACTGGCATGGTGACCAATGCTGTTTTCTCTTTTTAGGCTAATCCTTCATCGTTGCATTCGGCCAATAGAAAAAAGGAACACTAAGAGTGTGGAATGACGTCGAGGCAAAAACTGACCTTCTCAATTTCTCGCACGTGGCGAAGGCAGCCGCCCAGTTGATCCAGGACGCAGGTGGTGAACCTCTGACCATCGGTGTATCGGGAAGCTGGGGAACTGGAAAGTCTTCATTGGTGAAGATGATTGGCGCTGAGCTGAAGGACCGAACTGCTGGCGAGAAGTATGTCTTCCTAGAGTTCAACGCTTGGCTGTATCAGGGATATGACGATGCGCGACAGGCCTTGCTGGACTCCGTGGCGGACAAGCTGGTAGCCATTGCAGAATCTCGCAAGACTGCGGTCGACAAGGCGTGGGGATTTGTCAAACGGATCAAGCTCCTGCGCGTAGGCCGAATGCTGGCGCCCATCGGAGTCCAAGCGCTAGTGGGCGGCACTCTAGGCGGTCCTCTCGGAGCGCTTGTCGGTGCAGTCAGCGGAATGGTTCACGCCGGCAATGTCGTTGAGGCCGACATCGAGAAGATTAAATCAGCCTATGGAGCACTCCAGCCAGAATTCGCTGGACTGCTGAAGGAAAAAAGCGAGCGATCGTTGCCTCAAGAGATTGAGGCGTTACGCGGAGCCTTCAAGGACCTCCTAAACGAACTCGACGTCACTCTTGTGGTGCTTGTCGATGACTTGGATAGGTGCCTCCCAGATACCGCAATCGACACATTAGAAGCGATGCGACTGCTTCTGCATGTCGAACGTACCGCGTTCATCATTGCTGCAGATGAGGGAATGATTCGCAGCGCTGTACGTGCCCATTTCAAAGACGCAGAGATTAGCAACGAACTGGTCACTAGTTACTTTGACAAGCTGATCCAGGTCCCACTGCAGGTACCGCGCCTGGGGACAAGCGAGGTCAAGGCGTATTTGGTACTTTTGTTGACCGACTTGGCATGTCGGCGCGGCCAGATCAGCAGGGAAACTATGAACGAAGCACAGCAGAAAGTGCTTGAGCTCGCGAAAAGAGGCTGGGCTGGCATTTCTGCGACGGATATCCGGGCCGCATTTGGCGCTGAGGCAGTTAAGGTAGCCAAGGAAATCGACTTGGCAGATCAGCTTGCGCATATTCTTGCAAGCGCTGATCAGATTGCTGGAAATCCTCGGCTGATCAAACGCTTCCTTAACAACCTGATGATCCGGGAAACCATTGCCAAGTCTCAAGGCATGACCATTGGTTTTTCAGAGTTGGTAAAACTCCAGCTCTTTGAACGATGCGCGACGACGATGGGCTTTGAGCACTTGGCTAAGGCTGTCGCGGGAAGTGATGATGGAAAGGTGCAGTTTCTTGCTGAACTCGAAGCAGCTGCTCAAAAGGGAGATGCGTGGGCCGCCCCTACTCCTTGGCCGCAGCCTTTCTATGAACAATGGGTCAAGATGGCCCCACAGCTGGGCGATGTCGACCTACGTCCGCTCATGCATTTGAGTCGGGATCGCAAGCTTGCAATTGCAGCGTATGACGAACTCGGACAAGAAGCTCAAAAGATGCTGGAGGCGCTTCTCAGCGCAACCTCTGTAATCCCCACTTTGGTCGATCAGATCAAGGCTCTGGGCGAAGGCGATGCTGAACGTGTTCTGACACGCTTGGGGCGTAAAGCAAGAACGGATCAATTCACTGCTGAATCAATTGCGCGCTGTCTGAACATTACCAAAGCGTTCCCCACGCTTGGCCCTCAGCTCGCACTCTTGCTGAACGAAATCCCCGCTGCCCGCCGCCCTGTTGCACTGGTACCCCTGTTACAAAACGAGGCGTGGGCAACGAATGAGTTGCAGCGCTGGGAATCCGACACAGATACGCCGCCACCCGTCAAGCGCGCGATCGCAGCGAAGAAAGCAAGGGCTTAAATGGGAACCTCTGCATCCAGCGCTGGTCCGGGGGCCAACGTTTCATTCGATCCTCCGTGGTTGAACGACATTCCAGTGGGAGGTGCTGGAGACAGTCGAACGGATGGTGGAGGACAAGAGGACGGCACACCAACGTCGCAGCAGTCAGCTGCAGTGGGTATAGCACCCGCAAGCCGATTTAAGGGCGCACGAACCAGCTTGGGGGCCTTCGCACGCAGTGGGGACACCCGGTTGCTTGGTCGTGCTGCCGGTCACTATTCTCGGTCCGGCATGGGAGGCTCTCGCAACGTTGCTGCCCGCATGCGAGCATCGACCAAAGCTGCGGCTGGCCTGGGCTCGTTCCTCCAAGCCGCGCGGGAAAGGTCAGACCCACAAATCAACCAATGGGTGGATGCCTTGCGGGCGACCAACCCTTCCGCGCAGACGGTGATTGATGCCATCGTTGCTCAAATTCTCCCCGAAGGTGGAAGCCTTGATGAAGAGTCAGCAAAGGACTCGATGGCGCAAGCCCTTTCCGAACTTACAGTCCTCGATCCGAATGTAGATTTGCTCGCACTGCAGGATTCGCAAATATGGACTCTGATGCAACTCTATCTGGGCCATGAGGCTTGTAACCGCATGTATGCCGACATTGGTCAACTGTTCGAGAACGCGAAGTTTTCTCCTACGACTATTGTCCAACGAACCAACGAAATGCGAAGCTTCTTGAAGAACTCAGTAGCGACCCAGCTAGAAGCCATTCGACAGGCTACGCCCAACCCTGGGCGTCAGCAACTGGAAGCGTTGTTGCGGGATGCCGTGCAGACAACCTTCATGGTATTCGAGGATTCGATATGAGTCGGGTAATTTGTCTTCCCCAACAGATGTTGCCGCACGATTTGGAGCGAGATGCAATGTATTACTCCATGTATACGGCGTCGCAGCGCCAAGACGTGGGGTCCATAGCAACAGGTCTGCTGGAGGATCTCGAACTCAAAGGCATTTTTCCAAGCCTGCCGGCCTGGGATTTTGCGACATTCGCTTTGGCGGTCAACGCCGCCGACTTGGCAGTCCAACGTTCCAATAGCGCGGATGGTTGGACGCGCACGATAGAGTTGGAAGTAGCCTTACAGAACCCTGCTCCCTTTGTCGCACGCACGCACAGCATTGAAAAAATGCTTCGCTTCTTGACGGGTGACTTTTGGCGCTTGACATTCTTGGGCGGAGGTCGACCTCGATCGCTTTCCACGGCACCAGCACGCTTTGACGCAGACTGCGTATGCCTTTTGTCCGGCGGGATGGATAGCTTGATTGGAGCCATTGATCTCACGGAATTGGGAAAGAAACCACTATTTGTATCCCAGCTCGTGAAGGGAAACCGCGAAGATCAGCATCACTTTGCACATCGCTTGGGCGGTGCTGAGCGGCACCTGCTCTGGAACAGCAATGTGCGCTCGACAGTTGATCATGAAATATCCACCCGCGCGCGTTCGATCGTGTTTTACGGATTTGCGGCCTTGGCAGCGTCCGCGTTGCCCGACATTGATCCTCTGCACGTTTATGTGCCAGAGAACGGATTTATCAGTCTGAACATTCCCTTGACCCCTGGCCGAATGGGTTCACTCAGTACAAAGACTACCCATCCAGTTTTTCTGCATCATCTACAGGAGCTCTGGGATGGGCTTGGCATAGGTGCAAAATTTCACTCACCTTACAAGGGCCTAACCAAAGGGGAAGCACTCCTGGGATGTCGAAATTCCTCACTGATGAACGAGCTGATGCCGCGAACAACAAGTTGCGGCAAGTACGGGCGTCTGAATGAACACTGTGGACGATGCCTTCCATGCCTTGTGCGACGAGCGGCCTTTTTTAAGGCTGATCTTCCCGATCCAACTCCCAGCTACCGTTTTGGCGATCTCCGGACAGATGTACCTGCTGGCAATGCAAATGATACGAATGCCGTCGCGATCGCCTACCTCCGGTATCGTGCAAGCGGCATTAAACCTCTGGCCGCCGGCGCTTTGACTTTTGCAGCCCCCGATGAGCGAGCACTTTATGAGCGTGTCATCGAGGCTGGACTTGTTGAGCTAGGTACCTATCTTGAACATGAGGATGTTATTTGATCGACTTTCATTGTCACCTTGATCTGTATCCCAATGCGCTGAGCTTGCTGCCCCGAGTGTCACAGCAGAACTGGTTCACGTTGGTAGTGTCCACGAGCCCGAGAGCTTGGCTAGCCACATCAAAGGTTTTCTCTGGATATTCCAATATCAAGGTAGCTCTTGGGCTGCATCCAGAGATTGCCGTTTCGAAGGCGGGGGAGCAGAAACTCCTGATCGAGCTCATTGGCCAAGCCGAATTCATCGGTGAGGTTGGCCTAGATGCGTCACCACGTTTTAAGTCGTCGATAGAGCTCCAGCGAAGGATCTTGGATGCAGTCCTAACCGAATGCGAGCGTGTCGGCGGGCGTGTACTCAGCTTGCATTCCCGCGGAGCGGCTGACCAAGTTCTCGATGCGCTGGAGGATCACCCAAGTGCTGGGACGCCTGTACTTCACTGGTTTTCAGGGACCAAGAAGCAATTGAAACGTGCGATTGGCCAGGGCGCCTGGTTCAGTGTAGGGCCATCGATGGTTGCGAGCGAAAAGGGGCGGCAACTCATAGAGGAGATGCCTATATCCCAGATACTTCTAGAAACGGATGGGCCATTTGCCACCAAGCGGGATGGGACACCATGGTTTCCATGGGAAGCAGAAAACGCAGCACAGGCATTGTGTGACATCTGGGACATGACCATTGATGAAGTAAGAGAACAACTGCGCATCAACCTCAGAACAATCTTGCCAACATCTCTGAAAGCATTGGGAGACTGAGAGAGTCGCACGCCCTACCATCGCGGCTGCGCGATTCTCATTTTGCAAGCAGCCAATGCTCGCCTGCCCTGCAGGCCTGGTTTCGCTGCTCGTCGTAGGCAAGCTGGAAAATTCTTTGCTCTCCGACTGACGCTCACCGGTTAGTTCCCCAAGGCAAGTCTGGCGAGCTTCTCGAGTATGCTCATCTTCGAATTGTCACCCCCGACTAAGACCCCGTTAGTCATAGTGTGCAGGTAAAGCTGCACCAACGGCAAATCCAGCAGGTTCGCCGTGGTCAAGGAGCCGCCGGTGTAATGCATTATGTCACGCATTCCTGAGAGAGCGTCGCCTGAGCCGCTGATGCCGCCTTCAGGCGGCACAAATACCCGAGCCCAAGTCCCACAGTCCTGCACGGGCATCTTCAGCCCAACACGCTCGCCGTGCTTCGAATGCTCCGGCTTGAACATAGATATGTAGTACGGCAGCAGGTTGAAGTCGCGGCTCTTGGACAGGAAGCGGCCCTCACCGCCCTCCTCCCTCATGGCGGCCTGGTGTTGGTCCTGCGCAGTGATGGCTGCTTCGATACCAGGATAGGCGTCGTTAAGGATGATTTTCGGCACGAACGTCCCGGCCCATACCGTCAGTCGATCCTCGGTCTTCGCGTCAACGACCCAGAACTGTCCGTCCCGAATCCAGTCTTTTCCGTTTTCCTGTAAGAAGGGAAACTCTGCCACGAGTTCCAGTAGTGTTCCGGCGTTACCCCAGGGGGTGCGGCGAGTGCGTGTCACGCAAAGGGTGTTGCCCTCTACCGCCACATCGATGGCAGCGACCATCTGTTCTGGTGCTTGGCGGCCTGGCAGCTTAATGCGCCTAGTTGCGAGCAGTGTCACTTGGCATGGGACGCCGTCAGGCATGGAAGGTACAAGAACAGGCTTCTTGCCTAGCAACACTTCCTTGAGCGAAAGCTCCACCAGGCAGCGCTTGAGCGCTTCCTGGAGCTGGCGGGCGTCGGAATCATCGGCCTTTCCGGGGCGTAGCGCAGCAAGCGCGCTCGGCCCGTAATCGAGGCCCTGCGACGAAGCCTGTACGCTCCCTCGCGCGAGCAAGTTGTAAAACTTCACCTCCGTGTACGGGTCAGCCCTGGCGTCACCTTTGGCCAACGCGGCATATGCCGCCTCTGGCCGCGCCGGGCGCATTTCGCTATCGGTGGCGCCCTTTGACAGCCGAATGCTTCCTGCCTCTTCATCGCCTTCACCATTCAAGAACAAGTAGTTCACGTCGGTATCGAGTTGCTTGGGAAGGGCATCCGCGACGCGTACATCGGGCGCTGAAAAATGCGTCTTCTTATTCCCCGCCACGTGGTACCCAGGCAAGTACTCCGGAAAACGCGTCAAGGGTGCGATGGCGTCATGGCCCATCGCTTCCGCCGTGGTGTTCACGACGACGAGGGGGCCCTGCAGGTTAGCCAAGGGCCCGAGCGGGATGTAGGCGTCGTCAACGAAGTGCGTCGCGACAAAGGTTTCGTGTGCAAAAGGAATGCCGGCTTTGGTGAACAGACCAGTCGCGAATTCCGTGAGTAGGTTCAAGTAGTACAACCGAGTGCGGCGCACCTTCTCCCGGTCTAGGCTCAGGCCATCCATCGGGGACTTCCGGGCATCCACCTCAAAAAAGTCGTCCGGGACGATACGGGTGACGCCGACTAGATAGCCTTCGCCGGCGGAAGCGAGCCGCGTGGCAGCAGCAGCCTCCGCATCTGCACCGCTCTTGCGGGCAAATCGCTTTGCCCTCACGTCGCACAGAAGCAGGCCGTGTTTCATGTTCACCTCGAACTCGGCTTCGGCTAGCTGTAGGTACTTCTTAGATGCCTGGCTGGCGCTACCAAGGTACACGCTCGGTCCGAAACCGCCGCGGACGAAGGTATCCTCTTCGAATGCAGCGGACTCAATCAGCTCCTTGCGCAACATGAGTTCGATGAACTTCGCCGGTTGAGCGGCGACGGCTGCCACCATTGAGGGTACGTCCAGCTTCGGACGTGGTCCGAGGTACCAGGCTTCCTTCCCCGCCATCGTGAAGGAGAGCTTCGAGACTGCATCCCCTTCCAGGTCCAGCGCCTTGGCGATTTCAGCCCGCACAAGCTTTGCGCGCTCACGAAAGAAACCAACGCCGCGAGGAGAGCCTTCTTCCGCCTTCGGCATGGTGAATGGAATCGGGACAAGCAGGCTGCCGTGGCTCGCCTGCCACTTTGCCAGCCGCTGTGCTGCCTCCGTCACGGGACACTGGAAACGTAGGGCGTTCAGGCGCGCATGCGCCGTCGTTCTTGGGTCAAGAGTACGTACAGGCATTATTTCCCCAGAATGGCATCTCGAAGATTGGCGTTGGGCATCCACGCTTGGTCGCCGGTGTTCGGCACAAAGAGTGACATGAAGCGAATGGTCCCGCAGGGCGGACGACTTACCGTGAACTTGTGCGCACCACACAAGTTCACGTACAAGGCGTGCACGGTGGTATCCGGTAGAAGGTCTCGGAGACGCTGGTGCTTCTTCTCCGCCTCTCCCCGCAGCTGCTCCTTCTTCAAGCTGTCCGTGCTCCGCGCCCAGTTCTTCAGGTCCACAGCCACCCATACCCCGGGTTCCGGCTGCAGGTAATAATCGAACAGCTGATACAGCTCTGCGTACAGCGGGTGGGTTACTGGGTCAATGTACTCAACAGGGCCACCGCCAAGCCGCAAGTGCTTAGCCCATACGTTGAACTGCTGTCCGACGTACTGCTCGAACTCCAGTTCCGCGATGTAGCCCTTCATGATTTCGTTCACGAACCAGGGCTGCGGCAATAGGCGTTTGTTCTTGTCTTCCAGCCGAAACCCGCGCGATTCCTTCAGGAGCCGTCGCGTGCTATCTGACAGGCGTGAGACGAGACTTTCGGACGCAACCATGTCGGTCCAATGAAAGGCGTCGGTGCCATCCTCGGCGTCGGTGACCACCATGTCGGACAGACCGGCCATGTCGAAGCGGCGGATGTAAACGTCTGCACCGGCTGGTACCTGGACGAAGCAGCCATCGAGGAATGCGTCGGGCACGCCCGCGGCCTTGAGTTCTTCCAAATACTTGACCGGGTCGCTGAACATTGTGGACTGGAACAACCTGTCCCAAGTGGTGCGAGCCTCCACATCGGAACGGAAGCGTCGCGGCATCTCGCTCGTGAAGCCCCGGAAGGCAATCGCCTTCTTCAGGCTCCTGACGTGGTGCTGCTCCCGCTCCGCAGCAGACGGAAAAACACTTTTTTCCCTGTTGTGCCGCGCAAGCTCGTCCAGGAGCGCGCGCTGCGCAGGCGAAGCCCGCTTGCGCAGCTCAGGCGCGTGCCGCAGGCCCAAATGCACCATCCGCGATGCCTCGGAGCTGACGTACAGACGCTGGCACGGCATTTCCGTCGCCGGCCGCCGCTCGCCGCGGCCAAGTGCCTGGAAGATCGTGCGGGTAATGTCAATGACGTGCTCCTTGCGCAGCCGCTTCCAGCGATTGCGGGAATACTCGAACAGCAACTCGCCCTTGGACATGGCGGCCCACTCCGGAATCTCGTCTCGCAGTACTTGGGCGAAACTCTGAAACATCTCCATGGAGAAGCCGCTGGCACCCGGACGAGTGTGCCGCGTGTAGTACGGGTCGTTGAGCAGACAAAACAACTCGAAATCGCGCTCAGTCCCGTGCTGCTTGGTCAAGAAGTTGATGCCGCGGGAGGCCGATGCGTACGCCGTCCAGAGCAGGACCTTCTTGCGGCTGATGTCGAGCGCGTCTTCCAGTTCCTTGTTGAACTGGCCCTTGTCATCCTCCTCCTCGGTTGCGCCGGTCTTGCTCCGGTCTTTCTTGCGGAAGCGTTCCGCCGAGTACAGGACGACGTGAATTTCGTCGGACTGTCCGAATTCATGGTAGGTCGGCAGCGCCCGCGGCTTCACGACGAAGTAGTCGCCCGTCGTGTCCTTCTGTGTGACGAGACCAAGCTGGGAATTGGCCAGGCGAGTAAGGCATTTCTTCACGTGCTGGGTCGTTTGGCACAAGACCAGTCCAGAGCGGATGCTGGTCGCCATTAGCTTGTCCAAGCTAGCGACGAGTCCCTGCAGTTCGTGCCGCTTGTGCCGGTTCAGTTGCGCATAGCCAGACTCCCCCTTTTTCGGGCGAGCCTCATCGAACTGCTGATAGATGCCCTTGAAGGCGTTCGAAACCTCGAAGGTGGGCGCCGGTTCCCCGTCATCAAGGATGACGACCTTCCTCTCGCGCTTGTTCAGGAATTCCAGTGCCTTGGCACCGACCACCTCGAGTTCATCGTCCCCCATCTGCGAGAAGTAGCCGCCACGCTCTTCCAGGTATCGACGCAGGTGCTTCGTGTTGAAGGCGCCCGACGAAGCTGAGTCCAGTCCACCCGTGGCACTCATCAGGTAGACGCCATTTGTTCGACCCAGCGCCCGAACGATGTCTTCCTCAGGAGTGGCACGAAGCGAGGTGATGGTCAGCGTAAGGCAGACGTCCGCTTCCTTGTTGTACTCCTCGGCCTGGTTCCGGCTCTCTTCCAGCGTCACGACGGACTTCGTGTGCTCGAAGAGAAAGGAATCCGTGAGCAGCTCCTTGTCGCTTACCTCGGTTTCGAGGCCCTCCGTGGTCGTCTTGCCGTCGAACAGCCGGCGCACGTCGGAACGGAACTTGTCCAGGCTTGGGTATCGCTCCTGGTCAACCTTCGACATTTCGATGGCATCCTCGCCGTTGGTGACCGCCAAGACACGTGCCATGAAGACGACCAGGCGAAGATAGTCGTAGAGAGTGTACGAGCCCTCGGGAATGTTCCCGTCGTGGTACTGCAGGCGAATGGTCTGGTGCGCCGTGTCTTTGGCGAGCTGAACCTGCCGCAAGAACTCGGTGTCCATCACGCTCGCCGACTCAGTGAAGAAGGTCTGTCCGGGCTGGTCCAGCACCTCGCCGTAGGTCGATCGACTCATCGTGAAAAACTTCTTGTTCACGACGAGGTCGTGCAAGGCCAAGAAAACCTCGTACATGGTGCCTTGACCAGGTTTCCAGATGTCTTGCACATAGGCGCGAATGCGTTCGAGAACGCGCGCCTTCTGCCGAAAGCGCTTAAAGTCCGCATGGGCGTCGTTGCGCTCATGGAGCTGCGTCAGGACCTGCAACAGTTCTTCGTCTGAAAATCGCTTGGCGGTATTGGGAAATTGCTCGTCGAGTTTTTCCCGCAAGATGTCCACCTTGCGCAGCGGGGAAATGAACGATGCCTTGGTCCTGTCGACTTCCAGCTTGAATTCGTCCTCGACGGCCTTGCTCACACGGGCAAAGTGTTCGAGATGGTCGTAAACCTTGTTGGCCAGACCTCGTTGCGGTCCGTAGATCTCGAACCGCTCAAACGCCATCGGCCATTTGAGGTCGAAATACTGGAAGAACTCGGTAATGACCAGGTTCAAGTCGTTTCGGCCGCCCGAATTCACTACCGATTTGCGCTGGTCGAACAGGTACCAGTAGGAGTCTTCTTCCTCGTCGACGAATGTCACAACACGTGCGGAGTCCGGCTGGCGCGACACCATGCGCCCGAGGAGGCTGCCGTCTCGATTCAGCTCCTCCAGAAAAAGCGGCAGGTTCTCGAAATCGTGCTGCTTGAACCCGTTCTTCCCGTCGGACGCGAACACTTTGTGCGCCACCTGCGCCTTCGAGGCGGTACTGACGATGATGCCAGGCTTGTCGAGGAAAGCTTGGAGCGGGTGGAGACGGCGCACCAGTTCGGCCACTTCGCGGTCCTGCATGTACCGCTCTTCGTCCCGGTTGGCTGCCCGGCTCTCAACGTCCAGTTGAATGAGCTTCCAGACCAGCCGGTCAGCCAAGCCACGGGCTTGCCGCGCTGATTTGAGGTACGCCGCTCTCGTGTCCTCGTAGGTGTCGTCCGCGGGGGACATGCCGAGAAAGCTTGACTGCTCACAGGACGCTGCCTTGGCACGTAGTTCTTGAATCCGGGCACGGATACTCTTCTCCGTATCCGCGTGCTTGGGCGAGCGCTCCATCCGCGCTACAACATGAGGGTGACGCTCGAACCAGTGGACCAGCGCCAGACAGGCGCTGAAGAATGTCCGATCATTGACGTGGTAGTCAATCGAATACAGCCGGTAAACCGGGATTTCCGCCCCGCGCGCGAGGACGGCCTGTTCGAGCTCGTCAGCGTAACTCCTGTCTTGCTGGTGCTTGCGAACTTCATCACTGAACTGAGAAACCAGCGATTGCAGCGGCGCGATGAAGACCGGAATCACGTCGCAGTTGATGAACAGCTCGATGCTGAATGCCGCCGCGTTGTACGTTTTCCCAATGCCCGTGTACCAGTTCAGGAGCTTGATGAAGGGACGTTCATTCGAACGCAGATAGGGCTCCTTGAAGCCCTTGAGGAAAATCTCTGTAGCCGTCCGGGATTGTTTTTCTGTCATTTTCCCGCCTATTCTGGCAGAATTTCCAGAAGGAATCCATCGGCTCCTGCAAAAGGATCTATGATGTTTTCATTGCGGCTCTCCCTTTCTTTCGAAGCGAAGGAAAACGGTGTGTCCGGTCGTCCGCTACCAAGCCTCAATCCCGGGAAGCTGCTGTCTCAAGCAAAAAACGTTTGCAAATTCGCGCCCCCGTTAGCGTCTTCATCACTCTCCCCAATCCCTTCTGACAGAAATCGCGGCATCTGGTCACCGGTACCGCCGAAGCTCGCGCCGATGAACCAGTTTGCTTGGGCGCCCGTGTTGTCTGTTTTTGTATTCATGACTATCCTCAAAGGGTGGTCGCGCGCAAAGCGACGAACTGATTACTCGGCCCTTCCGATCGGACACTCAGGTTCGGGCTGTTCGATACAACATAGGCCAGTGGGCACGTCAGGGTGAACGGAAACAACACCGGCAGTGACTGCAGGCTGGACAGCGAAATGGGCTTGCCGGCGTAGCGCACAGCGGCTTCGATCAACCAAGTAGTGAGGTCATTATTGTCGATGGTCGTCGAGGCCAGGCGAATGAGGCGCTTGCCTTTATCCACGCGCTTCACTATCCCCCAGTTCGACTGGGTTTGCAGAACGGCCTGCGTCGCACGCTTGGTGACCTCACGATCACCGTACACTTCGCTCATGCGCCGATGGATCTCAGCGATTGAGCAATCGCCTTGAAGCAATGTCAGACGGCCAGCGAGCTCAGCAACCTTTCCGAAAAATGGATAGGTTGCAATGGATACGCCCCAGCCATAGGCGGCAACTTCATCGGACCTAGCTCCAACAGGAATGACCGATCGTCCTCGATCGACGAAGTCAGTAAGATCCCGCCGGGGCTGCAGCCCAAGACCATTCAGTTTGGTAAGCGACTTTGCGAGGGCTTCTTTTCCAAGGCCGGATGACTGCAGTAGTTCATTCAGCTCCCCGATGGAAGCAGTGCCATCGCGAACAGCAAGCACAGCGGCAACCCAATCAAGCTGAATGAACCGATCAAAGCCAATTTGAGGGGCTGATGAATTCATTCTGTACCAATCACATAACTAACTTTCACAAAGGGCACGATCAACTCTTCGACCGACACCCCGCCGTGGACCACCACTTGCTCGCCATCCGGCACAAAGGCGGTTCGCCCGCCTGCGAATAGAGGCATGAAGTTCGCGGGTAGTCCAGCGATGTCCAAGCTGACGGTAGTAGGATAGGCGGCAGCGGAGCCAGCCAGCAACGGCTCGCTCCGATAGACTCGAACGCGTTCGCCGCGCGTTTCGGCAATCACGCCTTGGTTGGGCCTGCCCACGCCAGTAGACTCGACGTTGCCGTGGTCTGCTGTGAGGTATATGTGGTAGCCCTTGTCCAGCAGCAGTGAGAACAGCCGGTCGACGAAGCCGGTTGCCAGCCAGCTCCCAATCCACATGGCCACGTCCTTCTTGGAACGCTCCTTGTGGAGCCGGTCGTCGACCTCGTCGATCACCAGGCCCACAACCTTGGGGTGCCGGTCGATCAGGTCCGCATCCAGCGCGTCAAGTTGTTCAATCTGCCGCAGCGCGCGGCGATACATCACCTCATTCGGGTTAACGCCTTCGTTCTGCCAGAAAGTCTTCCACAAGGATTCCTCTTTGTCCGTCCGATCAATCGAGTCGTCGAACTCCCGAGGCTTGAGGCCCGAAAACAGCGCTTGGCGCGAAACTGATGTGACTGTGGGCAGCCATGCGAACGACGTCCCTTCATCGAACGCAAAACGCTTCGTGCTGATGATCAGCCGCTCCCTGATCTGCACCCACTGGTCGAACGCAAGACCGTCGAATACCAGCAGCGCCACTTTTGCCTCGCCGGACGCACGCCTGTGCCGCAGGAAACGCGGGATATGATGCACCATCACCGGCCCCTTCGTCACCGGTTGAAGGATCAAGTCGGCATAGTGCTTGGCTGCGACCCATTCCTGCAGTCGCGCATCCGATTCGTCTTGGATTGCTTTTAGTCGATTCCGCACTGCATGTTGTTCACCATAGCTCGTACCTGCAACAAGTCCATGAGTTCGAGACAATATTTCGCCAAAGCGCTTGGCAAACTCGCTCCAGTCTTTGTGCGTAGATGATGCAGTGGGTAACGCGTCAAACAGACCATCGATACCTTTGAGCACCAAAGCCTGCAATGCCGCTGGGTCCTGGACAATGCCCGCCTTGATCCAGTTCGGCATCCCCGCCGGGACGCTGTGCACTGCCAGGGGGTGCAAGGTGCCGTCGAGGAACATGGAATCGACTAGCACCTGCACATCGGTGTGATCGAACGGGATCTCGATCTTGGCGACGTAGTCTGGCGGTGGCGGTTCCCCTGTGCGCGTGCCATCCAGCCCCAGGGTCGACAGGTAGCGATACCATGCGTCCTGCACCACCCGTAGCAGCGCACTTTTGGACGACAGCCATGTGGCGACGGGTTGGCCCGCGAACAGTCCCTTGCCTTGGATAAGGCTCGCCGCATGCTGGGCGAACAAAGGCGGTAAAGAGCGGTTGGCGAAGTGCATCCGCAGCAGCTCACGCCAGAAGTCCACCGGGTTGCGAATGGAACGTGGCGTCAGTTGATAGACGTGTTCGAGGATGAAGTCCTTGGACTCGTTCTCGCCACGCGCCGACTGCAGCTCCGTCTGGTGGGCATGAAACAGGCTCGCAAAATGCTCCGGCTCCACCTGCTGTACCGCACTGTAGGCCAACCTGGGGAAAAGCTCCGCAAGACTGAGCCGTACCACGCGCCCGTGGTGGACGATGTCCCACGGCAACGCATTCGCGTCGGCGCTGCGCAGATGCAGCACCAGCGAGGGCACTGGCCCCGGCTCACCGCGATCCCATGCGGCGCGATAGCGTTCCTCGAACTCCGCACGGAAGGCAAACGGGTCTTCGTACAGCATCACCTCGAAGCCCCGGACGCGCAGCTCAGACAACAGCTTCTCGTCGAGCAGCACGTCGTCTGGGTCGCAGGCCACCCACAGCCGGGTGAGGTCAGCCGTGAAGTGGCTGAGAATGCGCTCTGACCATTGACTCATCTCACCTGTCCTCCGGGCATCACATCGCCGGAGACGCGCACCATCATCACGGCATTCAAATCCGGCACGCTGGCCTCCATATCATCCAGGGCGGCCATACGTGCATCGTGTTCCTGTTGCAGTCGCTTGCGCCGATGCTCACGCACAGCGGGCAGGCCGATGCGCCCGATCGCCTGATCTCTGGCCTCGAAGGCATACACCGCGCGCTCGCGTTCTTCCTTCAGCCGAGCACGATGCTCATTGCGCAGCTCGGTGAAGATCCGCTCGCCTTGGGTACTGGCAGCCACATGCGATGCCTCGAACCACTTCACCGACTCTTCGGCGCCGGTGACGGCATGCACGTCCACTGTTTCTGTCAGTAGCAAGTCCCACACACGCTTGGCAGTAGGGACGAAGGGGCGGCCTTCTTCGTTGACGAACACTGGCAGGAAGCGCTTCCGGCTCAGGCCTTCCGCTGCCAGGCTGATCTCCCACAACGACCAGATGCCGCGCACCGAATCGGGCAAACCCGTCACCCGGATCACCGGCAGCGGCTGGCCGGCAACAAAGCGCGGCAGTTCACTGATGATGGCGCGGGCACGTGGGTCTTCCATCGTCACCCACTCCAGCTCCGGGTTCTCGTCCGCCGTGCGGGCGTCGAAACACGCCTGTCCCGACTCGCTGCCGTCCGCCCACTTCACCCGCCAGGCACTACCCACCTTGGTGGCTGAACCACCGCGCGCGGCCAACCCGCTGGTGATGGCGCGTTCCAGCCAGAACTGCGCCGGGTGGTCGCGCCATTTGCGGGCGTCGTCGGCGTCCAGGTCATTGTCTTCAGAAAGCAAGTCGCTGTTCTTTTTCGACTCCACCAACGTTGATCGCAGTTGCGACACCACGGCATCGCATTCCTGCTCGATCGCGTCTGGGTTCTGCAGGCCATGCACGAACAACTCGTCGAAGATCGGATCGGCTTCGACCGAGTCCATCACGTCGGCCGCCTTGTCGACGCCAAACTCCTGCGCGATGACCTCTAGCTTTGCCTCCAGCACCTGACGCACACGATGCTCCACCGTGTCTTCGAGCACGAAGTTGATCGCGCGAACAACGTGCTTCTGCCCGATGCGGTCAACGCGGCCGATGCGCTGCTCGATCCGCATCGGGTTCCACGGCATGTCGAAGTTGACGATGATGTGGC
>SXGU01311018.1_pt1 | contig 26715 bp, 22 predicted proteins | sample 3174531 | NCBI WGS metagenome assembly SXGU01 (sample SAMN11356863, study PRJNA531348) | freshwater metagenome | isolation source: freshwater sample F1-140 | place: China: Fuxian Lake, Yuxi | collected 2017-12-25 | reverse complement strand
TCGAGCAGCTCATCGGCGGTTCGGGCGACGACGTCATCACCTTGCTGGCAACCTCGGCCGGCATGCTGATCGACCTCAAGGGCGGCAACAACGAGATCCGCATCTCCGGCGTCGGCTCCGACCTGCAAAGCATCGCCACCACCGCAGTGCGCGACGGCAACGGTTATCGGCTCAACGGCGCGAAGACCTTCATCTCGTCGGGCCAGCTCGCCAATTTCATCGTCGTAGTCGCCAAGACCGATCCCGAGCAGCGCGCCAAGGGCATCAGCCTGCTTTGCCTCGAAACCGACGGCGCCGATGGATTCCGCCGCGGGAAGAAGCTGGACAAGGTCGGTCTGGACGCTGCCGACACTTCCGAGCTGTTCTTCGACGACGTCTTCGTGCCCGGCGACAATCTGCTCGGCGGAGAGGAGGGCAAGGGCTTTTACCAGCTCATGGGCGAGCTGCCGCAGGAGCGGCTGGTGATCGCGGTCGGCGCCATGGCCACCATCGAGAAGGCGCTCGACACCACGGTGGACTACGTGAAGCAGCGCAAGGCTTTCGGCCAGACGATCTGGGATTTCCAGAACACCCAGTTCGTGCTCGCGGACCTGAAGGCACGGGGGACCGCGGCCAAGGTGTTCCTCAACGACTGCATCGCCAAGCTGCTGCGCGGCGAGCTCGACGTGACCACCGCCAGCATCGCCAAGTACTGGCTCACCGAGCTGCAGGGCGAGGTGGTCGACAAATGCCTCCAACTCCACGGCGGCTGGGGCTACATCAACGAATACCCGATCGCGAAGATGTTCCGCGACAGCCGCATCACGCGGATTTTCGGCGGGTCGAACGAGATCATGAAGATGCTGATCGCGCGGAGCATGTGAGGGGGCGTCGCTGTCGGGCAATGTTTCCTTCACGATGGGCGCCTCGCAACAGACGCGGATCGTAACGCCTTGCTTTCGGACTGGCCCTTACCGGAACGGATAGTCCGGGCCGATTTGCGCGACCGGGCGCCACGCATTATGGGCACGCGAGATGCGCTCTCCCCGCGAAAATCTTGCGTATCGTCCCGATATCGATGGGCTTCGCGCCGTGGCCGTGGTGCCGGTGGTGCTATTCCATGCCGGCTTTCCGCAAATCTCCGGCGGCTTCGTAGGCGTCGATGTCTTTTTCGTCATTTCCGGCTTCCTGATCGCCGGCATCATCGCAAAGGAAATCGAGCGGGACAGTTTCTCGATCGCGGAGTTCTATCGCCGCCGCGCTCGCCGCATCCTGCCCGCGCTCACGGCCATGGCCCTCGCGGTGCTCGCAGTCGGCTTCTTCATCCTGACGCCGCAGCAGTATCTTACCGTGGGACGAGCGGTCCTCTGGATCAGCGGCTTCGCGTCCAACTTCTTCTTCTGGAAGAACACCAGCTATTTCGAAGCCGGAAGCAGCTTCGAACCGCTGCTCCACACCTGGTCTCTGGCGGTGGAGGAACAGTTCTACATCTTCTTCCCCCTGCTGCTGATCCTGCTGCGGCACAGCCGGTGGCGAAACGCCATCTTGGCCGGTTTGGGCGTGGCCTCATTCGTCCTGTCGTGTGTGATGGTGCAAATGGCACCGGGTGCGGCTTTCTATCTACTCCCAACGCGGGCGTGGCAGTTGATTCTCGGTGGGCTGCTGGCGCTTGGAGTCTTGGCCGTGCCGCGCGATGCGCGCTTGGCGGCGATGGCCTCCTGGCTCGGGCTGGCGCTCATCCTCGTACCGATGTTTGCCTACGATGTCGCAACGCCCTTCCCCGGCGTGGCGGCCGTTCCACCAACCCTTGGCGCTGCCCTGCTGATCTGGGCCCGCGGCGAAGGTGTCGGCCGGGCGCTTTCGACCCGGCCGATGGTCGCGGTCGGGCTCGCTTCATACAGCATCTATCTGTGGCACATGCCGGTGTTCGAGTTTGCCAAATATCTTCATGGTGGGCCGCTCGAAACGGGCGTGGCCTTAGCACTTAGCGCGGCGTCGGTCGGGCTCGGGTTTCTGAGCCTCCGCTTTATCGAGCAGCCGTTCAGGTCGGGATCGCCGCAGTCAATGCGCCGGCTGGCTATCGCCGCCTTTGCCGGGATCCCGCTCATTGCCGTGCCGGCCCTCGCCATCACGCTCTCGGCGGGACTGCCAACACGACTGCCGGCACAGGCACACGTAGCGATTGCAGTGCGCCACGACGAGACGAGGCACCCGGTTCGCTGCCTCAGCGTCGACCAGGTGTGGGTCGATCCAGCGGCAGCATGCCAGCTTGGGACCGATGGCGCGCAAGCCAACGTACTGCTGTGGGGCGATTCCCACGCGATGGTCACTGCCACCGCCATGGAAGCGGCGGCGCGGGCGACAGGGGGCGCATTCTTGTTCGCGGGCAATGCCGACTGTCCCATCGGCATGGGATTGCGCATCGATCCGGACGTTTCGCCCGCCCTGACCGCGCAAGGTCATTACCGCCGATGCGCGGAATACAACGAAAAGATGCTCACCCGCGCGGCCGATCCTGCAATTCGCACCGTTGTTTTGTCCTCGCGGTGGACGAATTGGCGTATCGACGAACCATCCAACCCAGCCGAGCAGTCCGCCGACATTCGCCTTATCTCCGACGTGGCGGGCGAAACCGGGAACCGTGCGATCTTTGAGGCAAGCTTCCTGCGTCTGGTCGCCCGCCTGCGCGAGAGCGGCAAGCAGGTCGTGGTGGTGGGGCCGGTGCCCGAACCCAGCTTCAACGTTCCAGAAAGGGTGTTTCTTTCCGCCCTCGGCTGGGCGCCGACGCCGCCCCCGCTGACGGTGCAAGCGTTCGAGCAACGCCATGCCGCGATCCTCGCTCTTTTCGCCCGGGCGGGGGTGGACCTGATCCGGCCCGAGCGGGCCCTGTGCCGCAATGGGCTGTGCCCCGTCGTGCGGGATGGCCGCCCGCTGTTCTTCGACCACAATCACCTCTCGATCGAAGGAGCCAGGATTACCGCTCCGCTCTACGCACGGCTGTTCTAGGTCCGAGACGGAGCGCCGGTGCGTGCCCCGCTCAAACGTACCAAATGCCTGCGCGCGCGTGCTGCCGCCGGTTTGCGTTGAATTGGGCGCCTGGTTCCATTATCGCCGAGCGGTTCAGCCAACCTCGTTGCGGCGCCTGGGAACCGTTCGAAGTGAAGCCTAAACGGCGCCACCAAGGCCCCGAGTGAAGGAATAGAAAACCGTCATGCGCTGGCTGTTCCTGGCGATCCTGCTCCTCTCGCTGCCTTTGTTGGTGTCCTACGCCGGAAGGGGTGAGCAACAGCGCGATCGACTGCTGATCGCGCTCGGTGCCCTGCTGTTCGCGAGCGGCAGCATCGCGCTGGATGCGGCCCTCATCACATGGCCGGTATGGCCCGGAACCTCGCGCGGGATCATCCTCTCCTTCGTCGATGTCATCGCCCTGGCCTTGCTCATCACCCGCCGAGGACGCGCAAAAACGCCCCCGTTTCTCTTCCTTTGCGGGCTCCTATTCATTCCCATGTTTGTGGCGAGTTTCATCGCCACCATTCCGCTGGCCTCGGTATTTTCGCTGCTCCAATTTGTGCAGATCGTATTCTTGTTCATCGTGCTCAGCCATGAGCTCAGCCGCGTCAGCGCAATTCGGAGCATACTGAAGGGGATAGCGATCGGGCTGATCGTTCAGGCGGGCTACGTAGTCCAGCAGAAGCTGACCGGCGTGGTGCAGGCATCGGGAACGATGGCCCATCAGAATTTGCTCGGCTTGGTGGTGCAGTTGAGCGCGCTGCCGCTGATCGCGGCCATCATGGAAGGCGAGCGCAGCAAGATCGTCTATCTCGGGGCACTCGCCGGCGCGATCTGCGCCGCTGGGGGAGGCTCGCGGGCCACCATGGCATTCTTTGCCCTGGGCGTGGTGCTGCTGATCATCTTGAGCATCGCGCGCCGCAGCACGCCGCGCAAATGGCAGATGTTCGGGATCGGGCTCCTGGCCGCGGCGGCAATCGTGCCCCTAGCGATGGGAACACTGAAGGCGCGCTTCGGCGATAACGAAATCGGCACGGAGGATGAATCGCGCGCTGCCTTTGAACGAGCCGCAATCGCGATGGCGGCCGACCATCCGCTCGGCGTAGGGCCGAACAATTTCGTCACCATCAACAACACCAAGGGCTATGCTCGCCAAGGGGGCATCGAATGGGGTGGGGGCTTGCTCGATAAGCCGGTTCACAATGCATATCTGCTGGCCCGTAGCGAATTCGGCTGGGTAGGCGAGATCGCGCTGATCCTCCTCCTGGGCGGGGTCGCCACGCGCGCGTTTATTACCGGCTTCAGCAGCCGGAATGCTGATATCGTGGGGCTTTCCCTCGGATCGGCGACCGCCATCACGATGATTGCGATCCATAGCAATTGGGAATTCGCCTGGTTCAATCTGGAGGCGCAGCGACTATTCTTCGTCAACGCGGCGCTGGTCGCCGGATGCGTGACGATCGCGGCGCGCGACAGCCAAGAAAGACGGCGGCGTTTACAAAATAGCAAAGAACATATGGGCATTGCTGCCGCCGGACCAGTCCGGACCGACGCACTACATCCGAGCCCGCCCGATTACCGCGACCGGACCGCCGCCAGCGGTTCCTGACAAGCCAACGACAGGAGTAGTTCTTGGCCATCGAACCGACCAAGGCGTGGGACACGTCGATGCTCAACTACGGCAATGTGTTGAAGTCGATCGTCGGCTCCTACGAAGGCGCCGATATCCTCGAGCTCGGCGCGGGGCGGCGGCCGTCCTTCACGCTGGAAGAGATGCCCAAAAGCATCGGCAGCTACACCGTCAACGACATCAGCGAAGACGAGCTGGCGCTATTGCCGCCGGGCTACAGGAAGGCGCGCTTCGACGTGAGCGGCGATGCCTCAAACTTCGGCGACAGCTATGACGTCGTCTTCTCTCGTTTTCTGGCGGAGCATGTGCCCGATGGCGCAGCCATGCACCGCAATGTCTTCAGTGTGTTGAAGCAGGGCGGGACCGCCTTCCACCTCATACCCACGCTCTACGCCATCCCGTTCGTGGTTAACAAATACATGCCGGAGCAATTGTCGAGCTGGGTGTTGAAGACCTTCGCCCCGCGCCGTTCGATCAACCCCAAGGTCCCGGCGCCCTATTCGGCCTGCTATTCCAATCCCAAGATCATGACCGACATGCTCAAGGGGATCGGCTACAGCAAAGTCGATTTCCAGAACTTCTACGGCCACTTCTATTACGAGAAGCTGCCGGTGATCAAAGGTCTCCACGAGCGCTTCTCCGCACTTGCGGCTTCGCGGGATTGGCATGTGTTCGGAACCTACGCCTATATCATCGCCCGAAAATAGGGCGCTTCGAAGCTCGCAGCCCTATTTGCCAATTTCGCTTGGTCGTTCGGCTAGGGCGACCTATCGGCTCCGGGCTTTGGCTTACGGCATGATATTCCCCACCGGCAGATCCGGACCAGCCCGTCGCGGTTTCTCGCCATGCTGACGCGTGTCGCCGCCTTCACGCGGGCCCGCGCCAGCGAACTACCGGGCATGTCGTCGCGGCTCGGGCGGGAGGTTGGCTGGGTGGTCGTGCCCTTCGGCTTGCAGCAGGTCCTGCGGCTTGGCACCAATATCGTGCTCACTCGCCTGCTGGCGCCCGAAATCTTCGGCATCATGCTGCTGATCAATTCGCTGCGGACCGGCACCGAGCTCCTGAGCGACATCGGCATCGGCCAGAGCGTGGTACGATCGCCCAATGGCGAGGATCGGGATTTCCTCGACGTCGCCTGGACGCTGCAGATGCTGCGCGGGCTGTTGCTGACGCTGTTCCTGCTGCTCGCCGCTGTCCCCATCGCCGCGCTGTACGACCGGCCGGACCTGGCGCCGCTGATCCTCGCCATCAGCCCGGTGTTTCTCATCACCGGATTGCAGTCCGCGGGGCTGTTCACGGCGCAGCGGCACATGCAATTGCAGCGCCGCGCGGTCTACGAAGTCGCCAACACCGTCCTCGCCTCCGCCATCGGGATCGGCATGGCGCTGGTAATCACATCGGTGTGGGCCCTGATCATCGCCTTGGTGCTCAGCACCGTCGCGACCACGCTGCTAAGCTTTCTCGTCTTCGAGCGCCGCCTGCCGCGCTTCCGGTGGGAAGGCGCGCATGTCCGCGAGATCATCTCCTTCGGCAAGTGGATCTTCCTGTCCACCGCGGTCTATTTCGCGGCGACCAGCTACGACCGGTTCTACTTCGTGGCCGCGGTGCCGATCGCCATGGCCGGTATTTATGGCGTGGCGCGGACTTTTTCCGACATGCTCGCCGCGCTGGCCCAGCGCGCCGGGGCTCTGCTGGTCTTCCCCCGCGCCGCCGCGATGCAGGACCGGCGCGAGGAGCTGGCGCCGCGCCTGCGCCACACCCGCCGCAAGACGCTAGCGCTGGTCGCACTCGCGCTCGGAGTGGCAGTGGCGGGATCGGACCAGTTCATCCTGCTCGCCTACGACGAGCGCTATCACGCCGCCGCGTTCATGATCCCGGTGCTGGTCGTGGGTGTTTGGTTTGGCATCCTGTCGACCTTCGCGGATTCGATGTTGATGGGCGCGGGACGACCGGCGCCCGGCGCCTGGGCCAATTTCGCCAAATTCGGCGTGATGCTCGCCGGCCTGCCGATCGCGCTGGCGCGCGGCAGTCTGCTCGATGCGCTCTTGGTGCTGGTGGCCGCTGAGATCGCCCGCTGGCTGGCGCTGCTGCCGCCCTCGCGCCGGGAACGCTTCGCCGGGCTGACCGACGATATCGCGCTGACCGCGCTGATGGCGGCCGCGGCGTTAACCACTAAGTGGCTGCTCGGCGCTATGGGGCTGGTGCCGACGCTGGGGGAATGGTGGGCGATGCGCGGACTGCTCCATGTCTGACCTGGCATCGATCGATTTCGGACCGATCGGCGTCGTCGCCATCGGCCGCAACGAGGGCGAGCGGCTGGTGCGCTGCCTTACCTCGCTCAGGGCCACCGGTTGTCCGGTGGTCTATGTCGACAGCGGCTCGACCGACGGCAGCCCGGTTGCTGCGGCGAAGCTGGGCGCGCAGGTTGTACCGCTCGACATGGCGCGTCCCTTCACGGCGGCGCGGGCGCGGGCGGAAGGGGTCGCGGCCCTGGAAGCCGCTCAGCCCGGTCTCGACGGGATTTTCTTCATCGACGGCGATTGCGAGCTGGAGGCATCCTTCCTCCCGGCCGCCGCGCAGTTCCTGGCCGACCATCCGGACTTCGCGGTCGCCTGCGGCCGCCGCCGCGAGCGTTTTTCCGATGCCTCGCCCTACAACCGGCTGATCGACCGCGAGTGGGATACCCCCGTGGGCGAAGCCGCGGCCTGCGGCGGGGATGCGCTGTATCGCTTTTCCGCCTATCGTGCGGTCGGCGGATTCGACCCGAAAATGCTGGCGGGAGAGGAGCCCGAGCTGTGCACCCGGCTACGCGGTGCGGGCTGGCGAGTGATGCGGCTGGATGAGCCGATGACCGTCCACGACGCCGCGATGCACCGCTTCGGGCAATGGTGGAACCGCGCCATCCGTAGCGGCATGGGCTACATGCAGGCCTGGCAGGCGACGCGCGGTGAGGACCGTCAGAGCCTATACGGCCGGCAGATTGCGCGCGCCGTGTTCTGGGCGGGCGTGCTGCCACTGGCTTCGATCGCTTTCGCGCTGGCGCTATCGCCCTGGTGGTTGCTGCTGTGGCCGGGGCTTGTTCTCCTCCAGCTAGTGCGGCTTTCACTGCGGGAGGGGCTGTTCGCAGCCGCGCTGGCCATGGCGGGGAAATTCGCGGAACTGCGTGGCATTGCGCGCTATTTGCTTGAAGCATCGCGGGGCGGCACGCGCAGTGCCCTGACCTACAAATGATCGGGCAAATGACGGAGCCTGCGCGGGCGGTCGGCTATGTGCTGACCCATTTTCCGAAGTTGGCGCAGACCTTCATCGCGGGCGAGATCGAGGCGGTGGAACGGGCCGGCGTGCCGGTGCGCGTGTTCGCGATGAACGCGCCCGAGGCGCGTGAGCTGGCGCGACCGGGCGCCGAGGCCAAGGCGGCGCGCACGACCTATCTCAAGCCTGCGATGGGGCAGGCATTGGGCGCGCTGATGGCGGTGAGCCTGCGCCATCCCGTCGCGATGGCCGGCGTATGGCGCAAGGCGATGGCAAGCGCTGGCGGCAACCCGGCGCGGTTGGCGCGGCGGCTGGCGCATCTCGCGCAGGGTGCGCTGGTGGCGCGGATCGCGCGGCGCGAGGGAATCGAGCGCCTGCACGCGCATTTCGGGCTCGCCCCCGCCACCATCGTCTGGCTGGCGACCGCGATCGCACGGGCGGAAGGGCGGCGCGCGGCGCGCTTCAGCTTCACCATCCATGGCTTCCACGATTTCTTCGACCCGGCGGAATCGCGGCTCGACCTGAAGGCGCGCGATGCGGCGCAAGTGCTGTGCATCAGCGATTTCACCCGCTCGCAGCTGTGCCTGACCACCGATCCCGCCTGGTGGCCGCGTTTCCACGTCGCGCGCTGCGGGGTCGATACCGCCGCCTTCGCTTTTCGCGACCCCGCGCCGATTTCGTGCCGCATGCGGATCATGGCGCTAGGGCGACTGTCGCCCGAGAAGGGCTTCGCGGTGCTGATCGAGGCGCTGGCGCTGCTGCGCGAGCGCGGCGTCGAGGCGGAGCTGCGGATCGTGGGCGATGGGCCCACCCGCGGCGCGCTCGAGGCGCAGATCGCGGCGCTCGGCCTTTCCGACCGGGTCACGCTCACCGGCGAGCTTCCCCCGGCTGACGTCAGCCGCGAGCTGGCCGGCAGCGACCTGTTCTGCATGGCATCCTTCAGCGAGGGGCTGCCCATCTCGATCATGGAGGCGATGGCCGTTGGCGTTCCCGTCGTTAGCACCTGGATCGCCGGCATTCCCGAACTGGCACGCCAGGGCGAAACGGCTTTGACCGTGCCCCCCGCCGATGCTGGGGCGCTCGCCGCGGCGATCGCTCGCTTGGCCGGTGACGAGGCGCTGCGGGTGCAACTGGCCCGCGCCGCCTGGGCGCTGGTCGAGGAACGGCATGATTTGTGGCGCTGCGGCACCGCCGTGGCCCGGCTTCTGGAGAAACCCGAGGCATGACCTCGCCCACATTGCCTGCTTCTGGTTCCCCCTTGCGCGCCGCGATAATCGGCTGCGGCGCGATCGCTTATGAGCACTTGCCCTTCGTCGCCCGGTCGGATGCCGCCGTGCCGGTGGCGCTGTGCGACCGTTCCCGCGCCATGGCAGACGCCGCTGCGCGGCACTTCGGCCTCTCGGTCCCGCTCTACACCGATGCGGAGGCAATGCTGGCAGCCGAGCGGCCCGACATCGTCCACGTGCTGACTCCGCCGCAAACACATGATCCGCTGGTCCGCGCCGCGCTGGCCGCTGGCGCGCATGTCGTGTGCGAGAAGCCGATGACGGGCAGCGCGGCGGAGACCGCGGGGCTGATTGAGGCTGCGAAGGGGGCGAGCAAGGTGCTGGTCGAGAGCCGGAACCTGTTGTGGAACGATCCGGTACTCGAATTGCTGGCGATGGTCCGCGCCGGGAAGCTCGGCGAAGTTCGCGAATGCGAGGTGCTGCTGAGCCTCGATTTCCTCGGTGGGCCGTTCGGCGACAGCAATCTCGCCGGCGGCATCGGGCTGCCCGGCGGCGCAGTGCATGATTTCCTGCCCCACCTCGTCTATCTGTTCCAGGCGCTGACCGGCGCGGGTGCGATCGATCGGGTCATGGGCGAATACACGAACCGCAGCGGCAATGCCCGCGCGGCCTATGATTTCTGCGACGTGCTGCTGCGCGCGGAGCCGGTGCGCGGGCGGCTGCGCGTGGCGACCGATGTCGAGCCCAGCGCTTTCCGCGTGATCCTGCGCGGCAGCGCGGGCAGCGTGGAAACCGATCTCTACAACCCCTTCATGCGCTTCGAGGGGGAGCCGCATACGGGCAAGAAATATCCGCTCGGCCAGGTTCGCGCCGGGCTCTCGCTGGCCCGCGCGGGTCTCGGCAATCTGCGCAACAAGATCGGCCAGCATGGCACCACCCACGGCCTGCCGCGAATGCTGGCCGCGGTCTATGCCGCGATCCGCGAAGGGCGCGCGCCGCCGATCACGGCCGAGGAGATGCTGGCGACGGCGCGGCTGACCGACCAGATCCTGGCCTTGCGGAGCGCGGCATGAAGGTCTTCGTCACCGGCGCGGCCGGTTTCCTGGGCAGTGCGGTCGCCAGGGCGGCTGCAGCGGCTGGCCACGAGGTCGCAGGTTTGCATCGCCCAAATTCGCGGCTGGCCTACGCCGGAGACACGCCGGACGTGGAGGCGGTCGCGGGCGATCTGCGCCAGCCGGGCGCGTGGCGCACAGCGCTGGCCGATGCCGAGGCAGTGATCCATTGCGCCGCCGCTGCCTCGGGCGATCTGGCAACCCAACTCGCCGGTACGGTGCTGGCGACCGAGAATCTGCTCGCTGCGCTGCCTAGCGGGCTAAAGCGGTTCGTCCATGTATCGAGCTTCTCGGTCTATGATTTCGGCGCGCCGTCATGGTTCGGAAAACTCGATGAGCGAACCGCAGCGGAACGCAACCCCGCTCGCCGCGATGCCTATACCCAGACCAAGCTGCTGCAGGAGGAAATGATCCACGCCCATTGCCGCGAGCACGGCATTCCGCTGGTGGTGGTGCGGCCCGGCGCGATCTACGGCCCGGGGAAGGATTGGGATTTCGGGCGGGCGATGAAGCTCGGCAAGCTCGACCTGATTTTCGCCCCGCTGGCCCGGATGCGGCTGGTCCATGTCGATGATTGCGCCCGCGCGCTCGTCGCCGCACTTGGCGCGCCGGTAGAGGGCGAGTTGGTGGTCAATGTGGTGGGCGAAGACCAGCCGACGCATTGGGGCTTCCATCGCCGCGCCAAGCGCGCCGGCGCGCCGGTCGGCATGGCAATCCCCGTTCCCTACGCTTTCGTCCGCGCGCTCGGCGGCGCAGCGTGGCTGGCTAGCCGGCTGTTCTTCGGCGGCAGGGCGCGACTGCCGGAAATGCTCGACCTGCCCCGCCAGCAGGCCCGCTGGCGCAATCTGCGCTATCCTGCGAAGCAGGCAAAGGCGCGGCTCGGCTGGACGGAAGCTACCCGCCTGGGCGACGGCATCAAGGAAATCGCTCGCCCGAAATAGCCTATTTGGCGTTTTTCGTTTTCCTACACGCATACCTGTGGTTATATGACCCGGCTCCACCGATTCGTCGCCCGACGGCGAATCCCTTCGAGGAGCCGACCATGCCCCAGCCTTTCGACCGTTTCGAGCGCGCACTCGATGCCGTGACCAGCCCTGCGCGCGACGCGTTCGCTGTCGCCCCACACGACACCGCCCCCCTGCCCCGATTGCCCAAGGCGCTGCTGATCGGCTCGCCCGGCACGCTCACCCTGCGCGCGGTCGATGCCGCGGTAGATGTCACGCTGACGGTGGTCGCCGGCCAGCTCGTGCCGGTGCGCGCCTCGCATGTCCGCGCCGCCGGGACCAGCGCCGGCCAGATCGTGGGGCTGGCGTGATGATCAGCCTTGCAACCGCGCCGCTCGCCGTGGCCGCCGCTCGCGCAGGAGGCGGCGAGGTGCCCCAGCCCGCGCCGGCTTTCGCCCGCATCGTGCTCGAAGGCGACAGCATCACCTCGACCACGCCCTGCCAGGCCGACAATCATGACGGCTTCTACAGCCACACCTGGACCGACGAGCACCCGTCGCTGGTCACTTTCGTGTCGGCGCAGGGGAGCCGCGTGGTCGGCGGTGCGGGCTACAACGGTGATCTGGCGGACAACAGCACCAACGCGCTGGCCGCCAAGGTGGCGCAGGACCTCGCCCACGATCCCGACCTGCTCACCGTCAAGATCGGGGTCAACGACCTCTCCTCGACCGGCTGCAAGGTGCCGACCTATCTCCAGCGCCTGCGCGACTGGGCCGCGCAAATCCGCGGCGCCGGGGTCAAGATCGCCTATGCCTCGCCCACGCCGATCGAAACGGGCAGCGAGGTCGATCAGGCCGAATCCGATTATTACATGGCCAAGTGGAACGCGCTGTGGACTACGCACGACATCCGCAATCCCGCTGTCTGGGGTCAATGGGCCGACTATTACATCCCACTGGGGGAGCACCCCTTCTTCCGGCAGACGACCGGCTGGACCAGCGAGGGCATCCACCCCAGCGGCCCGGTGAACAATCCGGCCAAGGGCCAGTTCTACCTCAAGGCATCGTTCGATGCCGCAATGGCCACGCTGCTCGATCCGAGCCGGGTCAACGCCGCTGGTCCTTACCAGAGCGTGTGGAACGCCTTCGGGCCGTTCACCGATCTGGCGCCGGGCGTCCCCATCACGCGCCGCGTCACGCTTGCGGGCCTGGCCTGGGCGGGCCATGCGGGCGGGGTGAGCGTCAGCGGCGGCGACGCCGCGGTCCAGACCAATGGCAAGATCGCCCCCGGCTGGGCCTATAACGGCGACACGGTGGACCTCACCTTCACCCCCAGCGCCAGCTACGCGGCCGACGCGAGCATCCAGCTCACCATCGGCGGCGAGACGCGCACCCTCACCTACCGCACCGCGGCGAATGTCGCGCCCGCTGCCTATCAGCACGGCGACATCGTGGGCGTGCCTGAGGGCGATAGCGCGCTGACCCTCACCGGCCTGACCTTCGCCGAAGGGATCGCGGTGGTCGTCATCCGCGCCAGCGACACCGCCCCCGCAACCGCGGTCAAGCTGAACGGCGTTAACCTCACCCGCCGCCGCCGCGAGGCTGCGCAATACACGGGCGGCATCGAAATCTGGGACGGGCCGGTCGCAGCGGGGAGCAACCACACGCTTGCCGTCACCTACCCGGCGTGGACCAGCAACCGAGTGGTGTCCTATGGCACGATCACCGGGGGCAGCTTCGTCACCGCCACCGGCAATGCGCCGATGTATGCGGGCGAGCCGCACCTGTTCCCGGCCGTCACGGTGCCCGCCAACGGGATCGCGGTCGCCGCCTTCCTGGAATATGGCGGGGCGAGCATCGCCCCCGGCAGCTTCTACCCCGGCACCACCCCGACCGACGCCGGGCGCACGGTCCACAACAGCGAGACGTTGGGCATCGCGCTCGGCACCCGACCCGTCTCCGGCCAAGCCAGCGTCAACTTCGCCTTCGGCAGCTATCCGCGCGTGATCGCGGTCTATGCGGCGGGGTAGGGTGATGGAGAACACCCGGTCAGCCATGCTTCATCGTGCCGCGTCATACCCGTCTCGCCGCGCGCGGCCGGCGGTGCTAAAGAGGAAATGGATGCGCCTGTTCGCTTGCCTGTATTTGCTCACGGCCGTTCTGGCGGCGTGCGGGGGCGCGTCCGGTCCGCTGGCGGCCGGTGGCGCGGCGGCCAATACGCGCCATGTCCCCGCCACCGCCAGCGGCGAACTTGCGCCCGACCTCAAGGCGGATTTTTCCATCGCCAAGGGGCTCCAGATCGCCTGGGGCAACGGCCAACGCCCGGCGCGCTATGGCGAGCACGAGGGCGCCTTCCGCTTCACCTGCGGCGGGGACGGCAAGCTCGCCTATGACGATCCGGTGGTGTTTCCCGGCCAGCCGGGCGCATCGCACCTGCACCTGGCCTGGGGCAACGAGGATTTCAGCGCCGCCACCACTCCCGAGAGCCTTGCCGCCAGCGCCGCGACCAATTGCAACTCCAGCCCGTTCGCGCTCAACCGCTCGCTCTACTGGATGCCGGCGCTCGTCCACGACAGCGGCCAGGTGGTGCGACCCGATCTGGTAAGCGTCTATTACAAGCGGGCGATGGCCTCCTCGCCGTTCTGCAGGCCGGGCGCGCGCGAGTTCATCGGCAAATGCATCGGCCTGCCCAACCAAATCCGCTACATCTTCGGCTGGGATGCGGCGCGTCCCATGGCCAAGGTGCAGGGGGCGAGCTGGTATTGCACCGGCGGCACGCAGCAGCATTACGGCGACCTCGACGCGGTGTTCGCCAGCGGCTGCAAGCCGGGCGATACGCTGGTGGCGAACACGGTGGCCCAGAACTGCTGGGACGGCGACAATCTCGACAGCAGCGATCATCGCAGCCACATGGCCTATGCAGATTATCGCCGCGGCGATGGCTACGCCCACTGCCCGGCCAGCCACCCGTTCCACATCCCGCAGGAAGAGAACAAGGCGATGTGGACCGTGACAGTGGACATGATCGGCCCCGATGGCCGCAGCCGCGTGCGCCTCGCCAGCGACCACATGCTGCGCGGCGCCAAACCGGGACAGACGCTGCATGCCGATTACATGGAGGCCTGGGTGGCCCAAGCCAAGGCGCTGTGGCTGACCAACTGCATCGACAAGGGACTCAGCTGCTCGGGCGGGGAGATGGGCAACGGCACGCAGCTCGTGGGCGCCGCCCTGCCCGCCTATGGCGCGAAAATCCCCAAGCCCCGCGCCAAGGCGCCGCCCGCGCCGGCGCAGCATATGGGGCACTGAGCCCGCTCTACCGACGCGCCCGCTCCGCCCACCACAGCCGGAACACGCGCGGACCTTTTACGAGATAGCGGCGCCACAAGCGCCGAGGTTCGCTCGCCAGCCGGAACAGCCATTCGAGGCCGGCGCGCTGCATCCAGCGCGGGGCGCGGCGCTTGGCGCCACTGAGGAACTCGACCGAGGCACCGATGCACAGCCCCACCCCGCCCGCGCGGCCGCGGCGGGCAATTGCGTGGGCCACGATCTCGCTCTGCGGCGCGCCGATGGCGAACAGCACCAGCCCGGCCTGCGCGCGCTCGACGAAATCGGCGATCGCCGCCTGCGCGGCGGGGTCGTCGCGCACGCCCATCGGCGGATCGAAATGCGCGATCCGCCAGCGCGGCAAGGCCCTGCGCAGCCATTCGGCCTCGTCCGCCCGCCCGCCGACCAGCGCCAGCGCTCCCTCGCGCTCCGCCGCGCGCCGCACCAGTTCGCGCACCACATCGCTGCCCGGCGTCACCGGCAGCGCAACGCCCGACAGCCGCGCCAGCCGGGCCAGGATGCGGCTGTCGTTGATGGTGAGGTCGCTGGCCTCCACCGCCTGCCGATAGGCCGCGCGCCACGGCTCCGGCCCGGGCTCGTTCAGCATCACCGCGTGATCGACATTGGGCGTGACCACATAGCCGAACCGCGCGCCGCTCGCCCGCTCCTCGACCCAGCGGATGGCCTCAGCGAGCGACGGGTTGTCGAACTGGAAGCCCAGGAACGCGATTTTCTCCGGACTTGGGCCGGTTGCCACCCCTGTCACTGCCCCCGTCACCGCTCCCTCACCGCCACGTGCGACCGAACAGCGGATCGGGTGGACGGACGCCCGGCAGCGGATCGAGCTGATACACTGTCTTGGCCCGCGCCAACCCGCGCGCGCCATCGCCTGCGCACACGGTGTTCTTGGCGCGCTGGCAAACGGACGTGAGCACTCTCCAGCTCGATTCGCGCGAAGGCGCGACCGTTGTCAGTCGGCGTGCCGCGGCGACCGCCGACTCGGGCCGCCCGCGCGCCAGAAGCCAGTCGGCGAAGCGGCTGGTGAGGCGCGGGTCGAGGGGATGGGCGTCGATTCCGTCGCGCGAAACCCGCTCGACAGCAGGCGCACGGCCCGCCCGCTGATAGGCATTGGCGAGGACGACGTAGCCATCGATCCGGTCGCGGCACTGGGTGGCGACCACCTGTGCCGGGATGACGGCAGCATCGACCTTGCCCCGGGCTAGGTGCCATTCGGCCATGGCGGTCAGCGCCTCGCAATTGGTGTCATCGTCCTCGAGGATCGCGCGAGCCGCATCTGCGCCCCGCGCATCCCCGCGGCGCACCTGGAGGCGCGCCCTGAGCCCGGCGGCGCGCGGGTCGGGCGAGTTGGCCACGAGAGCCTGCGCTACGGCGGGGTTTCCGTGGTCGACATAGAACCGAGCGGCCGCAAGCCGCGCCTCGACCGCGCCATTGGCCGCGAGTTGCGCAACCTCGTCTGCGCCCAGCGGCTCGAGGTCGTACTCCTCCCAGAGATCGAGCAGCCGGGCCATCGCGTCGGCTTGCGCACCGAACTTGCCGATGAAGTCGCGCGCTGCCAGTCGCGCACCATCGCGGTCGCCCGACTTGTAGCGCACATTGATCTCGTCGAGCGCCAGGTCGGTGCTTTGCGGCATGCTCTCGATCAGCACCGGGAATTGCTCGATCATCACCGCCGGCTCGCCCTGGGCGCGCGCGGTTTCGAGCAGGGCGCCGGCGATCATGGAATTGTTGCCAGTCAGTGCTATCTGCTCGCGCAGCATCGCCAGCACTTCCGGGCCGCGGCCCATCTGGGTGAGCGCGCGCGCCTTCAGCGCAAGGCCGCGCGGGTCGCCCTTGTTGGCCCCCAAAATCTGCTCGGCCAGGCGGAGGGCCTCGGGAAAATCGTCGTCCTTGAGTTCCAGCACGCCCGCGGTCAGCAGCATCTCGGCATTGAACGGGTCGATCGCCAGCACCCGCTTGATCGCATCGCGGGCGACGTCCTCCTCACCGACCATCGCGCCGATTTGCCCTACCGTCGCCAACGCCTCGAGGTTGTCGGGCTGGAACACGAGCACGGTGCGATAGGCGTCATAGGCGCCGCGCAGGTCCGACATGCGCGCCTTGATCCGGGCATCCAGCAGCAGGATCTCGACATTATCGCCGCCATAGGACAGCGCCTTGCTGATAAAGGTGCGCGCCGCAGGCAGGTTGCCGGCGTCGAACAACCGCTGCGCGATCGCCGCCTGTTCGGCTGCCTTTTCCGCCGGGCTGGCGCAGGCCGCGAGCATGAGCAGCAGTGATAAAGAAACGGCAATCAGCCTGTCCCTTGCCGGGAGCAGGGTCGAGACAAACGATTGGCCTCTCGCTATCCGCATGATATCAGGCCGTCTTAAGCGTTCGTCCAGCAACAAGGCAGGAATCCCCTTTGTCGAAAGCGATCAATAGCCTTCGTGCCCTTAAGGGCATGATGTTAACCCTTTGCCTGGCGCTCGCGGGGCTTGCCGGAGTGGATATGGCGCAGGCGCAGGCCCCTGCGCAACCCGCTACCGCTCAGCAGCCCGCTTCCACCGCTCAACCGACGCCGGCGGTGTCGACTTACCGCATCAACGCGGGCGACGAGTTGGAAATCTACGTCTGGGGCGAAGAACGGCTGCAACGGCAGCTGCGGGTTCTGCCCGACGGCACCATCGCCTTCCCGCTGGTCGGCCAGCTGCGCGTGGCGGGGCAGATGCCGCAGGAAGTAGAGCGGATGGTCAGCGACCGCCTGCGCGAGCAATATCGCGGCGACGTGCCCTTCGTGACCGTATCGGTACGCGCCGCCACCGGCATGCGCTTCTCCGTCCTCGGCAAGGTGAAGTCGCCGGGCATCTTCGATGCCACACGCTACGTCAACGTGCTGGAGGCGTTGAGCCAGGCCGGCGGGCCCGACGAGTTCGCCAATCTCGACAGCATCACGGTCATCAGGGGCAATGGACCTAACGCCCAGGCCTTTCGCGTCCGCATGAGCCAGCTGTTCCGCGGCGGCGTGGAGACGCGCGATGTCCAGGCGGCGAACCTCATTCAGATCGCGCCCGGCGACGTGATAATCGTGCCTTGAAAAACATCTCGAACAGGGTGGACATGACCAGCAGAACCTCCTGGCGCCGCAGCGCGCTGCTATCGGCCACTATCCTCATGTCGAGCGCGCCGCTCCACGCCCAGGCGGTGCGCACCGGCGTGGACCTGAGCGCCGAAGCCGAGGCGACGTCCAACCCCTACCTCGACCAGACATCGAACGACTGGGTCGGAGCGGGAAACCTGGAGGTGCGGCCATGGCTCGTGAGCGAGACAGCGACCGACCGGATCGAGCTTGAAGCCTTCGCGCGCGGCCGCGCCTTTACGAGCAGTTTCGATTTCGAAGACAGCTTCGGCGGTTCGGTTCGCGCCAGCCATCGAGCGAACCCGCGCACGAGCTTCTATGGCCAGGCCAATGTGGTTTCCACGAGCGCGCGCAGCAATTTCACGCGCTTCAACCGCAGCGGGTTCGATCTCGATCCGCTGGCGCCGCCGGACCCCGCCGCACCGGTGCAGCCTGGCGATCCGGCCACCGGCGGCCTCGGCCCGGTGATCGTGCCTCCGCTGGACGATCTCTCCATCGTCGGGCTTCAAGGCCGCACCACGACCTTGGCTATCTCGGCGGGAATGAACCAGCAGGTTGATACCCGTTCCACCCTCAGCGCCAACGTCGATTACAACCGCCTGTGGGTGGAGGGGAGCCAGATCAGCGGCTACGAGAATGCCTCGCTAGGGGTCAACTATTCGCGCCGCCTGAACGAGCGGACCAGCGTCGGTTTTGCCGTGAACGCCGGGCAAACGCGCTATGACTCGGGCTTTCCGAAGACGACCACGCTGGGCGCCTATGTGAATGCCCAGCATCAGCTCGACGCCCATTGGACGCTGAGCGGAGCGGTCGGCGTCTCCTCATCGAGCTCGCCCGCGAATGGGCTGCAGCCCGAAATCGACCAGGTGGGCATCGCCGGCAATGTAAACCTGTGCCGATCGCGCGACCAATCGCGTCTTTGCCTGGGCTTGTCGCGCTCGCAACAGCCGTCGACGCTGGGCCAGGTGCGGACCAGCGATGCGGTCGATGTCACCTTCACCGAGCGCCTGTCGGCCCGTGACCGGATCGATCTCTATGCCAACTATGCGCGCAGCAGCGCGCCCGACGAGGTCAGCACACCCTTCGACGAAATCGAAATCGCCTCGGTCGGCGCGACCTTCACCCGTGCGCTCAGCCCGCGGTTGGACGGCTATCTGTTCGGGCGTGCATCGCGCAGCTACGGCGGCTATCTGACCGACGAACCCAGCCTGTCGTTTGGCGTGGGCATTCGCGCGCGCCTTGGAGATCGTCGATGAATACCGCCGCCTACCTCGAGCCCGAGGCCGAATCCGGCGGCGGCATCGGGGCGATCTTTTCGCAGTTGCCGCTGATTCTCTGGCAGCGCAAATGGCTGGTGATCGTGCCGCTGATCCTGGGCGCGATCATAGCGGTGGCTACTGCCTTCCTGCTGCCGAAGAAGTACGAATCAGCCGCCGTTCTGCTGGTCCAGGCCCCCGCCCTGCCGCGCGAGGTGGTGGGGCAAACCGTGGATCAAGTGGTGGCACAGCGGATCGAATCCATCCGCCAGCAGATCATCAACCGGCCCGCCTTGATCGGGCTTATTGATCGCAACGAGCTCTATGCGGGCAAACGTGGCGACACGCCGCTTTCGGAAATCGTCGAGGAGATGCGGGAGGCGATCACGCTCGAACCGGAGACGGTATCGCTCGGCCCGAACAGCGCCGAGGAGAAGACGATCGCAGTCAGGCTGGCCTATATTTACGAGGATCCCGTCAAGGCGCAGGCGGTGGCGCAGCAGCTGATGGAACGGGTGGTCGAAGTCGACAGCACGAATAATGCCGAACAGCTAACCCAGGCGGTCCAGTTCCTGACTGAACAGCAGCAGGATTTGCAGCGCAAGATCGAGGTTGCCGAAGGCGAGGTCGCGGCCTTCAACAGCCAATACGGCAGCGTGATCGCGTCGGGCTCGATGGCCGCGATGGGTGGCGGATCCGCGGCGTTCGACCTCCAGATTTCGACCCTGCAGCGCGAAATCGCCGAGCTCGAGGCGCAAAAGCGCACACTGGCGACGGCGGAAACGCGGGATCCGGCAGTGGTTCAGGCCGAGGGCGCGTTGATTGCAGCGCGCGGCATCTATTCGGAATCGCACCCGGACGTCGTGCGGGCCAAGGCGCGTCTCGAGCAGGCCAAGCAGTTTGCGCAGCAGAACATCGCGCGCGTTCCCGCGGAAGAGCTCGACAACCGCATTCGTCTCGCGCGCAGCCAGATTGGCCAGTTGGAAATCGCCAAGTCGAGGGAAAGCTCGCAAACCGCATCGATCATGTCGCAACGCGCGGCTGCGCCAGGCGTGCAGCAGCAGGCGGCGCAGCTGCAGCAGCGTGTGCAGACGCTCTACAAGCAGTTCGAGGAAACCTCCAATCGCCTGCTTTCGGCCCGGGCCAACGCACGCGCGGGCGAGGAACAGCTCGGTGAACGGCTGATGGTCGTCGATCCGCCGGTCGTGCCGGATTCGCCGGAATCGCCTAACCGCCCACTGATCATCGCGATCGGCACGGCCGCGGGGCTGGCGCTCGGCCTGCTGTTGGGCCTCGGGGCAGAACTACTGCTCCGACCCATTCGCGACCCCGCGGTGCTCACGGCCCTTACGGGCAATCGGCCGCTCGCGATCATTCCCGAAATCGATCCACCGGTCGAACATCGCCGGTCCCTGAAGGCTTCGCCCCGCCGCTGGCTGGCTTTGCCCCGCCTCAGAAAAAAGAGAATGATAAAAGATGAATATCGCAGTGCCTGACTTCGGCAGCAGCGAAGTTTCCAGAGCGGCGGAATTCCTGGCTGCGGTCCCCGCGATCGAAATTTCCGACGACACCCGCGATCGTGCTCGACTGGTCGGCTTCGAAAGCCATGACGAGCGCGCCCGCGCCTTCAACCTGCTGCGGTCGCAGTTGTTGAAGGATACGTCCGAGAAGGCCATGCGGCTGATCGGCGTGACCAGCGCGACTCCATCCGCCGGCAAGAGCTTCGTCTCGCTCAATCTCGCCGCAGCTCTGTCCAAGATCAGCGATCGCAAGGTGTTGATCTGCGACTTCGATCTGCGCCGTGGATCGATACTGGAAGCGCTGGAAGTTCAGCCGCCGCACGATCTGTCCGAATATCTACGCGGTGACCTGGCAGATTGGCGCTCGGCCGTGTTCCGCGTCGCCGACAGCGATCTCTACGTGCTGCCCTGCATAAAGCGGATGCGGCGCAGCGGCGAAATGCTGACCTCGCACCAGTTCGAAGAGCTGGTCGCGGCGCTGCGCGCGCTGCCGCCCGAAATCATCGTGATCTGCGACCTGCCGCCGGTTTTTGCGAGCGACGATGCGCTCCTCACGGCTGCTCATCTCGACAGCTACATCCTGGTGGTCGAGTACGGTCGCAATACGGAGGGCCAGGTGCGCGAAGCCATGGCGATGCTGTCGCCAACGCCATGCCTCGGCACCATCCTCAACCGCTATCGGGGCGGCTTTTTCGATGCCTATGGCTACGGCTATGGCGATCCCTACGGGATCAAGAACTACGGGATGTCGGTCCAGCCGAAGTAACGCTTCGCGCGGCTAGTTTTCGCCAGTGGCGGGGGCGCCGACAGGTGGCGCGCCCGCAGGTTCCCGCTCGTCTGCTCGCAGCGCGCCAGGGCCACCCGCCTTGAGCTCGCCGCGCTGCTCGTCTGCACGCAGGGCCGGGGGAACTTGCGCTCCGAAGCTTGGAGCCGGCACGCCCGGTATCAGGTTACCGGCCCTCATATCCTCTACAGGCGCCTGGAAATCCGGCATCGTCCCCGGCTGACCGCCCAGCGAATCGAGAAATCCCGGTTGATCCACCGTGAGGTCGTCGGCAGCGGTGATGGCAGGGATCGGCGGCGCTTCCAGCGCGACATCGTAACGATCCCGAAAGGCGCGCGGCGATCCCATGAAGCCGCGCATGATGTAGAAGATATGCGCCCCGATGGTCGCCGCCTTGTCGAGCGTGGGCGCCCAGTAGGGTACGACATAGTTCGCGTGATAGTGGGTCGCATTGCCCACCGCAGTTGCGACCTTGCCCGCCAGCGCGTCGCGAGCCGCTCGCTCCGCGCGCAACCACGCTCCCATTGCGGGAACCCGGGCCAGGCTGCCGTCACAGGTGAAGCTGAACTGGCAGCCGGTCACACGCTCCGACCCCTGGTAGACCACGCCGCACACCGTGTTGGGGAACGCCGGGTGGCGCAAGCGGTTCAACACGACCTGTGCCACCGCTTGCTGACCCTCATCGGGCTCGCTCGCGGCTTCGTAATAGACGGCCTGGGTAAGGCAGCGCAGCGCGGCGGCGTAGCCCACGCCGCTTGCGCTCTCGGCGGCTATGAGCAGCGCTTTCGCCGGAATGACCTTAGTCACATCCACCGGGCGCTGGGCATTGATCGCGCTGGCCTCTTCCGGCGCCAGCGGCATGACGGCGGTGTCGTAAATGACCGAGGATTCGGCTACTGGGACAGGCAGGGTCATGCGACTGACGGCGCCCGGCCCAGAGCCCACGCCCGCGGGCGCGCCGTGGCTGCCGCTAGTAAAAAACCACAGCGCGGCCGTCGCCGCGAGGCAGGCAGCAGCGATCGCGCATGACAGCAACAGCATCCGCCGCTCATGCTGGCGCCGGGTTCTGAGCACCAACACGCCCCTTCGCGTCAGCGGGTCGGGGGCGGGATCCCAACTGTCTTTGCCAAGAGGTGCGGTCATAAGGTGTGCGTAGCGCCTGCGGTTGTTTCGTCACACGGCCACGCCGATGCCGGTGGCAAGCTGCTGCGATAGCGCAATTCTCGCCGGCCGCCTATGCAATCCGGGCGGGATTAAGTATTCCATATGGTGCGGGACCGAAACGGGACAGGGCCGTCACGCGTTTTCAAGAGCGTCCTGGATCGCTTATGAGCGCGCAAGCGCAGCGAGTGGGATTGTCATGACATTTCGGCAAGGCGGGGGCCCGCTCCGGTATCTTTTTGCACTGCCTGGCTTCCACCAGGAAGAACGCGGCGCCGAGGTGGCGCTGCTGTCGGTGGCCGGCGAACTGGCCCGGATGGGCAATGTGGTTACCGTCATCGGGGCCGGCCCTCCCCGCCCCGGCACGGCCTACAGCTATCGACAGGCGCGCGCGATAAACCGCCGCCGACTGGAGCGCCTGCCGCGCATCCCCCCCTTTCGTTCCGAGACGGCATGGGAGGACGCGACCTTCGCCTGGAGCCTCGCGCGCGCCTATGACCCGCGCGACTTCGACATCAGCGTGACGTGCAATTTCCCCTTCAGCCACTGGGCGCTGCGCCGCGGCGGCCGGGGGGCTCCGAAGCATCTGTTCGTGACCCAGAACGGTGACTGGCCGGCGCGCAGCGACAAGGCTGAATTCCGCTCGTTCCGCTGCGACGGGCTCGTCTGCACCAACCCGGATTACGAGGCCGACAACCGCGAGCGCTGGCGCACGGCGCTCATTCCCAACGGAATCGACCCGGCCCGCTTTGCCGGCGTAGCTGGCGACCGCGCGGGGTTCGGCCTGCCCGCAGACAAACCAGTCGTGCTGATGGTGAGCGCCTTCATCGAGACCAAGCGGGTGCTCGACGGGATGCGCGCTGTCGCTGCGCTGCCTGGCGTCCATTTCGCCGTGGCAGGCGACGGTCCCTTGCGCGACCAGGTGGAAGCCTTGGCGGCGGAGATCCTCCCCGGTCGATTCACCCGGCACTCGCTCGCCGCCGAGCGGATGCCGGTCCTATACCGTTCGGCCGATGTTTTCCTGCACATGTCGCTGACCGAATCCTTCGGCAACGTCTATGTCGAGGCGATGGCCAGCGGACTTCCCATCGTCGCACATGACAGCCCGCGCCTGCGCTGGATCGTCGGCGAGCGCGACACGCTGTGCGACACCACCGACCATGCCACCACGGTGGCCGCGCTCGAGCGCGGCCTTGCGCGCGGCCAAGGCGCGCCCGACCCGCGCGCCGAGCAATTCACCTGGTCCGCGATCGCGCGCCAGTACGATGCCTTCGCGCGCGAGGTGATGGCGGGGTGAGCGGCGTGTTGACCGGCCTCGCCTGGGTGCTCGCCACGGTGATCGCCGTGCCGCTCGCGGTGCTCGCCATCGAGCTCCTGGCCGGACTGCGACCCAGGCGATACCAGCGAAGTACGCGCAACACCGGCGCGGCTGCGGTGTTGATTCCCGCGCACGACGAGGCGGGAGGCATCGCGGCGACGTTGGCGGCGCTTCGCGAGGTTGCGCCCCCCGGCACGCGCATATTGGTGGTGGCGGACAATTGTTCCGACGAAACCGCCAGCGCCGCCCGCAGCGCCGGGGCCGAAGTCGTCGAACGCGACGATCCGGTCCATCGCGGCAAGGGCTTTGCGCTCGCCTTCGGGCGCGATCATCTCGCCGCCAGCACACCGCCCGCTGTCGTCGTGGTGCTCGACGCCGATTGCCGGTTGGCGGCGGGCAGCATCGCCGCGCTGAGCCGGGAGGCGCTCGCCCGCCATGCCCCGGTCCAGGCAGTAAACCTGATCGCGCCCGACTTGGCCGCCGCGCCCATGGTGCAGATTTCCAGCTTCGCGATGGTGGTCAAGAACCTGTTTCGTTCGCGCGGGATGCAGCGGCTGGGCGGCGCCGCGCTGCTGACCGGAACCGGCATGGCCTTCCCCTGGCCGCTGTTCGCCCGCGCCGATCTCGCCACGGGCTCTATCGTGGAGGATCTGTCGCTGGGTATCGAGATGACTCGCGCCGGACATGCTCCCTATCTGGTCGAGGATGCGCATGTCCGCAGCGATCCCGCGGCTATGGGCGATGCGCTCCAGCAACGGCAACGCTGGGAGCATGGCTTTCTCGACACGCTGAGGCGCCGCGCCCTGCCGGTCCTGGCCGGCGGAGTGAAGCGGGGCTCGTTGCGCGAGACTCTGCTGGGTCTGCATCTGCTGGTTCCGCCGCTCGCGCTCCTGCTGGCACTGGCAGGAATGGCCCTTGCCCTGCTGACAGGCCTCGCAGCCTTCGGCGCAAGCACCGTCCCATTCCTGGCGCTGGCGAGCCTGGTCGCGGTCGTGCTGATCTTCGTGGCCATCGCCTGGGTCGTGGGCGGGCGCCCTTTCCTGACCGGCGGCGCCCTGCTGCGTGCGCCGTTCTACATTCTATGGAAGCTGCCGATCTACGTCGGTTTCCTCAGGAAGCCGCAGGCGGCCTGGACGCGCACGCCGCGTCAGAACTGACCCGCCGTCACTCCTGCGGCTCAGCTTCGGTCTGCGCCAGTTCCCGGTCGAGCACTCTCTCCAGCGCCTGAGCGAGCAGCCGGTCATTGGCGTCCGTGAAATGGCTGTCTGGCAGATAGCCGGTCGGGCTCATCGGATCGATCATCGTGTGCGTCGCGAGATGAGGGATGTTGTCGCGGCGCAGCGTGTCGGCCAGCGCGCGATAGAGCTGGTCGCGATAGCCGAAGCTGTCGACGACGTAGATCACCGGCACGATCCCCTGCGCCCGCGCCTGGCGCGCGAAATCGGCGATGATCGCATTGGCGACGCGCACGGCTTCACTTTCCGCGTCATAGCCTTCGGCAGTCAGCACGCCGGTGCGCCACTGGCGGTCGCGGCGCTGCGCCCATCCCCGCCGGACCAGGCGATAGACGGTCGAATTGTCGAGCCAGCTCTCGCGGACCAGGAAGGAATCGTAGAAGGGATCGGTCCGCTCGAATTGCTTCAGCGCCCGCTGCCATGCCGCCGGATCGTTGAAGGTGCGCACGAAATCCGGAAAGCTCTCGTACGGCGGCGCAATCCGCTCGAGCCCGCCGGGACCCAATACGAAGCGGTCCGCGGTGTAAGGCATGGCAAAGCTGGTGTTCCAGTTCATCGGGGTGGGCGAAACGATCATCGGCAGCGTCGATGACATTATCGCCAGCACGGCGACCCGGCTGTCGCCCCGCTTCTCATCACGCAGGAACGCACCATAGGACCAGTTTGTCCCCGCCCCGGGGGCCGCCACCGAGCGGATGTGGTAGCGCGGCGATACCTGCTGCAGCGCCTCGGCCAGCCTGACCGCGTGCGACATGCCGTATACCGTCACCTTGGTCCCGTCGGCCTTGGCCGGGCGGTCGATCGCGGTGGTCGGCTTATACCAGCCGGCCAGCGTGATCGGCGCGGTCTCGGCGGGATCGGCTCTGGTCGCCCGGCGCAGCCGGCCCTCCATCGATCGCCCGTAATCGAGGTAAAGCGCCATTGGATTGGGCGCGAGGTTCTTGGGATCGCTCGGATAGGCGAAGGCCAGATTGGCCGCGATGTCGATCACGACCAACCATACCAGCATCCAGCCGACAGTGGCGAAACCGCGACGGCGTGCGGTCGCTTCCTCAGAACTGGAAGTAGATGAACTGCGCAGGTTCATTGCTCGTACCCATGAGGATGAGGAAGACCATCAATGCAGCGGCGAGGCCGGTGATGGCGGTCGGCAGGGCGCGATAGAAGCGCGCATCGCCGCCCCGGTTGTACTGGGCGATCTCCCACGCGATCAGCAGCAGGACGCCCGCAACCGCCGATACCGCGGGGCGCGCTGCTTCGATTGCGAACCCGCCCCGGCCGGTGAACAGTGTCTGCGTGAAAACCGCCACTTGCTCGAGCGAGCGAGCGCGGAACAGCAGCCAGCCATACAGCGTCAGGACGCCGAAGCCGGCCATCTTCAGCACTGCCAGCACGCGCCCGTCGTTCGGCTGGCCGAATTTGCTCACCAGCACGCGATGGGCGCTCAGCAGCGTGCCGTGATAGAATCCCCACAGCACATAGTTCCAGGCTGCGCCGTGCCATAGGCCGCCCAGCACCATGGTCAGCATCAAATTGCGGCAAGTGAAGGCGAGGCTGCCGCGATTGCCGCCTAACGGCTTGTAGAGATAGTCGCTCAACCACGTCGATAGGCTGATGTGCCAGCGCTGCCAGAATTCGCGGGGCGAGCGCGCGAAGTAGGGCTGATTGAAGTTGACATCAGCTCGACGCCGAACAGCTTCGCCGTGCCGCGAGCGATGTCGGAATAGCCCGAAAAATCGCAGTAGATCTGCACTGTGAACGCCAGCGTGCCGACCACGACCGTGCCCCATGTCGCATCGGGCGAGGCGACGGCCTGGTCGGCGGTGGAGG
>SXGU01317080.1_pt1 | contig 26716 bp, 23 predicted proteins | sample 3174531 | NCBI WGS metagenome assembly SXGU01 (sample SAMN11356863, study PRJNA531348) | freshwater metagenome | isolation source: freshwater sample F1-140 | place: China: Fuxian Lake, Yuxi | collected 2017-12-25 | reverse complement strand
GTTCGAGCCGCGCTGCCAAGGGCTGTGCGGCTCGGCGAAGTACACCTTGACCCCGGTCCGCTCAGTCAAATCCTTGTGCCGGCTCATTTCCTTGCCCTGGTCGTAGGTCAGGGTCTTGCGCATGGGTTCGTGCACCCGGTTGAGCGCCTCGGTGAAGCCCTCCAGGGCGGCCTGGGCGGTGCTGCCTGCCATCCGCGCCAGCATCACCAGGCGGCTGGAGCGTTCCACCAGGGTGCCCACCGCCGAACGGTTCGCCGCGCCCTTGATCAGGTCGCCCTCCCAGTGTCCGGGAACCAGCCGGTCCTCGATTTCGTCGGGGCGCGCATGCAGGCTCGTCATGTCAGGAATCTGGCCGCGCCGATCCTCGCCACGCGCACGCGGACGGCGCCCGCCACGCCCTTGGCGCAAGGTGGCGATCAGTTCGGTGCGCAACTCCCCGCGTGGCATCACGTACAGGGCGTTGTAGATGGATTCGTGGGAAACGGTACGCTCACGGTCATGGGGCCAGACCCGCTTGAGTGTGCCCGCGATCTGCTCCGGCGACCAGCCTTCGCGCAGGTAGTGTTCCACCACGCCGAACAGCACCGTGTGCGGCGCCAGCTTGGACGTTCGTCGGGACTTGAAGCGCTGTCCTCGGGCTCGGATACCCGCCCGGCGGGCGTCGTACTCCCCCGCTTCCCCAGGGTTGCGGGCCATGGCCCGCAAGCTGCATCCCTCACCCCGCATCAGCATGATCGTCGCTCGCTCTTCAGCATTCAGTTGCTCGTAGGTCGTTTCCATCGCAACACCTTAACAAGGTGTTGCACTTGATTATTGAGCCGGCCCGTTTATTTCAATAGGTTTGATCTAGTGCGTTCGAATTATAGAATAACTTATGCAGAAGATTATTGACTGCCATTAAATCGGATTATGGTAATTCGTTGGTTATCATCCTGCAAGGGAGGTTACCCTTTGAAAGAGTAATATTGAGTGTTTTTGTTGGCTAGCCCAATAAGCTGCTGGGTTATCAAGTGATTCAGTATCACAATGATCGCTACCAAATGCCAGTAGAAATCAAAGTATGAAAGTCCCAGAAAGGCGCCACTAACCATGTATCCAACAAGGCTAACTTGGGTCATCGCAGCCAGGTCAGTTGCCCATTTCAGTTCAGGGACGCGTTTGGTACGTCGAATGATTGAATTCCCCCTCATCCATGTAAGGCCAAGTATGGACATAAAAATAAAGAAGCCGATAAATCCATGCTCCCCCATCACCTCGAAGTAAACGCTATGGACGTCATGCACACGGCCGGGTTCGGGGGCATATTGTTGAAACACGGAAGGCCGGAACATCTCGATGCCACCACCAGTAATTCGCGTCTTGGCAACATTGAATGCAGTATGCCAGGCGTTTATGCGGCCCAACGCAGAATTGTCCTGTTGGTAAGTTTCCGTAGTTTGCATGCGGTCATACCATTCTTGCGGCATGATCAAGGCGATTGCACCCACCACAATCGTAATCATCAAGCCGATCACGATTTTGCCGCGGCTTTTTAGCCAGAGAAAAAATCCCATGGCGACCATGCCCAGCAAAGCCCCCCTAGACTGACTGCCAATACCCGCGATAGCTGTAAGCAGCATGGCGCTACCCAGACCGACCTTGAGCCAGTGGCGTTTTTCCTGGAGGTGGAGATATCGGATCAACGGCACCGTCATGATCAGCGCCAATGCCATCTCATTGTTACCGCCAATGAATGTGCCCTCAGGCCCCTGCACCCGGTGCGTTCCACCTTTGAGAATCGTGAAGATTCCACCCTTGATTCCATAGAACCCCAGAGACAACACGATCACCCAGATCACGCCATTGAGCCGCTCCCGATTTGTGATGACCATGATGGTGACAAAAGTCATCAGTTGAATCTTGAAGGCCTTGACCCAACCAGTCCAAGCCAAGTCCGGAAAAAAAGCAAAGTAGGATGTGATAAGCATCCAAATCAGTAACACAACGATCAGAATAGTTTCCCGAGTCCACAAGATACGCCTGGGTTCTTTGCTGAAGAACATGCCGGTAAATGTGGCGAGGGCAATGGTGTATGCCCAGGGGAAATTCAAGGCAAAGCCATAAGCCAGCCGGTGGGGATTCATATAGCTGATCCAGCACCACAGGTAGACGCCCACTCGGGGCTGCCGCAACACCATGGGTATCAGACCGAAGACGACGGCGGCAATGAAGAGGTCGCGCATCAGGCGGATTCTCCGGCAATCGACGCGTCAACAGCGACGCGGCTGACCACATAGCGGAACTTGCCGGATTTTTCCGGCGGAATCTCGGCCACCCGCAGCACCTCCACCGCCACGTCCTCGCCCAGCCTAGCCTTGGCACCGCGCTCGATGCCAAGCAGGCTGGCGGCGTCGAAATCGACATCGGTGACAATCAGGATGCGGGTGAGATCCAGGCTTTCCTGGACGATCTTGAACTGCCTTACGCCTGGCAGGTCGCGCACGATGTAGATGAGCGAGAGTCCGTGCATGACGGTGCCATCTTTGGCGACCAGGAAATCGGTGCTGCGGCCTTGTACTTCCTTCATGAGCGGCAGGGTGCGGCCACATTTGCAAGGTTGGGTGTCGAGGGTGCCGATGTCGCCGGTACGGTAGCGGATGAAGGGGAAATCCTTGGTGGCCAGGTGGGTGACGACGATCTCGCCGCTTTCTCCTGGGGGGAGCGCGCGGCCCTCGGCATCGATGATCTCGATGATGAGGTCTTCGTGGGTGAGGTGCATGCCGCCGGCGGGACACTGGTGGGCGATGAAGCCGGCGTCGCGGCCGCCATAGCCGTTGGCGACCGGGCAGCCGAATACTCGCTGGATAAGTTCGCGCTGATGATCGTACAGCCGTTCCGAGGTGACGAAGGCGACCTTGATGCCCAGGTTATCCAGGCGGATACCGTGTTCCTGGGCATGGCGTGCAATGTGGGCGAAGGCGGAGGGGTAGCCGAACAGCATCTTGGGCTGCATGGCGCGGATTTCGGCGATGAAGTCGGCGACCTTTTCCGGCGACATTTCGAAGGCGGGCAGCAGCTTGGTGCGCATGAGGGCGTCGCGGAACTGGCGCATCCGGTCTTGCGAGGTGAGCTCGATGGGGGAACCCCAGAGCACGATTTCCGGATCGCCGATGTCGACGCCCCACCAGCGGGTGGCGCGCCATTTGGCGGCGACGTCGTGGGAGACGCGTTCGTCGCCGATGAAGAAGATGAGGGGTTCGCCGCTGGAGCCGCCGGTGTTGAAGCGGGCCAGATCCTGGGCCTGGTCTGATTTCAGGGCTTCGGTGTGGGCGCGGATGACGGGTTTGTCGAGGAAGGGCAGGCGCTGGAGGTCGGCTGTGCGGGTTATCGACGCGGGGTCGAATCCGAGATGGGCGAACAGGCTCTTGTAATAGGGAACGTGTGTGCCGGCGTGAGCAAGTAGGGCTTTCAGGCGGCTTATCCGCAGGGCTTCGAGTCTTTCCAGGGACCAGTACTGGCTTTGCTCCATGTCCTTGCGCAAGCGCACGGTAGTGTGGTGCTTGAGGCGTTCCTGTAGAGGGAAGACCAGGCCTGAGATGAGGTGGGTATACAAAGACATGGTCACACCAGTAGAAACTCAACGATGAATGGGGGCGGTTTCAATTCCCAAGCGCAACGCTCGCCGCCAAGGAGTTCGGTTACTGATCATGACCTTGCGCCATGAGCATCCGGGCGAAGGTTCGATTGAGCATTTCCACTCGATTATCCCAACTGTTTTCTTCGGCATAGGCCCGAATTACTTCATGGTTCCATTTTCGAGTTAGCGCCTGGTCCAACGTATGCGCCAGCGCTTGCTGATCATCAAAAGGCACGATCGCCCCCAGTTCCAGACTGCTTACCACTTCGGCGTTGCCACCCACGTCGCTGGCCACGACCGGCAGGCCGCAGGCCATGGCTTCGAGGATGACATTGGCCCAGCCTTCGTTGCGCGTGGAGAGCACAAAGATATCGGCAGCAGACAGCGGCAACTTGAGGTCGTCCGGCGAAATGGGGCCGAGGAAATGAATCCTCTCGCTTAGTCCCAGGGCCACCGCTTGGTCTTTCAACGCCTGGGTCATGTCGCCTTCGAGACAAGGGCCGCCGACGACCAGGTAATGCAGGTCGGGATGTCGCGCCAGCAGGTCGGGCATGCAGGCGATCACCCGATGAAAGCCCTTGCGTTCCACCAGGCCGCCGACGGTGACGAGCACCTTCGCCGTGTCAGGCAGGCCGAAGCGCCGGCGTGCTTCATCCCTGGGCACAGGCGAAAAGCGGTCGGCATCGACGCCGTTGCCCACGACCTGTCCCCGCTCCCGGGCCAAGCCGAGGGAGTAGGCCAACTGGCGCAGGGAATCCGACACGGTGATGACGAAGTCCGCATCGCGGAAGACTTCGCGGAGTTTGGGGACCAGCGCCGGATTGCGGCTTTGCGGGACTTCCGTGCCACGCAGAGTCACGGTCACCGGCAGGCCCAGCCAGCGGCCCAGCTTGATGGCGGCGTGGCCGTCCGGGTAGGCGAAGTGGGCGTCGATGAGGTTGTGGCCCCGGGCCTTGAGGCGACGCAGCGTGAAGTAGCTACCCAGCGCCATGAACAGGCTGTCCAGGCCGCGAAACAATCCGGGAATGGCCAGGAAGCGGGGAAAGTACACCTCGATTCCCGCCTGGGTTTCCATGCGCGCGGGCATGGGACGGTAATGGGGGCGAAAGCGACGGATCAGGCCTTGACCGGGAAACCAGGGCTTGGGGGAGACCACCACCAGCGGCAGGCGCTTGCCGACGCGGAACATGCGTTCGCGGATGAATAATCCAGCCGTGGGCTGGGTTGCGTTGGGGAACAGGCTGGAGAAAACCACGATGCGTGGTTCGCTCATAAGGAACGCCCCAAGGCGCGGCCATAGATGGCCTTGTAGTTGGCGATGCTCCGCGCCCAGTTGCGTTCGGTTTCCACGAAATGCCGGCCGTTGGCGCGCATGGCGGCGCCCTGGTCGGGCAGATTGAGGGCGGCGACGGTTTTGGCGACCAGATCGTCCACGTCGCCGGCGCGGAACAGCACGCCGGTCTTGCCGTCCTCGATAAGTTCCTTGTGGCCGCCCACGTCGGAGGCGATAAGCAGATGGCCCTGGGCCATGGCTTCCAGGGGCTTCAGGGGGGTGACCAGTTCGGTCAGACGCATGGGGTGGCGCGGGTAGGCGAGCAGGTCGACCAGGTCGTAATAGCGGCTGACTTCGCCGTGGGGCACGCGGCCGACGAAGACCACTTTGTCGGCCACGCCCAGCGAGGCGGCCTGAGCCTTGAGATTGGCTTCCTGGGGGCCGCCGCCGACCAGCAGCAGGCGCACATCCGGGGCTTTTGCCAGGATGCCGGGCAGAGCAGCGATCAGCATGTCCAGGCCTTCGTAGGCATAGAAGGAACCGAGGAAGCCGATGATCCGACAGCCGGCGAGGCCCAGTTTCGCCTTGAGTTCCGGGTCCGGACCGGTGCTGAGGCTGAAGTGCTCGATGTCCACGGCGTTGGGGACCGTGCCAATCTTTGAGGGGGGAATGCCCCGGGAAATCAGGTCATTACGCAGGCCCTGGCAGATGGTCACGACCTGGCTGGCGCGCTGGACCGCACGGGTTTCCATGGTCTTGGTGAGGCGATAACGCAGCCCGCCTTCCTTCTGGGTGCCGTGGTCGACGGCGGCGTCTTCCCAAAAGGCGCGAATTTCGTAGACCACCGGGATGCCCAGCTTCTCACCCACATGGATGGCCGGCCAGGCGTTGAGCACCGGCGAATGGGCATGCAGCAGGTCGGGCCTCAAGTCTTGCGACAGGCCGAGCAGACGTTGTTCGGTGGCCCGCATGAAGGCCCATTGGTTGAGCACCGGCAGGCGGCTGGCGAACCCTGTCGGTTGGTGCGTACGGAAGAATCGCAGGCCATCGGCCTCTTCTTCCGCGACGGTGCAGTTTTCCCCGCAAGGGGGACGCCGGATTCGTAAGGCGGTGGAACCGCCAACGACTCCGCTGACCTGTTTGGGGCTGGTGACATGGAAGGTTTCCCAGCCCAGCTTGCGCTGCTCGCGCAGGATGTTGGCGCTGCGGAAGGTGTAGCCGGAATGCAGCGGGAGGGAATGGTCGAAGACGTGGAGGATGCGGAGCGTCATGGAGCGGCTTTTTCGTTGTTGCGCAGGAAGGCCTCGAACATCAGCAAGGTCCAGAGCGAAGCGCTGTAGTCCCGCGCGCCGCGCGCGTGCTCGTCGGCCATACGGCCGAGGAAGGCCATGTCGAACAGGCCGGTGTCGGCCATGCGCTGGGAGGTGAGTGCGTCGTTGAGCTTGGCCTTGAGGGGGCCCCGGAACCATTCGGCGAGGGGAATCGAAAAGCCCATCTTGCGGCGGTACAGGATGTCGTGGGGCAGGTGGGGTTCCAGCGCCTGCTTGAGCATGAACTTGCCTTCGCTGCCGCGCAGCTTGTAGTCCACCGGCAGGCCGGAGACCCATTCCATCAGCTTGTGGTCCAGGAAGGGCACGCGCACTTCCAGCGCGTGGGCCATGCTGGCCCGATCCACCTTGGTGAGGATGTCGCCCACCAGGTAGGTCTTCATGTCCAGATACTGGACCTGGGAAACCGCGTCCCTGTTCCGCACCGGAGAGCGGGCATGATGGCGACGCATGACTTCCACCGCCGTGTAACCGTTGAGGCGGCGCTTGAATGCCTGGCTGAACACCTTGGCGCGCAGGGGGTCGCCCATCACCGAGACGCCGTGGAAATAGCCCTCCACGGTGTCCCGCGCCATGGCCTCGAAGGTGGTCTTGGCTCGCAGCACCTTGGGCGCCCAGTCGGCCTTGGGATAGGCCCGGCCGAGAAAGCCGAACAGGGGCTTGCGAATGCCGTAGGGCAGCATGCGGCGCATGCGTTCCTCGTAGCTGTGCCAACGGTAGCGGCGGTAGCCGGCGAAGTTCTCGTCGCCGCCGTCGCCGGACAGGGCGACGGTGACGTCCCGGCGGGCGAGCTGGCAGACCCGGTAGGTGGGCATGGCCGAGGAATCGGCGTAGGGCTCGTCGTAGAGATGGGCGAGTTCATCCACCAGGCTGAAGTCGTCGGACTCGACGGTGTTGACGTGATGGTCCGTGTGGTAACGCTCGGCCACTTGGCGGGCGTAGTCCGATTCGTCGTATTTCGGGTCGGCGAAGGCGATCGAGCAGGTCTTCACCGGCTGGTCGCCGGTTTGGCCACCAAGCCCGGCCATCATGGCCACCACGGCGGAAGAATCCACGCCGCCGGAGAGGAAGGCCCCCAACGGCACCTCGGCCACCATACGGATCTTCACGGCCTCGCGCAGGCGCTCGATCAGTTCGGTCTCGGCATCCGCCAGGGACAGATTGACATGGGGCTGGAACGGCACGTCCCAGTATTCGCGCGGCTCTCCCACCGGCTGGCCGCGCTTGATGAGCAGGCGGTGGCCGGGCGGCATCTTCAGGGCGGTGGAGTAGATGGTGCGCGGCTCCGGCACGTAGCCGTAAGCGAAATATTCCTCCACCGCGTGGTCGTCGATCTGGCGCCGGAAGCCGGGCCAGGCGGTGATGGTCTTGAGTTCCGAGCCGAATACCAGGAAGCCGTCGTCGGTCACCGCGTAATGCAGGGGTTTCACGCCCAGGCGATCCCGGGCCATGAAGAGGAGCTGCTTGTTGCGGTCCCACAGGGCGAAGGCGAACAGGCCGCGGAAGTGGTGCACGCAGTCCTCGCCCCATTGTTCCCAGGCGTGGACGATGGTCTCGGTATCGGAACGGGTCTTGAAGCTGTGGCCCAGGGCGGTGAGTTCCGGGATCAGATCGACGAAGTTGTAGATCTCGCCGTTGAACACCACGGCGACGCTGCCGTCCTCGTTGAACAGGGGCTGCTGGCCAGCAGCGATGTCGATGATGGACAGGCGCCGGTGGCCCAACCCCAGGCCCGGCTCCAGGTACAGGCCGGCCTCGTCGGGACCGCGATGGGATTGCATGTCGTTGATGCGGGCGAGCACGTCCCGGGCGATGGGGCGCTGCTCGCGCAGGTCGAATACTCCGGTGATGCCGCACATGTTGTTTTGCCTCGTTGTTCTCGCGTTTATTTCGGCCGGGGACGGGGAAACTTAAGCATGGCCCAGCGCCGCCCGGTAAACCGCCTGATAGGCCTGGGCCATATGCGCCAGGGAAAAATCCCGTTCGATACGCGCCCGCGCTGCGGAGCCCTCGCGCGTCCTCCTGGTGGGATCTTCGGCGTAGGCCAGCAGGCGCGTGGCCAGCGCTTCGATATCGCCGGGCGTGAACAGGTCGCCGGTTTCCCCGGCGGTGACCAGTTCCGGATTGCCGCCCACCCGCGTGGCGATGACCGGCAAGCCGGTACTCATGGCCTCCAGGATGGTGTTGGAGATGCCCTCGCCCAGGGAAGGCAGCACGAACACATCCATGGCCCGCATGAGTTCGGCGGTGTCGTCGCGATTGCCCGCCAGCCAGGCCTGGGCGGCCAGTCCCGCCTGCTCCAGCAGGGCTTGGCATTCCACCCGCGCCGGACCATCGCCGACCAGGATCAGACGCAGTCCGGATGCATCCTTGCGCTGACGGCAGGCCTGAATGAAGGCCCGCACCAGGGTCGGATAGTCCTTCACCGCCGCCATGCGGCCGACGCTGCCGATCACGCAGGTGGCGCCGTCGAGGAAACCCGCCGGCCCGACCGAGGGGCGCGGACCGGAGCGGGGATGGAACTTGTCGCTGTCAACGCCGTTGTAGATCTGGGCCAGGCGGGTCGCGGAAACGCCCACGGTGGTTCCGAGCCAGTTCTCGAGATCGCGGCTGACCGTGATGTAGCGATGTATCAGAGGGCGGGCGGCGCGGCGCAGCAGGTTGTATTTCCAGTTCTTGCCTTCCAGGTCGAACACATCGCGGCCATGTTCGCCGTGCACTCGCACCGGCACCCGCGCCGCCGCCGCGACGAACTGGGCTTCCAGAGCGTTCAGGTTGCGGGTGTGGACGATGGCCGGGCGCAGTTCGCGCAGCAGGCGATAGAGTCGGCGCAACCAGGATAGGTCGTGGCCGGGTTGCTTGCCCAGGTCGAAAAACAGCACGTCGTCGCGCCGGATGCGCTGGCGGAAATCGGTATGGTCGGTGAGGCTGATGATGGCATGGCGGAAGCGGTCCGCCGGGAGCCGGTTGATCAGGTTCACCACGCCGTTTTCCATGCCGCCGGTACCAAAGTGGTAAACCACGTGGGCGATGAGGACCGGCGTGGCTGGGGCCGGCGTGGTTGGGGACGTCATGGCTTGCCGGTCTGGTCCAGTTGGACATCCAGGCCGGTCTTGTGGACCGTCAGGAAATCCTTGAGCGTGGCGGCGGCGGCCTTGGCGTCCTCGGTATAGGGCGTGGCGGCGATGATCGCGGCGGCTTCGTCCGAACGGCCCATCAGCTTGGCCAGGGCGAGATCCAGTTTGGCCCGGTAGGCGCTGATGCCGTCCTTGCCCTGGATGCGGTGCCACTGCCAAGCCAGGATGCGTTGGTTGCCGCCGTTGGCCATCAGTCCGGACTCCGCCATGGGCAACGGGTGCCCGGAAATGCTCGTATCCATTTCTGTTCGGCGCATGTCCCGCCAATCCGGGTGTTTTTGTCGAACCATATAGTTCTGGGTGTTGATCAATTCCGCATCCTGGCGCTGGGCCCCGTACCAGGCCACGAACAGCAGAACTTGCTGATCCCCCTTGCGGTAGTGGCCCAGCAGCTTGTGGTCCATGCCGCTCCAGTGAGGCTCCCAGGTCGAAAAAGGCGTATCCACCTGTTGCCAACCCGGCGCCGGGGCCGGCACGGCCAGTGTGGGAGTGGCAATGGCGCGGCTGCTGAGATGCCCTTCATACAGCGGAAACAGGGCCAGCAGGATGGCCAGCGCCAGGGCCAAACGGTAGGCGGGATCGGCTTTGACAGCGGGCGCGGGCTGCACTTCATCCAGGTCTTCGCGCCAGATCAGGCCGATCCAGAACATGACCAGCATGACGATGCCGAACCAGACCCAGCCGTAGATGAAGTGGTCCACGCCCAGGGCCAGCTTCATATCGGAATAATGGGCGATGAGCACAATCAGGGTGGCGCGCATGCCATTGGCGAAGATTGGCACGATGACCGCCGCCAGGCTGAACGCGACCCGTTTCCAAAGTGTTCGATAGGTGAGATAGGCATACAGCACGCCCAGGGTAATGGAGGCGATCAGGTAGCGTAGGCCCGAGCAGCCTTCCACCACGTTCCATTCGCCGGAGGGCAGGGTGAAGAACGGGCCCTCGCGGTAGACCGGAATACCGATCAGCTTGACCGCGCCGACGGTGAAATCCGCCGTAAATTCGATCAGACGCGGAATCAGCGCCTCGCCGTTGGGCACCATGAGCAGCAGGAAGCCCAAAGGAAAACCGACGGCACGCAACATGCGTGGCCCCATCAACAGCCAGACGGTGGCGATCAGAATGCCGACCAGGGCATATTGTTCGACCACCAGCACGCTGCCGATACGCGCCGCCAGCCAACCCAGGCCGAGGGGAACGATCACCAGCAGGGCGCGCCAGTCGGCGCGGGTCGGAACGGCGGCCAGGAACGTCCGGTTCCGCCAGGTCAGCCAGAGGGCAATGGGGAGGATGACGTAGCCGTGGGCGAAGGTTTCCGAGCGCTCCCAGATATCCACCATGGACATGAAAGTGGGATGGAGCAGCGCCACCCCCGCCAGCCAGGACAGGGCCAGCAACAACACCGCTTTGCGCCAGCTTGTTCGCACTTCCGCTTCCATCACGCCTCCAGGATGTGGTCCACGCGAGCCAGATTGCCGGCCCAGTTGTAATCGTTCATGACCCGCGCCCGGGCCGCCGGCCCCAGGTCGGGATTATTCGTCGCGCGCATGACCGCCGCCACCATGGCATCGGCATCCTCGGCCACCAGGATTTCCCGGTCGGGAATGGCGTCGATCCCCTCCAGGGCCTGGGGTGTGGCGACCACCGGCCGGGCCATGGCCATGCCTTCCAGCACCTTGTTCTGGATGCCCCGGGCGATGCGCAGCGGCGCGACAGCGGCTCCGGCATGGGCGAGGTAGGGACGGACGTCCGGGACCCGCCCGGTCACCAGGATGCCAGGCTGGACCGCGAGGGCCCGCACTTCCGGCGCGGGCTTGCCGCCGACGATGGCGAACAGCCATTCCGGTTGCCGGAAGCGCAGTGCCGGCAAGACCTCGCGCGCGAACCAGAGCACCGCGTCCACGTTGGGCCAATAGTCCATGGCGCCGGTAAACGCGACCACCTTCGCCCCCGCCGGATAGGGATCGGGATAGTCCCGCTCAGGGGAGAAATAATCGGCGTCGACGCCGTTGTGGTAGTAGCTGATCTTGCCGGCGCTTGCCGGCGCCAGTCTGGCGAAATCGGCGGCCTCGGCGCTGGAGACGAACAGGCCGGCATCGAATTCCGCCGCCACCCGCCGCTCCCAGTCGAGCAACCGCCGGCCCTCGCGCCGATACAACCAGGACAGGGGCCAGGGCTTGGTGGGGGCGTATTGCAGCCACTTGTCCGAGTCGATGTCGACGAAATCCATGATCCGCCGCGCGCCGGAATGGCCCATGACGAAGCGGGCCATGGCCGAAGAATAGGCCAGCACCCGGTCAGCGCCATTCGCCAGGCAATCGTCCACCCAGCGCTGCATGCCGGCATGGCGATAGAACGGCAGGGTGAGGGGCTCGCCGGTGGCCAGGCCGGTCAGGGCGCGCAATTTGCCCCAGCGCGGATCAATGCCGACCAGATGGGTCGAGGCGCAAATCTCGCGCAACTTGTCGGCATGGCGCCAATCGTCCGGATCGTCGACGAAGGCACCCAGGTGAACCCGGTGATGCCGGGACAGATGTTCAAGCAGGTGCCAGGCGCGGATCTTGTCGCCCTTGTTGGGCGGGTAGGGAATTCGGTGGGCGAGAAAGAGCAGGTCCGACATGCCGGCGCCCCTAACGCGAACGTCGCTTGGCGACGCTCAAAGCTCCCCGCCCCCGCAAGCGGGGGAGGGGTTGGGGGTGAGGGAAACGGGCATGGCGTACGAGGTTCATGATCAAAGAGTGCTCATTTCATGCCCGTCACCCGAGATTCTTGACGATATGGGGCCCGATGAAATTGGTCACGGCCAGGGGCAGTCGCTGCCAGGCCTTGATGAACAGCCGGTATTTCGGATTGTTGGGGTTGTTCTGGGGCACGCTGGCGGCGCGCACCAGCTTGTAGCGGTAGTGCAGGGGCCGGGGTTCGAAACCCCAGTTGCGCTTGAAATCGTAGGGGCCGGTGCCGATCTTGCTGCGGCCGTAGTCGAACACCCGGATGCCGCGTTCGCCGGCAGTGCGCATCAGCTCCCAGTATTTGAAATCGTTGGCGGCCAGATTGCGGGCTTCCACGGCGTCGCCAGCGTAGTAGGGCAGAATTTCGTCGCGGAAGTAAAAGCTCAGTACACCGCTGACTACCCGGCCGCCCGGCCCTCGCACCAGCAGCACGTCGCAATCGTCGCCGAACTCCTCGCGCAGCAAGGCGAAATAGCGTTTCGATAGCGCGGGCGTGCCATGGCGGCGCACGTTGTCGGCGTAGACCGCGAAGAAGCCGTCCACACCGGCTTCCCAATCGACGCTGAGCTCGTTCTTGATGCCCTTGCGCACCATGGCCCGCTGCTTGCGCGGAATGGCGAGCATGTTCTTTTCCACTTCCGGGTCGAGTTCCTTGCGGAAGGTGACGTAGAGGTCGGTGCCGGGCCAGGTTTCGTCGTGGGACGCGTCGCGATCCCGGTATTCCAGGTGGCCGACGTCCAGTTCGGTGGCCAGGCTCTGGGCATGAGCATCCAGCATGGCGCGCGCTTCCGGCGTGGCGGCGGCGATGCCGCCGTAGACGCAGAAGGGCAGGGAAATGAGGCTGTGACCGAACAGGCGGCTCTTGATCTCGGCCAGAGGGAGCACCCCTTCGATACGCCCGTTCCGCTCGGCCAGGAGGAAATGGGTGCGGTGCCGGAAGGCCTGCTCGGTGACCCGCTTCCAGCCAAAGCGGTGAAAGAAGGTGGCTTCGGGCAGATTCAGGACGAAGGCGTCCCAGGCTGCCGCATCCCCTGCCCGCGCGGACCGTACGATCAGGCTCATCGGTGTTTCAGCCCAGTTCGCTGGCGTAGACCCGATCGGCCCGGCCCCAGCGAAAATCCCGGCACAGTCGATCCAGTTTCTTTTCCATGCGGTTCAGGTTGACGTAGTGCCGGAAGCGGCTTTTCAGAGGGGCGCCGGGAATGCGCGGCTGCCCCGGGTCCACTTCCCAGGGGTGGAAGTAGAACATGGCCGGGCGTTGGTCATGCCCGTTGACCCGGCCGATGAGCCAGCGGGAAGCGGCATAGGGCAACAGACGGAAAAAACCGCCTCCCGCCGCGGGCAGGTTGCGGCCGCGCCAGTCCACCGTGGTCGGCGGCATTTCCAGCAGTTCGGGGCAGTGTTCGTGCCGGTAGGGAAAACGCGGCGCATCCGGCATGCCGTAGTGGTCGTGGGCGATGGGATAGATGCTGGAACTGTAACGGTGGCCGGTCTCGGCGAGGACTTCGATCGCCCAGAGGTTGCGGTGGCTGATGGAGAAGCTGGGGGCGCGGTATCCGGCCACCGCGACACCGCCGATGTCTTCCAGAAAGTGTTTGGCGCGGACCACGTCCTGGTGGAAATCCGGTCGCGAAAGACCGGCGGCGCGCTGGTGTCCGTAGCCGTGGCTGGCCAGTTCGTGGCCGTTGGCGACAATTTCACGCACCACGCCGGGATAGCGTTCGGCGATCCAGCCCAGGGTGAAGAAGGTGGCGTGGATGCCGTGACGATCGAACATGGCCAGGATGCGCGCGATGTTGGCTTCGACCCGGCACGGCCAGTTTTCCCACTCGTCCCGGGAAATGGTGTGTTCGAAGGCGCCGACCTGGAAATAATCCTCCACGTCCACACTCATCACGTTGGTGATGCGGGCGCCATCCATGGGTCAGACCTTGCAGTCCGAATCCAGCCAGTTGCGCAGGGTGTCCGCGATGCGCAGCGCGGCCCGGCCGTCCCAGTATTCGGGAATGCGCCCGCGCTTGCCGCCGCTGGCCATGATGTCGGCGAAACATTGCAGGATCTTGTCCGGCACCGGCCCGGTGAGGGTGTTGGTGCCCTCGACCAGGGTGATGGGGCGTTCGGTGTTCTCGCGCAGGGTGACGCAGGGCACACCCAACGCCGTGGTTTCCTCCTGCAATCCACCGGAGTCGGTGAGAACGACCAGGGCATCCCGGGTCAGGCCCAGCATCTCGAGGTAGCCCTGGGGCGGCAGCAAACGGATGCCAGGCGCGTCCAGCAGCGCGGAGAAACCGAACCGCTCCGCCGTGGCGCGGGTGCGGGGATGAATGGGGAAGACGACGTCGACCTGCCGCGCGATCTTGTCGAAGGTTTCCAGCAGGGCGCGAAAAATCTCCGGGTCGTCCACGTTGGAAGGCCGGTGCAACGTCACCACGGCATAGCCGCGTGAGGGCTTGCCACCCAGGGTCCGCTCCGCCGGCACGGCGCGATCCAGGTGCATGCGCAGGGTGTCGATCATGACATTGCCGGCGAATTGGACCCGTTCCGGGGCGATGCCTTCGCGCCCCAGGTTGGCCAGGGCGGAGCGCTCGGTGGTGAACAGCAGATCGGAAATCTGGTCGGTGAGCACCCGGTTGATCTCTTCCGGCATGCCCCGGTCGTAGCTGCGCAGCCCGGCCTCGACATGGATAACCTTGATGCCCTTCTTGGCGGCCACCAGGGCGCAGGCGATGGTGGAATTGACGTCCCCCACCACCAGTACGGCGCGCGGCTGCTCCGCATCCAGCACGGGTTCGAAGGCGCGCATGATCTCGGCGGTCTGCGCCGCGTGGCTGGCGGAGCCGACCTCCAGGTTCACGTCCGGGCGGGGAATGTCGAGCTGGTCGAAAAAACTGTCGCTCATGGCCGGGTCGTAATGCTGGCCGGTATGAACGAGTTTGGCGGCGATGGGCCTGGCCGCGAAAGCCGCCATGATGGGCGCGATCTTCATGAAATTGGGCCGCGCGCCCACCACGCAGAGGACCTCCGTGCTCATTCGCTTTCCTGGCCGGCAGTCACCGTGTAGAGCACCTTGCGGACCAGGGGAATCAGGCGATTGAGCGAACGCTCCATGGCGATAAGCCGCGTTTCCAAATCCTCGGGCAGTGACGCCATGGGCTGAGGATAGGCGGACGGAGTTCCATGCGTGGCTGTCTCGACCGGTACCGCTTGTCCCGCATGCTGGCGTGGCGTCTGGTGGTGAACTTCCTGCTGGAGATCGCCGATCACCTCCTGGACGGCGGCGGAATCCAGATGCGCGCGCTCTTCCAGGTAGCCGAACAGCAGCAGACGGTCGCACAGGGTGTTGATGCGCCGGGGCACACCGCCGGAAAACGGGTAGATGACGTCAAAGGCATCTTCGCTGAACGAAGGATTGCCCTGCCACCCGGCTGTGTTGAGCCGGTGAACGATGTACTGGATGGTTTCGTTGCGATCCAGGGGACCCAGGTGATAGGAGGCGATCACCCGCTGCCTAAGTTGCAGCATCTCCGGACTCTGGATGGTGTCGCGAAATTCCGGCTGGCCAAGCAGGAAGCTTTGCAGCAGAGATTTTTCGCCCTCGTGAAAATTGGACAGCATGCGGAGTTCTTCCACCGCGCGCGGATCCAGGTTCTGGGCTTCATCCACGATCAGAAGCGGGCGCCGATTCTGACGCACGGCGAGGCGGAGGTAATCTTCCAGACTTTTGAGCAGGGCTGACTTGGTCAGTCCCTCCGCCTGCAATCCGAATGAAGCCGCCACACTGCGCAGCGTGTCGTCCGCATCCAGTTGGGTACTCACCAGTTGGCCGATCAGATAGCTGCCGTTTTCCAACTTCTTCAACAGGCTTTTCACGAGCAGGGTCTTGCCCGCGCCCACATCACCCGTGATGACGATGAATCCCTCGCCCAGGGAAAGGCCGTATTCCAGATAGGCAAAGGCCCGCTTGTGGCCTTTGCTGGCAAAGAAAAAACGTGGATCCGGGTTGAGCTGGAACGGCTTGTCCCTGAGGTTGTAATAACTTTCGTACATCGTCAGAAGCTCATATTGAGGCGTGCCGACAAGGAGTTCTCGGCATAATCGTCTGCGGGCAACCTGGACTGGCGCTCCTGGTGACGCACCTCCACGCTGCCGGTGACCTTGGGCTGGAATTGATGGTTCACGATCAAACTGAGATTCCAGAGATCGTCCTGACGATCCGGGGTGCCGCTGCTCTCATTCTTGGACAGCCCACCCGTCAAGGTAAAGGTGGTTCGTGCAGCAGGACGCAAGCTCCAGGATGCCCTCAAACCCTGCGTGTTATCGGTGCCACCAATCAGGCTCTGGTATTCACGACGGTTATCAAACAGGCTGAGCGTCCAGGTATTGCGCTTCAAGGTATAACTCACGGTACCAGTGAGCGATTTTGAAAGGTAAGTCTGGTCGAGTTGGGTCTGGTTGAAGATTCGGATGATGTCACTCAACACGCAGGCAACCGGATCGGATGGTGGCACGCCAGCAGGAAGAAATTCATTACCGGCGGGGCAGGTATAAACGTAGACGTCGCCGAGATAATTGAGGAATTGCTGCTGCGAGGTTGTCAGATCGTCCTGATAACGCAAGCTCCAGTTGGATAAGCGGGTGCGGTGCGTGAGATTCAGCCCATAGCTGCGACCGTAAGCGCGCCGAGAAGAAGTGGCGTTGATTGTGGTGCGCAGCGTGGGATTGAAGGTGACGCTTCCGCTCAGGAAATTACCACTGTCGGAATAGTTGTACAGCGCATCCATGGACAGGTACCGGCTCGGTGTATAAAACATCCCAAGGCCATAGTAGGAATAATCACGGACGGCGTTGCTAACGCTGTTGAAATCGTTCTTCTCGGTGCCGGCTTGGCCTAGCAGGCCAAATTTACTGCTCACGCGGTAGCGTGCGTTGATGGATGCCTTCTCGCTTCCACTATTCGTCGTTTGGCTGTTGTTGGTGTTCGACTTGTTGTAATCGGCGCTCCAGGAAAGCGGATGAAAATCTGTGCCGCTGGCAGCGCTCAATCGATAGCGTGTGCTCGCAGTGTCGGATACGGTTGAATCACCGATGAACACTCCATCCCTCGTCACTCTCGCCTCAACCGTGGCCGCTGAGCCAAAACGGTGTTTCATATAAGGGCTTAGAGAATATGCGCCGACAGAGGAGGTATTGCTTATTCCAACCGCGTCCCCGAGACCAACACGATCAGACTGGTTGATCGGTGCCTGCCCTAAACGGGCAGTGGCATCCAGAAAAAACCATTCTTCCAGCAATTCCGCATTCGCGCGCCCATTCAGGTTGTGGCGGACTTCACTGCCATTGGGATCATTGGCGTAAAGCAGTCCCTGCAGGCTGTAATCAGCGCTCACCTTGAGACGAGCGCCATCCCGACGTACGGAAATTTTTGGCGTGATCTCGGTAATCCAGTCTGATTCTTCGAGGCCACTGGCAACCAGGTTCACATTGTCCGAATAACGCTCGGCAATCGTGATGCTTGGCGCCAGTTTCCAGTCACCACCCCATGCGGCAGCGGAGAGCAAACACGTCAGAATGAAAAACCGCGCGCTACTGCTGGCTGTATTCGCCATACCCGCCATAGCCATAGCCGTATCCGTACCCATAGTAATCACCACCACTGGTTCTGGTCGGCGCCTTGTTCAGCACGATGCCCACATGCTCATGGTCAGCCAAATGAGACAGTGCATCCTTGATCGCTTCCTGGGGCGTGCGCTCGGCTTCCACCACAAAAACGATCTGTCCCATGTAGCCCGCCAAAACCGAGGCCTCGCTAGTGGCCAGCAAGGGAGGGCAATCGAAAATAATGATCCGGTCACGATAGCGGCTGGAAATATCTTCGACAAAATGCTTCATCGCAGAACTCGCCAACAGCTCCGTGGCATGGGCAAACCCGCGCCCGGAGGGAAGCACAGTCAGCTTGGCGATATCCGTTTTGATCAGGACATCCGAAAGCGCCACCTTGGGTTCCCGCAGAACATCCAACAGCCCCTTCTCCGCATGCAGCCCAAGGTAGCGGACCACAGAGGACTTGGTAACGTCGGCATCAACCAACAAAACCGTACTCTCTAGTTCGGTGGCCATGCTGATGGCGAGATTGATGGCGGTGAAGGACTTCCCCTCGCCGGGGATGGAACTTGTCACCATGATCAGATTGCCATTGGCAACGGGCGGGTTGCCACCGTGCCCCAAAGCATTGGCGATCAAGGGACGCTTGATCAAGCGATACTCCTCGGCGATCTTGCTGCGCCCTTCATTCGGCGTCAGCGCCCCCATGCGCTTGAGAGCAGCCATACTGACCGATCCTCGCTGACTGCCGGAGACTGTCGCAGGACCGTCGTCGTCATCCTGCATTACGGGGTTCGGATATCTAGGCTCCATCGGCTGCTTGGAAAACGAAGCCTCCGCTCTCTCGATAGCCGCCTCGATCAATCTGCCACTGCTATCTTCTGGCGGCACGGGAGGCCGGGCAGGATGAATGCCTGTCGGTGGGGTCTCAGACTGTCCCAATTTTCCAGCCGCGCGTTCGATGATGCTCATGTCGGCTCCTTTGCCTACGCCGCCGGCGAAAGAACAAGGTAGTAGATCAACTGGGCAAGCAGAGCCAAAGCCAAGGCCGCACTACCTCCAGAGAAAGCAAGATTGACACGCCGCTGACGGCGCCGCCCCTGATCCGTCTCAATCAGGGTCACCATACCCAGCAATGGAACCTCGGTGAGGTCACGCAACTGTCGCCGACTCTCGACAGTGGGGCGCAGTTGGCCCAGAAGGAAAGCGATAGCCAGGCCCGCCCCGACCCCCCCCAAGGGAACAGCCGTCACCAGCAATGGACGATTCGGCCAGGCCGGTTCATTGGGCACGCGAGGTGGATCGATCACCCGGAAGTCGACAGAGTCGGTCTTGCTCTCCACATCACCCGATATGGAGGCCGTTTCGCGACGAGCAAGCAACTGTGAATAGTTGGACTTGTATACGTCGTAATCACGCATGAGTTGGGTGTATTCCCCCTCAATTTGAGGAATGCGATCCACGGAGCCGTGAAGCTCATTGCGTTTTTTCTGCATCTGCGCCACACGCGCCTTGAGTGAGGCCATGTTGGCATCCGCTTCAGCAATGGCGATGGACAACTGCTGGTAGATGGGGTTTTGCGCCTTGATGCCTGCGCTCTGGCCTTGGGATTGAGACTTCAGCGAATCTTCCTCTTGTCGCTTCTGCTCCTGGAGCCGGGCAATCAATTGCTTGGTGCGGGTAATTTCAGGATGGATGTCGGTATAGCGCAAACGCAAGTTATCCATCTGGGATTGCAGGGCGACAATGCGACCGTCCAAGGCAGAACTGGTCGGCGTAACCATGCCCGGTCCAGGCGTGACCAGCACTTCTTCCTGGTCGTCCAGTTGCTGTTGCAGCTGTGTCTTGCGATTGGCCGCTTCATCCAGAGCGAGTTTGGCCTGCTCCAGAGCCAGGTTCATTTCATTGAGCTTGGAGTAATAATCGCCGCCCTGGCCCGGCATCGTGCCCACATTGCGCCGCTTGAACCCTTCGATCTGTTTTTCTTTTTCAAGCAGTTTGGCTTCGTAGGACTTGAGCTGATCCTCAATGAATTTCTGGGTATTGGAAAGATCCTTGCGCGAACCTCCGAGGCTGCTCTCGGTAAAAATCGTCAGAAGCGCCTGGACGACACGTTTGGCCAAATCCGGGTTGGAATGCCGGTATGAGATCGTGTAGAGGTTTTCCCGATCCGTACCACTCAGGCCGATGCCCTTGGCCATGTTTCGGTAAAGATCTTCCTGCTGCTGGGGTGTTTTGGCACGCAGGTCCAGATCCGTCATCCGCGCCACCTTCTCCAGATTGGGGCGACTGGTGATGGTGCGGGTAATCATGGATACCTGCTGCCCCACATTGGGCTGCACAGCCAAGCCGGAAAGCAGGGGACGCAACAAGGACTGGGTATCTACGTAAACCCTTGCCTGGGCCTGGTATTGGTTTTCCAAAAGATAGACCCAGACCCACCCAACCACTGAGACAGTCCAGGCCACCACCAACACGATCCAGCGCCTGCGCCAGATCGCGCGGAGATAACCAAATATCTGCTCGAACGCTTCATTCATCCCTGAATTCTCCTGGCGGGGGGAGCTGCCTTGCCGAATAGGCTCAGAACCAGCTTTCCGGGATGATCAAAACATCGCCAGGCAGTATGTCCACGTTGACGGACAAGTCACCGTCCTTCAGCAGATCTTCAAGCCTGACGCCATATTGCTGCGGCTTGCCATCCACCACCCGCAGGATGCTGGCGCGATTGCCGTCGGCAAAATCCGTGATCCCGCCCACGGCGATCATCAGGTCAACCAGGGACATATGCTCTCGATAGCTGAGCGACTGGGGTTTCGCCGCCTCACCCAGCACCCGAATCTGCTGGTCGTAAGGGCCGGTGCCGCCGCCCATGGTGACTGTAACCACAGGATCCTGGATATATTTTGCAAGAACCTTTTCAATTTCCCTGGCCAGTTGAGTTGGCGTCCTGCCGCTGGCCTGCAGGTCCTCGGCCAGGTTCATGGTGACTTTGCCATCTGGCCTAATGGAGAAGGAACCCGAAACATCCGGATTGCCCCAGACGAACACATTGATGGAATCCCCGGGGCCAAGTACATAGAGCCATTCAGAAGGCGCGGCTGACTTGTAAGGCATGGGAACCGCCTTGGCCGGCGCGGGAGGATAAATAGGACCATTGGCGCAAGCCGTCAAAAGCCCTGCCATAAGGACAGGCAACAGGAATTGTTTCATTCGGGTTCTCCCACTACGGTCAATTTAGCGTGCCAGATTATGCCACAGGCCGAATATCGACATTTTTGATGACAACTTGAGGGTATTAGCGTTTTTCTGCGCTGAATGGTTTGTCCATTCCCGCGCCCCACCCTCAGTCCAGCCAGCGAACGAGATAATACAGGCGGAATCCTTCCGATGATCGGGAGGGGCCGGACGCGACAGCGGCAAAGTAGCCCTGATCGGGTCGTCCGGCTGCGCGCGCCTCGGCTTCGGATGCGTAGGCAACGACACAGCCCTCCGGGAAGCGCTTGCGGTTGCGCCCCTTGGGCGAATAGACCACCACATGGCCAGTACGGACCACCGCCGCTTCGGAGTCGGATATCAGGCTGGCGATGGCCTCGGCCATCAATTCAGCTTCTTGGTTGAGGGGATGAACTGCATGGACTGGGTCGCACTCGGTTCATCCGAATAGTGGGGCCGTTCCTCGCGAGACAGCCCGAGTGCTTCGGCCAACTCGGCTTCCCGCGCGGAAATCAGGCCCAGACACATGCGGATATTCTCCACGGTATCCGCGCCGAGGGGACTGGGCACACCATCCCTGGGAGCCACATCACGCACGATGGAGGTCAGCGTCTTGCGCATGGCGCGCATGATCTGTTGTTCCTTGGAAAGTTCGACTTCACTGTTCATGTCATTATCCGATCTGGGTTGGCTTGGGTTTGTCGATCGATTGTCGCCAGCGACGGGCGCCAGGGTCAACCGCGAACCGAATAGGGAAAATGGTTGAAGAAATCTCCGTCAACGGGGTTTATTCGGAAATTGAACATTCAAGTAAACTTTTTCTTCTGCCGATACAACCCAAAATCAATAGAATCTGGCGTCATGCAATCGAATTTTCACATTCCCGCAGCCTTCGTATTCGCGCTCGCCCTGTCCGGGTGCGCCGTCAATGGCGACCCGCGCGACCCGTTGGAGCCCATGAACCGGGCGATCCACAGCTTCAACGAAGGTTTCGATCGGGCACTGCTCAAACCCGTGGCGCAAGCCTATGACACGATCTTGCCGGGCTTCGCCCAAACCGGCATCGGCAACTTCTTCTCCAACCTGGACGATGTCACCGTCCTGGCCAACGACATCCTGCAATTCAAGGCGGAACAGGGCAGCCGGGATTTCATGCGGCTCGCCATCAACTCCACTTTCGGTCTATTCGGCTTGCTCGACGTTGCGGGCGAGATGGGCCTGCAGAAACACAACGAGGATTTCGGCCAAACTCTGGGGCGCTGGGGCGTCGGCACCGGTCCCTACCTGGTCCTGCCCTTCCTGGGCCCCAACGATTTCCGGGATACCGCCGGCTTCCTGGTCGATACCGGATACACCGACCTGGTGCGCAACCACGATGATGTCTCCACTCGCAATCCCGTCATGGTCCTGCGTGTAGTTAGCCGCCGGGCCGACCTGCTGGATGCCAAGCGGGCCATCGACGCCGCCGCTCTGGATGAGTACGAATTCAACCGTGACTTCTACCTGGAACGCCGCAAGGGCCTGGTTTACGACGGCAAACCGCCCCGCGAACAGGAATGAACAAAGCCTTCGTCCGGGAAGACGCGCCGGAGGAAGACGAAGAATCCGAACTGCCTTCCCTGCCTGCCGGCACCAAGAACTACATGACGCCCGGGGGCCATGCCCGTATGCAAGTCGAATTCACCCATCTGGTTCGGGTGGAGCGCCCGGAAATCGTCAGCATCGTGTCCTGGGCCGCCGGCAACGGCGATCGCTCCGAGAACGGCGATTACATCTACGGCAAGAAACGCCTGCGGGAAATCGACCGGCGCATCCGCTTTCTGACCAAACGCCTGGAAAACGCCCTCGTCGTCGATCCCGCCCGCCAGGAAAACACCGAGAGGGTTTTCTTCGGGGCCACGGTCAGCGTACTGGACGAGGATGGTGCCGAAGTACGCTACAGCATTGTCGGTCTGGATGAAGCCGACCCCGGCCGCAATCGCATCTCCTGGATTTCGCCTCTGGCGCGGGCACTGCTGAAGACCCGGATCGGCGACAATGTCCGTTTCCAGGCACCCGGCGGCCCCCGGGAACTGGAAATCGTCGATATCGAATATCTGCCCCTGGATTGATCCCCACAAGGCGGACCTGCTTCCGCTATGATGAACGTACCACCACTCGACGCCCCGTCCATGGACTCCATCCGCATCCTGCTCGTCGACGATCATCCTCTGCTGCGCCTCGGTGTGCGCCGCTCCCTGGAAAACGAAGAAGGCTTCAGCGTCGTCAGTGAATGTGCCGATCTCGCTTCGGTCCGCACTTGGCTGAACGGTGGCGGTAACGCCGATGTGGTCATCCTGGACCGCAGCCTGCCCGACGGCGATGGCCTCGAAGTCGCCCCCCTCCTCAAGGCCGCGGGCATGAAAGTCATTGTCCTCACCGTGGAGGACGGCGACGAGGAAATCCGCGCCGCCATCGACGCGGGCGTGGACGGCTACCTGCTGAAATCCTCCGACACCGAACAGATCACCCACGCCATCGGCATCGTGCTCCAGGATGCCGGCGCCTTCCCGCCCCAGGTAGTGCAAAAACTCACCCGCAGCACGGGCGAAGATCCACTCGGCAAGCTCTCGGCCAGGGAACTGGAGATCGCCGAATACGTGGCCCAGGGCTTCAGCAACAAGGTGATCGGCGGCAAGCTCAATCTCTCCGACAACACCGTGCGCAACCACCTGGCCAACATCATGCAGAAGCTCGGCTTCCACAACCGGGTCCAGGTGGCCACCCTGGTGTTGCAGCATCTCAAGAAAAGCAAGCGCCTCTGATGTTCCTCTTGCCGGGCTGCTGTTCCGCCTCGCCATGGTGGTGAGCCTGATGGCTCCCAGCCCGGCAACCCCGGTCTTCGCCCCCACCTCGCCGCCGCGCGCCTGACCCGCGTTCATCGCTCCTGCTCAAACCCGGGCCGGCCGTTGCCGCCCTGTTGAACGGAGGTCGTCATGACACCGCTATTTCGCCTTTCCCCATGGGCCCTTTATCTGCCCTTGGTCGTGTCGCTGCTCGCCGGCTGTACTAGTCTAGATACCCGTATCGCCCGCGAGTCGGTGCGGCAAAGCATCCGCGAGAAAATCGGTCACGAAGTCGATGTGCTGGCGCGGTCGCCCCGGCAAAAAGCTACCGCCATCCCGGTCATGAGCGCCGATGCGGGGGTCCGCCTTGCCCTCGGCGACAAACCGAGGGTCGAGGCCATCCTGGCCGAACTCGATGCCGCCGAAGCCCAGGCCCTTCAGGCCAGCCTGCTGAAAAACCCCTTCCTGCACGCCAGCCTCCTTTTTCCCAACGACAGTCAAGGCAAAGCCATCGATATCGGACTGTCCTGGGATGTCCTCGGCCTGCTGACCCTGGGGCCGCGCCGCGAGGCCGCCGATCAGGCCCGCGCCGCCGCCCGCCACAAAGCGGTAGCCGGCTTCCTGGAACTGGCCGCTCGTAGCCGGATCGCCTGGTTCATCCACATGGCGGACAGGGAAGGCGCGGCCTTGCTGGCAGATCAGGCCGAAGCCGCGGAACTCCGGGCAGAAATCGCCCAACGGCTGGAACAGGCCGGCAATTTGCCGCCCCTGGCGTCCAGCGTGGCCCAGGCTGCCCGCCTGGATGCCCGCTTCGCCCTCGAAGACGCTGAAATGGCATCCCGGACCAGCCTGGAACGGCTCGCCGCCCTGCTGGGTGTGAATGATCCCGCCCGACTGGCTCTGCCTGACAATCTGCCGCGTCTGCCCGCCGTCGATCCGGCGACACCGGACCCTTCCACCCTGGAGTCCGTCGATCTTCAGCTTGCAGCCCTCGGGGCCGATCTCGAACGAGCGCGCCAACAGGGTGAAAGCGCCAGGCGCGCGGGCTGGACCGAGGCCCTCGAACTGGGCTGGGGCTGGGAGCGGGAAACCAGCGGCGAATGGAAGGACGGTCCGTCCCTCGGTCTATCCGTGCCGATATTCGACACCGGCGAAGCGCGCCGTGCCGCTGCCCGCTTTGAAGCCACCCAGTTGGAAGCCCGCATTGCCGAGCGCAAGCTGGCCCTGGCCCGGGAAGCCCGGGAAGCATCCAGCCGCATGCAGCGGGCCCGGATGCGGGTCGAACATCTGCGCGAGCACCTGTTGCCCCTGCTCTCCGACTCCCAGGACCAGGCCCTGCTGCAATACAACGCCATGCAGAAAAGTCCGTTCCACCTGATCGACCTGAAACAGCGGGAACTCGCCGCCATCCGGCAACTGGTGATGGGCCTGGCCGATTACTGGCAGGCCCGCACGATCCTGGAAGCCTTGAAGATGGGCATCAGCCTCGACGCCGCACCCCTTGCCGGCCCCGTCGCCATAACCGCCCAACCCGCCAGCCAGTCCGGAGGACACTGAGATGAGCCAGTCACGCTCAACCCCGCAACTCAGCCGCCGCCAATGGCTGGCCGCCGTCGGTGGACTCGGCGCCGGGGCCACCCTGCCGGGCTCCGCCCAGGCGGCCCCGCAAGCCCCATCCCGCTGGCCCGCCAGCTCCAGCGGCGGCCCCGGCCACACGGGCATGGAGCCTGGACAACCGGGGCGTGACTACACCCCCGTCCTGGTCCCCGGCGGCACCAAACTGCCCTGGAAGATCGTCGATGGGGTCAAGGTCTACCACCTGGTCGCCGAAGAGGTAGAACACGAATTCGCCCCCGGCCTCAAGGCCCGATGCTGGGGCTACAACGGCGGTGTGCATGGCCCGCTGATCGAAGCTGTGGAAGGCGACCGGGTGCGCGTCTATGTCACCAACAGGCTCCCTGCCCCCACTACCGTGCACTGGCACGGCGTGTTCCTCGAGAACGGCATGGATGGCGTCGGCGGCATCACCCAGCCGGTCATCCGGCCCGGCGAAACTTTCCGCTACGAGTGGACCTTCCGCCAGAGCGGTACCCTCATGTACCACCCCCACCACGACGAAATGACCCAGATGGCCATGGGCATGATGGGCCTCATCGTCGTACATCCTCGCGGCGTACCCAAGGAGGACAGGCCGGATCGGGACTTCGCCATCCTGCTCTCGGAATGGAAGATCGAGGTGGGCGCCCACCGGCCCGACCCCATGGCCATGAACGACTTCAACCTGCTCACCCTGAACGGCAAGTGTTTCCCCGGCACCGAATCCCTGGTGGCGAAGCTGGGCGACAGGGTGCGCATCCGTTTCGGCAACCTGTCCGCCATGGACCATCACCCCGTTCATCTGCACGGCTTCACTTTCAACGTGGTCGGCACTGACGGCGGCGAGATTCCTCCCACCGCCCGCTGGCCGGAAACCACCGTGCTGGTGCCGACCGGAACCACCCGGGACATCGAGTTCGTCGCCGATGCGGAAGGCGACTGGCCCATGCACTGCCACATGACCCACCATCTCATGAACCAGATGGGCCACGGCCTCCCCAACGTCATGGGCGTGGACCTCTCCGACCTGGACGACCGCATCCGCAAGCTGGTGCCGGGCTACATGAGCATGGGCGCCACCGGCATGGGCGAAATGGCGGAGATAAACATGGACGGACCGAAGAACAGCCTGTCCACCTTCTTCGCCCAGGGCCAGTACGACCCCATCACCATGGGCGGCATGTTCACCATCGTGAAGGTGCGCAAGACCTTGGACGGGAATGGCGATCCGGGCTGGTACCCCCATCCGCCGGAAACCCGGGCGCGGGCGGCCTCGGCGGAAGAGCTGAAGCGGGACGGCATCGATGCACCCGCCGCCAGCGCCGAAGGCCATGGCGGACACCAACACTGATCGGAGTGGAGCGGCGGTGGCGTGCCGCCCGGGTTGCGGCGCCT
>SXGU01170291.1_pt1 | contig 26722 bp, 28 predicted proteins | sample 3174531 | NCBI WGS metagenome assembly SXGU01 (sample SAMN11356863, study PRJNA531348) | freshwater metagenome | isolation source: freshwater sample F1-140 | place: China: Fuxian Lake, Yuxi | collected 2017-12-25 | reverse complement strand
TGCTCTACCGACTGAGCTACCTGGCCAGATAAAATCTCACGACAAAATCGTGAAGAAGCGAATTATAGCAAAAATGCTTAGATTTACCGAGTTTTAGCCTTGAATTAAGCCAATAAACGAAACTTATAGAGCGAGCCTCTTTGCTGGATGGAAAGGGTAGTAAAGAAAATTTATTTTTTTAAAGATTATCTAATTTAGGACTAAAATAGTCTCTGTAAATTGTAAACTTACGAGATTAATATCATGAGTGTATTAGAAAATTTCAAAAAGTTAAAAGCAGAAGGTAAGAAAATTGTAGTTGTTACCTCTTATGACTACTGGAGCGCAAAGATTCTTAGCGAAACAGATGTCAGTGGTATTTTAATTGGTGATTGTTCGTCTATGGTAATGCATGGACATAGCGACACATTAAGTTCTGATGTGTCTACAATTGCGATGCATACGAGAGCGGTCAGAAAAGGAGCAAAAGAAAAATTCCTTATTGCCTCTATGCCTTTCATGAGTAATAGGAAAGGGATGAAGGAGACCATGGATAACGTTGAAATCTTAATCAAGGCTGGAGCAAATGCACTGAAGATAGAAGGTGTTGATGGAAACGAGGAGCTCTATGCTCATCTTACTCAATCAGGTATTCCAACAATCGGACATATTGGCCTTACACCCTCTCACCACAATGCCATCGGTGGATTTAAAGCTCAAGGCAAAACTATTGAAAGTGAGCGTAGCCTCATTGAAGAAGCCAAAAAACTTGATAAGCTTGGATGTATAGCAATTGTGTTAGAGGCTGTCCCACAACACGTCGGTGCCTCGGTTAGAGATGCAGTTTCTATCCCAGTAGTCGGTGTCGGAGCAGGATTAGACGTAGATGGACAAGCGCTAGTTTTTCAAGATGTCCTAGGATTTTCTACAGACTTTAAGCCTAAATTCGTAAGAACATACCTGAATGGTGCCGATCTTATCAAAAATGCTATCAATCAGTTTGCAGCCGATGTGCATTCAGGGGCATTCCCATCAGCAATAGAAACCTACGCACCAGCTAAGGAACAACTAATTAAGAAATAGATAGTTTATTTAAAATCAAAGCTTAAAATAATAAACACTTACCACTTTTTAAAATTTTAAAAAATATAGGTTTTATTGGGAGTCACGCAATGTGTCAAAGCGATATCTAGTTCAGTGATATTTCCTATGGCGCTGCAAGGCTTAAAAAGGCTGATTCCAATTCTTTTTGCATCTTTGTGTAAAGAAGCAAAAAAACGATCGTAAAATCCTTTACCATACCCTACGCGATAACCTTTCAGATCAAAAGCTAGAAGGGGGGTAATTACAATATCAATAGCATCGTTTTTTTTCCAAATAGGGTCAACTGGTTCGGTAATATTATTTTTTGTTTGCTTTGTTTTGGTACGAGGTCCAAATTCTGCATTTTTTAGTGTTCCATCTTCAAAGTTACTCACAGGCACAACAACATTGATGTTATTTTTCCAGCAATACTGAATGATTGGCATAGTGTTTATCTCACCCTTAGAATGGATGGGTAAAAAGCAATGAATACATTCAGGCTTATATTTTTTGATAAGCTCAATAGTGTTTTGAACAAGCTGAGTTTCCTGCTCTGCAAAGATGATAGCAGAAAGTCCTTGACGCTTTTTTAAATATGTTTTTCTAACTATATCTTTTTTCATAATAAAAGTTGACGGGGTAATAAGAGGTAAGTATTAATGAGTTAGTGAATTTATTTTGCTTAAATTCTTTCTAAAAGCATCGAGCTCGTCTCCAAGGGTATTGATTACCTGAAGGTGAGCAAGCAGCCAATGAGGATAAATTTTTATAAGAACACTTTCTCCCTTTTCAGTTATAAAAAGATATTTAACTCGGCCATCTTCACCAGAACTTGTTTTCAGCCATCCCGCATTTTCTAGAATATTCAGATTTCTGGTCAGAGTTGTTCTTTCCATTTTTAATTTATTTGATATTTGAGTGATTGTCCCTTTTTTAATTTGGGAGATTGTCACGAGAATTGATATTTGATTCGCATTAATATCTTCACCAGAATTCCTTAAGTGTTGATTATATATTTGAGAAATACTTCTCGAAGATCTCCTGATGCTTGCACATAGGCAGTTCGCTAAATCTAATTTTTTTTTATCCTCTTTGCTCACATTAAACTTTACAAGTTTTTCTTATTAGTATAACTTAATAATAAGTGTATATACACATAGCATTTTTCTTTTTTGGAATCACCTAAGGAAGTTTCAGAAATTATCATGAGATAATGATATTGTTTTTCGACATATCCAAAGCAACCCCCTTTGCTAGGACTAAAGCGTGAAGCAAAAAATTAATTTTTTAAAGGGTTTAAATGATGGAAAAAATTGCATTTATTTCTGGTGCAAACAGAGGTATTGGATATGAAACGGCAAAAAAATTAGGTGAAACTGGTATCAATGTTATTTTAGGCTGCAGAGATTTAGCTAAAGGCAAAAGTGCTGCTGAAAGTCTTATTGCAAACGGAATCAAAGCTGAAGCACTAAAATACGATGCAATGGACCCTCATGCACCTGAAGAAATATTCAATTATATAAATGACAAATATAAAAAATTAGATATTCTTATTAATAATGCTGGAATTTTATTGGAACCTCTTTTTGGAAAAAATAGCTCTACCGTAACTGGTCAAGTCATTAAAGATACATACCAAACTAATTTATTCGCAGTCATTGCTTTAACCCAAAAATTATTACCACTTATAAAAGCATCTGATGCGGGAAGAATTGTAAACGTCTCCACAATATTGAGCTCTTTAACCCTGCAGTCGAAGGCTGATTCGCCGATTGCTCCAGCGAAAGCATTCGCATATAACTCATCGAAAACTGCATTAAATGCATATACTATTCATTTAGCAAATGAGCTTAAAAATACGAATATTAAAGTGAATGCAGGACATCCAGGTTGGGTAAAAACTGAACTTGGGGGACCAAAGGCACCAATCGAGGTTGAGGATAGCTATAAGACTTCTGTTTACTTAGCAACTTTAGATCACGAAGGTCCTACAGGGGGTTTATTTCAAGAAAATAATGCCTTGCCATGGTAGTACTTAAAAAATTAAATTTTTTATTGAATATTTCCATAAAAATTGATTATGAAAAAACTTCCACAGCAATATGAAAGATATATATTTGCAATATTGATGTCTTTTTGCACAGCATTTATTGTGTCTTTCTTTATGATACTTATTCGATAAATTTCATTAGAATACTTTTTGAAAATTTGGCTGACATCATTATTATTGGCATGGCCTTTTATACTTTTATCAATTCTATTGATAGCCCCTAGCATACAAAAGTTTTCAAAAAAAATGAAGAATAATTAAGAGGCTTTTTTTAAAAAAGCAGAAGTAAAATTTATAAATTTAAACTTTTGGGATACTGACCTTTTTGAAAAAATTTAAGAGGTTCATCGTTATAATAAAGTGCTGACTTAGCCAAAATAATATAATGTACGCAGAGGCGCTAAAGAAGTATTGAGGTAAGTATTCCCAACCATGAAACATGCTCTCAAAAAAAGATGGATTTCCAAATCTTCCAGAAAAAATATAGTAAGTCTGAGTAGAAATTATAAAAGCTAAAATTATTGCAATAGAGACTAGGGGTATAAAGATTGATAATTTTTGAATTAATTTTTTATAATTTAAAAAATATCCACTGAGCCACAAAACACCATAAGTAGGAATAAGCCCCCAGTAGCCTTTGGTTAGACAAAATCCTAGTTTTGGATCGAAGGCTGATGCACCAAAATCTATAACCAATCCAAGTAAAAAAAATGCAAGAAAAAATCTAATATTTTTGAGATAAATTCCACCAACAAGGAATAACGCTAGGCTTGCATCAGGAAGACTATAAAAAGTTGTGATATGACTTCCTCGAGTTAATATCAAAACTAAAGATAGAATGATTATTAAAAGCGTCTTATGTATTTTTAATCTTCTATATTGGATTGACATAATTTTCCTTAAATTTAATAAATAAATTTTACTCTAAATTTACTGTGGCTCATATCGCAAGGAGATAAAAAAACTTTGGCTGGGCGTTTGGTAACGAAAACCATCCGTAGTTGGATTTCCTTCATAGGCATAAGTATAGTTTTTACCTAAAACATTATCTACCCTAGCATTCAGTGTTAGATTTTTGTTAATTTGATAATCAGCAAATAAATTTGTTTTAATATAACCCGGTATATTGAAAAGATTTGCAGCATCATTATATCTGTTTCCTGACCCAGTAGCTTCAAAACCTAAATTCCAATTTTGAATGAAATAATTTAACCCCACTGTACCAAAAAAATTACTTCTTCTTGGTAAGTATTTATCGGCACTTTCATTCATTGGAGATTGAACTGTGAAACTACTTTTGACCTGAAAATGATTCGTAAGATGGCTACTTGATACTGTTGCACCATAAATTTCAGCAGTATTGATATTGTAAGGTCGAAAGCTAGTTGTACTGTCAGAAATTATAAAGTCTGTTATTTTATTTTTAAATGTCACAAAAGAAAAAAATTCTGCATCAGATTGATATTTAAGTTGTGCTTCAATGTTTTTAGATTTTTCTGGTTGTAAATCAGGATTTGCGTAACTACCAGCAAAAAGATAATTAAAAGTTGGTGATCTAAAGGCAGTGCCAAATGATGAAGCGATGGACCAATTAGAGTTCATTGCATACGAATATCCAATATTTCCGGTTGTAGCATCTCGATAGACACTATTAAAGTCTTTCCTAATGCTAACTTGAAAATTTTGATTCGCTTGGTTCAGATTATAACCGATCATGTAGGCATCATTTTGCCGATCTTTTTTTGAGTAACTTGTATCTGTCGCATTAATTTTCTGGTCAAGTTTATCGAATAACAAAACTAGTGATCCCAAAGGTAAAATCAAATCATTTTGCCAAGTGATTTGATTTTGAATAGTTCTATACACGCTATCAACTTCTCTTGTAGCGGCAGAAATATATCTTTGTTTTTCGACATAGTCATCTATCCCAAGTCCTACTCTAAAACTAGATTTCCAATAATTAGTGAGCTGGCTATTAACTGTTCCACTCAAGCTTTCTTGATCTTGAGTATTTTTCCAATCAATACTTGGATCAGAATTTGCATAGCGATTATCATATTTATTTTTACCTTGGCTTAAAAAGTATTGAAAGTTTATATCGAACTTTTCATTAATTTTATGACTTAGAGAGGCAGAAGCGCTTTTATTTCTGTAGCCATCCTTATCCAAATTATAGATATTTGCTAGCGAATTTGCGTTAGGTTCGAAAGCAGAAAATCCTGTCGAGCTCAGACTAGATAGGTTGATAGCATAAGAGGTTCTATCATCACCTCCTCGTATACCGCCCTGCGCTATTGAGGTATTGTATTTACCGTACCCATAAGAAAAATAAGGTTTAAAACCATTTAAACCTTTTTTTGTAAAGATTTGAATGACACCACCAATAGCATCTTGACCATATAGGCTCGAGGCTGGCCCTCTCACGATTTCTATTTTTTCAATTTGTGACAGAGGAATATTTTCTATAGCAGTCAGACCCGTTGTAGCAGAATCAATTCTAATGCCATCTAATAAAATTACTGAATGTGTTGAGCTAGCCCCTCTCAGAAATAGCGTAGAAACTTTTCCTTGTCCTCCATTATTTGATATTTCTATTCCAGGCTGTCTTTGAAGAAGTTCAGGAAGCGAGGAGGATCCTGCGAGTTTGATTTCTTCCTCAGAAATTAAAGTTATGTCAGCAATGACATTTTTTTTGGGGATAGGAGTTCGAGTGGCTGTTACAAAAATATCTGAGGTTTTAAGCGTGGTATCTGCGATAGCATGGACTGTAAAAATTTGACTTAAGCATAGTGTTAATAATCTAATCTTTTTCATAGTAATTCCTATAAATCATGCATCCCCGCATGAAATTAATAAAAATAGAAATACCAGAAGAGAAAAAATAATGTGAAATAGGCATTCACAGAACCAATACCACTCCCCGTGGTATTTCAGTGTGAGTTAGTAGGCCGGTCTCCGGACTCGTAAGATTTGATTCATAGCCTTCCCAAAAGAAATTCAGTGGCGTGTATGTATGAATCCTCGCTTACTTACCGTTGCGGGGGCAGTATAGGCATTGTAATTAAACTCACCTATTTCCCAGTTTCAATGTTTGCTTAAATTAATTCTAAGAAACATCACCTAACAACTTAAATTTATCTTAGCACAACTTTGCTATACTTTACTTTGCAATTAATATATTTATAAATGGTATTAAAAAGGAAAAGTATGTTATGGCAAGAATAGTGAAGTGTGTGAAATTGGGAAAAGAACTTGATGGATTAGATTTTCCTCCCTATCCCGGACCGTTAGGCAAACGTATTTTTGAGAATGTTTCAAAAGAGGCTTGGGCTGGCTGGCTTAAACATCAAACGATGTTAGTGAATGAAAATCGATTAAGTTTTGTGGATCCAGCTGCGCGTAAATATTTAACCGAACAAACTGAAGCATATTTTTTTGGCGAGGGCGCTGATACTGCATCGGGTTATGTTCCCCCAAAGAGTTAGCAAATCTTAAGATGAAAAAAAGCGCTTCATGTAAGCGTTTTTTATTTTAAGAGATTAGTTTTCACCCACAGTTTTTTTTATTTCTCTAATTGTAGAGTGTCTGATGTCGGCACCTAGGACTGCGTAAACAATATGTTCAGAAATATTCTTACAATGATCACCAACGCGCTCTAAGGCTTTAGTGACAACTAAAAGTTCTAATGATGCTGTGATAGCTTTTGAATCTTCCATCATGTATGTGAGTAATTCTCTACACGTTGACCGATATTGATCATCAACTGCCTCATCTTTTTTAGCAATTTCTAGGGTCTTACTAACATCGAGTCGCGCGAAAGAATCTAACACTGTTTTAAGCATAGCGTGGACAGTTTCTACCATCAGTTTAATTTCGCCAATTTTAAGTTTTTTAATGTTGGGGTTTTCATTGACACGAATAGCTGTCCGTGCAATTTTTGTGGCTTCATCACCAATACGCTCTAGATCAGTACTCGCTTTTAGAATCATGATGATCATGCGAAGGTCACCGGCAGCGGGTTGTCTTCTAGCGATGATCCGAGAAGCACTTTCATCAATTTCCATTTCAAGATTATTGACATCATCATCGATCTTGATAATTTTTTTTGCTAACTCCACATCATCTTTTTTGAGGGCTTCAATAGCCGAAAGGATATTTTCCTCTACTAAACCACCCATTTTTAAAACTTTCGCTCTTACGGCTTCAAGTTCTAAATCGTATTCTTTATAACTGTGCTCTGTAACCATAATTGCTAACCTTTAGAAAAAACTTACCATGCTGGACCACCCATTTTATTACTTTAATGTGACATTTTTAAGACTTATGAGGTTTATTTTTTAATAGTTTTCACACCGTCATGCGTTGCTAGAAGTAAAATATTAGCAGGCCTCTTAGCAAATAGTCCGTTCGTGACAACGCCCACAATCTGATTGATGGTTGTCTCCATTGCAATAGGATCATTGATCACAAGGCCATGCACATCTAAAATGACATTACCGTTATCAGTCGTAAAATTTCTTAATTGGGGCTGTCCGCCTAACTTGGTGAGTTCTCTGGCTACATAGCTTTTAGCTATTGGAAGGACATCCACAGGCAAAGGGAACTTACCTAAAACAGGCACATATTTAGTTTCATCACAGATACAGATAAAGGTTTTAGCAACTGCCGCAACAATTTTTTCTCGGGTTAGCGCCCCGCCACCACCTTTAAGCATATGCATGTGCTCAGTAATTTCATCTGCACCATCGACATAAATGTCCATACTATTGACACTATTTAAATCGAAAACTTCAATGCCATGTTTGCGCAGGCGATTTGCTGAGGCCTCACTACTTGCAACTGCACCTTCAATTTTATGTTTTACTTTTGCTAACTCATCAATAAAGTAATTTGCCGTAGAGCCTGTGCCTACCCCAATGATGCCAGACTTTACGTATTCAATAGCAGCTTTTGCAACTTGTTGTTTTAATTCGTCTTGCGTGAACGCCATTTTTACTTTAAACCTTATATTTTATTTATAATGACCCATTAATTATCTATCATACACGCTGGTGTAACTCTTGAAAATTAACATATGAAGCATGACTTTTTAAAACGTATCAATGAAGCGCGAGTATATGAAGTGGCAAATAAGACACCACTTGAGTTTCAAACAAATCTCTCGAGGCGTTTTCATAATCAGATTTTCTTAAAACGAGAAGACTTACAGCCTGTTTTTTCATTTAAAATACGTGGCGCCTATAACAAGATGTCAGGCTTATCTAAAGAACAGCTTGAGAAGGGTGTCATCGCAGCTTCTGCTGGCAACCATGCACAAGCCATTGCATTAATTGCACAAAAGTTAGGGTGTCGTGCTTTGCTTGTCATGCCTACAACATCGCCGCTTATTAAGATTGATGCTGTGAAACATATGGGTGCTGAGGTGGTACTTTGGGGCGATTCTTATTCGGACGCTTTCAAACATGCACTTAAGATTGAAAAAAAAGAAGGGCTCACCTTTGTGCATCCTTATGATGATCCGGATGTTATCGCAGGGCAGGGAACCATTGCCAAAGAGATTTTAGATGACTATAAAAAACCTATACATGCTGTCTTCACATGCGTGGGTGGGGGTGGTCTTCTTGCAGGCTTAGCTACTTATATCAAAGCCATTCGACCTGAAATTAAAGTGATTGGTGTTGAGGCTAAAGATGCCGAAGCCATGACCCTATCTTTAAAAGCAGGCAAGCGCGTGGCCCTTGATCAAGTCGGGCTATTTGCAGATGGTGCGGCAATTAAAGAAGTAGGTGAATTGACCTTTCCACTCTGCCAGGCTTTCGTCGACGAGATGATTGTGGTCGATAACGATGAGATTTGCGCAGCAATTAAAGATGTTTTTGAAGACACGCGTTCTATTTTAGAGCCGGCAGGAGCCTTATCAGTTGCAGGCATGAAGTCTTATATCAAACACCACAACTTAAAAGGTGAGACTCTCGTGGGCATTGCATCGGGCGCTAATATGAATTTTGATCGATTACGTTTTGTAGCGGAGCGTGCAGAGATTGGTGAAAAAAGAGAAGCTGTACTTGCAGTGACTATCCCTGAAAAACCAGGTGCTTTTAAGAATTTCTGTAAGTTATTAGGTCAGCGGAATATCACTGAATTTAATTATCGCTTTTCCGATCCTAAAGAGGCGAACATCTATGTTGGCATAGCGATTCATGACACAGATGAGCCATTAAAATTAAAAGCTATGCTGGATAAGGAGGGTTTACCGACCATTGATCTCACCGACAATGAGGTAGCCAAGCTTCATTTAAGACACTTAGTTGGTGGTCATGCGCCTCAAGCCAAGAATGAAATGGTTTTTAGATTTGAATTTCCAGAAAAGCCAGGCGCCCTCATCAAATTTTTAGAAACGATGGGTCACAACTGGAACATTAGTTTATTTCACTACCGTAATCATGGGGCTGATTTTGGCCGTATTCTAGTTGGCATGCAAGTTCCACCAGAAGATGAAATTAATTTTGAAGTCTTTCTGAATCAATTAGGCTACCCCTTCTGGGATGAGACAGATAACCCAGCCTATAAACTATTCTTAGGTTGATAGATCCACATTTTCATGAGGCGTTAAAGGGAGTAATCCCCTATAAGATTGAGCACAAGGTATTTGATAATTAAAGGCAGAACATTTTAGGAGAAAAAAATGCAGGGGATAAAACCAGTCATCGTAATGAGCTTAATTATTTCATCTTTACTAGCAAATGCTGAAGATCGAGGCAAGGCTTATGTATCGAACCAAGAGGGTGGTGTCAGTATTATTAATTTAAACACTATGGAATTAGAAGGCTCAATCGACATTAAGGCTAAAAATCCCCGCGGTATTGGTATCACGGAAGACGGGCGCTATTTAATCACCGCAAACAAAGACGACGAGAATTTATCCTTGATCGATTTAACAACGAATCAGTTTGTGAAGCATATTTCAGTGGGTAAAAATCCAGAATTTATCCGTGTCTTCAAAGGTAAAGTTTTTGTGTCTACAGAACCCTCCTCTTCTGGGAAACCCCCTGGGGATGGACAAGAAGAAGATGATAAAGATAGGGCAAAGATACCAGCACGTATCGCAGTTGTCGACTTAGCCAAGGGTAAAAAGATTAGAGAAATCATTAGCGGACCTGAAACAGAGGGTATTGAATTTAGTAAAAGTGGAAAAGAGATTATTGTCACAAACGAAGCGGATAATACAATTACAGTTCATAATTTAAGTAATGGTAAATTATTAAAAACAATTTCAACTGAAAAATATGGGGGTCGTCCCCGAGGTATTAAGGTGGCACCTAACGGTAAATATTATGTGTCAACTCTAGAATTTGGAAATAGTTTTATTGTCTTAGATAGTAAATTTCAATATCTTAAAACAGTTGCTACAGGTGAATCGCCATATGGTGTGAGTTTTGATCGAGAAGGAAAACGTTTATTTATTGCAACTTCAAAATCAAAAACGCTAGAAGTTTATGACACAGCCAACTTTGAAAAAATTAAAGATATTCCAGTAGGTCGACGCTGTTGGCATTTCAGTTTTTCTCCCGATGACAAAGATATTTTACTAGCGTGCGGAAAATCGGATGAAGTGCTTGTAATTGACTCGGAAAAATTAGAGGTCACTAAACGCATTCCTCAAAAAGAAATTCCATGGGGGATAGTGACTTATCCAAAAGCTGTTGGTAGTTTAGATAACATTAAATAATCAGTTTTTTATTTCAAATATTTCCCAATAAATTTCCATTCTTCTTCTGTCACGGTAGTGATTGATAAGCGATTGCCTTTTTGAAGTAATCGCATATTTTGTAGAGTTTTAAATGCTCTTAATTCTTTTAGGCTTAATAAATTTGTTTTTTTAACTAACGTGACATCTACATTGAGCCAGCGGGGATTTTCAGTCGTTGATTTTGGATCATAATATTTATGTCCTTTTTGAAATTGAAAACGATCTGGATAAGCAAGCTTAGTTACTTTAACGATACCAGCAATGCCAGGCACATTACAATTTGAGTGGTAAAAAAATGCGAGGTCACCTAATTTCATTAAATCTCGCATAAAGTTTCTTGCTTGATAATTTCTGACGCCATACCAATCGATAGTTTGTTTAGGAAGCTTTTCTAAATCATCGATAGAGACATCGGACGGTTCAGATTTCATGAGCCAATAACGCATAGGGTATAAAATTAAAAAATAAGAATAAAAGAGCGATGTGATTTTCTTAAGTGTTGCCTAGACCAGCATCCAGAACCAAAGGTTCAAGGGGTAAAAGCCTAAGGTGCATTAGGTGCAATCGCCAAGGGTATCTTAAAAGAACGCCCAATTTAGATCGCTCACACCGCAACCTGATGAGCTAAAACCGATGCTATAGACTAGTTCAAGGAATTATTAGCCTAAGCAACACTTAAAAAAACAAACATGCTCATTGCAATAACTATTAAAGAATAGGCAGATCTTTAGTTTTGTGCAAGCACTTCATCGATTTGATGCTCAATCGATGAAATTTTATGACGGAATTGAGATAGATCCATACCATTGGTCGAGTTTTGATTTAGAAGTTCATTGGTAATATTAAGTGCTGCCATGATAATAATTCGATCGATACCCACTATGGAACCCTGAGATTGGATGAGATCAATTTTTTGGTTTAAGTACTGCACAGAATCTAATAGACTTTTTTCTTCTCCCGCCGGACATGCGACGATAAATTCACGCGCTAAAATAGAGACAGTAATATTCTTTGAGCTCATCGATTTTCCTCAGGAAGTTGCCTGATCATTTTTTCCAGCCGAAGACTTGCTTCTTTCATATTAGATTCTAGTTTTGCAAGCATTACTTCATTGGATGTGAGTCGAGTTTCGAGACCTTTATTTTTTTCTTGTGCTGATTCAATTAAGCTGATGAGCTGCTTAATTTTTTTTTCTAGCGCAATGAGTTGAGCTTCCATACCTTCACTATAGAGTAAAGAATTGAAGTGCGTCAATAGAAGTAAAAAAAATTAAATACATCAAGATTTTTTTTTCGCTCTTGGGTGTGCTTTATCATATATATTTGCAAGATGCTGAAAGTCAAGATGAGTATAAACCTGCGTGGTAGTTATATTTGCATGTCCTAACATTTCTTGGACAGCTCTTAAATCCTGACTCGATTGCAAGACATGTGAAGCAAAACTATGTCTTAATAAATGCGGGTGTACGGTACTATCAATGCCTTGCCTGATTGCCCACATTTGAATACGATACTGAATAGCGCGGGCTGTTAAACGTTTACCTTGTTTAGAAATAAATAAAGCATCAGCTGATTTTTCATCAATCTTTATAGCGACTCGTTTTGCAATCCAAGATTGCATTGCATAGATTGCTTTTTGGCCCACGGGAACCATGCGAGTCTTATTGCCCTTGCCTGTGACAGTGATTACACCCTCTTGAAGATCGAGGTCCTTGATATTGATATTTACTAACTCACTTAAACGTAATCCAGACGAATAAAATAATTCTAAAAAGGCTTTATCTCTTAAACCTAATAATGTGCTGTCATCAATAGAGATGAGTTTGACTATCTGCTCAATAGATAAAGTTTGTGGCAATGTCTTAGGACTTTTAGGGGCATGCACATCCTTTACAGGATTTTCTTTGAATTGATGGCGCTCAATTAGATAATTAAAAAATCCCCGCCATGCAGATAACATGCGGGCAATTGATTTGCCATGAAGTCCTTGACTGTTAAGTTTGGCACTTGCACGTCTGATATCTTGAGTTGTAATCGATTCAAAACGATTATGTTCGGTGAGGGCTATAAGCTGAGTAAGATCATGCGTATAACTTTTAATGGAATTATGGCTAAGACCCTTTTCAAAGGTGAGGTAATCAATGTAGCTTTTTTGGAAGTGATTATGTTCCATAAGGTTTAGGCGATCTCAATTTCTCCCTCATATACTATAACAGCTGGACCTTTCATTATCACTGGATTTGGAGAACCTTTCCAGTCAATAGACAATGACCCACCAAGCATATCAACCTTTACAGGGGACGATAGTAATTGACGTTTGATGCCTGATACAGCTGCAGCACAGGCTCCAGTGCCGCAAGCAAGTGTCTCTCCAACACCCCTTTCAAAAACACGAAGCCGGATATGCTGGGGAGATATTATTTCCATAAACCCAACATTGACTCGTTTAGGAAAAAGCTCATGTGATTCCAAATACGTACCTAATATTTCAACTTGCGCTTTTTGAATATTTTGAACTGTGATCACTGCATGAGGATTCCCCATAGATATTACAGAAATATTTATCGTTTCTTTTTGATCTGGTAAATCTATGGAAATAGGATATTCATTTTTTTCAACGTCTGAAAAAAATGGAATAAGTCTAGGATTAAAAATAGGCTCACCCATATTCACTTCAATCATATGCTCATCATCCTCAGTAAGATGGATGACACCAGATTTTGTCTCGACTCGAATGGATGGTTTATCAGTTAAATGTTTGTCTTTTACAAATCGATAAAAACAACGCGCGCCATTTCCACATTGTTCTACCTCGCCACCGTCTTGATTAAAAATACGATATTTAAAATCAACGTCGTTAAGTATTGTTTTCTCAACCACGAGAAGCTGATCAAATCCGATACCGAGATGTCTATGAGACAAAGATTGAATGATATCTTTGGATAGCTGGAAAGGAGACTTTGTTTGATCGAGTACGATAAAGTCATTACCTATTCCATGCATCTTTGTAAAATGAAGTTTCATAAAATGATTGTCTCTTATGTATTGGATTTTTTAAATCTTTGATAATTCCAAAGATACTGGGCTGGATATTTTCGGATCAGTATTTCAAGTTTGTCATTGATACCTTGAGGCGAGTGATCTGGGCCTAAGGGTTCAATATAAATATCGTATCCTTGACCCTTTGAAAGCCTATGACCAAAACCAATGAGGACTGTTGCTTTTGAAGACTCAGCAAGTTTAGAAGCAAGCGTCATGGTATATGCCGGGGTATTAAAAAATCGAGCCCATATACCCTGCCCTTCGCTAGGCACTTGATCGGGCAACACCCCAATAGCCTCCCCTTTTTTTAATGCTTGTATTAACTGCTTAACGCCATGGAGGTTAGCTTCAGCGAGATGCATTTGTGAGTGTCTTCTGCCAGATAAAACAATATTTGCTAGCCATTTTTGTTTTGGGCGTTTGAAAAGAACAGTAATAGGTTGAAAGTGAGCATAATACTGTGCAGTAATTTCAAAACAGCCTAAATGAGGTGTTAAAAAAATAATACCTTTTTTTCTTTTGAGTGCTGCTTCCACATATTGCCACCCATAACATTGCTTGACCCAGCGAAAATTTTTTTGGGGAGAGTTAAACCAAATCGCAGGTGCTTCCAAGAGACATTTTCCAATCTCTCGAATGGCTAATCGCGTAATTTTTTTTAAATCATTTGCATTGGATGCATGAAAAGCACTTTTTAAATTGCGATCGATTCGCTCTTTAAAGCGACGATCAAATTGATAAGCAATTCGACCGAATAATTCACCCAATCCATGCAAGATCAAGAGAGGTAATTTGAAGAATGTAGCAAAACAAAATAAGAGTAGTCTTGATAGCATAATTGTATTTAAATGCGATATTTTGCTATTCTAAACGCTTTATGTAATTTACAACTTGGAAAAAACCATGAGTGAGTATTTATTTACTTCAGAGTCTGTTTCTGAAGGTCATCCAGATAAAGTCGCGGATCAGATATCCGATGCAATTCTTGATGCTGTTTTGGAACAAGATCCTAACGCACGCGTTGCAGCTGAAACTTTAACTAATACTGGCCTTGTAGTTTTAGCAGGTGAAATTACTTCAACAGCCAATGTGGATTATATTCAAGTGGCACGCGATACGATTCGTTATATAGGGTATGACAATACAGATTATGGCATTGATTACAAAGGATGCGCTGTGCTTGTTGCCTATGATAAGCAGTCACCCGATATTGCGCAGGGCGTAGACGCATCCCAAGATGATCCATTAGATCAAGGCGCTGGCGATCAAGGTTTAATGTTTGGTTATGCCTGTGATGAAACAGCGCAATTAATGCCTATGCCTATTTGGTTGTCTCATCGTTTGATGGAAAGACAATCTTATTTAAGAAAAGATGGCAGACTTCCCTGGCTTCGTCCTGACGCGAAGGCTCAGGTGACTTTAAAGTACAAAGATAATAAACCTTTTTCGATTGATACCGTGGTGCTATCAACGCAGCATGACCCAGAAGTATCGCTTGAGACCATTCGCGAATCAGTGATTGAGGAAATTATTAAACCTGTTCTGCCAAAAGAACTCACTCAAGGTGATATCAAGTACCTAGTAAATCCTACGGGGCGATTTGTGATTGGCGGACCTCAGGGGGATTGTGGCCTGACTGGCCGTAAGATTATAGTAGACACGTATGGTGGTTCAGCCCCTCATGGTGGTGGTGCTTTTTCAGGGAAAGATCCAAGCAAAGTCGATCGTTCAGCAGCTTATGCTGCCCGCTATGTGGCTAAAAATATTGTGGCTGCCGGCCTTGCTTCCCGTTGTTTAGTTCAAATTTCGTATGCGATTGGTGTGGCAAGACCTACGTCAGTAATGGTCGAAACTTATGGTACAGGTAAGATTGCAGACGTTAAATTGACCGCGTTAGTCCTTGAGCATTTTGATTTAAGACCGAAAGGCATTATAAAGATGCTGGATTTATTGCGCCCCATTTATAAGAAAACCGCAGCTTATGGGCATTTTGGTCGTGATGAGCCAGAATTTTCATGGGAAGCAGCAGATAAAGCTCAAGTACTTAAATCAACAAATTAAGCCCTATTTTTTTAAGTATTTGAACTGCATGCATTTTTAATTTATAATACAAACTTCTGAGGAATGCTGCGAGATTTTTCACAAAATCCCAGGCTCAGATTACAAGGTAACTTGTAAACGGCGTTCACCAATTTATAACCGTGCCAGTCACGGGGTGTTGGTGGATACCAAAACATCCCAGCTGGTCACTTAGCATTCACAAGGAATTTAAAATGAATACAGTGACTAACCAAAATTTAAATACACAAGACTATCTTATAGCTGATATTAATCAGGCTGACTTCGGCCGTAAAGAGATTGCCATTGCAGAAACTGAAATGCCTGGCCTCATGGCTATTCGTGAAGAATATTCAAAAGAGAAGCCATTAAAAGGTGCCCTCATCAGTGGTTCACTTCATATGACAATTCAAACGGCCGTGCTTATTGAAACGCTGAAAGACTTAGGTGCTGAGGTGAGATGGGCATCTTGCAACATTTATTCAACGCAAGATCATGCAGCTGCAGCGATAGCTAAAAGTGGTACTGCTGTTTTTGCTTTTAAGGGTGAAACGCTTGACCAATACTGGGAATATACACATCGTATTTTTGAATGGAGCGATGGCGGCTATACCAATATGATTTTAGATGATGGAGGTGATGCAACTCTCCTTCTTCATCTCGGCACGCGTGCTGAAAAGGATACCTCACTCATTTCTAAGCCATCAAGCGAAGAAGAAATTTCACTTTTCAATTCAATTAAACAAAAGCTAGCGATAGATCCTCATTGGTACTCGATAAGACTGAAACATATTAGAGGAGTGACTGAAGAAACGACCACAGGTGTTCATCGTTTATATCAAATGTACAAAGAAGGTAAATTGGCTTTCCCTGCTATTAACGTTAATGATTCAGTGACTAAATCTAAATTTGATAACCTTTATGGCTGTCGTGAATCTTTAGTAGATGCTATTAAGCGTGCAACGGACGTCATGATTGCTGGTAAGGTAGCAGTTGTGGCTGGATACGGCGATGTAGGTAAGGGCTCAGCACAAGCTCTTCGTGCTTTGTCAGCCCAAGTATGGATCACTGAAATTGACCCAATTTGCGCACTTCAAGCTGCCATGGAGGGATATCGAGTCGTGACCATGGATTATGCTGCTGAACACGCTGATATTTTTGTAACGGCGACTGGTAATTATCATGTGATTACACGCGACCATATGTCGCGCATGAAAGATCAAGCGATTGTTTGTAATATCGGCCACTTTGATAATGAAATTGATGTTGCATCACTGAGCGACTGCAGATGGGAAGAAATTAAACCCCAAGTAGATCATGTAATTTTTAAAGATGGCAAGCGTATTATCTTGCTTGCAAAAGGTAGGCTTGTGAATTTAGGTTGTGGGACAGGCCACCCAAGTTATGTGATGAGCTCATCTTTTGCGAATCAAATAATTGCTCAAATTGAATTATTTATACACCCCGAGAAATACCCTGTGGGTGTATATACTTTACCAAAACATTTAGATGAAAAAGTTGCTCGTTTACAGTTGAAGAAATTAAATGCCCAATTGACAAACTTATCAGAAGTGCAAGCTATCTATATTGGAGTTAAAGAAGAGGGACCATACAAGCCTGAGCACTATCGTTATTAATTATGGCTAAAAAAATTTCTTACAGTTTCGAGTTTTTCCCTCCCAATACCCCAGAAGGGATTAAAAATTTAGCAGATACACATCGGCAACTATCCGTGTTCAGCCCTGCATTTTATTCGGTGACATTTGGTGCAGGCGGTCATACACGTGATGGAACACTTGAAGCAGTATTAAGAATAAAAGAAGAAGGTTTTAATGCAGTCCCTCACATTTCAGGCATTTCATCAACAAAAGCAGAAATTAAAACCTTACTTGATATTTATCAGCAACATGATATTAAACATCTCGTAACCTTAAGAGGCGATGTTCCAGTTGGCCAAATTGCAAGGGGCGAATTTAAGTATGCTAGTGAACTAGTAAGTTTTGTTCGACAAGAAACTAAAGATTACTTTCATATTGATGTGGCAGCCTATCCTGAATATCATCCCGAGGCTGCTTCAGCTCAAATAGATATTAAAAACTTCAAAAAAAAAGTTGATGCAGGGGCAAATTCAGCCATAACGCAATTTTTTTTTAATGCCGATGCTTATTTTAGATTTATGGATGAGTGCCTGCTTGCAGATATCGATGTGCCTATTATTCCTGGCATCATGCCTATTTACAATATTAAACAATTGGCTCGTTTTGCATCAAATTGTGGCGCAGAGATACCTCGCTGGCTCAGAATGAAATTAGAGGACTATGGAGACGATTTACCCTCTTTGCGATCATTCGGGGTTGATGTGATATCTGAGCTTTGTGAAACATTGATTGCATGGGATGTACCGAGCTTACATTTCTACACGATAAATCAAGCAGGTATTATTTCCCGAATCATAAAAAATTTAGAGAGCGATTAGTGTAAAACTAAGTTGTGATCTTGGTAGATTGCATCTTCTATAAATAAAAAGTCTTTTTCGCGACCTTCATTCCAAAGAGCCATCATCACAATCCAGCGCATTTCTTCGATATTAATATGTTCTTGTTTGAGAGCCATAGCGCGATCAAGAATAATTTCTAGTTCATTTGAGTCAAGAACTTTGGCTTGTTCTAAGAATAATACAAATCCTAAACTTTCGGTGCTTATCTTTTTTTGTTCATTTTCTGAATACATCCGATAGCCTAAAGAAGAACAAGCATTATTTTTTACTGGAATAGCATTTGTCATCGCTTTAAGCTGATTAAACCAAGTGAAGGCATTTTCAATATCTTGATTATCAAATCCTGCAGCTTCGAGTTCTGCAGTGATACTTTTAAAGTCAGGTAAATTTTGCGTACTCAGATAATTTTCAAACATATAGATAAGCAGTTCTAACATAAAGATTCCTTTAGGATAGTGAATGAAAGATGGCTTAGGGGTAAATGAAAGTTTAATGAATATGAGTAAGGAATTTGATCTATTAGCAAAGTATAATAATCTTAATATGTCAAATAAGTTTAAAGTAAATGAACCTTAGAGATAACTTATCAGCAATAAATAAAATAATCAACATTTATGGCGATTTTAAATATATTAAATTATCCTGACCCGAGATTGCATATCATTGCGAAACCTATTGAAGTTGTGGATAAGTCAATTAATAAGCTTATCGATGATATGGCAGAAACGATGTATTCTGCCCCGGGTATAGGATTAGCTGCAACTCAAGTGGATCGTCATCTGCAATTAATTCTGATAGATATTTCTGAAACAAAAGATAGCTTAAAGATTTTTATTAATCCTAAAATTATCGAATCATCAGGTCAGCAAGTATATGAAGAAGGCTGTTTGTCAGTGCCCGATGTATTTGAATCAGTGACGCGTGCTGAACGCGTTAAAGTTCAAGCACTTGATCGAGAGGGAGAATCTTTTGAGCTTGCAGTAGATGGTTTGTTAGCTATATGTATTCAACATGAAATGGATCATCTTCTAGGCAAAGTATTTGTAGAATACTTGTCCCCACTTAAGCGCTATCGTATCAAAACTAAAATTAAAAAACGTACTAAAGAGCGTTTTATTAAGTCTTAATTTGATGAAATCTATATGGTGACGCCTTTAAAAATTATTTTCGCTGGCACACCTGATTTTGCCGTGCCAGCTTTACAGGCCCTTTATGACAAAGGTTATAAGATAGTTGGCGTTCTGACACAGCCTGATAGGCCATCAGGTCGAGGTTTGAAACTTCACCCAAGTGCTATTAAACATAAAGCAAATAGATTAGGTATTCATGTTTATCAGCCCTCAGAACTAAAAAGCAAACAATCTTTTGAGACTATTGCTCGAATTGATTTCAATGTAATGATCATAGCGGCTTATGGACTGATTATTCCTCAAACTATTCTAGATTTACCTTCCTTCGGTTGTTTTAATATACATGCTTCCCTTCTACCAAGATGGCGTGGAGCCGCCCCAATTCATCGAGCTATTATGATGGGTGATAATTTAACTGGAGTGACTATTATGCGCGTAGTTCAAAAGTTAGATGCAGGTGACATAATTAAACAAGCTGAAATTCAGATCAGAAAAAATGATACAACTGAAAAATTAACAAAAAATCTTGCTGAATTAGGTGCCTCTTTAATGACGGAAGTTATGAGTGAATTGGGTAGAAAAGTCGAGCTTCAATGCACACCGCAAGATGAAGCGAGTGTAACTTATGCTGAAAAAGTGACCAAAGAAGAGTCAAAAATTAATTGGAATGATCCTTCTGTTGTAATCGGTAGAAAAATAAGGGCATTTAATTCATTTCCAGTTGCACAAACTGAATATCGTGAAGCTGTTTGTAAAATTTGGGGTGCTGAAATTGGCAAAGAGAATGATAAAGAAGCTAAAGTAGGTCAGATTATTAAGTTAGACGATTTTATTCATGTTCAATGTGGCAAAGGTATCTTGTTAATTAAAGAGCTTCAAATGCCGGGGGGGAAAAGACTTAAATCTAAAGAATTTATTTTAGGACATCGGCCCAAATTGGGAGACGTCTTTAAGTCGTAACTATTTTGCATCATTCTCAACTTATTGCAGCGAATTGTGTGTCTGAAGTTATAAAAGGGCATAATTTAAACCATGTATTTGTAGAATATTTTAATCATCACCCCAATACTACTCCTCAACAAAAATCAGCTGCAATTTCCTTGACATATGGCGCTATTCGTTTCTTAGGAGAAAATCAATTTATTATTCGGCAACTCATTAAGAAAAAAATAACAAATAAAAAAATTGAAGCTTTGCTTTGTGTTGCTTTATTTCAATTAAATCATGATCAATCAAATGATTTTACGGTGGTTAACGAGGCTGTAAAAGCTGCTAAATTGATTAATAAGTCCTGGGCAGGTTCTTTTGTAAATGGGGTTTTAAGAAATTTTATTCGTCAAAAAGAAACATTACAAACAGAGTTAAAAAATGATGAAGAGGCTTTTTATTCATATCCTTTATGGTGGATTCAGTTAATTAAAAAAAATTATCCCAAGGACTGGGAAAGCATATTATTAAATGGAAATAAACATCCACCACTCACCCTAAGAATTAATAGAAGAAAAAATAATATCAAGCAATATGAGGAAAAACTTAAATGTGCAGAAATACCTTATCGAGTTTTGGGGGATACTGCATTGGAGTTGATTCGTCCAATTGCCGTAGAAAATATACCTGGATTTATAGATGGGGAGGTATCTGTTCAAGATTTTGGTGCACAACTTGCCGTAGAGCTTTTGGATCTTAAGGTTGGGCAAATTTGCCTTGATGCTTGCAGCGCCCCTGGGGGGAAAACTGGCCATATGTTGGAAATCGCTGATATTGAATTAGTGTCTATTGATTATCACAAAGATCGCTTAAATAAAGTTAAAGAAAATTTGGAGAGATTACAACTTGATGCTCATTTAAAATGTGCAGATTTGATAGCTATCAATACGTGGTGGAATAAAAAATTATTTGATCGTATCTTGCTAGATGCACCATGCTCGGCATCAGGTGTTGTAAGGAGACATGTAGATATTAAGTGGTTAAGAATATCTCATGACATTGAAATATTTGTAAAACAACAGAAAATCATGTTGCAAGCGATGTGGCAGCTATTAAAAAAGGGTGGTAAATTACTTTACTCGACATGCTCTATTTTCCCTGAAGAAAATCAGAGAATTATTGATTGTTTTATTAAAGAGAATGGGGATGCAAAAGAAGTAAAATGGTCAGTTGATTCGAAATATAGCAAATATGAAAATCAATTAATACCGAACGATAATCATGATGGATTCTTTTATGCTTTACTTGAAAAACATTAAACTAAGCCTCCTCTTTATTCTCTGGATAAGCGTATTTCATTCATCATCTATTATTGCAGCTGATAATAGTTTGAATATTAAAACTGCTGAAATCCATAGTCAATTTGAGGCATATTTATTAACTGCTGATTTTGATTTAACTTTTAGTGATGATTTGGACGAGGCAATCAGAAAAGGTATTCCTATAAATTTTGTTTTTGAATTTGAACTTAAAAAATTTAGAAGATATTGGTTTGATGAAGAAGTTACTAAAAAAACAAAAGAAATTATATTAAGTTTTCATGCATTATCAAAGCAATTTATCCTCACCGAATCTGAGAGCCGTCTTATTTCTTTTGACAATTTAACTCAAGCAAAAAATGAACTTAAAAAAATAAAAAATTGGCGAGTATTCGATAAGTCACAGATTGAAGATACTGAGAAGTATTTAGCTTATCTTCAAGTTAAATTAGATCAGACTAAATTACCAAAACAGCTTCAAGTTGATATTACAACTAATCAAGAATGGCAATTAGCTTCTAAACAATTTCAATGGACGTTTGAAAACAAGAAATGAGATATCTTCTAGCCATTGCTATTTCTGTTGGGGCGTTGCTTTTATTTCTTCTATCAAAAGCAAGTTCAAGCTCTGAATTTATTTCAGGCAGTTCTTACACAATTATTCTTTCATTAAGTAGTATTTTTATCATATCTTTGATTGCAATGATTGCACATCAAATAATAAAACTATTTGGAAATATTAAAAAAGATGTGATCGGTAGTCGTTTATCAATGCGTCTCGTAGTGTCTTTTACGCTTATGGCTGTTATACCAGGATTAATTGTATATTTAGTTTCTGTCAATTTCCTAACACGATCTATTGAATCTTGGTTTAACGTTAAAGTTGAAACAGCTTTAGATGGAGGCCTAAAGCTAGGCCAAAAAGCGTTAGACATTATGTTAACGGATTTAGAATTAAAGGCAGAGAGAATGGTATTTACACTTTCATCTATACCCACAATATCACAATATGCCGCACTTAGCGATCTTCGAGAAAAAACAGGAGTTCAAGATGCCACAATCTTTTCTGATCAAGGAAGAATTATTGCTGTCTCAAGTAATGATCCAGAATCATTCTTGCCTGCACTGCCATCATTAATACAACTCAAACAGGCCGAAAATAATACATACGGAAAAATTGAACCGATAAAAAATAAAGGGCTTTATTTAAGAGTATTGGTGCCAATCAGTGGGGCTTCAGTTTCCAATGAAAGATTAATCTTACAAATTCTTCAGCCAGTCCCAGAAACTTTATCAACGACTGCAGAATCAGTTCAAGAGGTATTTCAAGAATATCAGAAGCTCTCTTATAGTCGAGATTCATTAAAAGTAATTTTCTCGATTACATTAACACTTGTACTTATGCTTGCAATATTAACGGCAGTAGCCATTGGATTTTTACTAAGTAGAAAATTGTCAGAGCCCCTAGCTCTTCTGGCTGAGGGGACGAAAAAGATTGCGAAAGGTAATTTTAAGACAATGATTCCTGAAAAGGGTAATGACGAGCTAGGCGTATTAGTTAGATCTTTTAATAGTATGACACAGCAGTTAGATCAGGCCACTCAAACATCTAAAAATAATCAGATGCGATTAGAGACAGCAAGGGCATATCTTGAAACAGTGCTAGCTCATTTATCTTCAGGTGTAATTGTTATTAATAATAAGATGGAAATTAAATCATTCAATATTGCAGCCTCAGGAATATTACGAGTTGATTTATCGAAAAGTACAGATAAATTGCTAAGTTCAATCTCAAGTAAGAATAAATTATTAAAGGATTTTATTATAGGTATCGAAGAAGAAATTATGTCTTATGGTAAGAAAAAACAAAAAGCAATTAAAAAGCAATTTGAAATAAAATATGAAAAAAATAATCAAATAATTTCACTTCAGATTAACCCACTAACTCAGAATAAACTTAATAACTATGTCTTAATGATAGATGACGTCACTATGATGATTCAAGCTCAAAGAGATGCAGCATGGTCAGAAGTTGCGAGGAGACTTGCGCATGAAATTAAAAATCCACTTACACCTATCCAGCTCTCTGCGGAGAGAATTCAGCATAAATTGGGATCTAAATTGAATAAAGATGATACAGATATTTTAGACAAAGCTGTTGGGACTATTGTTAATCAGGTGGACGCGATGAAAACTATGGTCAATGAATTTAGTGAATATGCACGCGCTCCAAAATTAAATCTCGAACTAACAGATATTAATAAATTGATTAAAGAAATTTTTAATTTATTTGAAAACTCCGGAATTAAAATATCAACGAATTTCATAAAAAAGCTACCAAAAATAAAAGTAGACTTAAATATGATGAGACAAGTGCTAATTAATCTTATACAAAATGCGCAAGATGCTATGTTAATTTATACAAAAAACCCAGCTATTCAGATTAAAACGAGTAAATTTAAAAATTATATAGTGCTATCTATTGAAGATAATGGCCCTGGGTTTTCATCAGATATACTAAAAAGAGCATTTGAGCCTTATGTCACAACTAAATCGCATGGAACTGGCCTAGGCTTAGCTATTGTAAAAAAAATAATTGAAGAGCATGAAGGTATGATTGCTATTAAAAATTTAGGAACAGGTGGGGCTCATATCAATATTCAGCTTCCAATATCTAAAAGTAAATAATCATGAGCGCAAAAAAAATACTTGTAGTTGATGATGAGTTAGGTATACGAGAATTACTCAGAGAGATCCTTATTGACGAAGGATTTGAAATTTTTCTAGCTCAGAATGCGTCAGAAGCACGTGACCTTAAGAAAAATAAAGTACCTGATCTCATTTTATTAGATATATGGATGCCTGATTGCGATGGTATTACTCTTCTTAAAGAATGGGTTAATGAAAAATTTCTTACTAGTCCAGTTGTAATGATGTCAGGGCATGGAACAATTGATACAGCTCTGGAGGCTACAAAAATTGGTGCTTTTGATTTTCTTGAAAAGCCTATTACGCTTCAAAAGCTTTTGAAGACTGTTAATGAGGCAATTAAGCACTCAAATAATATGCCAAAAATAGAAATTAATCTTCTAAATGTTGGCAAAAGTTTTGTTATGCAGGACCTTAAGAAACGACTTGATAAATTAAATTCTTTAAAGACATCACTTCTTCTTCTTGGCCCAGAGGGGGGCTATGCCAAAATTTGTGCACAATACTTACATCCAAAAAATCAACCTTGGATTAACATAAAAGACTTTGAGGTTGTTTCAAGTGCCCCTACTGAACTTCTCGATCAAAATAGGGGTGGTACTATATTTTTAAATGAAATTTATCATTTAAATAAATCTCAACAAAAGGGTTTAAATTTGTTGATTGCAAAAGCAGCTAATTATGATGTAAGAATTATCTGTGCTACATCAAAATCTCTTAATCAGATGAAAGAAGTAAACTTTGATAAATATATTTTGAATGAGTTATTACCTGGATCATTAATACTACCATCAATTGACGAACACAAAGAAGATATTCCAGAGATAGCCTCATCTATTTTGACGATGTATCTTGCAAAATCAAATAAGTCAGATTACAAAGAGTTTGATGTGGCAGCTTTAAACATGATGCGCTCTATGGATTGGGTTGGTGATATTGAAGAACTTGAGAGTTTTGTATTGAATTTAATGCGCACAAGCTTACTTGAAAAAATTACTATAGATGATGTAAGGCGTGTTTCTAGTCAATTTAACTTATTGCATCATAAAAACATGGTTTCTAAGAAGATTAGAGATAACAAAGATCAAGATTTGGATGATATTTTTAAAAAATCACTTAGAGATGCACGTGATGATTTTGAAAAAATGTATTTTAAACATCATTTAAATCATAATAATCAAAGCATGGCAAAACTTTCTGAAGTTTCTGGCATTGAAAGAACCCATTTGTACAGAAAATTAAAACAACTTGGAATTAAGGTAAAGTAGATTAGATTTCCACCATGACGGGTGCGTGGTCCGAGGGACGCTCAGAATTTCTTGGTCCTTTATCAATGGTAGATATTTTTATTTTATCCGTTAGATTTTTATCTACGAGGATGTGGTCAATGCGCATGCCAAGATTTCTTCTAAAGCCAGCCATACGATAATCCCACCAGCTGTAATTAATCTCAGAAGGATTTAAGGTTCTAAAGCTATCTGATAGACCTAAATCAATAATTTTTCGAAAGGCTTCCCTTTCTTTTGGGCTTACAAGAACATTATTTTTCCATCCTTCTGGATCATGACAATCAATATCTTGAGGTGCAATATTAAAGTCACCTGCAATAATAATATTTGGATAAATTACCATTTCATTTTTTAGCCAAAGAGTGAAATGTTTTAACCAATTAAGTTTATAGAGATATTTATCTGAATCTACAGTTTGGCCATTAGGAACATAAATACAAACTATTCTAATTTTTCCAAGATTTGTATTTATAGTTGCAGCAATTAGTCTTTTTTGCTCGTCTTCAAACCCAGGAATATTATTTTGTGTGTCAAGAAGTTCATATTTACTTATGATTGCAACTCCATTATAAGTTTTTTGTCCGTTATGGATAGATTTATAACCCAGAGCATCTAATGATTCGTGAGGAAATTTAACATTTTCTTGTTTTGTTTCTTGAAGCAAAAGAAGATCGGGATTTATTTTCTTAATCCAATTTTCAACTTGACTCAATCTTACATTAAGAGAATTTACATTCCATGTTGCTAGCTTCATAGTATTTAAGTCATACCGCTATGTCTCAGCAATGCATCGACAGAGGGTTCACGCCCTCGGAAGGCAATAAAAGATTCTATAGCAGGCCTCGAACCACCTTTTGATAAAACCTCATTTTGAAATTTTTGACCGACAT